>ERZ1645185.84-NODE-84-length-41469-cov-13.276887_pt1 | contig 41469 bp, 45 predicted proteins | sample MGYA00575351_ERZ1645185 | MGnify/ENA primary metagenome ERZ1645185 (study PRJEB40838, sample SAMN11284767) | freshwater sediment metagenome | isolation source: river sediment | host: Sediment | place: India: Jana village, Kanpur | collected 2015-12-17 ... | reverse complement strand
CGTCGTCGCCGCCGTACTCGCGCAGGCTCACCGCCAGGAAGAACAGCATCTGCGCGAAGGCCAGCGTGATCATGATGAAGGCCATGCCGCTGGTGCGCAGGCAGATCGCACCCACGGCCAGCGCCACCAGCGCGCCCACCCCCAGCGCCACCGCCAGCTGCACGAAGCCGCTGTCGATGCCGTGGTAGGACAGGATGCCCACCGCATAGGCGCCGATGCCGATGTACATCGCATGGCCGAAGCTGACCATCGCGCCGAAGCCCAGCACCAGGTTCAGCCCCATCGCCGCCAGCGAGAAGATCAGGATGCGGGTGAACAGCGTTACCCAGAACGGCTGGCCCAGCAGGCTGGCGAGCACCGGCACCAGCGCCAGCCCAACCAGCAGCAGGCCGGCGAACAGTCGCGCGGCACGGGGCGCGGCGGGCTCAGCCATGCTTCACCGGAAACAGGCCCTGGGGCTTAAGCGCCAGCACCGCGGCCATCAGCAGGTAGATCAGCATCGACGCGATGGCCGGGCCCACGGCCTGGGCCACCGAGCGGTCGAGCAGTTCGCGCAGCAGCGTGGGCAGGAAGGCGCGGCCGACGGTGTCGACGATGCCGACGATCAGCGCGCCGTAGAAGGCGCCGCGGATCGAGCCGATGCCGCCGGTGACGATGACCACCAGCGTCAGGATCAGCACCGGCTCGCCCATGCCGGCCTGCACCGAGACGATCGGCCCGGCCATCAGCCCGGCCAGCCCGGCCAGCGCCGCGCCCAGGCCGAAGACCAGCGTGTTCAGCCCGCGGATGTTGACGCCCAGCGCCGACACCATGTCGGGGTTGCTGGCGCCGGCGCGGATCAGCATGCCCACGCGGGTGCGGTTGATCAGCGCATACAGCCCCAGGCCCACCGCCAGCCCCACGGCGATGATCGCGAAGCGGTAGGCCGGGTAGGGCAGGCCGAACAGGTTGATCGTGCCCGACAGCCACTGCGGCACGTTCATGTACACCGAGGCCGGGCCCCAGACGAAGCGCACCACCTCGTTGAAGAACAGGATCAGACCGAAGGTGGCCAGCACCTGGTCCAGGTGGTCGCGCTGGTACAGGTTGGCCAACACGATGCGCTCGATCAGCAGTCCGAGCAGCAGCGTTCCAGGCACGGCCACCAGCGCGGCCGCCAGGAAGGAGCCGTCGAAGGCGTTGAAGGCCGCCGCCGCGAAGTACGCGCCCATCATGTACAGCGAACCGTGCGCCAGGTTCACCACGTTCATGATGCCGAACACCAGCGTCAGACCGGCCGACAACAGGAACAGCAGCACGCCGAGCTGCAGTCCGTTGAGCAACTGGGTGAAGAACAGGCCGGTGGTCATGGCGTGCGTGTGAAAAGGGCCGGTCGAGCCGGCCCGTGTGCCTCAATGAAGCGGCCTCACATCTTGCATTGTGAGGCGTAGGCATCGCCGTGCGCCTTCAGCGGCGTGGCGATGGTCTTCAGGCTGACGCGGCCCTTGGCGTCCTTGGCCACCTCGAAGATGTGCTGGTCCTGGATCGGGAAGTTGTTGGTGTTGAACTTGAAGTCGCCGCGCACCGACTTGAAGTCGGCCGCCTTCAGCGCCGCGGCGAAGGCCTTCTTGTCGGCGACGTTGCCCTTGACCTTGGCGATGGCCGAGTCGAGCAGCAGTGCCGCGTCGTAGCTCTGCGCCGCGTACTGGCTGGGGATGCGGTTGTACTTCTTCTCGAACTCCTCGACGAACTGCTTGTTTGCCGGGTTGTTGAAGTCCGGGCCCCAGAAGGTGCCGCTGATCACGCCCAGCGCGGTCTCCTTCTGCGCCGGCAGCGTCGAGCCGTCGGCCGTGCTGCTGGACAGCAGAGGGATCTTGCCCAGCAGGCCGGCCTGCTGGTACTGGCGCACGAAGTTCACACCCAGGCCGCCGGGGTAGAAAACGTAGACCGCATCCGGGTTCTTGGCTGCCACCTGGGCCAGCTCGGCGCTGAAGTCGGGCTGGTTCAGCGGCGTGTAGATCTCATCGATGACCTCGCCCTTGTAGAAGCGCTTGAAGCCGGCGACGAAGTCCTTGCCTGCCTGGTAGTTGGGCGCCATGCCGATGACGCGCTTGTAGCCCTTGTCGGTGGCGTACTTGCCTACCACCTCGGCCTGGTTGTCGTTCTGCCAGGACACGATGTACTGGAAGGGGCTGCACTGCGCGCCGGCGATCGGCGCCGGGCCGGCGTTGCTGCCGATCAGGAACACGCCCTTCTCGGTGATCGGCTTGTGCACCGCCATCATCACATTGGAGAAAGTGACGCCGGTGATGATCGGCACGTTCTCCTTCTCGATCAGCTTCTGCACGATCTGCGTGGCCACGTCGGGCTTGAGCTGGCTGTCCTCGCGCAGCACCTGCACCGGCACGCCTCCGAGCTTGCCGCCGTTGCGCTCGACCACCATCATGAACGCGTCGTACTGGTCCTGGCCCAGCGCGCCCTGTGGGCCGGACAGTTCGGCCATGAAGCCGATTTTGATCGGCGCCTGGGCAAGGGCGACGGTGGCGGCGCCGCCCAGGACGAGGGCGGCAGCGAAGCGGGTCAGGCGTGCGGTCATGGCGTTGGATCCCTTCGGTTGAAAGCTCAAACTAGTTTAGATCTAAAGTATTCGGGCCGTGTCCTAGGGTAAGCCCGAAGAACTCCGCGGCGTTGCCGCGAAGTATCGCGGCGCGAGCGGCTTCGTCCAGGAACGGAGCCTCGCTCACCAGGCTGCCGATGCGCTGCTCGCCCAACGGAAAGGGGCTGTCCGAGCCGAGCATCACACGCTCGTTGCCCATCACCTCGGTCAGCAGGCGCAGCGCGCCGGGGTCGAAAACCGCGCTGTCGACGAAGAAGCGCCGCGCATAGCTCGACGGCAAATGCGGGCAATTCTGTCGCACGATGTCGCGATGCCGCCAGGCGTTGTCCACCCGGCCCAGCAGCCAGGCGAAGCTGCCGCCTCCATGCGCGAAGCAGATCTTCAGCGAAGCCGGGATGCGCTCCAGCGCGCCGGAAAGGATCAGCGACACCATGCCCAGCTGTGTCTCGGCCGGCATCGCCACCAGCCAGGGCAGCATCCACTGCTTCATGCGAGCGCCGCCCATCATGTCCCAGGGGTGCACCAGCACGGGAATGCCCTGCCGAGCGCAATGGATCAGGAACTGCACCAGCCCTTCGTCGTCCAGGTCGCGCTCTGCCACGTGGTTGCCGATCTGCACGCCGATGCAGCCGGCGGCCATGGCCCGGTCGGCCTCGCGGCAGGCCAGGTCGGTGTCCTGCAACGGCACCTGGGCCAGCGCCTTCAGCCGCTGCGGTGCGTGCGCGCAGTAGGCCAGCACATGCTCGTTCATGCGCCGCGCCCATTCGGCGGTCTTGCGAGCCGGCCAGGCGTAGCCAAACATCACCGGCGTGGCGCAGACCACCTGCAGCGCGACGCCTTGTTCGTCCAGCTCGGCCACGCGCACCGCTGGGTCCCACAGCGAGTCGGTCACCGGCCGGAAGCGCTTGTCGCCGAGCATGATGTGGCCGCGCCGGCCGCCCGGCTCCACCTCGAGCCAGGGCGCGCGCTCGGCATCGACGGCGAAGGCCTCGTCGCGCGCGATGCGCGGCAGGCAGTGGGCGTGCATGTCGATCATCATGTGCGGTCGTCCAGCAGGCCCGAGGCCGCCAGCGCCGCATGCCAGGCCCGGTGGTCGCGCCCCGGGTGCACGCTGCCGCAGTGCGGGCAGCGGCGCTCGGCCTCGGCGGATTCGTAGAAGCGGGTGTAGGTGGCCGGCAGGTCGGCGACGATGTCGCCCAGCTGCACTTCGATGCGCTTGACCAGCCTACCGCAGCCCGCGCAATGCCACTGGAAGGCGTCCATCAGCCCGTTGGGCCGCTGCCGCTCGATCACCAGGCAGCGGCTGTCGGGTTCGGGCCGCTGCGGCGAATGCAGCAGGTGCGGCTGCATCAGGAAGATGTCGCCTTCCTTCAGGTGCACGCGCTCGTAGCGGTCGCGGTCCCACACCAGCAGATGGGCATTGCCCTTGAACTGCCAGAAGAACTCCTCCAGCGGGTCGTCGTGGAAATCGCTGCGCGCGTTGGGCCCGCCAACCACGGTGACCATGAAATCCGCGTCGGCCCAGATCTGCCGGTTGCCCACAGGCGGCTTCAGCAGGTGGGCATGTTCGTCCAGCCAGCGCGGGAAGTTGAAGGGGCGGCCGTAGCGGAAATCGGTCATGGTCGCCTCAGGGTTTGTAGGCCACGCACTTGATCTCGATCAGCAGCTGCGGATGCGGCAGCTGGTGAACGGCCACTGTGGTGCGCGCCGGCCCCCCGGGACCGAAGAACTCGGCATAGACCTCGTTGTAGCCGGCGAAGTCGTTCATGTTGACCAGAAAACTGCTGACCTCGACCACGTCTTCCAGGCCGGCGCCGGCGCTGGCCAGGATGTCACGGATGTTGTTCAGCACCGTGCGCGTCTGCTCGCGGATGTCCAGGCGCATCGTGCCCATGGCGTCGACTTCGGCGCCGGCGATGGTGTTGTCCGGCCGGCGGCTGCTGATGCCGGCGGTGAACAGGAACGGGCCGGCACGCTTGACGTGCGAGTAGTTGCCTCGCGGCCTGGCCTTGCCCGGCAGCACGCCGTCGGTGGGTGGATTCAATTCGGGTCCTTCCTGAACTCGGCGATGTCGGGCAGCGAACCCCACATGCAGAACGACGACGGCACGGCCGGGAACTGCCGCGGCCGGTAGCTGGCCTCGTCCTCGGGCGCGATGGTGCGCACACCCGTGGAGTACTCGAAGACCATGCCGTCGGGCCCCTCGAAGTACAGGAACACCGCGCCCGACGTGGGGTGGCGGCCCGGGCCGAAGACGATCTTCACGCCGCGCTCGCGCAGCTGGTACCAAGCGCGCATCACGTCGTCGATGGCGGCCACCTGGTGGTTGACGTGCTGGATGCCCGAGCGCGTGGTCGGGAACAGCGCCACCTTGTGGTGCACCGGGTCGATGCGCAGCAGCGCCGCATCGCCGATGCGGTCGCTGACGCGCGCGCCGAGCATGTCGCACCAGAAGGCCTCGTCGCGCGCCGCATCGGTGCTGCACAGGCCGATGTGGCTGAAGCCGGTGATGCCGGCATCGCGCGACGGGAAGTGCCGGCGCCCGCTATGCTGCGGCCGCACCACCAGCTCGATGCGGTTGCCGCTCGGGTCGCGGAAGCTGATGAAATCGTGCACGCGCCGCTGTTCCCGGGCTTCGGTACTGCCCTGCTGCACCTCGAAGCCCCGGTTGGACAGGGCCGCCGCGGCGGATTGCAGCGCATCGCCATCGCGCAACTCGAAGCCGGCGCAGTGGTCGCCCGGAGCGCCTTCGAAGTAGACGAACGTATGGTCGCGGTCATCGCTGCGGTAGTAGCGCGCGCCGGCTTCCACCCGTGCCAGCTCCAGGCCCACCACCTCGCGCGCGAAGCGGTCTGCCGCGACCAGGTCACGTGTGCCCAGGCGCACATAGCGGATGTCCAGCAGATCGATCATGCGAGATCCTCGCCGCGAGGCCGGCCAATATAACTGCCGCGCTGCGGCGCGGGAATCGGGGCCGCTACTCCCAGCCGAAGTGCGCCCGCACCGCGCGCGCCGTGTGGTTGATCGGCGCCACCGGTGCCTGCGGAAAGGGCATCAGGCTCGGTGAGCGCACGCCACCGCCGTTCTGACCGAGCACGGCGATGGCGCAGATGCGCCATCCGGCGGCCTTGAATGCGGCCAGGTAGGCGGCCGCGTCGGGGCAGCGGTCGCCGTGGTCGGGATGGGCCTCGGGCGACAGGCAGCACAGCAGCGCATTGCAGCGCACGCGCGACACTTCGGCGACGAAATCGTCCGGCGTGGTGCGTGCGTCCTGCAGCGCGCCGACGCGTGCATACAGCCGCAGCGGCTGCCGCCCGCCCAGCGGCTGGATGTCGCGCACGCTGCGGTTGAAGCAGCCTGTCAGGCTGCGCACGATCGAGGCCTTCCGCGTGTTGGGATTGCCGATGATGATGTAGGCGTCCATGGTCGATCAGAACTTGGGCTGCGTCGGCCGGCGCGACAGCCCGTAGCGTAGCAAGCCGCGGCCCGGCCGCCTCAGAACAGCGGTGGCGGCCAGGCGGCAGGCGGCGGGGGAGCCGGCGTGCTGCCGGTCAGCCGGTCGGCCTCGGTGACCCAGCCGCCGCCCATGGCCTTGTAGATGTTCACGGCCGACCCGAACACCTGCGCGCGCAGCGACACCAGGTTCAGCTCGGCGGGGAACAGCGCCTGCTCAGCCTGAAGCACGGTGCTGTAGCTGGTGTAGCCGCCGTCGAACTGCATGCGCGCCAGGTCGCTGTACTGCTGCAATGCCGCCACCAGCTTGAGCTGCGCGTCCAGCTGCTCGCGCAGCTTCTGGTTGGCGACGAGGGCGTTGTCGACATCGGCGAAGGCGTTGCGGATCGCGAGCTGGTAGTTCAGCAGCGCCGCCTGCTGGCCGGCTTCGGCCTGCGCCACCTGGCCGCTGACCGCGCCGAACGTGAAGATCGGCCCGGCCAGCGAACCTGCGTAGCTCCACACCTTGGCCGGCCCGCTGAACAGCTTGGACAGCTCGGCGCTGGCGTTGCCGTAGGCGCCGGTGAGCGAGATGGTCGGGAAGTACAGCGCCCTGGCCGCGCCGATCTGCGCGTTGGCGGCGACAAGCTGTTGCTCGGACTGCAGCAGGTCGGGCCGGCGTTCAAGCAGTTGCGAAGGCACACCCTCCGGCACCTGCGGCAGCTTCAGGTCGTAGACCGACTTGCCGCGCACGATCGGCCCCGGATCGCGGCCGATCAGCACCGCCAGCGAGTTCTGCGTCTGGGCGATCTGCGACTGCAGCAGCGGGATCTGTGCCGCTGCGGTCTCGAACTGCGATTGCGCCTGCGCCACGTTCATCAGCGACACCTGGCCGTACTGGAACTGCAGGTTGAACAGGTCCACCGATTCCTTGTAGGTCTGCAGCGTCTTCTTCGCCACGTCCAGCTGCGCATCCAGCCCGCGCAACTGCAGGTAGCTGCCGGCCACCTGTGCCACCAGCGTCAGGATCACGCCGCGCCGAGCCTCCTCGGTGGCCAGCACGTTGGCGAAAGCCGCCTCCGACTGGCGGCGGATGCGGCCCCACAGGTCGATCTCCCAGCTGGCCTGAAGGGCGGCCTGGTACACCGAGCTCGGGTTCGGGTAGTTGGGGATCTGCGCGGCGAAGGCCGGCTCGCGTGCGCGCTCGCGCCCGGCGCCGGCACCGTAGCCGACGGCCGGGAACAGCTGCGAGCGCGTCTGCAGCAGCACCGCGGCAGCTTGCTCGACGTTGGCCGCGGCGATCTGCACGTTGCTGTTGTGCGCCAGCGCCTCGGCGATCAACTGGTCGAGCACCGGGTCACCGAACTGCTTCCACCAGTGCGTGTCCGCGGTGGCGGCGGCTTCCTTCGGCTCGTACTGGAACGTGGCCGGCGCCTTGATCTCGGGGCGCCGGTAGTCCGGCCCCAGCGTGCAGCCCGACAGCAGCGTGGCGAGCAGGCCGCAGGCCAGCAAGCATTGCCCGGCGGCACGCATGTCAGTGGCCCTCCGCTTCAGGCGTCTTCGTCGCGGCCGGGGTTTCCGGGTTCTTGCCCTTCTTGCGCTCGCCCAGCCGGTCGAAGATGTAGAAGAACAGCGGCACGTACAGCATGGCCAGCGTGGTCTCGCCGATCATGCCGCCGATGATGCCGGTGCCGATGCTGTGGCGCGCATTGGCGCCGGCCCCCACCGCAATGGCCAGCGGCAGGCAGCCCACCGCGAAAGCCAGCGAGGTCATGATGATCGGCCGCAGCCGCTGCTCGCCGGCCAGCCTTGTCGCGTCCATGATGCTGTAGCCCTGCTGGCGAAAGTCCACCGCCGCCGACACGCGCAGCACCGCGTTCTTCGCACCCAGGCCGATCAGCACCAGCAGGCCGATCTGGAAGTACACGTCATTCTCCAGGCCGCGAACATGGTTGACGGCCAGCGCGCCGAGCACGCCGAAGGGGATGGCCGTCATCACCGCTCCTGGCAGCGTCCAGCTCTCGTACTGCGCCGCCAGCACCAGGAAGACGATCAGCAGCCCGAAGACGAAGGCCAAGGACGAGGTGCCTCCGGACTGTTTCTCCTCGAAGGCCAGACCCGACCAGGCGAAGGTGTAGCTGGACGGCAGCTCGCGCGCCAGTTCCTCCATCACGGCGATGGCCTGACCGGAGCTGTAGCCGGCACCCGGGTTGCCGATGATCTTGGCTGCCGGGAAGCCATTGAAATGCGGCAGCAAGTCGGGCCCCGCGGTCCATTCGGTGCTGACCACCGCCGACAGCGGCACCATCTTGCCCTGGTTGGATCGCGTGTGCAGCCTTGTCAGGTCTCCCGGGGTCTGCCGGAAGGGCGCGTCCGACTGCACGATCACCCACCAAACACGGCTGTACTGGCTGAACTGACTGGCGGTCAAAGAGCCGAACTGCGCCTGGATGGCGCTGTACACGTCCTGCACCGGCACCTGCAGCAGCATCGCCTTCTCGCGGTCGACGTCGGCACGCAGCTGCTGGCTGTTGGCGTTGAAGGTGGTGTTCAGGCCGCTCAGCTCGGGCCGCTGGCGCGCCTTGGCGAGGAAGGCCTGCACGTTGTTGCCCAGTTCGACCGGCGAGCCGGCGGCGGTGTCCTGGATCCAGAACTCGAATCCACCGGTGGTGCCGATGCCGGGGATCGCGGGCGGCGCGATCGGCAGTACCACCGCCTCGCGGATGTGCTTGGCCTCGTCGTAGAAGCGTGTCAGGATGGCGCGCGCGTTCTGCTCCTTGGCAGTGGCGATGTCGGCGTAGCGTTCCTTGAAGTCGGTGAAGGTGATGAAGAAGGTGGCGGAATTGGTCTTGAATCCTGCGTCCACCAGGCTGTAGCCGGTGACCATCGAGCGCGTGGCCACGCCGGGGATCCTGGCCAGGATCGCGTCGGCGCGCTCGGCCACGGCCTGCGTACGCTCCAGGCTGGCCGACTGCGGCATGACGATCGCCACCATCGCGTAGCCCTGGTCCTCCTGCGGCACGAAGCTGGTGGGCAGCGTATGGAACAGGTGCCAGATGGCGTAGAGGAACACGCCCAGCAGCACGAAGGCCACCACCATGCGCTTGATGACGAACTCCACCGCGTGGCCGAAGCCACGCGTCAGCGCGTCCACCTGCCGGTTGAACCAAGCGAAGAAGCCGCGCGTCGGCGGCGGGTTGTGCTTCAGCAGCAGCGCGCACATCGCCGGCGTCAATGTCAGCGCGACGAAGCCGGAGATGATCACCGAGACCACGATGGTGATCGCGAACTGCTTGTAAAGCTGCCCGGTGGTGCCGGGCAGGAAGGCCGCCGGCACGAACACCGAGGCCATCACCAGCACCACTGCCACCAGCGAGCTGCCGATTTCGCCCATCGAGCGGATCGTCGCGTCCTTAGGCGACAGGTGGTGCTGCACCATGTTGCGCTCGACGTTCTCGCAGACCACGATCGCGTCGTCGACCACCATGCCGATGGCTAGGATCAGCCCGAAGAGCGTGAGCAGGTTGATCGAGAAGCCCAGCGCCAGCATGCCGCTGAAGGTGGCCACCAGCGAGACGATGATCGCCACCGCGCAGATCAGCGTGGTGCGGAAAGACTGCAGGAACAGGTAGACCACCAGCACCACCAGCACCAGCGCCTCGGCCAGCGTGTGGATCACCTCCTCGATCGACAGGCGCACGAAGTCGTTGGTGTCCAGCGATATGCTGAGCTCCAACCCCTCGGGCAGCCGCGACTTCATCTCGGCCATCGTCTTGCGCACCGCGTCGGAGACCTGCAGCCCATTGGCGCCGGGCTGCTGGTAGATGGCGATGAAGGTCGCCGGCTCGCGGTTGAGCTGGCTGTCGACGATGTACTGGCGCAGGCCCACCTCGGCGCGCGCCACGTCGCCCAGCCGCACGATGGCGCTGCCGTCGGCATTGGCGCGCAGGATGATGCGCTCGTACTGGCGCGGGTCGGTGAACTGGCTCTGCGTGACCACCGGGAAGGTCAGCTGCACATCGCCTGGGCTCGGCTGCTGGCCGATCTGGCCGGCGCCGAACAGCGCGTTCTGCTGGTTGACCGCATTGGCGATGTCGCTGGTGGTGATGCCCAGCGAGGCCATGCGGTCCGGGTTCATCCAGATGCGCATCGCCTGGTCGGGCACGCCCATGATCTGCGCCTGGCCGGCGCCGGGCACGCGCTTGAGCGCATCCAGCACGTAGACGTTGGCGTAGTTGGCCACGTACTCGGCGCTGTAGCGCCCGCCCTTGCCGGTCACCGCCACCAGCATCATGATCGACGAACTCTTCTTCTGCACGGAGACGCCCTGCTGCTGCACCGCCTCGGGCAACGTTGGCAGTGCCAGGTTGACGCGGTTCTGCACCTGCACCTGGGCGATATCGGGATCGGTGTCGAGAGAGAAGTACACGGTCAGCACCAACTGGCCGTTGGCCGAGCTGGTGCTGCTCATGTAGAGCATGTTGTCCACGCCGTTGATCTGCGCTTCGATCGGCGAGGCCACGCTGTCGGCCAGCGTCTTGCTATCGGCGCCGGGATAGGTGGCCTGCACCGTCACCTGCACCGGCGTGATGGCCGGGTACTGCTGCACCGGCAGCTGCGTCATCGCCACCAGTCCGGCCAGGCACAGCAGGATCGCGACCACCGCCGCGAAGATCGGCCGCTCGATGAAGAATCGCGAGAACATGCGGGGACGGCCGTCTGGCTAGCGGCTCGCGCTGGCGGCACTGGCTGCGGGTGCGGCAGCCCCGGTCGCCGGAATGCCGTCCACCTGCGCGATCACCACGGTCGCGCCCGGAGACAGTCGCTGGCCGCCGTCGACCACCACCCGGTCGCCGCTTGCCAGGCCCTCATTGATGAACCAGTGGTCGCCGTACCAGTCGCCCACCACCAGTGGACGCAACTCGACCTTTCCCTGCGGGTTGACCACCCAGGCGAAGTGGCCCTTCGCGCCCTGCTGCACGGCACGCTGCGGCAGCAAGATCGCGTTCGGCCGCACGCCGCCCTTCAGGCGGGCACGTACGTACTGGTTCGGGCGCAACACACCCTTCGGGTTGTCGACCGTGGCACGGATCAAGAAAGTGCCAGTCTGTGCGTTGTAAGACGGATCGGCGAAGGTGATCTTGCCGGTGAAGGGGAATACGCTGCCGTCGGGCTGCACGATCTCCACCACCATGTTCATGTCCGGCGGCAGCTTCAGCCGACCGTCGCGGATGTCGTTCTGGATGCGCAGGAACTCGTTCTCGGACAGGCTGAAGTTCACCCACATCGGCGATAGCACCGACACCGTCGTCAACTGCGCGTTCTGCGGGCTCAGGTAGGTGCCGTCGGCCACCGCCGCGTAGCTGCTGACGCCGGTGACCGGCGAGGTGATGACGGTGTAGCTCAGGTCCAGCTCCGCCGAAGTGACCTGCGCCTTGGACTGCTCGACCGCTGCGGCCGACTGCTCGTACTGGCCCTGCGCGTCGTCCAGGTCCTTCTGCGACAGCGCGTTCTTCGCGGCCAGCGGCTTCGTGCGATCGAGGTTCGCCTTGGCCACCTGCATCGCCGCCTGGTTGCGCTGCAACGCGGCCTTGGCGGCGTCCAGCTGTGCCAGAAACGGCTTCTGGTCCATCCGGAACAACACCTGACCGGCCTTGACCACCGAGCCCTCGGCGTAGACACGCTTGTCGAGGAAACCCGAGACGCGCGCCTGGATGTTCACGGCCTGCGAGCTCTGCGTCTGCGCGACGTACTCGCGCGAGATGTCGACGTCGCGCGGCTTGACAGTGATGAGGCTCACCTCCAGCGGCGGTGGCGCGGGCTTCGGCGCCTCCTTGCCGCACGCGGCGAGCAGGATCGCGCCAATGGCGGCGGCAAGCAGGAGGCTGCGACGAGGCATGACGTGCATGATGCGGGGCACAAAGCAGCCGGAGGCCGGTCGTTGGGGATTCTGATTGAGCCTGGTCAACGACTCAAACCCGCTCGATCACCAGAGCGATGCCCTGACCGACGCCGATGCACATCGTGCACAGGCCATAGCGCCCGCCAATCGATTCCAGCTGGTTCAGCGCAGTGGTGGCCAGCCGCGCGCCGCTGGCGCCCAGCGGGTGGCCCAGCGCGATGGCCCCGCCGTTGGGGTTGACGCGCGCATCGTCGTCGGCGATGCCCAGATCGCGCAGCACCGCCAACCCCTGCGCGGCGAAGGCCTCGTTCAACTCGATCACGTCGATCTGCTTCAGGCTCAGGCCGGTCAGCTCCAGCACCTTGCGCACCGCCGGCGCCGGGCCGAAGCCCATGATGCGCGGTGCCACGCCGGCGGTGGCCATGCCGACCACCCGCGCCCGCGGCTTCAGGCCATGGCGCGCGGCAGCGGTCTCGCTGGCGAGCAGCAGTGCGCAGGCTCCGTCGTTGACACCGCTGGCGTTGCCTGCGGTGACCGTGCCCTCGGGTTTGACCACGCCTTTCAGCTTGGCCAGCGCCTCCATCGAGGTCTCGCGCGGGTGTTCGTCCTTGCTGACGATCAGCGGATCGCCCTTCTTCTGCGCGATGCTCACCGGGGTGATCTCGCGCTCGAAGAAGCCGCTCTTCTGGCCGGCCACCGCCTTCAGCTGGCTGGCCAGCGCCATGCGGTCCTGCGCCCCGCGCTCGATCTTGAACTGCTCGGCCACGTTCTCGGCCGTCTCGGGCATCGAATCGACGCCGTACTGCGCCTTCATCAGCTTGTTGACGAAGCGCCAGCCGATGGTGGTGTCGTACACCGCATTGGCGCGCGAGAACGCGGTCTCCGCCTTGGGCATGACGAAGGGTGCGCGGCTCATGCTTTCCACGCCGCCGGCAATCGCCAGCTGCAGCTCGCCGCTGCGGATGCCGCGCGCGGCCGAGCCCACCGCATCCAGCCCCGAGCCGCACAGCCGGTTGATCGTCGCGCCGGGCACCTCCACCGGCAGCCCGGCCAGCAGCGCGGCCATGCGCGCGACGTTGCGGTTGTCCTCGCCGGCCTGGTTGGCGCAGCCATAGAGCACGTCGTCCACCGCCTGCCAGTCGACCTTGGGGTTGCGCTGCATCAGCGCGCGGATCGGGACCGCGCCCAGGTCGTCGGTGCGCACCGACGACAGCGCACCGCCGTAGCGGCCGAAGGGGGTGCGGATGGCGTCGCAAATGTAGGCGTGGGTCATGGCGGGCTCCTCGGTGTGCGTGGCAGTTTAGGGGGTGGCCGGCGGCGCTCAGCCTCCCACCGGTTCCAGGATGTGGATGGTGCGCTTGGCCACCCATTCCTTCACCTTGGCCGAGTAGGCCTTCATGTGGGGCGTCGCGGCATGGGCCTGCAGCGCGGCCAGGCTGGCCCATTTCTCGACGACAACGAAGCTGTCCGGACCCACGCTGCCCGGCCCGGCCGGCATGCCGGCGGCGTCGACGGTGGCGGTGTATTCGATGCAGCCGTCCTCGGCGCGCACCGCGGCGGTGTTGGCCAGGAAGGCTTCCAACACCTGGGCGCGCTGGCCGGAGTGGGCGGTGATGATGGCGACAACGTGGATCATGCGGCCTCGGAAGTTGAAAAGGGATCCGTGGATTCTGCGCCCGCCCTGCGCCGCGGGCCGGCCCGGGGCTTCGCCGCATGGCCGCGGCCCGGCGGCCGTGCTAGCGTGAAGCCCACCCTGCTTCACGGAAGCTCGATGATGAACCTGACGCTGTCCCATGCCACCGGCCCCATCGACCCGCCGCTGCGCGAGCTGACGCTGGACCAGCTGCTCGCCTGGGCGGCCGAGACCACCCCAGACCGCGTGGCGCTGATCGAGGGCCTGCCCGACCCGGCCGCGCGCCGGCAGTGGACCTATGCCGCGCTGTACCGTGACGTGCAGCGCACGGCGCGGGCGCTGCGCGCGCGCTTCCAGCCCGGCGAGCGGGTGGCGGTGTGGGCGCCCAACCGGCCGGAATGGGTGATGCTGGAGTTTGGCTGCGCGATGGCCGGGCTGGTGCTGGTCACCGTCAATCCGGCCTTCCGAGCGCACGAGCTGGAGTACGTGCTGAAGCAGTCGCGCTCATCGGGCGTGTTCGTCGTCGACGGCTTCCGCGGCAACCCGATGCACGAGACGGTGCGCCAGGTGGCGCCCAACTGCCTCGAGCTGCGCGAGGTGATCGTCTTCGGCGAGTGGGACGCCTTCCTGGCCGGCGGCGAAGACCCGGCGATCACACTGCCAGCGGTGAAGCCCGGCGATCCGGTGATGATCCAGTACACCTCGGGCACCACCGGCTTCCCGAAAGGGGCGCTGCTGCACCACCGTGGCCTGGCCAACAACGGCGCGCACACCGCGCAGCGCATGGGCATCCGCGATGGCGCGGTATGGATCACCACGATGCCGCTCTTTCACACCGGCGGCTGCGTGTGCTGCGTGCTCGGCGCGGTGTCGGTGCGGGCCACGCAGGTGCTGGTCGAGGCCTTCGAGCCCGGCCTGGTGCTGGAGCTGTTCGACACCTACGGCGGCGCGGCCATGGTCGGCGTGCCGACGATGCTGATCGCGATGATGGAGCACCCGGCGTTCGCCGCCACCGACATGTCGAAAGTGCAGGGCATCTGCTCCGGCGGCTCGCTGGTGCCCGAGGCGCTGGTGCGGCGCTTCGAGGAGCAGCTGCGCGCGCCCTTCACCATCGTCTTCGGCCAGACCGAATGCTCGCCGGTGGCCTCGATGACGCGGCCCGACGACCGCGTCGAGGACAAGGCCGGCACCATCGGCACGCCGATGCCGCATGTCGAGGTGAAGATCATCGACCCGGCCACGGGCGCCACGCTGCCGGTGGGCCAGATCGGCGAATACTGCACCCGCGGCTATCACGTCATGCACGGCTACTTCGAGAACCCCGAGGCCACCGCCGCGGCCATCGACGCCGACGGCTGGCTGCACACCGGCGACCTGTGCGCGATGGACGAGCGCGGCTACTGCACGGTGGAAGGCCGGCTCAAGGACATGATCATCCGCGGCGGCGAGAACATCTATCCGAAGGAGCTGGAAGAGCTGCTGTTCAAGCACCCGATGGTCGGCGAGGTGGCCGTGGTCGGCCTGCCCGACCCGAAATGGGGCGAGGTGATCGCCGCCTTCGTGCGGCTGGCGCCTGGGCAGGCCTTCGACAAGGAGGTGCTGGTGGCCTACATGCGCGAGCAGCTGTCGCCGCACAAGACGCCGAAGCACTGGTTCGTGCTCGACGCCTTCCCGTTGACCGGCTCGGGCAAGATCCAGAAGTTCAAGCTGCGCGAGCGCTGGCAGGCGGGGGAGTTCAGCGAGGCCTGATGGCGCGGGGCGATTGAGCCTACCGCGGCACCTCCGGCGCAGCCGCAGCAGCCGGCCGCTGCCGTGCCTCAGGGTGTCACCGGCGTCGATGCCGGAAGCGGCAGGCCGCGCCGGCGCATCTCCTCGCGCAGCAGGTCCGGCCGGTCGGTGACGATGCCATCGACGCCCATGTCCATTACCTGGGCCATGCGCGCCGGGTCGTTCACGGTCCAGGCCAGTACCGTCAAGCCGAGCGACTTCGCTTCCTTCACCTGCGCGGCATCCAGGTCGCCGTGGAAGCTGGACCAGATGCGCCCGCCGGCGGCCTTGATCATCTTCGGTACCGAGCCGTGGTCGGTATGCTGGATGCCCGCCGTCCAGGTCGAACCCTCGGGACGGCCGGCGCCGATGTTGTCGAAATTGCGCTGCCGGATCGACAGGTAGACGGTGCCGATCTCTGGCGCGATCTTCTGCACCGCCTGCAGCGCACGCCAGTCGAAGGACAGGATCGTCGTGCGCTGGGCAACGCCGGCGGCGCGCACGGCCTCGACCAGTTTGCGCGCGAAGGGCTCGGGCGCCAGGGTCTCGTCCGCGGCATCCGGCCGCACCTTGATCTCCAGCGCGAAGCGCACCTGTTCGTTGCCCGACTTCTTCACCAGTGCGAACAGCTCTTCCAGCCGCGGCAGGCGCGCGCCGTCGGCCGGCTGCTGCGCCGGGTACTGTTGCGCATAGCGCGTGCCGGGCTTGAGCCGGCCGACGTCGTAGCGCTGCAGCTCGGCGAAGTCGGTATGCCAGATCACCGGCCCGCGGCCGGCCAGGAACTGGCCGTCCTGCCCGCGCGTGATGTCCGGGTTCAGTGCCGGGTCGTGCGAGATCACCAGCACGCCGTCGCGGCTGACGGCCAGGTCGGTCTCCAGCGTGCTCACGCCGATGCCCAGCGTGAGCGCGAAGCCGGGCAACGTGTTCTCCGGCGCCAGGCCGCGCGCGCCACGGTGGCCTTGCAGGTCGAAGGCGGCGGCCTGCAGGGCCGTGAACAGCAGCATGATCGGGATCCAGGCCTTCATCGGCGCTCCTGCGACGGTGGACTGCCATTGTCGCCGGCCTATGATGGTCCAGCCCGGAGACGCCAAGATGCTCGAGTTGCTGCAGTTCCGCCACTCACCCTACAACGAAAAGGTGCGTTGGGCGCTGGACCTCAAGCGGGTGCCCCACCGCCGGCGCAGCCTGCTGCCCGGGCCGCATTTCGGCACGGTGCGCGCACTCACCGGCCGCACCCACACGCCCGTGCTTCGCATCGACGACCGCACGGCACTCGACGGCTCGGCGCGTATCCTGGAATGGCTCGAGGCGCGCTGGCCGCAACCGGCATTGTTCCCGGCGGATGCTGCCGAACGCGCCGAGGCGCTGCGCATCCAGCAGTGGTTCGACGACGATCTGACGCCACGCATCAGGCGCGCAGTGTTGGACGCGTTGCTGCGCCAGCCGATGGCCTTTGCCAACGTATTCGGCGACGGCCGGCCGCTGCTGCAGCGCCGTGCCTATGCCTTGGCGGTGCCGATGGCCGCGCCGCTGATCCGCAAAGGCAACGGCATCGATGGCCCGGCCAGCGTGGCAGACGGACTGCGCGCGGCCGAACAGGCACTGGACTTCGTTGCCGCACGTGCCGGCCACGACGGCCTGCTGGCCGGACCGGCCTTCAGCCTGGCCGACCTGACCGCGGCCTCCACCCTGGCCGTGCTGGCCCAGCCTCCGCATTCGCCGATGGCCGGCCCACGGTCCTGCGGCAAGGATTTCGCGGCCCTGCTCGGGCGTTTCGACGCGCACCCGGCGATCGCCTGGACGCGCCGGCTGTACATGCGGTACCGCGGCGCCGTATCCGATTTCGATGGCCCCAGCGAAGGAGCGGCACGATGAGCACGTGGAAGAAGGTTCCCGCCGAACTGGTCGCGGCATTCGACGCCGCGCTCCCTGCAGCGGTGGAGGTGGAGCGGCGCAAGATGTTCGGCTGCCCGGCGGCCTTCGTGAACGGCCATCTCTTCGCTGGTCTGCACGAGGACCGGCTGATGATCCGCCTGCCTTCCGAGGCGGCCGCACGGCCCTGCGTGCTGATGGGCCGCACGATGCGTGAGTACGCACTCTTTGCCGAGGCGCTGCAGATGCCTCCGCGCGAGATGGCGGCCTGGATCCGCAAGGCCTGCGACTTCACGCGCGCGCTGCCGGCCAAGGCGAAGGCTCAGCGCAGCTCGGCGAAGTCCTCTTCCCAGAATTCCAGCGCCCCGCGTTCGCCGCGGGCCCGGCGCTCGTCCTCGGCCTGACGCAGCTGCACGCGGCGGATCTTGCCGGAGATGGTCTTCGGCAGTTCGGCGAACTCGATGCGCCGCACGCGCTTGAAGGGGCTGAGCCGCCCGCGCAGAAAGCGCAGGATGTCCAGCGCCATGTCGCGCGTTGGCGCCTGGCCGGGCTTGAGCACGACCACCGCCTTCGGCACCGCCAGCTTGATCGGGTCGGGGCTCGGTACCACCGCGGCCTCGGCCACGGCCGGGTGTTCGAGCAGCGCGCTTTCCAGTTCGAAGGGGCTGATGCGGTAGTCGCTGGCCTTGAACACGTCGTCGGCGCGGCCCACGTACCACAGGTAGCCATCGGCATCGCGCTTGGCGACGTCGCTGGTGCGGTAGTAGGCCCCGCCCAGCGCGGCCTGCGTCTTCTCGGCGTCGCCGTCGTAGCCGGCCATCAGCCCGGTCGGCCGCACGGGCTGCAGCGCTACCGCCACCTCGCCTTCGTCGGCCTCGCGGTCCTCGGTGTCGAGCAGCACGATGCGGTAGCCGGGCATCGGCTGGCCCATCGAGCCGGCACGCACCGCCAGCCCCGGCGGGTTGCCGACCATGCAGGTGCTCTCGGTCTGGCCATAGCCGTCGCGCAGCGTCAGCCCCCAGCCGGCGCGCACGCGCTCGATGACCTCGGGATTCAGCGGTTCGCCGGCGCCGATGGCCTCGGTGAGCTTCACCGGCCACTTCGCCAGGTCCTCCAGGATCAGCACGCGCCACACCGTGGGCGGCGCGCACAGCGAGGTGACGCCGCAGCGCACCAGCGTGTCGAGCGTGAACTTCGGATCGAAGCGCGCCTGGTTGAGCACGAAGATGGTCGCGCCGGCGTTCCACGGCGCGTAGAAGCTGCTCCAGGCGTGCTTGCCCCAGCCCGGCGAGCTGATGTTCAGGTGCACGTCGCCGGGTTTCAGCCCCAGCCAGTACATCGTCGTCAGGTGGCCCACCGGATAGCTAGTCTGCGTGTGCAGCACCATCTTCGGCTTGGCCGTGGTGCCGCTGGTGAAGTACAGCAGCAGCGGGTCGCCGGCTTGCGTCGGCCCGTCGGGCACGAAGACCTCGGGCGCGTCGGCCGAGGCCGCATAGTCGGTCCAGCCGTCGCGCAGTGGACCGCCAACTAGCGTGCGCGTGTAGTCGCCCGGCACCTCGTCGAAGCGCGCCGCACCGACGGGGTCGGCGACCACATGCCGCATGCGCCCGCGCTGCACGCGGTCGCGCAGGTCCTCGGCCGACAGCAAGGTGGTCGCCGGGCTGATCACCGCGCCGAGCTTGATCGCCGCCAGCGTCAGCTCCCACAGCGGCACCACGTTGCCCAGCATCAGCAGCATGCGGTCGCCGCGCTTCACGCCGCGGCCGCGCAGCCAGTGGGCGACGCGGTTGGAGCGTGCGCTCATCTCGGCGAAACTGAAGCGCTGCTCGCTGCCGTCCTCGTTGACCACCCACAGCGCCGTGGCGTGGTTGTCGCGCGCGAGCGCGTCGAACCAGTCCAGCGCCCAGTTGAACTGCGCCAGCGCGGGCCAGGCGAAGCCGGCGCAGGCGGCGTCGTGGCGGCCGCGCTGCGCCAGCAGGAAATCGCGTGCGGCGCGAAAGGCTTGGGTCGGTGTACTGCTCATCGAACGCGTCTCCTTCGACTTCCGGCGGCGCCGGGGCTGCTGTGGCGCCGGGGCGTCGAACTGGGGATCTGGGCCTTGCGGGCATGGCGCAGCCCGGTCCAATTGTGTAGGCTTTGCGCCTGCTCACCGCGGAGGGTGCCGATGAAACCCGTATCCGAACTGCTCAAGCGCCAACAGCGTACCCTTTGGCACGCCCGGCCCGACGACACCGTCTACCAGGCGCTGCAACTTCTGGCCGAATACGAGGTCGGCGCGCTGATGGTCATGGACCAGGGCAAGCTGGTCGGCGTGATCTCGGAGCGCGACTACACGCGCAAGATCGCGCTGCAGGGCCGCAACTCCAAGGAAACCCTGGTGCGCGACATCATGACGCGCGACGTGCTCTACGTGACGCCCGACACCGGCACGAACCGCTGCATGCAGCTGATGAGCGAAAAGAAGATCCGGCACCTGCCGGTGCTGGATGGCACGACGGTGGTCGGCATGATCTCGATCCGCGACATCATGGACGACATCATTGCCGACCAGGAGCGCACCATCGCCGACCTGGAAAACTACATCCGGTCCTAGACCCGACCTTCGCTGGAAACGGGCACCGTCGGCCGCCCCTCGTCCAGCCAGCCCTGCATGCCGCCGGCCAGATAGCGCGCATCGACGCCCATCACCCGCAAGGCGGCGCAAAGGCCCTGGCTGATTTCGTGGCCCTTGGCGCAGTACAGCACGGCCGGACGCTGCTTGCCGATGCCGTCCTTCCAATCCAGCCAGGCGGCAGGATCGAGCCAACGTGCACCGTCGATCTGCGCGCCATGGGCCGCGCGCGCAGCGTCGCGGCGCACGTCGAGCAGCGCGTGGCCCAAGCCCTGCGAGCGCCACAGCGCCAGCTCGGCCGGTGTGAGTTGGCTCATCTTCATCCTCCTCCAGAGAACAGTCGGACGGCCAGTCCGACGGCGGCGCAGGCCGCCAGCAGGGGCAATACGCCCACCTTGAGGCGGAACAGCGCCAGCGCCGCCCCCAGCCCGATCAGCGCCGACACCCAGTCGAAGCGCCCGCCGAAGCCCTGCGGCCAGAGCACGTGGTAGGCGAAGAACAGCGCCAGGTTCAGGATCACACCGACGACGGCCGCGGTGATGGCCGACAGCGGCGCGGTGAACCCCAGCTTGCCGTGCGTGGCCTCGACCAGCGGCCCGCCGGCGAGGATGAAGACGAAGGACGGCAGGAAGGTGAAGAAGGTGACGACCGTCGCCGCCAGCGCACCGCCGAGGAACAGCGCCTCCGGCCCCAGCACCTGCTTCGCCCAGCCGCCGACGAAGCCGACGAAGGCCACCACCATGATCAGCGGGCCGGGCGTGGTCTCGCCCAGCGCCAGGCCGTCGATCATCTGCGCGCCGCTCAGCCACTGGTGGGTCTCCACCGCACCCTGGTAGACGTAGGGCAGCACCGCGTAGGCGCCGCCGAAGGTCAGTAGTGCGGCCTTGGTGAAGAACCAGCCCATCTGCGCCAGCGTGCTCTGCGGGCCCTGCGTCAGCCACAGCGCCGCCATGACCAGCAACCACAACCCCAGCCCGACGGCCAGCACCTTGGCCAGGTGGCGGCGCGAGAAGCGGGCATGGGCGGGTATGGGCGTGTGGTCGTCGATCAGCGCCGGACCGTGGCCGGCCGCGGCCGCGCCGTGCCCGCCGCCCAGGCTGAAGACCTGCGGCGCATGCTGCGCGCCGAAGTGCCCGATCAGCGCCGCGGCGAGCACGATCGCCGGAAACGGTGTGTCGAAGGCGAAGATGGCGACGAAGGCCGCGGCCGCGATGCCCCACATCCAGCGGTTCTTCAGCGCGCGCGTGCCGATGCGGTGCGCGGCGTGCAGCACCAGCGCGGTCACGGCCGGCTTGATGCCGTAGAAGAGGCCGGCCACCACCGGCACGTCGCCGAAGCGCAGGTAGACCCAGCTCAGGCCGATGAGGATGAACAGCGACGGCAGCACGAACAGCGCGCCGGCGACGATGCCGCCCCAGGTGCGGTGCAGCAGCCAGCCGATGTAGGTGGCGAGCTGCTGCGCCTCGGGGCCGGGCAGCAGCATGCAGTAGTTCAGCGCGTGCAGGAAGCGCTTCTCGCTGATCCAGCGGCGGCGTTCCACCAGCTCGGCATGCATGATGGCGATCTGCCCGGCCGGGCCGCCGAAGCTGATGAAGCCGAGCTTGAGCCAGAAGCGCAAGGCTTCGCCGAAGCCGACGTGGGTGGGGGCGGTGTTCAAGGCGGGCTTCCTTTGGGAGCGGGCGCGGCGTGCAGCGCATCGAACACCGCCGCGGCGGCGCTGCACAGCGCGTCGTCGTCGGCATGCAGCTCGCGCAGCCCGGCGAGCACGCTTTCCAGCCCGGCCGCTTCGGCCACCGGGATGCCGCCGGTGTCGAGGTAGCGCACCGCCGCGGCCAGGCGCTGCAGCCGCGGGTCGGGGTCCAGGCCGAAGCTGGCGAGCAGCACCTCGAAGCTGACGCGCGCGCCCACGTGCGTGAAGCGCGCGCCGTCGTAGTCGAAGCCGAGCACGCCGCGCGGCGCCCGCGCCGGATCGGCGAGCCAGACGAAATGCGCCTGCGGGTCGATGAAGCGGCGGATCAGCCAGGCGCAGGCCAGCCGGTCCGCCCACGGCCGCGCGCGCGTGGCCCAGCGCTTGCCCTGGAAGCGCGCGATGTCCAGCCGCTCGATGCCGTGCTCGCGCTGCGCCCGTGGCTCGCCGCGCGAGAAGCGCGCGTCCAGCGCCTGGCGCAGCGCGTCTAGTGCGCCTTGCGCTTGCGCGGCCGCGGAGCCGGGGAAATAGTCGATGCGCTGCAGCGCGTGCAACGCATCGGCCACGGCGCGCAGCCGCCGCCGCGCCTCGGTCTCGGCCAGCGCCGGCAGCTCGGCCTGCAGCGCGGCCAGGCCCTCGTGCCATTGCCCATAGGCCTCGCTGCGGTCGAACAGCGCCCGCAGCTCGTGGCGCTGCGCGTCGTCGCGCGGCCGCAACTCGAACAGCTGCGCGCTGCCGCCGTGCCCGCGCACCTCGGCCGCCAGCGGCTCGAACAGCCCGCCTTGCGCCGTCGGCAGCAGGTAGGCGCCGTCACGCAGCGCGGCGCAGCCCAGCGCCTTCAATGCGCGCCAGGTGCGCAGGCGCACGGCGTTCGGTCGGGTCGGCAGCTTGACCAGCATCAGGGTCCACATGATTGAATCAGATGCTACAAGCAAAGAAATAGATGCTCAAACACGCTCAGTGTGCGAACGACATCCCGGCGCGCACGGGCCGGCCTGGCGGCACGGGGGCACGGCGGCGCAGAGGCAGAATCCGGCCAGGCTTTCCCGGCACCCACCATGATCCCTGCGTTCGAAACGAAGCATCTGCGTGCCCTGGTGTTCGATGTGTTCGGCACCGTGGTCGACTGGCACAGTTCGGTCGTGCGCGAGGGCCTGATGCTGTCCGCGGCCAAGGGCCTGCAGGCCGACTGGCCGGCCTTCGCCAACGCCTGGCGCGCGGGCTATGCGCCGGCGATGGATCGCACCCGTGGCGCCGGTGCCGCCTGGGCCGACATCGACACGCTGCACCGGCAGATCCTCGACGGCTTGCTACCGCGCTTCGGCCTGCAGTCGCTGAGCGAGGCCGAGCGCGACCATCTGAACCGCGTGTGGCACCGGCTGCTGCCCTGGCCCGACGCCGTGGGTGGACTGAACCGGCTGAAGTCGCGTTTCGTGATCGGCACGCTGTCCAACGGCAACGTCTCGCTGCTGGTGGACATGGCGAAGAACGCCGGTCTGCCGTGGGACTGCGTGCTCAGCGGCGAACTGGTGCAGCGCTACAAGCCCGACCCAGAGGTCTACCGCATGGCCACGCGGCTGCTCGGCTGCGCGCCGGCCGAGCTGCTGATGGTGGCGGCGCATGTCGACGACCTGCGTGCCGCAAGGGCCTGCGGCCTGCGCACGGCCTACGTGCACCGCGCGCTGGAATTCGGTCCCGACACGCCGCCCAGGCCCGCGCGGCCCGAGGGCTTCGACCTGGTGGCCAGCGATTTCATCGACCTGGCCTGCCAGCTCGGCGCATGAACGAGGCGGCTGCCGGCCAGGTGCTGCTGTTGCGGGCCTACGAAAGCACCGGCTTCGATGGCTGGGGCGAAGACGACCGCGCCTGGGCCAGCCGCAGCGCGCTGCAGGCCGTGGGGGAGCGGGCACCCCCTGAAGCCTTCCTGGCCGCGCGTGCGCAGGCCGCGCTGACGCGGCTGGCCCCGCGCGACCCGGTGCTGGCGCGCTGGCAGCCGGCTGCGGCGCGGCAGGGCGCCTGGATCGCCGCGCTGGCGCTGCTGGCCTTCGTCGCCGGCATGCTGGTCGACCGCGTCGGCAGCGCGCAGCGCATCAACCTGCTGGCCCCGCCGGTGTGGGCGTTGCTGGCCTGGAACCTGGTGGTGTACCTGCTGCTGCTGGCCGGGTGGTTGCGCCGGCCGGCGGCGCCAGGGGCGCTGCGCCGCGCCGTGTCCGGCGCCTGGACGCGCTGGCGCGCGCGGGCCCTGCAGTCGGGCGCGGGCGGCAGTGCCGGCGTTTGGCATGCCTTTGCCGCCGACTGGGCGGCCTGCAGCGCGCCGCTGCAGGCCGCGCGCATTGCGCTGGCGTTGCACCTGGCGGCGGCCGCCCTCGGCCTGGGGCTGATCGCCGGCCTGTACCTGCGCGGCCTGGTGCTCGACTACCGCGTCGGTTGGCAGAGCACCTTCCTGCAGGCTCCCGCGGTGCAGGCCTTGCTCGCCACGCTGCTGGCGCCGGCCAGCGCAGTGTCGGGCATCGCCGTGCCCGACGCGGCCGGGGTTCAGGCGCTGCGGCTGCCGCAGGCCGAAGGGGTGGACGCCTCCGGCGCGCCGTGGATCCACCTGTACGCGCTGCAACTGATGCTGCTGGTGCTGCTGCCGCGGCTGTTGCTGGCTCTGCGCTGCGCGCTGCGCGCCCGTGCCCTGGGGCAGCGGCTGCCGCTGCCGCTGCACGAGCCCTACTTCCAGCGCCTGCTGCGCCACGCCCAGGGCGGCCCGGTGCGGGTGCAGGTCTGGCCGCATGCGCGCGCGCCGGATACCGCGGCCGCGGCACGGTTGCGGCTGCTGCTGCAGCGCGTGCACGGCGAGGGACTGGCGCTCGAACTCATGCCGGTCGTGCCCTATGGGAGCGAGGACGCGTTGGCTGCGCCCGCTGACCGGGCCTCGCACATCGTGCTGTGCGACCTGGGCGCGACGCCCGAGCCCGAGAGCCAGGGCCGGCTGCTGCGTGCGCTCGGCGCCCCGGAGGCCGCGCCGCTGCTGCTGCTGGACGAGGCAGCGTTCGTGCGTCGCTTCGGCGCGGCCTCGCCGCGCGTGGACGAGCGCCGCCAGGCCTGGCGCGACTTCGCCGCAGCGCTGGGCAGCAGCGCGGTCTGCATCGACCTGCAGTCGGCCGACCTGGCACAGGCCGAGGCCGCACTGCAGGCCGGGCTGGACGCCGTGCCGGGCGCCTCGCGCGAGCCTGCCTTGCCATGAGCGAGCCGGTGCACAGCCTGCAGCTGAGCCTGGTGTCGCACACCAACGTCGGCAAGACCACGCTGGCGCGCACCCTGCTCGGAAGGGATGTCGGCGAGGTGCGCGATGCCCCGCACGTCACCGAGTTCGCCGACGCCTACGAGATGCTGCGCACGCCGCAGGGCGAGACGCTGCGGCTGTGGGACACGCCCGGCTTCGGCGACAGCGTGCGGCTGCTGCGGCGCATGCAGCAGTCCGGCAACCCGCTGGGCTGGTTCCTCAGCCAGGTGTGGGACCGCTGGCGCGACCGGCCCTTCTGGGCCAGCCAGCAGGCGCTGCGCCACGTGGCCGAAACCACCGACGTGGTGCTGTACCTGGCCAGCGCCGCCGAGGACCCGGCGGCCGCCGCCTATGTCTCCAGCGAGATGGAGTTGCTGCGCTGGGTGGGCAAGCCGGTGATCGTGCTGCTCAACCAGCTGGGCATGCCGCGCGAGAGCTCGCTGGAGCAGGCCGAAGTGCAGCGCTGGCGCGAACATCTGGCACCCTTCGGACTGGTGTCGCAGGTGCTGCCGCTGGATGCCTTCGCGCGCTGCTGGGTGCAGGAACTGGTGCTGCTGCAGGCTGTCGAGAGCTGCCTGCAGGGCGAGTGCCGTGCGCTGATGCAGCGCCTGGGCGAGGCCTGGCGCGCACAGCGGCTGGCGGTGTACGAGGCGTCGGTGGACGCACTGGCGCACAGCCTGGCGCAGCTGGCGCTGTCGCAAGAGCCGCTGGCCGAGCAGGGCGCGCTGCGCAGCGGCCTGCGCCGGCTGGGCACCGCGCTCGGGCTGGCCGCCGACGAGCGCAACCCGGTGCTGCTGGCGCAGGCGGCGTTGGCCGAGCAACTGGATGCCGAGGTGCGCGCAAACACCGCGCGGCTGATCGAGCTGCACGGCCTGTCCGGGCAGGCGCAAGGCGAGATCCTGCAGCGCATGGCCGAGCATTTCCAGCTGCAGCTGCGCATGGACGCAGGCAAGGCCGCCCTGCTGGGCGGCGCGCTGACTGGCGCGCTGGTCGGCCTGAAGGCCGACATCGCCGCGGGCGGCCTGACGCTGGGCGGCGGCATGCTCGCCGGCGGGCTGCTCGGGGCGCTGGGCGCCGCCGGGCTGGCACATGCGGTGAACCTGGTGCGCGGCACGGACCGTTCATGGATCGCCTGGAACGCCGAGGCGCTCGACACGATGCTCGAAGCCGCGCTGCTGCGTTACCTGGCGGTGGCGCATTTCGGGCGCGGCCGGGGCGAATGGACGCGCTCCGAGACGCCGCCGCACTGGAAGGCTGTGGTCGAGGGCGCGCTGGCGGCTGAAGCCGGGCCGCTGCAAGCGCTGTGGGCCGAGCGGGGCGACGAGGTCCCGGCGCTGGCCGCGCGCCTGCGACCGGTCATCGACCGCGCCCTGCGCGCGACCCTGCAGGCGCTGTACCCGCAGTCGCCGGTGCCGCACTGAGCGCTTGTGGAACCGGAACCCGCGTCCGCGCATCCGACCCGGATCATGCAAGGCGCAAGTGACCTGCGACTGCGGCGTCGCACCCTGATCGGTGCGGCGCTGGCCGGCCTGCTGCCCCCGGCAGTGGCGGTGCCGCCGCTGACGCGACCCATTCCTTCCAGCGGCGAGGCCCTGCCGCTGGTCGGCCTGGGCAGCTGGATCACCTTCAACGTCGGCCAGGACCTGCAGGCCCGGGCCCAGTGCGTCGAGGTGGTGCGCGCCTTCTTCGCCGCCGGCGGGCGGATGATCGATTCGTCGCCGATGTACGGCTCCTCGCAGCCGACCATCGGTTACGCGCTGGCGCAACTGGGCATGCCCAAGGCGCTGTTCTCGGCCGAGAAGGTGTGGACCGGCGACGCCGCGCGCGGCGCGCTGCAGATCGAAGCCTCGCGCGCCTTCTGGGGCGTGCCGCGCTTCGACCTGCTGCAGGTGCACAACCTGCTGGCCTGGCAGCAGCAGCTGCCGGCGCTGTTCGAGATGAAGGCCGCCGGGCGGCTGCGCTACGTCGGGATCACCACCTCGGAAGGGCGGCGCCATGCCGAGATCGAGCAGCTGATGCGCACACAGCCCATCGACTTCGTGCAGATCAGCTACAACCTGCTCGACCGCGAGGTCGAGCAGCGCATCCTGCCGCTGGCGCAGGAGCGCGGCATCGCGGTCATCGTCAACCGGCCGTTCCGCGAAGGCGCGCTGCTGCGCCAACTGGCGAAGCACCCGATCCCCGGCTGGGCGGCCGAGATCGACTGCCGCCACTGGGCGCAGGTGGCGCTGAAGTTCGTCGTCACCCATCCGGCGGTGACCTGCGCCATCCCCGCCACCAGCCAGGTGGCGCACCTGCAGCAGAACATGGCCGCCGCGCGCGGCCCGCAGCCCGATGCCGCGCTGCGCCAGCGCATGGCGCGCGACGTCGCCGCCTTGTGACCGCGCCGCCGTGAGCGAGTGGTGGACCTACACGCCGGCGGACTTCCTGATGTTCGCGCCGCGCATCTACTGGCGGCTGTTCGAGGCGCTGAACCGCGGTACCTGGCCCGCGGCGGTGTTGGCACCACTGGCCGGCCTGGCCTGGCTGGCCTGGGTGCAACGCGAAGCGGCGCGGCCGGGGCCGCGCGCCGCCACGCTGGCGGCTGTCGGGCTGGCGCTGGCCTGGGCCGCGAGCGCGCTGGCCTTCCTGAAGCCTTTGCTGGCACCGATCCACTGGCCGGCCGACCACGTGGTGCCGTGGTTCGTGGTGCAGGCCGCGCTGCTGCTGGTCATGGCGGCGGCGGGCGGTCTGCGTGCCGCGCCCTGGGCGGTACAGCGCCGCGCCGGCCTGGTGCTGCTGGGCTACGCGCTGCTGCTGCATCCGCTGTGGCCGCTGCTCGACGGCCGGCCCTGGCGCCAGGCCGAAGTCTTCGGCCTGGCGCCGGACCCGACGGCCATCGCCACGCTGGGCGTGCTGCAGTTGCTGCAGGCCACGACGCCGTCGCGCCGATGGCTGTGCCGCGCCGCCTGGGCGCTGCCGCTGGGCTGGTGCGTACTGAGTGCGGCCACGCTGTGGACCATGGGCTCGGCGCAGGGCGGGGCGCCGGCCGGCGCGGTGGTGCTGGCGCTGCTCGCGCGCGGCCGCCGCAGCCTATGATCCGCACCTCGCCCGCCCGCCGCTGCGCCATCGCCCCGCTCACGTGAAGGCACCGCTCGACTTCTATTTCGATTTCAGCTCGCCCTACTCGTACATCGCCTCCGAGTGGGTGGAGGCGCTCGCCGCCCGACACGGCCGCACGGTGCGCTGGCACGCCATCCTGCTGGGCGCCACCTTCCAGGCGGCCGAACTGAAGAGCCCGGTGGCCTACCCGATCAAGCGCGACTACAGTCTGCGCGACTTCCGCCGCTCGGCGCGCTTCGAAGGCGTGCCCTACCTGGCGCCCGACGAGTTCCCGATCCCCACGCAGAACGCCGCCCGCGTCTTCTGGTGGCTGCATGACCGCCGCAGCGCGAGCGCTGCGGTGGCCTGGGCACGGGCCGGGCTGCGCGCATATTTCACCCGCGGCGTGCCGCTGAACCAGCCATCGGCACTGCGCAGCCTGGCGGCCGAAGCCGGCCTCGATGCCGACGAAGCCGAAGCCGCCTGGACCGACCCGGTGTGGAAGGACCGGCTGAAGCGCGCCAACGACGAGGCCATCGTCGCCGGCGTCTTCGGTGCGCCGTTCTTCTTCGTCGACGGCGAGCCCTTCTGGGGCAACGACCGCAAGGCGCAGATCGAGCGCTGGCTGGCGCAGGGGCCGTTCTAGACATCGCGAAGGAGCGACACATGAAGAAGACCGTGAAGTCGATGGTCGACGAGGCCACCGCCGCCATCACCACCTACAGCATCGAGGAGGCGCGCGACCTGCACGGCCGCGAGGACGTGCAGTTCATCGACATCCGCGACGTGCGCGAACTCGAGCGCGACGGTGTCATCCCCGGCGCCTTCCACGCGCCGCGCGGCATGCTGGAGTTCTGGGCTTGCGACGAGAGCCCGTATCACAAGAAGGTGTTTGCCGAAGGCAAGCAGCTGGTGCTGTTCTGCGCCGCCGGCTGGCGCTCGGCGCTGGCCACCAAGACGCTGCAGGACATGGGCCTGGAGCGCGTGGCGCACATCGACGGCGGCTTCAGCGCCTGGAAGGCCGCCGGTGCGCCGGTGGCCGAGAAGGCCGCAAAGGCCGACAAGCCGAAGCAGGCCTGATCAGCGCCGCTTGCCGCCCACGGCGGCGCGGTGCAGGTAGAAGCTGACCACCGGCGACTCGATCTTCGGCACGCCGTCGGCGTCCACCACCGCCAGCTGCAGCGTGTGCTCGCCGCGGTCGCCGAGCGCGGTGGCCTGCCAGTCGTTCGGCGTGATGCGCGGGTTGGTGCTGCGGAACACCGTGGGCACCAGGTTGCCGTCGATCAGCACGCGCACCCGGTCGTTCGCCCGCAACGGTGGCGTCAGCTGCGCCGAGATGCCGAAGGCGCCGTCGTTGCTGTGCACCGAGTCCTGATTGGCCGGGCGGGTGATGAGCAGCTTGCGGTAAGCCGGTGCCGCGCTCGGCTGCGTCGGCGCGGGCGGCGTCACGGCCGGCGGGCTGACCACGTTGGGTGCCTCCACCTGCAGCGGCTTGGCGCCCGGCGAAGGCTTGTCGGAGAACACCGGCCCGGTCTTGTCCTTCGATTCGTAGACCGTCTGCGCCGCGGCCGACAAGGCACAGGCAGCCAGCGTGATGGCGATCGTGCGGCGGTACTTCAAGGCGGCTCCCTCTGCGGATCTGTCCCGGATTGTTCCGCCGCGCGTGCCGGTCGCGGGCGCGGCCGACGTGAAGCCGGTCACGCCCACCCGGCGCCAGGCACTCTGCCAGAATGAAGTTCGGCCCGGAGACCGGACTTGGATCTTTGCCACCACCTTCGCATCCAGGCACACGCCAATGCGCTTGCCAACCACCGGCTCGGCGTGGCGATGGCCGGGCTGTCGGCGGCCGAATGGACGGCGCCGCGCACCAGCTTCTTCCCCAGCCTGTCACAGACCTTGAACCACCTGCTGGCCGTGGACGGCTACTACCTCGGTGCGTTGCATGGCGACGCGGGCCTGCGCGAGGCCTATGCCGCTTTCCGCCCGTGCCACAGCGCGGCCGACTGGCAGCTGCGGCAGCGCGCCAGCGACTTGCGGCTGGTGGACTTCTGCAACCGGCTAGATGCCGCGCGGGTCGGGGCCTGGGTCGAGCTGCCGCGCAGCGACCACGTGCAGCGCGACCGCGCCGGCCATGTGCTGGCGCACCTGTTCAACCACCAGACGCACCACCGCGGCCAGGTGCACGCCATGCTCGCCGGCACTGCGGTGGTGCCGCCGCAACTCGATGAGTTCATCATGCCCAGCGAGGCCCATCTGCGCGCGCCGGACATGCAGGCCTTCGGTTGGAGCGAGGCGGCGGTCTACGGCCCCGGCGCCTGAGCAGCCCATGGACCTGGACACGACGCAGCTCTTCGCCCTGGCCGCCGCACTCGGCTGGGCCAGCGGTCTGCGGCTGTATGCGGTCGTCTTCCTCACGGGTCTGGCCGGCGCCCTCGGCTGGGTCGACCTGCCCGCGGGCCTGCGTGTGCTGCAGCAGCCGCTGCTGCTGGGGGCCAGCGGACTGATGCTGGCGGTCGAGTTCTTCGCGGACAAGGTCCCGGGCCTGGACTCGCTGTGGGACATGGTGCAGACCTTCATACGCATCCCGGCCGGTGCGCTGCTGGCGGCAGCGGTGTTCGGCGGCGACCAGGCCAGCTGGGCGCTTGTGGCCGGGCTGATGGGCGGCACGCTGGCGGCCACCAGCCACGTCGCCAAGGCCACCACGCGCGCCGCGGTGAACACCTCGCCCGAACCGTTCTCGAACATCGGCCTGTCGCTGCTCGGCGATGCGGCGGTGCCGACCATGTTGTGGCTGTCGTGGGAGCACCCTGGATGGTTCTTCGCCGGGCTGGCCGCGGCGCTGCTGCTGGCGATCGTACTGACCGTGCTGCTGGCGCGCTTTCTGCGATCCTTGATACGGCGCCTGCGCGGCGCGGCGACGCAGGGCGTGTAGACCCGGCCCCCGCTTGACCCCATCCCGGCGAACGAACGGGATGATCGACGAGAATTCCGCAGCGCCCTTCCGCCGCTGATCTGCATGCCTTCTCACGACCTTGCCGAAACCGCCCGCCCCGAGGGCTTCCTGCGCGTGCGCGACGCGCTGCGACAGCTCGGTCACGAGCCGGTGCCGCAGTGGCTCGAGGTGGCGGCGCGCACCTCGCAGGAGGCGGCCGACGCGCTTGGCGTGGCGCTCGGGCAGATCGCCAAGAGCGTGGTCTTCCGCCGGCTGGCCGACGACCAGCCGGTGCTGGTCATCGCTTCGGGCGACCGCCGCGTCGACGAGCGGCGGCTGGCGGCGGCCGCCGGCCCGGTGGGCCGGGCCGACGCGGCTTTCGTCAGGTCGGCGACCGGCTTCGCCATCGGCGGGGTCTCGCCGGTCGGTCTGGCGGGCGCGCCGGTGCTGCTGCTCGACCGCGAACTGCAGCGCTTCACCGAAATCTGGGCGGCGGCTGGCCATCCGAACGGCGTCTTCAGGCTCACGCCGCAGGAGCTGCAGCGCCTGACCGGCGCGCCCTGGGCCGACGTGGTGCAGGCATGAAGCAGAGGCCTGTAGCTGCGGTGCCCAGCCCCTGCGTCAACGTCTGCCGCATGGACGACACCACCGGCTGGTGCGAAGGCTGCCTGCGCAGCCTGTCCGAGATCGCCGCCTGGGGCGGCATGGGCGACGCGGACAAGCGGGCCGTCTGGCGATTGCTGCCCGAGCGGCGCGCAACCCGTGCACGTCTGCAGCGGGCCGCCGCGGCGGCAGGGGATAGCGCATGAAAACGATCACCTTCTGGTTCGACCCGATCTCGCCCTACGCTTACCTGGCCTTCGAGCACCTGCCGCAGGCGCTCGAGGGCTGCTCGTACAGCGTCGACTACCGGCCGGTGCTGTTTGCCGGGCTGCTGGGCCACTGGGGCCAGCTCGGCCCGGCCGAGATCGAGCCCAAGCGCGCCTGGACCTTCCGCCAGGTAGCCTGGCACGCGCACCAACTGGGCATCGACATGGACACGCCGGCGCAGCACCCCTTCAACCCGCTGCCGTTGCTGCGCCTGGGTCTGGCCAGCGCGCCATCGGGCGGTCTGCCGAACCGGCGCGTGGTGGAACTGCTGATGCGCCATGCCTGGCGCGGCGGCGCCGATGCCAACGACCCTGAGCGCCTGCGGGCGCTCGCGGCCGCCGTGGCGCCGTTGCGCGACCCCTTGGCCGAAGCCGTGAAGGCCGAACTGCGCGCGCACACCGACGTGGCCATCGAGCGCGGGGTGTTTGGCGTGCCCACCTTCGAGGTCGACGGCCGCCTGTTCTGGGGGTTGGATGCGCTGCCGATGCTGCGCGCCATGCTGCTGGGCGACCCTTGGTTCGACGGGCCCGAATGGGACGCCGCCGCCGTGCCTCGGCCCGGCGTGGTGCGCGGCAACTGATCCTCGCCGGCGGCGAAGCTGCTGCCGCCGCGAGCCGGCATCAGTCGTCGCGGCCGTGACCCTTGCCCTTGCTCTTGCCCTTCCCGTGGCCCTTCTCGGGGGCCGCGGCGTAGTGCCTCTGGTACCAGTCTTCCTGCACGAAGTAGACCGGTCGGCCACAGGCGTTGTAGTGCTTGCAGTGCTTGCCCCAGTCCTTGGCGTGGCCAGGCGGGACGTGCAGGTAAATGGGCTGGTACACCACCCGGCTGGCCGGCGCGGCGATGACCACCGGTTGTGGGTAGATGAGCACCGGCGGCGCGGCGACGCGGCCGATGTCGATCTGGCCGTAGAAGCCAGGCTGGCCCACGCTGATCGACACCCCCACGTCGGTGGCGGCCAGCGCGGGCAGGCCGGCGGCGGCGAGGGCGAGCGAAAGACAGAGCTTCTTCATGGGCGGGCGTTGCCGTGGGACATGGCTCTACAACGGCTGCGGCGCGCCTCAGGTGCACTGGCAGATGTGAACGGTGTGAGCAGATGTAAGCGGCAGCGGCCTGGCCGCCGCGCCGTCAACGCCAGGCGAATTGCGGTTGCTCGAAATGCGCCACGCGCGTCGGCCGGCCCCAGATGCAAAGCTCGCGGAACTGGTACAGCACCGCCGCCGTCGGCGCGGCGATCCAGCTGTCGCCCACCGGCATGCGCAGCACCGGGTGCTCGCTGTCGGTGCGCTCCTCGAGCATCGGCGCGTCGCCGCGCAGGAACTCCGTCACCGGAATGCGGTGGATGCTCTGCACCTCGTGCGGGTTGGGCTGCACGTCGCGCGCCGCGCCGGCCCACAGCAGCACCGGCGTGATGACATAGCCGGAGCGGGTGACGAAGTCGTCCAGGCGGCCGAGCAGGCTGTCCGCGCCGAGCTGCAGGCCCACCTCTTCGCGCAGCTCGCGCAGCGCCGCCTCCTCGGGCGTCTCGCCCGCGTCGATCCGCCCGCCCGGCAGCGCCCACTGCCCGGCGTGGCTGCGCAGACCGCCGGCACGCCGGGTCAGCAGCAGCGCGGCCTCGGTGCTCCAGCCCACGGGCTCGCGGATGCCGCTCAGCGCGGCGCCACCGCCCTCGTCGGCCACCGCCACCGCCACCGCCGCGGCGCGCAGCCCTGGCGTCTGCGCGCCGCGCACCTCGAAGCCGCGCAGGTGTTCGACGATCCGTTGCTTCAGCTGCGCGTCACGTTGCATCGGGGCGCGCGCCGTTCACCACTTGTTGCGCAGCTCGCGCAGCTTGACGAACACCGCCTGCGCATCGGGCTGCGCCGGCAGTTCGGGGAAGGCCTCGCGCAGCCGGGCGATCACGCCGGCGCTGTCCAGGCGGAAGAAGGTGTTGAACTGCTTTTCCTCGTCCAGCGTGGTGACCGGCGACGCCGCCGCATCATGGCCCTGCACCCTGGGCAGCAGCGCCTGCGCCGCGGCGTTGTCCGGCTCGCGATCGAGCGTGAAGCCGAGGTTGTTCTCGATGTAGTCGTGGCCCGGGTAGACCTGCGTGTTGCCCGGCAGCCGCGCCAACTGCTCGACGAAGGTGGCATACAGCGCCAGCGGATCGCCGCCGTTGTGGCAGTTGCCGGCGCCGGCGTTGAACAGCGTGTCGCCGGAGAACAGCGCCGGCGTGTCGGTGTGTGAGCGCAGGCAGATGTGGCACATCGTGTGCCCGGGCGTGTCCAGGCATTCCAGCTCAACCGTCCTGCCCACCTTGACGATGTCGCCGGCGTGCAGTCCACGGTCCACGCCGCGGATCCTGCCGCCGGCCTTGTGGTGGGCCAGCAGCCTGGCGCCGGTGGCCTGGATCACCGCGTCGTTGCCGCCGGTGTGGTCGAAGTGCTCGTGCGTGTTCAGCACCTGCGTGATCTGCCAGCCGCGCACCTTGGCGCGGTGCAGGCATTTCTCGTGGTCCAGTGGGTCGATGGCCAGCGCCTCGCCGGTCTCGCCGCAGGCCACCAGGTAGTTGTAGTTGCGGTAGGCGTTGCCAGTCCAGATGCGTTCGACGATCACTGCGGGCCTCCTCGGGTCACGAACCATCCTACCGCGGCGGCAGGTAGCGCCGGTCCGACCAGGTCAGCAGCCATTCGGGGCGGTAGGCGACGAAGATCGCCGTCAGCATGCCGGTGGTCACCGCGTCACCCCAGGCTATGAGCCAGCGGCCCAGTGTCAGCGATTCGGCGTCGGCGCCCGCAGGAGGCGGTTGCGTCAGCACCCACAGCACGCCAGTGGCGGCCATCGCCAGCAGTGTGGCGCCGAAGCCGCGCGCCAGGATATAGACCATCGGGTGCGCTGGCAGCCAGCGCCGTGTCGCCAGGCCAAGGGCCAGCGCCAGCGTGCCCGGCAGCACGCCGTTCCACCAGGCCAGTTCTCCGGCCAGCAGCGCCCAGGCCGCAGGCTCGGCCGCCACCGCGGGCCGCGCCAGCCACGCGGCGGCCGCGGCCGCGAGCAGCCAGCTCCAACAGGCCAGCGGCCAGCCGAACATCAGCACCGTCAGCGCCCCCATCGACAGCTGCACCGGCAGCCCGCCGGGCAGGTGCGCCGCGGTGCTCCACAGCCACGGCAGCAGCACCAGCGCGGCCAGCCAGGGGTGGCGCAACGCACCGCGGCGCAGTGTCTGCCACGGCTTGAAGACCGCCGCCAGCGCGGCCGCAGCCAGCGCCAGCAGCGCGGGCCAGGCGCTCACGCCGCCCCGACCAGGAAGTCCAGCAGCAGCCGTGTAGTGGCCTGCGGCTGCTCCTGCTGCACCCAGTGGCCGGCGCCAGGCAACGCGTGCAGGCCCAGGAAGCGGCTGCAGGCCTGCTGCTGCATGCGCTGCAGATCGCCCGGCTTCTGGTACATGCCCCAGTCGGCGGCGCCGGCGAGGTAGGCGGCCGGCACCTCGATGCGGCGGCCGGCGAACATCTGCTGCTCGGCCACGCAGGGCGGGTGCGTGCTGCAGCGGTACCACTGCAGCCCGCCCTGGAAGCCGGTGCGCGCGTACTCGCCGGCATACACCGCCAGCGAGGCCTCCGGCAGCCAGCGGCAGGCCGCCACCTGATCGGGCGTCGGCGCGTGCGCGGCCACGGTCTGGGCCATGCCCTGATCGAGATCCATGATGTAGTAGGTGGGCATCTGCGCCAGCGTCTCGGCGCGCCAGTCGGGCAGCGGCTGCGGGTGGTTGCCAGGCCAGTCGGCGCTCTTCACGTGGTAATAGGCGCGCAGGAAGGCGTGCACGCCTTGCGGGCAGTGCCACATCTCGGCATTGGCCTTGCGCGTGCCGTAGTGCAGCTGGTAGTGCTTGCGCGGCCGCGGCAGCGCGGCCAGCGTGGCCGCCAGGTCGGCCGGCGCTGCGGGCCCGCCCCAGCCGGGCAGCGGCGTCGGGCCGCCGAAGGGCGCGCTCATCATCACCAGGCGGCGGAACACGTCGGGCCGCAGCAGCGCGCACCAGGCCGCGACCAGCGAGCCGAAGTCGTGGCCGATCACCGCCGCCGCCTCGCGGTGGCCGGTGGCCGCCACAAGGCCCAGCGCATCGCGCGCCAGGTTCAGCAGGCCGAAGGGGCGCAGGTCGGCGTCGTAGTCGGTCGACCAGCCGGTCGTGCGTCCGTAGCCGCGCTGGTCGGGCGCGAGCACGTGGTAGCCGGCCTCGGCCAGCGGCAAGAGCTGGTGGCGCCAGCTGTAGGCCAGCTCGGGGAAACCGTGCAGCAGCAGCAGGCAGGGGGCGGCCGGGTCGCCAGCTTCCAGCACGTGCAGCTCCAGGCCGTTGACGTCGGGCACATGCCGCGAGCGCACGCCGGCGGGCAGCGGCAGGTCGGGCCACTCAGCCACGGGCGCCTCCCGGCGCAGGCAGTTCGGCCGCGGCCAGCGCGGGCGCCACCACGGCCAGCAGCTCGCCGCGCAGCCACTGGTGCATCGGTTCGGCCTGGTGGCGCTGGTGCCAGAGCATGAACATCGGCATCGGCGGCGTGGCAAACGGCGGCGCCACGGTGGCGAAGCCGCGCAGCAGGCTGGCGCGCAGCAGCCCCGGCAGCGTGGCCACGAAGGGCGTGCCGCGCAGGAACGGCGCCACGCCAGAGAAGCCCGCCACCGTGACGGCAAAGCGGCGGCTCAATCCCCGCTCGTCGATGACACGGTCGATGTCCAGCCTGCCGCGGGTTTCGTGGTGCACCGCCACGTGCTCGGCGGCGAGATACGCGTCGAGCGTCTGCGGCGCGTCGCGCGCGGCGGCGTCGTAGTAGACGAGGTAGCGGTCGTCGAACAGCCGGCGCTGCACCACGTCGGCCGCATCGGGCGGGCGTGGCGTGATGGCCAGCTGGCATTCGCCGCTGCGCAGCAGGTCGGCGCTGGGCACTCCCGAAGGCACGATGCGCAGCGCCAGCCGGGGCGCGCGCACGCGGGCGTGGTGCAGCAGCAGCGGCAGCAGCAGGTCGCGCTGCAGGTCGTTGGCGGCGATGGTGACCGTGCCTTCGAACGCGGCCGGGTCGAAGTTGCCACTTTCGGCGAAGGCGCGCAGCCCGTCCAGCAGGCGGCGCGCCGGGCCGGCCAGCGCCTCGGCCCGCGCCGTGGGCACGATGCCGCGGCCCGACTTGACGAACAGCGCGTCGCCGGTGATGGCGCGCAGCCGCTCGAGCTGGTGGCTCACCGCCGACTGCGTCACCTCCAGCCTTGCGGCGGCGCGCGTCACCGAGCGCTCGTCCAGCACCGCCAGCAGCACCTGCAGCAGCCGGCCGTCGATGTGCGAATGATCGATTCCGCTCATGGGTGGCATCAGTATCGCCCCGTTTATCCGCAGCCGGCGCCGCCGCACACTGCCCGCACTGCCACCACCCGACAGGACAGACCATGGCCGCAAGGCGACAAATTCCCGGCACCACGCTGTTCGACGGTGCCCAGGCGCGCAAGGGCTACGCACTGAACAAGATGTGCTTCAGCTTCAACGACGCCGCTAACCGCGCGGCCTTCCAGGCCGACGAGCCCGGCTATTGCGCGAAGTACGGCTTGAACGCCGAGCAGCGCGCCGCCATCCAGGCGCGCAACGTGCTGCAGCTGATCGCGGCCGGCGGCAACGTGTACTACCTGGCCAAGTTCGCCGGCATCTTCGGGCTGGACGTGCAGGACCTGGGCGCCCAGCAGACCGGCATGAGCAAGGACGAGTTCAAGGCCAAGCTGCTGGCCGCGGGGAGGGCCTGACCATGGCCACGCTCATCGGCGGCATCACCACCTCGCACGTGCCGGCCATCGGCCGCGCCATCGCCCGCAACCTGCAGGGCGACGCGTACTTCAAGCCCTTCTTCGACGGCTTTCCGCCGATCCATGACTGGCTGGCCACAACCCGGCCCGACGTGGCGGTGGTCATCTACAACGACCACGGGCTGAATTTCTTCCTGGACAAGATGCCCACCTTCGCGGTGGGTGCGGCGCCGGAGTACCGCAACGCCGACGAAGGCTGGGGCATCCCGGTGGTGCCGCCGTTCCAGGGCGAGCAGGCCTTGAGCTGGCACCTGATCGAATCGCTGATCGGCGAGGACTTTGACCTGACCACCTGCCAGGAGATGCTGGTGGATCATGCCTTCACACTGCCGATGGCGCTGCTGTGGCCGGGCAGCGCGCCGTGGCCGGTGAAGGTGGTACCGGTGTGCATCAACACCGTGCAGTTCCCGCTGCCATCGGCGGCGCGCGTCTACAAGCTGGGCCAGGCCATCGGCCGCGCCATCCGCAGCTGGGACGCCGACCAGCGCGTGGTGGTGGTCGGCACGGGCGGACTTTCGCACCAGCTGGACGGCGAGCGCGCCGGGTTCATCAACAAGGCCTTCGACCTGAAGTTCATGGACAGCCTGATCAGCGACCCGACCTGGGCGACGAAGTACTCGGTCACCGACCTGGTGGAACTCACCGGCACGCAGGGCGTGGAACTGCTGATGTGGCTGGCCACGCGCGGCGCGCTCGGCGAAAACGTGCGTCAGGTGCACCGGAACTATCACATCCCGATCAGCAACACGGCGGCTGGGACCCTGGCGCTGGAGTGTCGCTGAGGCCGGCGGATCGCTGAAACAACAAGAGAGGGTCGCGCAGGCGGTCCATCGCTGTTCGGGTGCCCTGGAAGGGCAGTTTGCGGGGGGCAACGAACAATATTTCTGCGCCCCGCTGGTCTGACCTGTGGCGGGCATCTGTGCTCGCACATCCGAGTGAAGCGTCGGTTGTTCGTGGGCACGGCTCAGGCCGCGGGCTGAGGTTTCAGGCAGCACCGCGCCACAGGTGGCTTGGGGACACTGTCGGGGTTGAACCCCACATCGCGCGTGAGCACAGCCCACAGGATGCGCGCGTTCTTGTTGGCCAGCGCCACCACGGCCTTGTGCCAACCCGCGCGCTCCTTGAGTTGCACCGGCCACTGGCCGATGCGGTCGCTGCGTTTTCCATTGAAGAAACTCTTAAGGAGCGCTGACTGAAGACTTAAGAGCGGCCCGGGCACGGTCTTCCTACAGTGCGTTCACGCCGTCGGAAGGGTTCGACGCGCGATCCACGCAAGAGGAACACCATGCAAGACCAGACTCTGATCTCCCCCCCGGCACCGGCCCAGGCGCTGCAGACCCCCGAGGGCGCTGCAAGGTTCGACCTGTATGCGGGCATCCACAAGGCGCTGCGCCTGGCCCTGACGCGCACGCTGACGCGGGTCGGCAGCACCGATGCGACCGACGCCGCCGAAATGACGGCCGCGCTGCAGCAGGTGGACGGCCTGCTCGGCCTGTGCGAGCTGCACCTGAAGGACGAGAACGCGTTCGTGCATCCGGCGCTGGAACGCGCCCGCCCCGGCAGCGCGGCGCGGGTGGCGGCCGAGCACCGGCACCACGAGGAATCGATCGCCGACCTGCGCGACCTGGCGGCGCTGGTGGCGCACAGCCCGGAACCCGCCCGGGCCGCCGCGCTGCACCGGCTGTATCACGCGCTGGCGCTGTTCGTGGCCGACAACCTGCAGCACATGCACGTCGAGGAGACGGCGCACAACGCGCTGCTTTGGGCGTCGTACACCGATGCCCAGTTGCTGGCCATCGAACAGCAGATCGTGGCCTCGATCCCGCCGCAGGCGATGGCCGACGCGCTGCACTGGTTCTTCCCCGCGTTGAACGCGCCGGAGCGCGCCGCCATGCTCGCCGGCATGCGCGAGGGCATGCCGCCCGAGCCCTTCGTCGGCGTGCTCGGCATTGCCGAGCGCACGCTCGCGCCGGCCGACTTCGCGCGGCTGCAGCGCGACCTGGCGGGCGCGCAGCAGGCGGCGGTACCAACGTATTGAGCCGGGCCGTGCCGCGCGCTCAGCGCGGCACGTGGCTGAGCCGCAGCGGCCGCGTCACGCACAGCCGGAAGCGGCCCCGGCCGGTCTTCTGCAGCTGCACGGCGGCCTGCCGGTCGGTCAGGCGGCGCGTCAGCAGCACCAGCCGCGCCTCGAGGTTGTCGCCCACCTCGGGCAGCCGGATATCCGGCGCCAGACGCAGCTCGCGGTTGCTGAAGTCGGTGCGGCCGCTGGTGGCGTGGTCGCGCAGCAGCTTCCACAGCACCGCACCGGCCACACCCTTGATCAGGTAGTCGTCGTCGAGGAACACACTGTCGTCGGCCGCGTAATGGCACACGCGCAGCGGTGGCGCGGCGGCCGGCGCCGGGGCTGCGGCGGATGTGGGCGGCACAGGCTCGGCCGCGTCGTCGGCCGCCCCGCCGCCGGCCAGCGCGCCGAGCTGCGCCGCGGCCTGCGTGGCCAGCGCCAGTAGCGCGTCCTCGTCGTCCCAGTCGAAGCGCAGCTCCTGCGGGCTTTCGGCGTACAGCACGCCCATTAGCCGGCCGCCGCAGGCCAGCGGCACCGCCAGCTGGCTGCCCGGATCGGCCAGGCCGGGCAGCGGAATCTCGCGGCCGACCAGCGCTTCGGCCACGCCCTCGCGCATCGTGCGTGCATACCGATACTCCAGCGTCGCATGGTTGATACGGATCGGCGTGTTCATGCGCGCGGCCGTGCCGATCACGCCGTCACCGAGCGCGACCTCGGCGCCGGCGCCGGAGCGGCCGTAGCCGCGGCTGGCCACGGTGTACAGCCGCCCGCCGCCGGCCTCGAGCAGCAGCAGCATCGCGTGGCCGATGCCGAAGTCCTGCGCGAGCGCGTCGAGCAACGCCTCGAACAGGCCGTCCAGGTCGGTCGCTGCGGCCACGCGCAGCGCCGCCCGGCGCAGCGCCGACAGCCGGTTGGGGCTGGCCGGCAGAGTGTCGTGGCGCGGCGCGGCCACCTGCTCCACGCTCTCGACCTCATAGATGTCGGCGCCGCGCAGGCGGAACACATCGGCCATGCCCTCGTGCGAGGCGATGCCGGCCAGCTTGGCCTTCATGCGCTCGAACACCGGTCCGTCGGTGTCGGTGCGCAGGTAGCGCGCAGCGATGCGGTAGGTGGCGCCATGCAGCGGATGCACGACGAGCAGCTCGGTCACCGGATTGGCGAGCACGTTGCGTCGCGTCTTGCTGAAGAACTGGAACGACAGCGCCACGTGCCCCGCATCCACGTACTCCACCTGCGAGATCACCGTCACGTTGGGCGTGCCGTCCGGCGCGCAGGTGGCCATCACGCCGGGCACCGTGCCTTCCAGGCAGGCGCGGATGGCGTCGAGCCGCACGGTCGCAGCGGCCATCGCCTCAACCCCCGTCGCCCAGGCGCACGCCGGCGCGCGGGCCCGGCGTCTGCTCGTAGGCCTCGCGCACGCTGAAGCGCACCGCGGCGATGCCACCCTCGGCGCAGAGGATGGTCTGCGCCACGCTGGCCGGAAAGCCGAGCTCGCCGATCTCGGCGACGAAGCGCTCCAGGTGCTCGGCGGCCAGCGTCTCGTCCTCGGCGGTCGCCGGCAGCACCTGCGCGTCGTCGCCCTTGAGCTGCAGCGAGCGGTTGGTCGTCGGCTCGCTGAACACCGCGGCGATGGCGCCGTTGGAGCGCAGGTCCTCCAGTACCTGCGCCGCCCCGCGCAGCGGCAGCAGCAGCGTCATGCAGCGCCCGTCGGCGCACAGCCGGCAGCCGAGTGCGCGCATCAGGTGCGGCCGCCGCTGCGCGTCTCGGCTGGCGACGACGATCGACACCCGGCGTTCGAGCAGTGCGGCCTGTTCGGGGCCGAGCGGCGACGTGGGCGGCGGCAGGATGGCGGGCATCGCCGCCAGTCTAAAGGCGCCGCTGCGCGCAACGCATAAGATGCCGGTGGCGAACGAACCGACACGGTGGCCATGGAGTTCAAGGACTACTA
>ERZ1645185.83-NODE-83-length-41877-cov-8.252523_pt1 | contig 41877 bp, 49 predicted proteins | sample MGYA00575351_ERZ1645185 | MGnify/ENA primary metagenome ERZ1645185 (study PRJEB40838, sample SAMN11284767) | freshwater sediment metagenome | isolation source: river sediment | host: Sediment | place: India: Jana village, Kanpur | collected 2015-12-17 ... | reverse complement strand
GGCTGCGCACATCATTGCCCGCGTGCACAGTGAAGTGGAAGGCATCCTGCCGACCGCCCCCACTGCTTGATTGTTTTTTTGTTTTTCGCTGACAAAGCGTTTTTTCAGGAGATAAGTAAATGGCTAGCGTAACTGGTATTGCCCTTGGCATGATTGAAACCCGCGGACTGGTTCCCGCGATTGAAGCGGCGGATGCGATGACCAAGGCTGCCGAAGTGCGCCTGGTTGGTCGTCAATTCGTTGGTGGCGGCTACGTTACGGTGCTGGTGCGTGGTGAAACCGGCGCGGTGAACGCAGCGGTACGCGCTGGCGCGGATGCTTGCGAGCGCGTGGGTGACGGCCTGGTGGCTGCGCACATCATTGCCCGCGTGCACAGTGAAGTGGAAGGCATCCTGCCGACCAAGCCCGACGCCAAGGGCGGCGGCCGTGATGCCGAAATCACGTCCACCCGCAGCTAAACCTGATTGAGGCAAAGCGGCTTGAGCGTCGATCCGCGCACCCTCGGTTGGCTGTCTCGTGCGCTTACGCACGAGATGACCGCCGTGCAGCAATACCTCGCGCAAAGTGTGCTCGCCCGTTTATGGGGTGATGCCACGTTGGCGGACAAGCTGCGGCACGAGGCAGTCGAGGAACTTGAGCACGCCGAACGGTTGATGGAACGGCTCATTTTGATGGGTGTTCCACCTTCATCGGGCAACCTACCACCGGCGCGATTGGGGCGTAGCACAAAAGAGCTGCTGGCGGCAGATCATGTGCTGGAAATTGATGCTGTGCGTTTGTACGAACAGGCGCTGGCGCACGCCCGAAGGATGCGTGATGCGGACAGCGCAGCCTTGCTGGAAAGCATCCTGGCCGAGGAGGTGGCGCATGTGCGTGAAATTGATAGCATGGCGCAATCGGGCCATGGTTGATTCTGGTCATGGCTGAATCGCAGGCAGCCGGCATACCGGCAAACTGGGAGCAGCGTGGCAAGCCGCCAACCCTGTTCAGGCGGTTCGCCTTCGAGCGCTACAGCGAGACTCGCGCTTTTCTCGATGCGCTGTCTGCGCTCTCGGAAGCTTCCGGCCTGCACCCACAGAACATCAATTTCGCCGCGACTTACGTCAATGTGACGCTGGAAGCAGACCAGAATGGCAAACTGGGCGAGGCGGAATTCGACATGGCAGCCCGCATCAACGCGCTCTACGAAGGTTTGCCGGGGGGGTAAGCACAAAATGGCGACACGTGTCATTGCAGTGATCAACCAGAAAGGCGGCGCGGGTAAAACCACGTTGTCGATGAATCTGGCAGCGGGTTTGTCTCAACGCGGTGACACGCTGGTATTGGACCTCGACCCGCAGGGCTCGTCACGGCAATGGGCCAGTCTCGGCAATGCGCCGTTTCCTGCGACCGTCAAGCAGGTTGGCGGCAACAAATGGGATGCCAAAACCCTGCATCAGAATTACAAGGCCTATGCCTATCTGGTGCTGGATTGCCCGCCGTCGATTGACAGTCACGCGTCTTTGCAAGCACTGCGTGCCTGCGATCTGGCGCTGATTCCCGTGTTGCCTTCGCCGATTGACTTGTGGGCCAGTCTGCGACTGCCGCAGGAAATCGAGGAAGCCAGGAAAATCAACAAGCGCTTGCAGGCGCGGCTGGTGTTGAACCAGCTCGAACCAAAAAGCGCTTTATCGGCTGCCATGCATGATGCCATTGCCGAATTCGGCATCAAGGTGCTTGATACGGGCATACGCCGCCGAGCAGTGTATAGAAGCGCCGCGCTGGAAGGCGTGTCGGTTTATCAAATGGGCAGCCGCGGCAAGGATGCCGTGGCTGAAATTGAAGCCATCATCAACGAGGTGATAGGAAAATGACAAGATTAAAAGACAAACTGTCCGCAAGTGTTCGTCAGGCCAAGGCCGCTCAGCAAACCAACGCCAAGCCGGCAGCGCGCAAGAGCGCGCCCGCCAAGGCAACGTCCAGGCCAGCCACGAAAAAACCCCCGGCCAAAAAGGCTACAGCCAGGCAAGTCACCAGGCCGCAACCTGCTCCGGCCAAGGCTGCGCCCGCCCAGGCCAAACCGGCAGTGAGTGTGTCCGCGCCAAAGGTATCCTCTTCCACTGTCAGTCCACTCTATCCCAATCGGGTGTGGCCAGACTGAGACCGGATTTGCAGGAATTTGATTTGCAGCATTTGCAGTAGGTAACCGCCATGCGTAACGACCCTTTCTTCCGTACTTACTCGCCGCGCCAGGAAGCCATGGCGCGTGCCGCTGCCCAGCAGGGGCAGTCCCAGGCCAGCGCACAGGTGCGCACGGCTTCGACCGTGAGTGCTACGTCTGACGACCTTTCGGCCTATCTGGTCAAGAGCGAACCGTATTACCGCCCGGTGGCCGATGAAGTGGAAATGTACGAAGCCGCCTATTCGGTGCGCATGCCCATCATGCTGAAAGGACCGACCGGTTGCGGCAAGACCCGCTTCGTCGAGTATATGGCGTGGAAGCTGCAAAAGCCGCTCATTACCGTGGCCTGTAACGAGGACATGACGGCGTCCGACCTGGTCGGCCGTTTCCTGCTAGATGCCAACGGCACACGCTGGCAGGACGGGCCTCTGGCCGTCGCCGCGCGTCATGGCGCCATCTGCTATCTGGATGAAGTGGTGGAAGCGCGTCAGGACACTACCGTCGTGATTCACCCGCTCACCGACGCGCGTCGTGTGCTGCCGCTGGAGAAAAAAGGCGAGCTGATCGAAGCACACCCCGACTTCCAGATTGTGATTTCCTACAACCCGGGCTATCAGTCCCTGATGAAGGATCTGAAGCAATCGACCAAGCAGCGTTTTGGTGCGCTGGATTTCAATTATCCCGAACACGAGGTCGAGGCGGAAATTGTCGCCCACGAAACCGGTGTTAGCCTGGACGTGGCCAAGAATCTGGTGCATATCGGTGAGCGCGCCCGCAATCTCAAGGGCCACGGCCTCGACGAAGGCCTGTCCACGCGGATGCTGATCTATGCCGGATCGCTGATCTCCAAGGGCGTGGCGCCGCTGGCTGCATGCCGTGTGGCGCTGGTGCGACCGATTACTGACGATCCGGACATGCGCGACGCGCTGGATTCGGCGGTCACCACCTACTTCTGATTCAGGAAGCTCAAGCCGGAAACAGGAGCACGATCACCCTCCTGACTTCCGTCTGCCGCCCGACATGGCCATCAACCTAGAAGACTTCCAGGAAATCTACAGCGAACTGCCGACCGACGCGCAGGACGTGCTGCGCGCATCCTGGAACGAGGCGGCGCGTGTATTCTCCTCTCGTGGGCTGGATAATTACCTGAAAGGCGGCGTGGCGCTGCACCACCTTGGCCGCGGCGAAGAGCTGGTCGTTACTTACATCCAGGAAATGCCCGAGGTCGCCCGCGCCATCGGCGAAGACGTTCTGCCCGATACGGTCAATTTCCTGCTCGGCATGGCGTCCAAAACTTCCGGACAGGTGCTGGCGCTGATCGCGGGCACAGCGCCGCTGGCTGCCCAGCGCCTGGGCGATGCCGACCTGTTCCGCAATTACCTCAATGTGCTGTCCATCGTTCTGGCGCAGGCGCCGCGCGGATTGCGCCCGATGCTGGAAAATCTGGATCGCCTGCTGACGCAGCTTACTCTGGGCGGTCTTCGGCGCTGGGTGCAGTGGGGTGCGCAAGCCTACAAGGGCGATTTCGATGGCCAGGTCGGTTACTTCTCGCTGTCCACCCCGGATTCGCTGGGCATACTGCAAAAGGAACGCAAGGGCACGCTGTTCGTCGATGTGCAGCGGCGGCTAAACATTTATCTGCGCGCCATGTGGGGGCGGGATTTTTTCCTGCGCCCGACTTCAGGCGACTATGAATCGCGCGAAGGGCTTAAACCCTATATTGAGCGCTATCTTATTCATATCGCTGATGCGTTTGACGATTACAAGCCCCTAGGTGACGATACGCCCAGCGAACTGAAAATTCCTGGCCTGGAAATCTACCGTGCCGCTGCCAACCATTGTGCTGCGCATCTGGTTTACACGGCCGAGCCACTGTCCGCGCAAATGCTCGACAACATGCGCCGGGCCATCATCGAGGCGGTGGAAGATGCTCGCGTGGAAGAACTTGCCTGCCGCGATTTCCCGAAAATGCGCGAAGCCTGGCTGGCATTTCATCCCTCGCCGGACTACAGAGAACCCGGGACCGTGGGCGACCTCATCAACCGGCTGGCGCGTGCGCTGCTTGAAGAAAACAGCGCCGACCCGCATCCGTGGGTGAGAAAAGGCATCGATCTGTTCCGTGCCGAGCCTGACCTGACGACCAACCAGGCAAGCTGGAACATCGGCGTGGCCCTGGCGCATGAGCTCGAAGCCTATGACTTGCCTGAGTTCAATCAGCGGACCGATGTTCTGCGCGCGATTTACCGCGACGACAACCGCACCGTGTGGGAGTCGGAGGAGTACGACATCGAGGCCGCGCTGGAAGCGACCTGGCGACCGCAGCAGATTCGCAAGAAAGTCTCCGTGATGGAGATGGTCAACGAGGTCAACAATGAATTCGCCGGCGACGACGCCGAGGAAGTGTGGATTCTGGAAACCCCGTTCTTCCTAGACCAGGAAGGCGTCACCATCAACGAGCTGGAAGGTCGCGAGCCGATTTCCGACCCCTTCCACTACAACGAGTGGGACTACCAGATCCAGCTTGAACGTCCGAGTTGGGCGACGGTGCTGGAGCGCCGTCCCAGGATGGGCGATCTGGAAATCATCGAGAAAATCATCACCGATAACAAGCCGGTGATTTCGCGCCTGAAATTCCTCATCGAATCCATGATTCCACAAGGCATGCAACGCATCCGCCGGGTCGAGGACGGCGACGAGTTAGACATCAATGCCGCCATCCGGTCGATGATCGACATCCGCATGGGTCAACAACCGGATACCCGCATCATGATGCGGCACAAGCGCAACGTGCGTGATCTGGCCGTGATGGTGCTGCTCGACATGTCCGAATCATCGAACGACAAGGTACGTGGCCACGATTACAGCATCATGGATCTGACGCGCTCCGCCACCGTGCTGCTGGCCGACGCGCTGTCCAGGATTGGCGATCCCTTCGCCATTCACGGCTTCTGCTCCGACGGCCGCCACGACGTGCACTACCAGCGCTTCAAGGATTTCGACGCGCCCTACGACGACAAGGTCAAGGCGCGGCTCGCCGCCATGCAGGGTTCATACTCCACGCGCATGGGCGCGGCTTTGCGCCATGCCGGCATGTACCTCAACCAGCAGCCCAAGAGCAAGAAAATCCTGTTTATTGTGACCGATGGCGAGCCTGCCGATAACGACGTGCGCGATCCGCAGTACCTGCGTTTCGACACCAAGCGCGCGGTCGAGGAACTGGCGCGCGACGGCATTACCGTGTATGCCATAAGCCTTGATCCCCATGCCGACCAGTATGTATCGCGTATTTTTGGCGCAAAAAACTTCACCGTCATCGACAAGGTCGAACGGCTGCCCGAGAAACTCCCCGCGCTGTATGCAGGACTGACCCGCTAAGAGAACAAGAACAACCATGCATGTCACGCTACGCGCCTTCGTTTTCATCGACTCGCTGCAACCGCAGCTGGCTTCGTATCTGGCCACGTCCTCGCAGGGTTTTCTGCCGATCCCCGGGGACGCCTGCATGTGGATCGAGGTGGCGCCCGGCATGGCCGTGCACCGCCTGTCCGACATCGCGCTGAAGGAAACCAATGTCCACCTGGGCGAACAAGTGGTGGAACGCTCCTTCGGGTCCATGGAAATCCATTACCGCAACCAGAGCGAAGTGCAGGAAGCGGGCGACATCATCCTCAAGCAGCTCAATACCACGCTCGATGCGCGCCTGCCGTGCAAAGTGGCGTGGAACGAGATCATCCGCGGCATGACTCCGGATCACACCACGCTCATCAACCGGCAAATGCGCAAAGGTTCGATGATTCTCCCCGGCAAGAGCATGTTCATTCTCGAAGTCGAGCCGGCCGGCTACATTGTCTACGCCGCCAACGAAGCAGAAAAAGGTGCACACATCACCCTGGTTGATGTCAAAGCCTTTGGCAACTTCGGACGGCTGACCATGATGGGTACTGAAGCCGAGGCCGAGGCCGCACAGGCCGCAGCGATTCGAGCCATCCAAAACATCAACCAGCAGGCGCGCAAGGTCACGCAGGCCTGATTCACCGAGACGCACGATTCCGCAGTTGCAGTAAGTTCTTGTTAGAGTGGCTGCTGGAAGAAACAAGTTGAAGCGACACGCCAGATGGAAAATCAGCCTGCTGCGCAGTAAATGTATGTTGCCAAGTATTGATTGAGTTGCAAAGGAACCAGAGAGATGAGCAAGATGGTTTACGCCGGGTTGAACAATGACAAGCATGGCATCACCATGATGGGACGGGTGGTGCTGGATGGCCGCCTGTTCGGACTTATCCCCGAAACGGAAGACTGCGAAGGCTGGGATCTGGGACGGATGCAGGTGCTGATGGACAAGGTCGAGCGCGAATGGGACAAGTACGACAACCTGCCCAGCCGCCTGCCCGACGACTTGCGCGAACGTCACACCCAGCTTTACGCCCAGGCCATGGATGCCGCGCGCAAACGCGGCTGGGATCCTGAGCTGGGGGAAAACGATTAGTTTGTTCCGAAACGGTTCTTCGCCGCTTCGCTAACCGCAATAACAGCAGGATGGCTCAGCTTGCGTTCCACCGAGATGGCGAAGAAACGCTCCCGCACCTCCTCCACACGGCCGATTTCACTCACCTGATATTGGCGCATGACATCCGGCGCAGTAGTCAATGGCACCGGGAAGATCCCCGCGCCACCCTGGCCGAAGGCGCTCATTAGGGCGCTGTCGTCAAATTCGCCAACGATCAACGGCTGGAGTTTTTTGCGCTCCAGCCAACGCAGCAAGGCTACGCGCAAGGCGCTGCCTTCGCCGGGAATAAGCATCGGCGCCGCATTCAGGCAACTTGGGAAGCCCCCGTCCAGTCTTTGGATCAAGTCGCCAGCGGCCAGAAAGGTGATGCCGCAGTCACCCAAGGGATGGCTGAAGCCTCGTATATCCATGTTGGCGGGCAAAGGCCGATCGGCCAGCACCATATCCAGCCGGTGTAGCGCCAGTTCCGCCGCCAGTTCTTCCAGCCGGTCTTCGCGGCAGATCAGCTTCAATGGCTCGGGCAGTTGAAGAACCGGTGCCAACAGTTGATACGCGGTGGCCTTGGGTACCACATCGGCAATGCCGACGCGGAACACTCGCGCGCGCTGCCCCCCTTCCTGTTTCAGCACCGCTTCCAGTTCCGTGCCGATCTGGAAAATTTCCTCGGCATAGCCGAGGGCCTGCTTGCCCGCTTCCGACAGTTCCAGTCTGCGTCCGTTCCGCGTGAACAACTTTGCGCCCAGGCGTTCTTCAAAAGTGCTTATCTGGCCTGACAGTGTTTGCGGCGTGAGATGCAGCTTTTCCGCCGCGCGAGTAATGCTTCCGGTACGGGCGACGGTCAGGAAATAGTGCAGGTGCTTGTAATTCAGCATAACATTTCGAAATTATCGAACAAAAGCTCTATATTATTCTCATTGATTCGAATAAATATAGATAAGAAAATCATCGCGTTCAAATCACTTGTACAAAAAGTTAAGCATGCAACGTGTCGAGTCGTTTCTGGAGCGCTTCATTTTTGGCAGCCGCTGGCTGCTGGCGCCGTTTTATCTGGGGCTGGTAGCGGCCATTGCGCTGCTGCTGGTGAAATTTGCCAAGGAATTCTGGCATCTGCTGCCGACTGTGGTCAGCGGCACCGGCGGCGACGTCATGGTGGGGGTGTTGACACTGGTGGATGTGGCCCTGGTAGCCAATTTGTTGCTCATCATCATTTTTGCAGGCTATGAAAACTTCGTTTCCAAGATCGATACCGGCGACCACGAAGACCGTCCGGATTGGATGGGCCACGTGAGTTTTTCCGACTTGAAAATCAAGGTCATTGGTTCCATTGTGGCAATCTCGGGCATTGAATTGCTCAAGGCTTTTGTCAACGTGGATGCCTATACGACAGAGCAACTGGCCTGGAAAGTTGGCTTGCACCTGACTTTCGTGGTCTCGGGGGTGATGTTCGCGTTGATGGACAGACTGGCCGGCAAGGCCCATTGACTGATTACTTGCGGTTGATTCGAAAGGAGTTACAGATATGAAACGCATCGTTTTATTTCTCGCCACCAACCTGGCAATCGTGCTGGTGCTTTCGGTCACCATGCGTCTTCTGGGTGTCGAGCCCTACTTAACCGCCCAGGGGCTCAATCTCACTTCGCTGTTGATCTTTGCGGCGGTCATGGGTTTTGGCGGTTCGCTGATTTCGCTGGCAATTTCCAAGTGGGTGGCGAAGAAATCCATGGGCGTGCAGGTGATCGAATCACCCAGCAATCAAACCGAGGCCTGGCTGGTGGAAACCGTGCGGAAATATTCGGCTGACGCTGGCATCAAGATGCCCGAGGTCGGAATCTTCAACTCGCCCGAAGTCAATGCCTTTGCCACCGGCCCCAGCAAGAACAACTCCCTGGTCGCGGTGTCTTCCGGCCTATTGCAGCAGATGACGCGCGAGGAAGCCGAGGCGGTGATTGGTCATGAAGTGGCCCACGCTGCCAACGGCGACATGGTGACCATGGCGCTGATCCAGGGTGTGGTCAACACCTTCGTCATGTTCCTGTCCCGCGTCATCGGCCATACCGTCGACCGCGTGGTGTTCAAGAACGAGCAGGGTCACGGCCCGGCATTCTTCATCACCATGATCGTCGCCGAACTCGTGCTGGGCATTCTGGCCTCCATCATCGTCATGTGGTTTTCGCGTCAGAGGGAATTCCGCGCTGATCGTGGCGGTGCTTCGCTGGCCGGCAAGCAGAACATGATTGCCGCACTGGAGCGCCTGCAAGCCACGCACTCAGGCCCGCTGCCGGAAAAAATGGCCGCCTTCGGCATCTCCGGCGGGGGCGGCTCCGGCCTCAAGCGCCTGTTCATGACGCACCCGCCGCTGGAAGAGCGCATTGCCGCGCTGAAGGCAATCGGGCAAGGGGCAATACTCTAAATGGAACTTTCAAGTATTGTCTCCCCCATCTTTTGGGTCGGCTTCATCGCATTCGTTCTGGCCATGCTGGCGCTGGATCTGTTTGTCCTGGGCGGCAAGCATGCGCATAAGGTGTCGAGCCGGGAAGCACTGGGCTGGACCGGGTTCTGGGTGACCTTGTCGTTATCGTTTGCCGGATTGCTGTGGTGGTATGTCGATGGCCAGCTCGGGCGCGAGGTGGCCAACGCCAAGGCACTGGAATTCCTGACTGGCTATCTCATCGAATTGTCGCTGTCGGTAGACAACATTTTCGTGTTCATCATGCTCTTCACGTTCTTTGCCGTGCCGCCGGAGTATCAGCGTAGGGTGTTGATTTACGGCGTGCTGGGTGCGATTGTGATGCGCGCGGCCATGATCATCGGCGGCGCCTGGCTGGTGCAGCAGTTCCACTGGATACTCTATCTCTTTGGCGCTTTCCTGGTGATCACCGGCATCAAGATGCTGATCTTCGCCGAGGCGCAGCCTGATCTGGCTAACAATCCCATGCTGAAATGGCTGCGCGGGCACTTGCGCATCACCCATGAATATCATGGCGAACGCTTTACCGTGATGAAGGATGGTGTGCGCTGGTTTACCCCACTGTTCCTGGTGCTGGTGATGATTGAAATATCTGACGTGATTTTCGCGGTGGACTCCATACCGGCCATCTTTGCCATTACCACGGATCCCTTCATCGTGTTCACCTCGAACATTTTCGCTATCATGGGTCTGCGCTCCCTGTACTTTCTGCTGGCCGACCTGAATGGCCGCTTCCACCTGCTCAAGTACGGCTTGGCCATGGTGCTGGTGTTCGTCGGTGTGAAGATGCTGATTGTGGATTTCTACAAAATCCCGATCGGGCTGTCCCTCGGCGTCGTCGGCCTGATCATCGCCACTTTCATGTTCGCCAGCCTGTGGGTGACTCGTAACAAGGAGAAACAAACAGCATGAACAAGATGTTTGCCCTGCTGGCGGTGCTCGCGGCCAGCCTGAGCCTGTCGGCGTGCAGCAAGCCGCCCTACGAAAACCTCGACAACACGCAGTTGAAGACGCTGGTCGCGCAAGGCGTGCCGCTTTATGACGTGCGCCGCCCTGATGAATGGAAACAGACTGGCGTGGTCGAAGGCAGCCGTCTGCTGACCTGGGTGGACGGCAGAGGACGTGTGCAGCCTGGATTTATCGAGAGCCTCGCCGTCGAGGCGCCGAAAGACAAGCCGGTGGCTATCATCTGTCGTACCGGCAACCGCACCAGCCAACTGGCGCGCGAGCTGATGGAAAAACACGGCTATACCAAGGTCTATAACGTCAAGGATGGCATCACCGGCTGGATCGCTGGTGGACAGCCGGTGGAAAGACTCTGACATGACCCGTTCCCAAGTTGCCGCTCAGCCTGCCAGTCCGCTGCTCGAACTGACGGTCACGCTGCTGATTCCTTCACTCATTCTGATGAAGTTGTCGGGTGCTGAATATCTGGGGCCTGTCAACGCGCTGCTTGCAGCACTGGCGTTCCCTCTCGGCTGGGGCGCGCGCGAATATCTGCGTGCACGCAGGTTCAATTTTTTCGCAGCGCTTGGCTTCGTTAGCGTGCTTCTTACTGGAGGCATCGGCCTGCTGCAACTCGACCCGAAATGGTTGGCGATCAAGGAAGCGGCGATCCCTGCAATGCTTGGCCTGGCGGTGGCTGTGTCGGCATTTACCCGTTATCCGCTGGTGCGGGTCCTGTTGTTCAGCCCGGCCATCATGCAGGTGGAGCGCATTCACTCAAAGCTGGAAGCACGTGGTAACCGCGCTGCATTCGAGGCGAAGCTGGTCAACGCCACCTGGATGCTGGCGGGTGCCTTCCTGTTTTCGGCGGTGATGAATTATTTTCTGGCAAGCTGGGTGGTGACCAGCGCACCCGGCACCGAAGCCTTCAACGAGGAGCTGGGCCGGCTGACACTCTTGAGCTACCCAGTGATCGCCTTGCCGTCCATGCTCATGATGATGGGTGCGCTGTTTTATCTAGCGCGCTCGCTCCGCCAGCTGGCCGGGCTGGGGCTGGCCGACATCCTGCACTCCACGAAAGGCTGAGCCATGAATTCCGAACGCAGTATCCTAGCCATTGCCCTGTTCGCCGCCTTTGCCGACGGGGACAAACACGACCGCGAGCGCGAGCATTTGCGCGGCATTGCCGAGTCGCTGGGCAATGCCGCAGATCTCTCCGGGCTGTACCAGGACGTGCTGCTGAAACGGATTTCGCTGGAGAAGGCCGCTGAAGCCTTGGCGGATGCAGATGAGCGGCAGCTTGCCTACGAAATGGCACTCGGCGTGTGCGAGGCCGACGGAAGCATGAGCGAACCCGAGCGCGCATTTTTAAGCCGGCTGAAAGCGCTGCTGAAACTGGACGCAGGTGCGGCCGGCCGGGCGGAAGCCGAGGCCGATACGCTTGTGTCGCTGTCTTCCATGGCGGCTCCGGCAACAGCGACGCCGGGCCCGGTTGTTGCAGCGCAGGCCAACGTGCCGGAAGTCGAGCTCGACAAGACCATCCTCAATACCAGTCTGCTGACCGGCGCGCTGGAGTTGCTGCCGCAGTCGTGGGCGTCGATGGCCATCATCCCGCTGCAAATCAAGATGGTGTATGGCATCGGCAAGGCGCATGGCTACACGCTTGACCAGGGCCGTATCAAGGACTTCATCGCCGCCGCCGGCGTGGGACTGACTTCGCAGTACCTCGAACAGTTCGGTCGCAAGCTTCTGGGCGGGCTGCTGGGCAAGGCCGCTGGCAAGACGATGGGCAAGATTGGAGGCGCTTCCACGGGCATGGCGTTTTCGTTTGCCACCACCTATGCACTTGGTCAGCTCGCCAAGCGCTACTACGCGGGCGGGCGGACGATGAATACCGGCGTGTTGAAAGACGCGTTCCAGAATCTTCTCGGCCCGGCGAAGGACATGCAAACACGCTACCTGCCACAGATCCAGCAACAGGCCAGCACGCTGGACATGGGCAAGATCATGGACATGGTTCGCAGGTAAATGCAAATATTTTCCGCGCTTTACAGGCGCGCCATGGTCTGGGCTCGGCACCGCCATGCACCGTGGTATCTTGGGGGCGTGAGCTTTGCCGAGTCGTCTTTTTTTCCGGTACCGCCGGATGTGATGCTGGCACCGATGAGCTTGGCGCGCCCCGAGCGGGCCTGGCGTTTCGCACTCATCACCACGCTGGCTTCTGTAGCCGGCGGACTGGCCGGATATGCGATCGGTTATTTCGCCTTTGATGCGCTCGAACCCTGGCTGCGTGAATCGAAATACTGGAGCAGCTACGAAAAAGCCGTGGTCTGGTTTGGCGAGTATGGCTTCTGGGCGATTTTTGTCGCCGGTTTCTCACCGATTCCCTACAAGGTGTTCACAATTGCCGCTGGCGCCTTGTCGATGGCGCTGCTGCCATTCACGCTCGCTTCCTTGATTGGCCGCGGCGCGCGTTTCTTCCTGGTGGCGGGATTGATGAAATGGGGAGGTGCGCGCATGGAGGCAGTCCTGCATCGATATGTGGACCGACTTGGCTGGGCGACCGTGATGCTGGTGGCAGCCGCGTTGTTGTTTCATTATTTCGCCTGATTTCGAGTAGGGTCTGATCATGCCCGTCAATATCGATTCCCCGCTTGCGCGCAAGATTGCGGCCTTCGCGTTTCTGGTTTTCATACTGGGGCTGACATTGTGGGTGTTGTCCCCTTTCTTCGCCGCGCTGGCCTGGGCGGGCATCCTTGCTTATGTCACCTGGCCACTGTTTAGCCGCCTGCGACGCCGGTTGAGTGGGCGCGACAATTTGGCTGCATTGCTGATGACACTGGGGGTGGCAGCCATGCTGTTGCTTCCATTGATCTGGGTAATGTTCACCCTGGTAGGTGATCTTGCCTTCGCTACGGCGCTGATCCGGCGCATTGCTGCAGAAGGTTTGCCGCCGCTTCCCGAAGCGGTAAGGGGTTGGCCAGGCGGCGTCTGGTTGGCCGAGCAGTATTTGAGAGTTCAGGCCGACCCGGCGTGGATACGCGCGCAGATCGATGCGCTGGGCTTGACCGATTTCACGCATGTCAAAGCCATCGCGGGCGGGGTTGGGCGCAATATCGCCAAGTTTGGCCTGGCGGTCTTCGCGCTGTTTTTCCTTTACCGGCATGGCGATGTCGTGTTGGCGCAATTCCGTGGTGTGGCAACCCGCTGGATTGGCGAGGCTGCGCGTGGCTACATTCATGCGGCAGGTGTGACCGTGCGGGCCGTGGTGTTCGGCATCGTGCTCACCGCGCTGGCGCAGGGTGCGCTGGCCGGTTTGGGCTACTGGGTGGCGGGCGTGCCCGCGCCCGCGCTGTGGGGGCTGATCACCGCGCTGGTTTCCCTCATTCCTTTCCTTGGGCCGGTAGTGTGGGTCAGCCTGTCCATTGGCCTGCTGGCGCACGGCGAGACACAGGCCGCGCTAGGTCTGTTCCTGTGGGGCGCGCTGGTGGTGAGCTGGGTGGACAATCTGATTCGTCCGCTGGTGATCAGCGGGCCGACGCGCATTCCCTTTCTGCTCGTCTTTCTGGGCGTGCTGGGCGGCATCAATGCGTTTGGGTTGATCGGACTTTTTTTGGGTCCGGTGCTACTGGGCGTGGCGATTGCCATCTGGCGCGAGTGGGCGGAGCACCGGATTCAACCTAAAGCCTGAACCGGCGCTATCCTGTCAGCTTTCAGCGTTTGCCAGGCAATCTGCTAGGGCAAGCAGTTGCTCAATTTCCTCGGCATTAAGCAATTCCCGATCCTGATAGAACGCCAGCACGGCATTGCCCTGGCTTTCCACATAGAGTTTCGAACCTGCCTTCAGTACTGGAACCAGTGTTTTTGCGAATCCCAAGGCTTTCTGCGTGTCGCCCGCGGTGAACAGGCGGTAATCGTGTTCCTCACAGGCGCCCTCGCAAGATGCTTCGTTCATTCCAACCAGATAGCGTTCAAGATACGCGCCAGGTGTAATCACGGCTTTGGGAAAAGGGGCGCGGCCTTCGGGCAGGCTGACGACCAGCAGCGTGTGGCGGTGTTCGACGTAATAATCCGGCGCGGCGGTGTGGCTGTAATCAAATAATTTGATATTCAAGCCGTTGCGCGTTCCAAGCATGGTGTTGGTTTCGCTCTTGTCCGCGCCGCGCCGCAGGTATATGAAATTCCAGGGGTCAAGCATTCCGCTCAGTGACGACGAAAAATTTAACCCGTGTTTGCCGGCAAAATCCTGGAGCAGTTGCGCGCGTTGTGACAGCCGGGCTTTTTCCTGTGTGAGCTTGATGTTGCTCATGCGCGCCGACAAGGCATGGCTGGTGAACTGGTAGTAGCCGTCCATGCCCAGCAGTTCGAACTTGCGTCCCTGACGGACGTATTCCTCCTCGGTCTGATGCAGGTATTCCATGGCCGAATGGTCGATGACATGCCCCGATTCGGTCATCACCATCGTGAGCGAGGAGCCGGCAGGCAGGCTTTGCAGGAGCTTGTCGAGGAAGATGAGGTTGAAGCACACCACCGATCCGAGTGATATGCGGACATGGGGCTTGCCGCCGATGTTCTCCTCGCGCACCGAAATCACTGGCGTGCGGAACAGGCTGGAAAGGTTGTGGCCCAGGTAGGCAAATGACTGGCTGAACGTGAGCCTTCCGGTGAGCACCGTGCGCAGCGAAGGATGCAGCAGGTAGAGCAGCATCAATACTTCCGCCGCGACGCCGGCGATAATGCCCCACAGCAGATCGGTCGCCAGAATGGCGAGGATAGTAAAGATGAAAATCAGGATCTGGTCGCGGCCGATGGAGAAGGTGCGGTTGAACACTCGGAATTCGCACAGTCGCCAGCCGACGTAGATGAGAATGGCGGCGATGGTGGCAAGCGGCACGCGCCCAATCAGATCAGCCGCCACAAACAGGAAAACAATCAGAAAGATCGCATTGTAAAAATTCGCCCACAAGGTGCGGCCGCCGGCGTCGATGTTGACGCGGCTCTTGACGCCGCCCGGGATGATGGTGAGGCCGCCGAAAATGCTGGAAAGCGAGTTGGAAATTCCCATTGCGCGCAGGGTTACATTGGCGTCGGACTTGCGTTGATAGGGATCAATCTTGTCCACCGCGGCGATGGTGGCCAGTGATTCGATACCGTCGATGAGTGTCAGTGTAATAATGACTACCAGCAAGCTGCCCCATAGTTCCTGACGTTGCCACACCTCATCAAAGGCAGGCAGGGTGATGCCTCCCTTGAGAATATCGTCAGGGATGCTGATCAGATGGCGGGGGTCGAGGTGCAAGGCATAGCCCAAACCGATGCCGATGCCGGCCACCACCAGCGGAACCGGCACGCGCCGCAGCCAGGCGAAAGGAATTCGATTCAGATAGAACATCAGGAACAGGCAAAGCCCGCCGGTAAACGCAATGCCCGGATCCAGGGTTTGCAGGGATTGTGGAAGGAGGCTGATAGATGCCAGCATATTCTTGGTGGCTGGCGCGGCCGCACCCAGCAGCGCAGGAATCTGTTTGACAATGATGATGATGCCAATGGCGGCCAGCATGGCCTCGACCACGGTGGCCGGTAAAAAAATGGCCAGTCGCCCGGCGTTGGCAAAGCTCAATAACACTTGCAGCAGGCCGGTCAGGCAAATCGCCACCAGCAATAGCGGATAGCCCGCCGCCAGGTCGCCACCCCCCAGGAGCAGCATGCCCGACAGCAACGCTGGCGCCAGTCCGGCGGCCGGTCCGCTGATGGTGACATAGGCGCCGCCCAGAAAGGGAAACACCAGACCGGCAATGATCGCTGAAATCAGGCCGGTAATCGGCGGTGCGCCCGACGCAATGGCGATGCCCAACGACAGAGGTAGCGACACAAGTGCCACCTGCAGTCCCGCGCTCAGGTCATAGCGCCAGTGGCGCAGACCCTTGATCCCGTTTTGCGGCTTGTCAGCCGCGTTTTCCAGTCCTCTCGACATCATGGCAGGATTTCTCCCCAAGTGTGCTGCAGAGTTATGCGTTTTGATTTTCAGGGGGATTTTAACATTGCACGCACCCAGTGCTTAGGCAGGCATAATCTCATTTTCCTGGACAAGAACCAGGCATAGATGACTCAGGCGTAGATGACCCAGGCAAGAATCCAGGAAGTATTGCGCAACGTTTTCGGCCATGCCGGCTTCCGCCCACATCAGGAGGAAATCGTCAGGCAACTCGTCGATGGCGGCGATGCGCTGGTCATCATGCCCACTGGCGGCGGCAAGTCGCTGTGTTACCAGTTGCCTTCGCTGGTGCGCGATGGCGTCGGCATCGTGGTGTCGCCGCTGATCGCGCTGATGCACGACCAGGTCGTGGCGCTGCGGCAACTGGGGGTGCGGGCGGAATATCTGAATTCTTCCTTGAGCGCCGACGAAGCGTGGCGCGTGGAAGATGCCCTGCGGGCAGGCGAACTGGATTTGCTTTACGTTGCGCCGGAACGCCTGTTGACCGAACGTTTTCTGGCGCAGCTCGACCGTACGCAGATTGCCCTGTTTGCCATCGATGAAGCGCATTGCGTGTCGCAGTGGGGGCATGATTTCCGCCCGGAGTATGTGCAACTCTCCATCCTGCACGAGCGCTATCCCGGCATTCCGCGCATCGCGCTCACTGCCACGGCGGACGCGCCGACGCGCGCCGAGATCGCGCAGCGCCTGCAACTGGAAAATGCCCGGCATTTCGTCACCGGCTTCGACCGTCCCAATATCCGCTATCACGTGCGCATGGAGGCGAGCGGCGCACGTGAAGCCTTACTGCGTTTCATCCGCGAAAAACATGCGGGCGAGGCGGGCATTGTTTATTGCCTCTCACGCAAGCGCGTGGATGAAATCGCGGCCTGGCTGAATACGCAAGGACTGACCGCGCTGGCGTATCACGCCGGCATGGCCGCGGAATCGCGTCGCTGCGCGCAGGAACGTTTTTTAATGGAAGACGACGTGATCGTGGTGGCGACCATCGCCTTTGGCATGGGCATCGACAAACCAGACGTGCGTTTCGTTGCCCACCTCAATCTGCCCAAAAGCCTTGAAGCCTACTACCAGGAAACCGGCCGCGCCGGCCGCGATGGCCTGCCTGCCGATGCCTGGATGCGCTACAGTCTCTCCGATGCCATCCAGTTGCAGCGCATGATCGCCGAATCCGACGCCGATGAAGCGCACAAGCGTATCGAGCGGCAGAAGCTCGACGCCATGCTGGGTTACTGCGAACTCACCGCCTGCCGCCGCCAGTCCCTGCTCGGCTATTTTGGTGATGCGCTGCCCGAACCTTGCGGCAACTGCGACAATTGTTTAAGCCCCCCGCAAACCTGGGATGCAACGACCGCCGCGCAAAAGGCGCTATCTTGCGTGCATCGCACCGGTCAGCGTTTTGGCGCGGCGTACCTGATCAACGTGCTGCTGGGCAAGGACAACGAGCGCATCCGGAATTTTGGCCACCATTCGCTCTCGACATTCGGCATTGGCCAGGATTTGAGCGCCAACGACTGGCGTGCAGTGTTCCGCCAGCTTGTTGCGCGCGGCTATCTATTCGCCGACCATGACGCATTCGGCGGGCTGCGCCTTACCGAACATTGCCGCCCGCTGCTGCGCGGCGAGGAAATGCTGCAACTCGCCAAACAGGAAGCGCCAGCCAAGCGTGAGAGGAAATCACGCAGTGACAAAACACGCAGCGGCGTTGCCGCATCCGGCGATCCGCTGTTCGAAGCCCTGCGCCAGCGTCGTCGCGAGCTTGCCCAACAGCAGGGTGTGCCGCCCTATGTTGTATTCCACGACAGCACCCTGGCCGCGATGGCCGCCGAGCGGCCGCAAAGCCTGCATGAATTCGCCGGATTGCCCGGCGTGGGCGAACGTAAACTGGATACCTATGGCGCGGCATTTCTGGAAGTGATTAAAGAGCATCAGGCAAGCCAATGAAACCGAATAAAAGACTCGAACCCCTCATCGAAGACGGCCTGATCGACGAGGTCGTGCGCCAACTGATGAGCGGCAAGGAAGCCATGGTGTTCGTGGTGCGCAGCGGCGACGACGTTCGCTGCGCCAAGGTCTACAAGGAAGCCAACAAGCGCGCATTTCGCCAGGCTGTCGATTACACCGAAAACCGCAAGACCAAAAACAGCCGCCAGGCGCGCGCCATGGCAAAGGGCACCAAATTTGGCCGCCAGGCTCAGGAGCAGGCCTGGCAAAGCGCCGAAGTCGATGCGCTTTACCGGCTGGCCGCTGCCAGTGTGCGCGTGCCCAAACCTTACAACTTCCACGAAGGTGTGCTGCTGATGGAGCTGGTGACCGATGCCGATGGCAACGCCGCGCCCAGGCTGAATGATTCGACCTTCACCGCGGAAGAAGCCTGCATCCATCATTACAGCCTGATGAGGGAGGTCGTGCGCATGTTGTGCGCCGGGGTCATCCACGGTGATTTGTCAGAGTACAACATCCTCCTCGGCGATACCGGCCCGGTCATCATCGATCTGCCCCAAGCCGTGGACGCGGCCGGCAATAACCACGCCAAAGCCATGCTGGCGCGCGACGTGAATAACCTGACAAGCTTCTTTGGCCAGTTCGCGCCTGCGTTATTGACCACGCGATATGCCGAGGAAATCTGGGCGCTGTACGAACACGGCGAATTGCAGCCTGACGTCAAACTTTCCGGCCGCTTCGAGCAGACCCTGCCACCCGTTGACCTGGATGGTGTCATCCGCGAGATCGACGACGCAAAAGCCGCCGAGGCGGCGCGTTTGTTACGCCTGCAGGAGATGGAGTAGGGTTGCGGGAACATGACTTTATTTTGGGAGATTTAATTGGGTATCCTCACCAACATTGTCGCGGCGGAAGAAGAGGAGTTAGCAGATATCGGCGAATCACCGCATCCGCTGGACGAATGGAGCGGCATCGAAAGGCGCGGGATTGATATTGCCAAGGTGGCCATTCTGCACAGCCTGCTGACCGGCGACGAGTACGAACAGGCGCTGTACCAGTGCGAGCCGGTCTACATCGGCAGCGAAGGCGTGCTGGTGTTGCGCATGGCAGAGGAGGTAGTGGAAAAACTGGCCGAGATGGATGAAGAAGCATTGGAACAGGTGGCATATGAATTGTCCGCCACCGAGGCATTCGAGCTGGAAAACTGGGATCCCGCGGAAGTGGAAGACATGATCCTGTCGCTGGCGGAACTGGCCCAGATTGCCGAGTCGCAAGGGCAAACCCTGTTTGTGTGGATGCACCCCCTGCTGACTTGAGTCTGGCCGATCGTATGCGGGCGCTTGAATAATAAAGCTGACCTTACTCGTGTAACGGCCTATGATGAATATAGATATCAGTTGTGCGGGTGATGCAAACCCCGCCGTATTTCTGAAGCCGTCTCAAGGAGAATGACCATGGCAAAAGGCCAGCTGCGCGGAAACAAGGAAGCAAAAAAACCCAAGAAGTCGAAACAGGTGGTGGTCCCGGCGGGGGCGTCGTTTATTACACCGCCCAAAACAGTCAAGCCGATAAAACCCCAGCACTGAGCGATTCGGCTTTTTTACCTGCCCAGGTTAAACCGGGGCTGTTTTGCTTCAAGGCTGAAATCATTCCCCAGCGGGTGGCGGCGGCGTGTGCTGGGCTGGAGGGGTTTCGGCATCCGTGGATTTCCGCTGTTCCTTCTCGGCTTTCTTCCGCTTTTTCTCCAGTTCTCTCTGCCGCTTCTCGTACTGGTAGTTTGGCTTGGCCATGTCGTTCCTTTTGTGATCGATGCCCTTAGTTTACCCCGGACTCATGTTCCGGGTTAAACCAAACATTTGCGGCGCCTGCAAAGTCCGGAACAGGTTTTCTTGACGCACCTTCACGCGCTTCGCGGATAATACGGGTTTTGTTTTCCCTGATAGTCAAAAATGGCCCAATACGTCATGTCCATGCTCCGCGTGAGCAAGATCGTTCCGCCCAAGCGGCAAATCATCAAGGATATTTCCCTGTCGTTTTTTCCCGGCGCCAAGATCGGCCTGCTGGGATTGAATGGTTCTGGCAAGTCAACCGTGCTGCGCATCATGGCAGGCGCGGACAAGGAATACGATGGTGAGGTGCAGCATCTGGCCGGCATTTCCATCGGCTATCTGCCGCAGGAGCCACAACTCGATCCGGACAAAACCGTGCGCGAGGAGGTGGAAGCGGGCATGGGTGAGGTGATGGAGGCGCAGAAAAAGCTGGAGGCGGTGTACGCCGCCTATGCCGAGCCGGACGCGGATTTTGACAAGCTGGCGGAAGAACAGGCGCGGCTGGAAGCCATCATTGCTACCGCCGGTTCTGATACGGAAAACCAGTTGGAGATTGCTGCCGATGCGCTGCGGCTGCCGCCGTGGGATGCGAAGATCAGTCCCCTGTCCGGCGGAGAGAAACGCCGCGTGGCGCTGTGCAAGTTGCTGTTGTCCAGGCCCGACATGCTGCTGCTGGACGAGCCTACCAACCACCTCGATGCGGAATCAGTGGAATGGCTGGAACAGTTCCTTACTCGCTTCCCCGGCACCGTGGTTGCCGTCACGCACGACCGTTACTTCCTCGACAACGCCGCCGAGTGGATTCTCGAACTGGACCGCGGGCACGGTATTCCGTGGAAGGGCAATTATTCAAGCTGGCTGGAGCAGAAGGAAGCGCGCCTGGAGACTGAGCAGAAGCAGGTTGACGCCCACATGAAAGCGATGAAGCAGGAGCTGGAATGGGTGCGCCAGAACCCCAAGGCGCGCCAGGCCAAGTCCAAGGCGCGGCTTTCCCGCTTCGAGGAAATGAACAGTTTCGAATACCAGAAGCGTAACGAGACCCAGGAAATTTTCATTCCGCCGGGCGAGCGCTTGGGCGACAAGGTCATCGAATTCAATGGCGTGACCAAGTCATTCGGCGACCGCCTGCTGATCGACAACCTGTCTTTCTCGATTCCGCCCGGCGCCATCGTCGGCATCATTGGTCCTAACGGCGCCGGCAAATCCACGCTGTTCAGGATGATCCAGGGCAAGGAACAGCCTGACAGCGGCGAGATTGTCATCGGACCCACGGTCAAGGTTTCGTCAGTGGATCAGTCGCGCGAAGGCCTTGAAAACGACAAGACCGTTTTCGAGGCGATTTCCGGCGGCTCGGACATCCTCTCGGTGGGCAGATTTGAAATGCCCAGCCGCGCTTACATTGGCCGCTTCAATTTCAAGGGTGGCGATCAGCAGAAAATCGTCGGCAATCTCTCCGGCGGTGAACGCGGGCGGCTGCATCTGGCCAAGACGCTGATCCAGGGCGGCAACGTGCTGCTGCTCGACGAACCCTCTAATGATCTGGACGTGGAAACCCTGCGCGCGCTGGAAGACGCGCTGCTGGAATTCGCCGGCTGCGTGCTGGTGATCTCCCACGACCGCTGGTTCCTCGACCGCATCTGCACTCACATCCTGGCGGCTGAAGGTGATTCGCAGTGGACCTTCTTCGCGGGCAACTATCAGGAATACGAGGAAGACAAACGGAAGCGTTTGGGCGAAGAGGGTGCCAAGCCGAAGCGGATTCGGTATAAGCCGATCAGCAGATGATAGATTCTTGGTGCTTGTAAACAGGACGAGAAATGACCCACGAACATCGTATTGCACTCTTAATTGACGCTGACAACAGTCCAGCCAGCAAAATCGATGAAGTTCTCGACGAGTTGGCCAAGTACGGGGTTATCAACATACGCCGTGCCTATGGTGACTGGAAAAGCCGACATCTGAATGCATGGGAGGAAGTGCTGCACGAATATGCCATCCAGCCGATGCAGCAATTTGCTTATACCAAAGGCAAGAATGCTACCGACTCTGCAATGATTATCGATGCGATGGACTTGCTGTATACCAAGCAGCTGGACGGGTTTGGTATTGTGTCTAGCGATTCTGATTTCACGCCGTTGGTAATGCGCATTCGAGCCAATGGCCTAAAAGTATTTGGCTTTGGCGAGAAGAAAACGCCAGAGCCATTTGTTAAGGCATGTTCCGTATTCCTATATCTTGAGAATTTGGGTGAGCCCCCTGAAACGAATATCGTTGAAGTGACGGTAAACGAGAAGGAAAGCATTGCGCCACCAGCAGCCAAAGCAGGGGTTACCAAGTTAAGTGCCAAGGAGCTCAGAAGTGACACTCGCCTGGTCAGTTTGCTACGCAAGGCGGTTGAAGCCGCGGCCGACGACGAAGGATGGGCGAAACTGAGCGCGATAGGTAGTCATATTTCCAAGCAAGCTTCATTTGATTCGCGTAACTATGGCTACCCCAAGCTCAAGGATTTGTATCAGGCGATTGGTTTATTCGATATCCAGACCAGAGACAAGCTAATTTCCGTGCGTGATAAGCGATTGGCGCAGCGTCCCCAGACCACATCAACACAATGAGCGTTTCAGCCATCCGATTCCTGCCAAATGATTCTCTCCACTCTAGGCAACGCTGACCGCCATTTCGATTTACATCCGCTGTTTGCGCGCGCCTTCGATTTTCTGCGCAACACGGACTTGCTGGCATTGCCATCCGGCAGGCATAACGTGCTGGGTGAGGAAATCTTTGCCATCGTCGAAGCCTGCGCGGGCCGCACGCGGGAAGAAGCAAAGCTGGAATGCCATCGCCGTTACATCGATATCCAGCTGGTGCTGGAAGGCGTGGACGAGATGGGATGGAAACCGGTGGCTGAATGCGTGAATGCTGCGACGGATTACGATGCCGCGCGCGATATCAGGTTTTTCAACGACGCGCCGTCAAGCTGGATAGCCACGCCGCCGGGGTCGTTCTGTGTTTTCTTTCCGGAGGATGCCCATGCGCCGCTGGTAAGCACGGGCATGATACGCAAGGTAGTGATGAAGGTCGCCGTGTAAACAGCGTTCAGTAGTGCGGCGGAATTTCCTCGCGCAGGCTGGTTGATTCTTCAGTCCGGTTGTCGCGCATCTCCCGGTGCAGCAGGCGCAACTGCTCCTGCAGGCTGTCCATCTGTTTTTGCTGGCGGATGACAGTCTGGTTCAGGGTTTCAATCAGGTCTTCGGCGAACGCGAGTTTGGTTTCCAGTTATTCAAGACGCTTTTCAAGCATGAATTTCTCCTGCCTATCGGTTTGGACGGTATTCAAACACGGCAGGGCGGTTTACTGCTTGGGGATTTTTATCTCACGTTCGATGAAACTGCCCTGATCGGCCTTGGTGTGGCAGGCCGTGCAGTTGGCTTTGCTGGCGATGCCCTTGCGTTTCCAGACGTAGGCAGGCACTTCGTCGTGCAGGTAGCCAAAGTACCGGGTTTCAGTGAATCGCTGCGGGTCGCTGTTGCCGGGAATGCCGGAGGCGATGCGGCTCATCATCTGGGTGCCGCGTGGGATGTCGGCCGCGTTTTCGGTCAGGTATTTGGCGATGTCGCTTGCGACTTCAGGGGCAAGGCTGGCATCCTCGCCAAAGTGCCTGTCCAGTTCGCCCATCATCTTTTTCCAGGAGCGCGCGGGCAACAGGCCGGCCGGATAGGCCATGTGGCAGGCCGAACATTCTTCCTTCGTGGGGCCGTGCGTGACAGCGGCGAATACCGCATCCCCGCTGCTGCCCCAGCTGGCGGTGAGCAGAAAGCTGCTGCCCAAAATCGTAGCCAATAAAATGGAGAGGTTCCTTTTGTTGATGCCCATCATTTCACCGAAAGCATGTAGGCGATGAAGTCGGCCTTTTCCTGTTCGGAGCAGGCGCGCTCCAGCACGTCCTTGCAGTTGCGCTTGAACCATTTCTCTACCTTGGCCGGATCGGTAAAGCGTTCCTTGTTGGCAACAGGCGCGATCGGCTCGATCAGCTTGTTGGCGCGGGTCTTGCCAGTGGCCTTGGGATTTTCGGTGTGGCATGTGGTGCAGCTCACAGTTTCGCCGTTTGAGTGTGCTCTTTTGGCGAAAAAGAATTTTTCCCCACGCGTGGCCGAACCCTGGGTGCCGGATTGATCCTGATACATGGCCAGCATGTTTTGCGGGTTGGCGGCTTCAGCATTCAGCGTGACGACTGGAAGCAGTGCGGCGACGGTAATCGCGCCGACAGTCAAATTCGAAAACATCTTGTTCAAAATCCGTTTCATTCCTGACCTTTATGAGGAAGGTATTGCACGCCGGTGAACATGGCCTGGGCTACCGGAAGGTGATGCAGCAATGGATGCAGAACCAGCGCCGCCAAATGCATTCCGACAAAGCCCAGAACAACCCAGGCGGCTGCTTCATGCAACAGGCTCGGCAAGCTTTGGTAATCCACATGCCAGCCCAGCCAGTGACTCAATGGCCCCTGTCCCTGCTTGATGGCCAGCAATATCAAGCCGGTCATGATCAATCCCGCCAGCAGGGTGTAAAGGCCGAGATAGGCGAGACTGGCAACGGGGTGGTGGCCAAAACGAGCGGGTGTGGTAAAAAAGCGCCTTTTCTCAGCCAATTGAAGCCAGACAGAGGGCTGCCACATGTCGTCAAATCGTGCATGTTGCGGCCCTGTCAGGCCCCAGGCCAGTCGCGCGGACAGGCTGACTACGAGGGCCGCGCCGAGCCAGCCGTGCCATTCATGCAGCCCGGCTGTCGTTTCGCCAGCTTCGCTGTACAAGGACACCAGACCTGAGATCAGCAGGGCGGTAATCAGCAGGGCATTGACCCAGTGCAGCCCACGCAGCACCGGGTCATACACATTGGCGCTTATTCGATCTGCGCGCGCCATCCGCAAAAATTACTGGGCGGAAGCCTGGATGTCTTCGTCACCGCGGATGCCGGGCATGGGCATGTAGGGCTTGCCCAGCGACTGGTAATACGCGGACACGTCTTCAACGTCCTTGTCGGTCATGGGCATGACGGCCAAGTTCATCATCGGGGAAATCAGCTTGCCCGTGCGGTACTTGTTGGTTTTGGTGGCCAGTTTGTCGGCGTCGCGACCGGCTAGCTGCACGATGGGGAAAATGCCGGGGAAGCTGGCGCTGCCATGGCATGCCACGCAAGCAGCAGCTTTGGTGGCACCCGCCTGGGCGTCGCCTGCCTGGACCTGGCTGGCAAGAACCATGGTGGAAACAACAGCTATAAATTTGAAAGCTTTCATGATGCGCTCCTGTTCAAGGTTTATTAAGAGAACCAAATTTCTATGGAGGCATTTTAGAATATTAGAAAATTGATTTGTACTACTCTGATGTACTAGTTGTTCAGGGGGCTACGAATTTTGGGGAGGGGTGGCAATTATTCAAATGACAGCCAGTGAATTCATTTATAACAATGACTTAAATAGCTTCTCCAGTCTTGGGTAATGCACCTGGCCATCAATTTTGTAGCGGACATTACCTTCTTTGTCCAGGACGAAAGAAGTTGGAATACTGGACGGTCTGCCAAATGCCGCCGTGGCGCTAGGGTCATTTGTGGATGCCATGAACAGATATCCCTTGTCCTTCATGTATTGCGCGACTTTCTCGGGCGGATCGTCCACGCTGATCGCGATGACTTCAAATCCCTTGCCGCGGTTGTCTTTCCAGAATTCCTCGATGACGGGCATTTCCTTCAGGCAGTAGGGACACCAGGTCGCCCATAAATTGACCAGCACCACCTTGCCCTTGAGTTCTTCGGAAGTCAGCGTGCGGCCATCGGTCAATCGAACAGACCAGGGGCCAATCTGGCGGTTTTCCTCGGTAACCGATGCGGGCGGTCGAAACCAGATATAGGTGACAAGCGCCAGCAGGATCAGCGTGACCCCGTGGTTGCGAAGAAAGGCCTTGAGTTTTGGGGGCATGAGGTTCGGTCAGCGAAGATGAAAAGGATAAAATGGGTTAATTCAATTCAGGGTTACAGACATGCTGTGGATCAAGACGTTTCATATCGTGATGATGGTGAGCTGGTTCGCGGGCCTGTTCTACCTGCCGCGCATTTTTGTCAATCTGGCCATGGAGCAGAACGAAACCGCTTACGACAGGCTGTTGATCATGGCGGGCAAATTGTACCGCTTCGTTACGCCCATCATGTGGCTGGCAGTGATTTCGGGTGTCTGGCTCTGGTTTGCCTGGTTCGTGCCGACGCCGGGCTGGCTCTGGCTGAAAGTGATTCTGGTGGTTGGCCTGATCGGCTATCAGCATGTCTGCAAAAGCCTGCTGAGTAAGTTCGAGGCACGCAGCAATACAAAAAGCCATGTCTGGTTCCGCTGGTTCAATGAGATCCCGGTGCTGGTGCTGATTGCAGTTGTGATCCTCGTTGAACTACAGCCAGTTTTCTGAAAATGGCCGAGTCTCCAAAACGGCGCGGTACGCTTACGATCCAAAAATCTCCTGAGGCTAATGAACGCAAACCTGCGCGGCCTGCCACTTCGCGCAAGGTAAATCTGGAACGCGATCGCACACTCAAGCCCAAGCCGGAATTCAAAAAAAAGGACAAGCCGGCTTATGGAAAACCAGACACCCCAAAAAGGAAGCCGCCGCAAATTGACCGCCCGACAAAACCTGCCCGAGAGATAAGAGAAGAAAGGGCGCCAGACAAGGCGCCACGAATCGAGCAATTCTTCGCCACCTGCCCGCGTGGGCTGGAAAATCCGCTGGCTGATGAACTGATCGCGCTGGGTGCCGAGAATGTGGAAAAGACTGGCGGCGGGGTAGGTTTCTTCGGCCCGATGACGGTTTGCTATGCTGCCAATTTGCACTCACGTCTGGCGACCCGCATATTGCTTCGGGTGTCTGCGGGCAAATATCAGAACGAAGAGGACGTGTATCAGGGCGCGCTGGCGGTTTACTGGCACAAGTGGTTTGAAGCCTCACGCACAATTGCCGTGAAAGTGGTGGCGCAGGATTCGCCGCTGAAAAGCCTCAACTTCATCACGCTCAAAATCAAGGACGCGTTGTGCGACCGTTTCCGCGAGGAGACCGGCATGCGCCCCAGTGTGCAGACGCTGGAGCCGGATGTGCGCATCCGCGCATTCCTCACCCGCGACCGCTACACGCTGTATCTCGATACCTCCGGCGAGCCGCTTTACAAGCGCGGTCTGCGCAAACAATCAGGTATCGCGCCCATCAACGAAAACCTGGCGGCCGGGATACTCAAACTTGCGGGATGGAAACCGGGTGAAGCCCTGTACGACCCCATGTGCGGCAGCGGCACGTTTTTGATGGAAGCCGCGCAGATGGCCCTCAATATCGCGCCGGGACTGGGGCGCGGCTTTGCCTTCGAGAAAATGCTCAGGATGGACAAGAAAGTCTGGACGAGCATGAAAACCGAAGCTCAAAAAGCCTGCCAGCCTGTTCATGCCTTGCCGATTTTTGGCAGTGATGTGCTGGGGGGCTCGTTGAAAGACGCGGATAAAAACCTGAAAGCAGCCGGTTTGCGCGAGGCTGTGACCTTATCCAAAGTGGATATTCTAGATATCGTGCCACCAGTTGAATCCGGCGTGCTGGTAATGAATCCGCCCTATGGCGTGCGGCTGGGCGAGGAGGAAGAACTCGCCGATTTGTATCCAAAACTCGGTGATGTGCTGAAGCAGAAATTCGCCAACTGGCGTGCCTACATCATCAGTGCCGATGCCAATCTGCCGAAACTGATCCGGCTGTCTGCCAGCAGAAAGACGCCGCTGTTCAATGGTGCGCTGGAATGCCGGTTGTATGAATACAAGTTAGTTGAAGGATCAAATAGGTAACAACGATTCGCTAAAAATGATCAACACAGAGGGAGCAGAGAAAGCAGAGTAAATCCTCTGATGCCTCTTTTGCCTCTGTGTTAACTAGTCTGCCGGAAGTAGCGCCTGTCTGGATTAAACAATATCCAGGTGATCCAGCCCCGTCATCAGGTCGCGGCCCTTGGCTTCCTGTCCGTGCAGCTTGATCTTCAGGCGCAGGTCGTTAAGCGAGTCGGCGTTTCTCAGTGCGTCTTCGTAGGAAATGAAGCCGGCTTCGTACAGGTCGAACAGTGACTGGTCGAAGGTCTGCATGCCCAGTTCTCGCGATTTGCTCATGACTTCCTTGATTTCATGCACCTGGCCCTTGAAGATCAAATCTGAAATCAGGGGTGAATTCAGCAGGATTTCGACGGCGGCGATCCGGCCGTTGACGCCTTTGCGCGGGATCAGACGCTGGGAGATGAAACCCTTGAGGTTGAGCGACAAGTCCATCAGTAACTGATCACGCTTTTCCTCGGGGAAGAAGTTGATGATCCGGTCCAGTGCCTGGTTGGCGCTGTTGGCGTGCAGGGTGGACAGGCAGAGGTGGCCGGTTTCGGCGAAGGCGATGGCGTATTCCATGGTTTCACGATCGCGAATTTCACCGATGAGAATAACGTCCGGCGCCTGACGCAGCATGTTTTTCAGGGCGGAGAACCAGTTCTCGGTATCCACGCCGACTTCGCGCTGGGAGATGATCGAGTTCTTGTGCTCGTGCACGTATTCGATCGGGTCTTCCACCGTGATGATGTGGTCGCGCGCGTTTTCATTGCGGTAACCCACCATGGCGGCCAGCGATGTGGATTTGCCCGAGCCGGTGCCGCCAACGAAGATGACCAGGCCGCGCTTGACCATGGAAATGTCTTTCAATACCGGCGGCAGGTTCAGTTCCTCGAATTTCGGGATGACGGTATTGATGGTACGCATCACGATTCCGGTGCGACCCTGCTGCACAAAGACGTTTACCCGGAAGCGACCAATGTCGGGGGGCGAAATGGCGAAGTTGGATTCATTGGTCGTTTCGAATGCATCCCACTGCTTGTCATTCATGATCGCGCGCGCCAGCTCACGGGTATGGGCAGGGGTCAGCGTCTGGTTTGAAACGGGTGTGATTTTTCCATCGACCTTGATGGCGGGCGCGAAGCCGGCGGTTATGAAAAGGTCCGACGCCTTCTTTGAAAGCATCAGGCGTAACAGATCATGGACGGTTTTTTCAGCATTCATACCAGGAAAGCTTCCTTGTTCATTGCGCGGGGACGTGCCTCGCCTATGGCCACGATATTGCGGCGCACCATGTCAAGCAGGCACTGGTCCAGCGTCTGCATGCCGACATTCTGGCCGGTCTGGATGGCCGAATACATCTGCGCCACCTTGTTCTCGCGGATGAGGTTGCGGATGGCGGGGGTGCCAATCATGATTTCATGCGCGGCCACGCGGCCGCTGCCGTCCTTGGTCTTGAGCAGGGTTTGGGAAATGACCGCGCGCAGCGATTCGGACAGCATCGAACGCACCATTTCCTTTTCCGCAGCGGGGAACACGTCGACCACGCGGTCGATGGTCTTGGCGGCGGACGAGGTGTGCAGCGTGCCGAAAACCAGGTGGCCGGTTTCGGCGGCGGTTAATGCCAGTCGAATTGTTTCCAGATCGCGCATTTCGCCCACCAGAATCACGTCCGGGTCTTCCCGCAGGGCGGAACGCAGGGCGTTGGCAAAGGAGTGGGTATGCGGCCCGACTTCGCGCTGGTTGATCAGGCATTTCTTGCTCTGATGCACGAATTCGATCGGGTCTTCAATGGTGAGGATGTGGGAATACACATTCTCGTTGATGTAATCGATCATCGCCGCCAGCGTGGTGGACTTGCCCGAGCCGGTTGGCCCGGTTACCAGCACAACGCCGCGTGGCTGGTCGGAGATTTCCTTGAAGATTTGCGGCGCGCCCAGTTCTTCAAGCGTCAGCACCTTGGAGGGAATGGTCCGGAATACCGCACCCGCACCATTCTGCTGGTTGAAGGCGTTGACCCGGAAACGAGCGAGCGTTGGAACTTCAAACGAGAAGTCGATTTCCAGCACTTCTTCGTAGGCCTTGCGCTGGCTGTCGTTCATGATGTCATACACCATGCGGTGCACGTCCTTGTGCTCCAGGGGCGGCAGGTTGATCCGGCGGATGTCGCCATGTACCCGGATCATGGGCGGCAACCCGGCGGAAAGGTGAAGGTCGGAAGCCTTGTTTTTGACGGCAAAGGCCAGCAGTTCGGAAATATCCACAAATGTTCCTGATTTCGTTGTCTATTTTGCAGGGATAATACTCCCATCAGATAACGACTCAACCCGCCTGAACTTGAGACCAGCCTGAACTTGAGATGCGTATCGTGGATAAACCGGTAATCTGTGCTGCGATTGCGGAGGTTAAGGAACACATGGCGCGGGCGGCCAGGGAAAACAGCCGTTCGCCCGACGAAGTTACGCTGGTGGCCGTGAGCAAAACCTTCCCGGCAGCAAGCATTCGGGCTGCGGCGAGCTGCGCCCAGCGTGATTTTGGCGAGAGTTACGTCCAGGAAGCCCTGGCCAAGCAAAAGGAATTATCAGACCTTGACCTGGTGTGGCATTTCATTGGACCCATTCAAAGCAACAAGACCCAGGAAATCGTTAAAAACTTTGACTGGGTGCATGGGGTGGATCGCGAGAAAATCGCCCTGCGCCTCTCCCGGCAGCGTCCCGATTCATTACAGCCTTTGAATGTATGCTTGCAGGTCAACGTGAGCGGAGAATCGACCAAAAGCGGTGTGGCGCCCGATGAGGTATTCGCTCTGGCCGCAACGATATCCGGCCTGCCAGGGCTGAAATTAAGGGGATTGATGGCCATCCCGGCACCGGATCAAGACCCGAGGCCGGGTTTTCGCTTGTTGCGCACCCTCAAGAATGCCTTGAATGACCGGGGATACAAGCTGGATACCCTGTCGATGGGGATGTCGGGAGATTACGAAATTGCCATTCAGGAGGGCGCGACATTTGTGAGAGTGGGGAGCGCTATTTTTGGGAACAGATCATATGGATAAACTGACTTTCATCGGTGGCGGCAATATGGCCACCGCCATTATTTCCGGTTTGATTGCCGATGGCATGGCAGCTGGCAACATCGAAGTGGTGGAGCCTTCGGAAGATGCGGCAACGCGCCTGAAGCAGCGTTTTGGCATCGAGGTGCAAACCGGCCTTGATCGGGCAATTTTGCATCCGGTCATCGTGCTGGCGGTCAAGCCTCAGCAGCTTCCCGATGTAGCCAGACAACTGGCGTCCAGGCTGAAAAATCATCTGGTGGTATCCATCGCGGCCGGGGTGCGCGTGGCCGATTTGACCCGCTGGCTGGGCGGGTATGAGCGTATCGTTCGCACCATGCCCAATACACCCGCGATGGTCGGGGCAGGAATTACGGGTTTGTTTGCCGGGAAAACCCTGGGCGAGGATGATCGTTCCCGAGCCGAAACCGTTTTGCGTGCTGTTGGCTCGGTGGTTTGGCTGAACAGTGAAAGTGACCTGGACTGGGTCACAGCCGTATCGGGCAGCGGCCCGGCCTACGTGTTCTATTTCATTGAAGCCCTTGAAGCAGCCGCGAAATCGGCTGGATTGCCCGCAGAAACCGCGCGGCATCTGGCCCTGCATACCGTTTTTGGCGCGGCCAGACTGGCGCTGGAAGCAGGCGAGGAGCCTTCAGTGTTGCGCGCGCGCGTAACCTCTAAGGGAGGCACGACCGAGCGGGGAATCGCAAGTCTTGAGTCGGCCGGATTGCCAGCTATTGTTGCAAATGCTGTAAAAGCTGCCGCGGAACGCTCGAGAGAACTGGGAGATGAGTTGGGAGGGCTTGGTTGATGCTTGCGGATACTTTACGTTTCTTCATCCAGACCCTGGGCGGGCTGTTCGCGGTCGCGGTGCTTCTCAGGTTTGCCATGCAGGCCATGCGGGTTTCATTCTCCAACCCGTTCTCGCAATTCATCATGCGTATCACCGATTTCGCGGTTAAGCCCATGCGCCGGATCATTCCGGGGATAGGTGGTTATGACTGGGCTAGTCTTCTGCTGGCCTGGTTGACCGAAGTGCTGGTAATTGTGCTGCTTCAATGGCTGGGTGGTTTCCCCTTCAGCCTTGCTGGGGTCGGCGTATGGCCAGCCATGTTTGGGCTTGGTGCGATCGAACTGGTCAAACTGGCGCTTTATCTCATCATGGGATTGGTGCTGGTGCGTGCTGTCTTGTCCTGGATAAATCCCTATTCGCCCATCGCGCCGGTTATTTATCCGCTAACCGAGCCCATGCTGGCGCCTTTTCGGCGGATATTGCCGGCAAGCCAGATCGACTTTTCTCCACTCGTGCTGCTGATTCTCTGCCAGTTTATTCTGGCGGTGCCGCTTGCTGCCCTTGAGCGGGCCGCGTTGGGCGCTTTCTGACATCCCTTTCCCCGGGCGGCTGTGGCTGACCTGCTGCCGCCCTGGGCCAAATACCATCCCGAAGAAGATGTGTGGACGCTGCACATTCAAATCCAGCCGGGCTCGAAATTCAATGAAGTCACCGGCGAATACGCCGGTCGGCTCAAGTTAAAGATTGCCGCACCACCGGTCGATAACAAGGCCAATATCGCCCTGATTCAATATCTTGCCGGGCTGGGTGGAGTCAGCACGGGCAAGATTCAGATTCTGCAAGGGGAACATGCACGACAGAAAACCCTGACTGTCAGGGGGTGAGCATGAATTTTTTACATTTGCTTCAACGACAACAACAAAACGGAAAACCATGAGTGCACTGCTCGAACAGGAAGTTGCCGATTACACCCGCAAGCGCGACCGGCTGGCCACCGCCATCCGTGCGTTTGCGGACTGGCTTGACCAGTATCAGGGCATCGACCTCGAGCGCAATCTCAGACTGATTGAAATCGCCGATGCATTGCAGCAGGATCGCCTGACGCTGGCGTTCGTGGCAGAGTTTTCCCGAGGCAAGACCGAACTCATCAACGCATTGTTTTTCGCCGACCTGGGCGTACGTTTGCTGCCGTCCGATGCGGGCCGCACGACCATGTGCCCCACCGAAATTTTCTACGATGCGGCGGAAACACCTTCCTTGAAACTCCTGCCGATTGAAACCCGGCTGCGCCCCGAATCGTTGGGCCATCTAAAACTAACGCCGATTGAATGGGTCAGGATGGAACTCCATCCTGACAACCCACAGCAAATGCAGGCTACCTTGCGCAAGCTGACCGAAGTGCGCCGTGTACCGATGGGCGAAGCTGTCGCGCTGGGATTATTTGATCCCGATGACGAGGAAATGAAGCGCCGGGTGGATGTCGCCGGCCAGGTTGAAGTGCCGGCCTGGCGTTATGGGCTGGTCAACCTTCCCCATCCCATGCTCAAGGCGGGCCTGGCTATTCTGGACACGCCCGGATTGAACGCTCTTGGATCTGAGCCTGAGTTGACGCTTTCCAGCATTCCGGGCGCGCATGCCGTTTTCTTCCTGCTGGGAACGGATACTGGCGTGACCCGTTCCGATCTTGAAATCTGGCAGCGGCATGTGCACAAGCATGTGAATTTTCATGTCGCCGTGCTGAACAAGATCGACATGCTGTGGGATGAGCTGAAAGGGGAAGTGGGTGTCCGCGCCAGCATCCAGCGACAGCTGTCGGATACGGCGCAGGTGCTCAAGCTGCCTGAAAGTCAGGTGTTCGCGGTCTCTGCGCAAAAGGCGCTGCTGGCGAAGGTGAAACAGGATAACCCGTTGCTGGAACGTTCCGGCATCAATGCGCTGGAACAACTGCTGGGCAAGGAAATCATTCCGGCCCGGCGCGAGATCATGTGCCGAGGGGCGGTGACTCAAGTGTCTGGCCAGATCAAATATCAGCGCGCTGATCTGATGAATCAGATCAAGGACGGGGTGCAGACGCTTCAACAGCTTTCGGGCCTTTCTGGCAGGAACCGCGAACTGGTCGTGCAAATGCGCGAGCAACTGTTGAAGGACAAGGAGCGCTATGACGCCACCGCTAATCAGTTCAAGACCACGCGCCATGCCGTTCAGCAATATGGCGACCAGCTGCTGGAACAGCTTTCATCCGATGCGCTGCATGTCATTCTCGAAGAGGCACGTGCCCTGATGGGGGAAACCTGGACGACCGCAGGGCTGATCAGCGCCATGCGCGAAGTGTCGAAGCGGATAACCGATCGCTTCATTCATTCCATGCGTTTGTCAAAAAACATCCAGGAATATCTCAATGCGGCCTGCGACCGCTTTCACAAGTTGCACGGTCTACCCAAGCTGGTGGTGCCTTCGCTGGATTTGCGTTCCTATCGCCTGCGCATTGAAAGCCTTCTGGAAGAGACCGAGGCTTTTTGCGGCGATCCGGCCAATCTGCTGGTCGAAAAACGTTTCATGATCCGGCGCTTTTACAACGGCGTGGCGGAAGAAGCCAAGAAAACCTACGATCTGGCCACCAGGGATGCCGGACGCTGGCTGCGTATTTCCCTTGATCCGATCATTGTCCAGATTCGCGAGCACCGGCAATTGCTGGACAACCGACTGGAGAACATGCGCAAGGTGCTGACCAATGTTGACGACATCCAGGGCGAAATGGTCACAGTCAAGGGCCGCATGGATGATCTGAGAAGGCGCAAGGCCGAACTCGACGCCATTGTCGAGCAAATGGCTTTATAAAAGAATAATGTCGTACTGTTCCTGCGTGTAGCTGGTTTCCACCTGAAGCGATACCGGTTTGCCAATAAAGTCGGAAAGCTGAGCGAGGCTTTGCGACTCCTCATCCAGAAACAAGTCCACTACCGGCTGCGAAGCGAGTATGCGGTATTCGCGCGCGCCGAATTGCCGCGCTTCGCGGATGATTTCACGCAAAACGTCATAGCAAACGGTTCGCGCGGTCTTGATCTCGCCGCGTCCCTGGCAGGTTGGGCAGGGTTCGCACAACACATGCGCCAGAGATTCGCGCGTGCGCTTGCGCGTCATTTCCACCAGTCCCAGCGTGGAAAAGCCACTGACGGAAATGCGGGTGGAATCGCGCGCCAGCGATCTCTTGAGTTCGGACAGGACTGTTTCCCGATGTTCCGCGGAGCCCATGTCGATGAAGTCGATGATGATGATGCCACCTAGATTGCGCAGCCTTAACTGCCTGGCAATGGACTGGGAGGCTTCGAGATTGGTTTTGAAAATCGTGTCGTCAAAGTTGCGCGCGCCAACGAAGCCGCCCGTGTTGACATCAATGGTAGTGAGCGCTTCGGTCTGATCAATGATGAGGTAGCCACCGGATTTCAGATCGACGCGCCTGGCCAGTGCCTTCTCGATCTCGTCGTCAATGGCATGCAGGTCGAACAACGGCCGGTCGGCGCTGTAATGCTGAAGCTTGTCCGATACGCCACCGGTGTAGTTATGCGCAAACTCGATCATCTTCTGGAAGGTCTCGCGCGAATCGACCAGAATGCGCGATGTTTCCGTGTTGACGAAATCGCGCAGCACGCGCAGGGCCAGGTTCAGGTCCTGATAAAGCACGCAGGGTGCGATGCAGACTTTCGATTTTTCCCGGATGTCGTGCCACAGCCTTTGCAGGTAGGCAATGTCCGCGCCAAGATCCTCGACGCTGGCGGATTCCGCCATGGTGCGAACGATGAAGCCCCCCTGGATATCCAGCGGAAGCAATTCCTGAAGCACCTGCCTCAAATGTTCACGCTCTTCTTCGCCCTCGATGCGCTGGGAAATGCCAATATGCGATTCCTGCGGCAGATAGACCAGATAGCGTCCGGCAAAGCTGATCTGGGTGGAAAGCCGAGCGCCCTTGGTGCCGATGGGATCCTTGATGACCTGCACAACCACCGTCTGGCCTTCGTGCAGAAGTTGTTCGATGCGCCGCTCGGTCTCGTCGCCACGCCGCTCTACCCAGATATCCGCCACATGGAGAAAGGCGGCGCGCTCAAGACCGATGTCAATAAAGGCAGATTGCATGCCCGGCAGCACACGAGCCACTCTGCCCAGATAGATGTTGCCTACCAACCCCCGGCTGCCGGCACGCTCGACATGCAGTTCCTGAACAGAACCCAGAAGCAGTACCGCCACGCGCGTCTCCTGCGGCGTGACGTTGATGAGAATTTCCTCGCTCATGGCGAACCCCGAATTTTCAATCCGCAGACGTGGCAGTCTGTGGATTGAAAACTAGACTTTTATGTCGGCCCAGCTCAGCAAAGCGGCGGTTTCATGCAAGGGCAGTCCCATGATGCCGGTATAGCTACCCTCTATGCGCGTGGCGAAAGCACCGGCCCGACCCTGAATGCCATAGGCGCCAGCCTTGTCCAGCGCTTCGCCGCTTTCCAGATAGCGCGAAATCGTTTCACTGGATATCGGCGCGAATTCCACCTTGCTTGAGGAGAGCCTGGATTCAGTGCCATGCGTCCATGTCATGGCGACGCCAGTATGCACCCAATGCGCGCGCCCCGATAGCCGGGTGAGTATTTCCATTCCATGCGCAAGGTCACGCGGCTTGCCGATGATTTCGCCGTCGATATCCAGAACCGTATCGGCGCCCAGTACCGGCATCAATACAAGACGGCGCATGCGGACAATGCGGGTACCGCTCTGGGATTTTTCGCGCGCCATGCGCACGGCGAATTGCGCGGGGGTTTCCTTGTCCTGAGGCACTTCAACGACATCCTCGCGGCCGGGCGAGGCGCGCATCACCAGCACCTCGAAATGAACACCCAACTGCTTGAGCAGTTCTCGCCGTCGGGGCGATTGTGATGCCAGGTAGATTCGGTTATCGATGTGGCCCATTTATTCTCTGTGGTAAGGATGGCCTTTGAGCAGGGAAACGCTGCGGTAAAGCTGCTCCGCCAGCATGACCCTGGCCAGTCCGTGCGGCAGCGTCAGGCGCGACAGGCCCAATAGTAAATCCGCGCGAGTTTTTAATGAAGCGTCCAGGCCGTCGGCGCCGCCGATGACAAAGCAGGGTTGGTCACCCTCGCGCATCCAGCGGGACAGCATATCAGCCAGTTCGGCGGTGGTCAGTTGCTTGCCGTGTTCATCCAGTGCAATCAGCATGGCCTGATTGGGCAAGACAGAAATGATGCGCTCTGCTTCGATCTTCTGAATGCGGTCGGTTGAGGACCCTGCCGCTCGTTTTTCTGGTTTGATTTCGATTAGTTCAAGAGCGGCATCGGGCGGCATGCGTTTGGCATATTCGGCGTAACCCGACTCGATCCAGGCGGGCATTTTATGACCGACGGAGAGGATGCGAAGCTTCACGAGGAAGCAGATGGAGTGCGGGCATTCAACGTGGCATCCCACAATTCCTCAAGATTGTAATGCGCACGCACAGCGGGATGCATGACGTGCACGACCACATCGCCCATGTCCACCAGCACCCATTCGCCTGTCTGTTCACCTTCCATGCCGATGATCTGTTCGCCCAGTTCTTTCATTTTGTCGCGCACACTGTTTGCAAGCGCTTTCGTCTGCCGCGACGATTCGGCGCTGGCAATGACCATGCGCTCGAACAGTGAAGTGAGTCTGGACGTGTCGAGCACGGTGATGTCCTGGGCCTTGATGTCTTCCAGCGCCGAAACGATTGCGGCGATTTTTTCTTCAATGTTCATGCAGTTGTGTACAGCTTGTATTGTTGGATATAGGCGAGTACGGCATCAGGCAGCAGGTAGCGTGCACCCGTGCCTGAATTAATGTGATGACGGATGGAGGTGGAGGAAATATCAAGCGCGGTGACAGGCTTCAGGATGATGTTGCCTGCAGCGGTGTGGGGCGGGGTATCGCACCGGCGTTGCTCCAGTTCATGTCTTAGCTGGTCAGAGAGCATGTCCGACTGGCTCAACCTGTAACCGGGCCGGTGTGCCACGGCGATATGCGCCAGCTCGAACAGCCGTTTCCATTCCTTCCAGGTTGTCAGTCCCAGAAAGGCATCGGTACCCATCAGCAGCCAGATGGGTCGTTCAGAGCCCAATTCCTCGCGAAGCGAGGTGAGCGTGTCTACTGTGTAACTAGGGCGTGATGCGCGTATCTCACAATCATCCAGAATAAAACGCGCATTCCCGGAAATGGCCAGCCGTGTCATTTCCAGCCGGTGAACGGCGTCGGTGCGCGGCATTGCCCGGTGTGGAGGCCGGCCAGCGGGAATGAAACGGACCGTGTCGAGTACGAGCATGCTTGCCAACTCTTCCGCCATGCGCAAATGGCCATAATGAATTGGGTCGAACGTGCCGCCCATCACGCCTATGGCGGAATGGGGGTGAGAGGTGAGGGGTGAGGAGTGAGGAGTAGAACCCACGCCTAACACCTCACGCCTGGCGCCTCACTTGCGGCATCAGCTGCGCACATGCCCGTCGCCCAGCACCACCCATTTCTCGCTCGTCAGCCCTTCAAGGCCGACCGGGCCGCGAGCGTGTATCTTGTCGGTTGAAATGCCGATCTCGGCACCCAGGCCGTATTCGAAGCCGTCAGCAAAACGGGTGGAAGCGTTGACCATGACTGAAGCGGAATCCACTTCGCGAATGAATCGCCGGGCGCGGGTATAGTCTTCGGTGACAATGGCGTCCGTGTGCTGCGAACTGTACTGCGCAATGTGCGCCATGGCTCCATTCATGTCATCCACCACGCGGATGCTGATGATGGGCGCAAGATATTCCTCGTGCCAGTCGGCTTCCGTGGCTTCCTTCATGGTGGGCACGATGCGACGTGATTCGCTGCAACCGCGCATTTCCACATTTTTGGCGGCGTAGATGGCGGCGATTTTCGGCAGAAAGCTTTGCGCCACATCGCGGTGCACCAGCAGCGTTTCCATGGTGTTGCAGGTGCCGTAACGGCTGGTCTTGGCATTGTCGGCAATGCGCAACGCCTTCTCCAGGTCGGCGCGGTCGTCCACATATACATGGCACACACCATGCAGGTGCTTGATGACGGGGATGCGCGCATCATTCATCAATCGTTCGATTAGCCCCTTGCCCCCACGCGGCACGATGACATCGACATATTCGCGCATGGTGATCAGTTCGCCGACAGCTGCGCGATCGGTGGTCTCGATGACCTGCACGCAGGCTTCGGGCAGGTTCGCAGCTTTCAATCCTTCCTTTACGCAGGCAGCGATGGCCTGATTGGATTTAATAGCCTCGGAGCCACCACGCAGAATAGCCGCGTTGCCGGATTTCAGACACAGCCCCGCTGCGTCCGCTGTCACGTTGGGGCGGGCTTCGTAAATGATGCCAACGACCCCCAAAGGCACCCGCATCTTGCCTACCTGGATGCCTGAGGGACGATAGTTCATGCCAGTGATGCCGCCCACGGGATCGGGCAACGCAGCGATCTGTTCCAGACCTTCTGCCATGCCGGCGACGGTTTTTTCATTCAGCGTCAACCGGTCAAGCAGGGCGGCATCGAGCCCGGCGGCTTTCGCGGCGGCCACATCTTCAGCATTGGCAGCTAGAAGTCTGACGGCATCGCGACGTATGGCGGCGGCCATCGCCAGCAACGCGGCATTCTTGGCGCGTGTTTCGGCGCGGGCAATTTCCCGGCTGGCTTCGCGGGCCGTGCGGCCCAGCGTTTGCATGTAGGTCTTTACGTCCATTATTTCGTGCTCAATTTCAAACTCAGTCGCAGCATGTCATTCCACGGATCACCGCCTTCAAGGCCCTTGGCCTGCCGGTCGATGCGCGCGGCATCCAGCAGCGTTGATTCCATTATGGCATCACTGACCCGGCGCAAGGCAGCCTGCGCCAGCGGTTGGCGCTTGTCCCAGATGCGGTTGGCCTTGAAGGCCGCTTGCATGCTTTGGCCCTGCCGCATGGCTGATTTTAGCTTGGCCAGCAGGCGCAGCGTGGCCGCGATCTGCCACATGATCTTGGGTAAGGCTTCGCCTTCCTGCTTAAGGCTTTCAAGAATGCGTGCGCAGCGCGCGCTGTCTCCCGCCAGCAGCGCATCTTGGATGTCCGCCACTTCAAAGCGGGAAACATCAGTGACGGCATGTTCAATGTCTTCAAGACTCAGTTTGCCTGGTGGCAGCAACAGGGCGAGCTTGTCGATTTCCTGCCGGGCGGCAAGCAGGTTGCCCTCCAGCCGGTTGGCAAGGAATTCGAGCGCTTCGCGATCCGCCTGTTGTTTGTTTGCGGACAGGCGCTTATTGATCCAGTTTGGGAGCTGTTCGCGAGGTACATCGCGGCATTGAATGACGTGTCCGGCTTCCGCCAGCGCGCCAAACCATTTGCTCTGGGTTTGTTTCCACTCCAGACCAGGCAGGGAAATAATGGTGACTGTCTCCGCAGGCAGCGAATTGGCATAGCGCCCCAGCGCATTGCTGCCTTCAATACCGGGCTTGCCGCTGGGAATGCGGATTTCCACCAGTTTCTGCTGGGCGAACAATGACAGATTGTCCGCACTGCCGAATATCACACTCCAGTCGAAACGACCCTGCACCGTGAAAACGCTGCGCTCAAACCCGGTGCGCATGGCCGCAGTGCGGATGGCGTCCTCGGCTTCAAGCATGGCGAGTGGCTCATCACCCCAGATCACATAAAGCGGCGCAAATCCCCGGGCGAGGTGATTGCCGATATCTTCGGGTCTCAGCTCCATCAATGGGTGCTGCGCAGCCTGCGCATAATCTGCTGGACGGCGTCTTCCTCCAGATCGCGATAGAGAAACGCTTCTTCGGCATTTTTGGCCAGATACAGGTTGTCGTCGTAAGTGAAATCCCGCGTCAGTTGAATCAGCGAGTCGGGATAGATGGTTTTGCCATCGCGGTCATTCAGGCTGTAATTGATGGCGTAGTTCAGCCGGTACTCGCGCACGCGGCCGCCGCCAGACAGCGCCAGAATCGTGCGGTTCTTTCTTTCCTGCGAAAGAATCAGGACGGCTTCAGCTTCCCTGGCCGAAGGGCCAAGCGTTACCTGATTGTCTTTCAGCGTTTGTTGCAGCAGCCGGACGATAGCGCTTTCGTGGTCGGGAGCCTGAACGTACACGCTGCGGTAGGGAATGCGCTGCGTGCCACGCAGCTGAAAGCCGCAACCGGCAAGCGGCAGGGTCAGGGTGAGCAGGAAATGACGGCGTTTCATACGACGATATTAACCAAACGGCCGGGCACGACAATGATTTTTTTCGGAGTCTGGCCGGCCACGTGTTTTTGCACGTCTTCATTGGCTAGCGCGGCTGATTCAATGGCGGCCTTGTCTGCATCCTTGGCCAGGCGAATGCTGCCGCGCAGTTTGCCATTGACCTGGACGACCAGTTCGATTTCATTCACGGCCAGCGCGGATTCATCCGCCTGGGGCCATGGTTGATCAAGCAGTTGCGTGCCGGGTTTCAATGCTAGCCAGAGAGCCTCACAGGTGTGCGGAACGATGGGCGAAAGCATGATGGTCGCGGCTTCAAGCGCTTCCTGACGGAGTGCTGGAGTGTTGGCATCTTCCGGCAATTTCCCTAAAGCATTCATCAATTCCATGACGGCTGCTACGGCAGTATTAAATTGTTTGCGCCGGCCATAATCATCCGTCACTTTGGTAATGGTCTGATGCAACTGGCGACGAAAATCCTTGAGCGGAGCGGATAAATTGCCGTCTCCCCTTGGCCCGATGCCGCTTTGTGCATGCTCGAACACCGCCTTCCACAAGCGTTTGATGAAACGATGCGCCCCTTCCACGCCAGCATCAGACCATTCCAGCTGTTGGTCAGGTGGGGCGGCGAACATCATGAACAGCCGCGCGGTGTCGGCGCCATAGGAGTCGATGAGCAACTGCGGATCGACGCCGTTGTTCTTGGACTTGGACATCTTTTCCGTGCCGCCGATGACAACCGGTTGGCCATCAGCCTTGAGCTTGGCGCCAACCGGTCGGGCGCGGTCATCGGTCTTTACATCGACATCGGCAGGATTGATCCACAGCTTCTTGCCATCTGTGCTATCACGGTAGAACGTCGGCGCGACCACCATGCCCTGGGTGAGCAGGTTGGTGAAGGGTTCGTTCGATTTGACCAGGCCTTCGTCTCGCATCAGCTTGTGGAAAAAGCGCGAGTACAGCAAATGCAGAATGGCATGCTCGATGCCACCCACGTATTGATCGACTGGCAGCCAGTGATTGGCACGAGCATCGAGCATCGAGTGCGCATCGGTGCAGGCATAGCGCGTGTAGTACCAGGACGATT
>ERZ1645185.82-NODE-82-length-42321-cov-5.101547_pt1 | contig 42321 bp, 43 predicted proteins | sample MGYA00575351_ERZ1645185 | MGnify/ENA primary metagenome ERZ1645185 (study PRJEB40838, sample SAMN11284767) | freshwater sediment metagenome | isolation source: river sediment | host: Sediment | place: India: Jana village, Kanpur | collected 2015-12-17 ... | reverse complement strand
GCCCGCGCTGATCGCCGGGATCGCACAATTCTGCGCGCGCCAGCCGATCTCGTCCGCGCACGCCACGTTCATCTCGCCCGAGCAGGTGCCGCTGTTCGCGGACGCGGGCTGGCTGATCCGGCACACCGAACAGTTCCACTGGCACAACGCGGGATACGGCACATTCGAGGATTTCCTCGGCAGCCTCGCCTCGCGCAAGCGCAAGACCATCCGTCGCGAACGGCGGGAGGCGGCGGAAAGCGGCCTTCGCATCGTGGCACTTTCGGGTGCGGACATACGCGAGACGCACTGGGACGCGTTCTGGCACTTCTATCAGGACACCGGCAGCCGCAAATGGGGCCAACCCTACCTGACCCGCGCCTTCTTCAGCCTAATCGGCGCACGCATGGCCGAGCGCGTGCTGCTGGTGCTGGCGATGGACGGCGACACGCCCGTGGCGGGCGCGCTGAACTTCATCGGCGGGGACTGCCTCTACGGGCGCTACTGGGGTGCGGTGCGCGACCTGCCCTTCCTGCACTTCGAGCTGTGCTACTACCGCGCCATAGACTACGCGATCACGCACGGCCTTGCCCGGGTCGAGGCCGGGGTGCAGGGGCCGCACAAGCTGGCGCGGGGCTATGTGCCGGTGGTGACGACCTCCGCGCACCATATCCAGCATCCAGGGCTGCGGCGGGCCATCGAGGACTATCTGGAGCGCGAACGCCCGGCGATCGCCGCGGACATCCGCGCGATGGAGAGCTTCACGCCCTACCGGCGCGGTTCATAAAGCCGGGCACAGGCGCGGCCCGCCTGCTTCGCGGCATAGAGCGCTACGTCCGCCGCCTTGACGAAATCCGCCGCGTTTGCCGCGTGATCGGGATAGAAAGCCACGCCTACGCTTGCCGTGCTCTCGCCGGGATCTTCGCCGCCTGTCGTTCCGGCATGAACCGCCTGCGCCGCAAGCGCCATCACATCCTCGCCGTGCCGCCCGGCATCGGGAAGGATGATCGCGAACTCATCGCCGCCGAGCCGCGCGACCGAACCGCCGGGGAACGCATCGCGCAGGCGCCGTGCCGCGCGGCGCAGCAACGCATCGCCCACGTCATGGCCGAAGCCGTCGTTGACCGCCTTGAAGTGATCGAGGTCGAACAGCATCAGCGCCATCCGGCCGCCCCGCGCGTCGGTTTCCCGCATCGCAGCGAGCAGCAGCTCCTGGAAACGCCCCCGGTTGGGAAGCTCGGTGAGCACATCGTGCGCGGCGAGCCAGCGCAGGCGATCGTCGCGTTCGCGCTGCTCGGTCATGTCGGTGCGCGTCCCGATCATGCGGAGCGCCTTTCCGTTCGCATCGCGCTCGACGACGCGGCCGCGCTCTGCCACCCACACCCATCCGCCATCCTTGCAGCGCAGGCGATGCTCGAGGTTCACCATCGGTTGCTCGCCCTTGAGGCACGCGGTGATGCTGCGGCTATGCTCTGCGAGATCGTCCGGGTGGATATAATCGGCGAAGCCGGCGGCGTGGCCCTTCACCTCCTCGCTCGCATAGCCCTGAATCGCGAGCGCGCTGTCGCTGAGCCAGACATCGCCCGAGACGATATCCCAGTCCCACACGCCGACGCGGGTACCGTCGAGCGCGAGCGACAGGCGGGTTTCAAGCCCCTGAAGCGTCTCGGTTGCAGCCTGACGCTCGCTGACATCGATGACTGCGCCGACGTAGCCGTCGTAATCCCCGGTTTCGTTGAAGCGCGGGGCGCCCACGTTGAGTACCCAGGCGATCGATCCGTCGGCGCGCTGGGTGCGATATTCGACGGCGTAGCGTTCGCGGCGGTCGGTTGCGGCGATCAGTTGCTCCGCCACGCGGCGGCGATCGTCGGGGTGGACCGTCGCGATCCAGTTGCCGAGATCGTGCTGGCGCGTGCCCGTGAGGTCGTACCAGTTGTCGGAGATGAAGGTGACGTTGCGCCGCTCGTCAGCCATCCAGATGACGATGGGGAGCGATGCGGAAAGTTGCCGGAACTGGGTTTCGTAACGCTTGCGGAGTGCCTTTTCGCGGGCCAGTTCGGCGCGCAGCGTGGCAAGCTCGTCTTCACGCGACTCGGAAGGCTTTGCAGGAAATGCTTTGATTTCCGATACTTTTCCAGACAACCGCGTCGCCAAGGCGCCAGTCCCCCTGCTGCTTACGACAGCAGATATAGCAAGCGGCCATTTCGCTTTATTTGCAAGCCCCAAGCGCCTGATTTCTCAGGCTTGCAGTGATTCGGACCAGGCCTAGTGGCGTGTCTGCATCAGGAATGCGCGCGCCTCGCGCTGTGCCGCGGCGACCTCGGCGGGCGTCATCGACGCCGCGACCTCGCTGCGATCAAGCTGGGCGCGCTCGTCGCCCGACATGGCGGCAAGGTTGAACCACTTGTGCGCTTCGACGAGGTCAATATCGACGCCGTTCCTGCCGACCGCATACGCGACGCCAAGCTCGTAATACGCGTCCGGCTTGCCGGCCATCGCCGCCGCCATCTGCGCGTGAAGAAACTGGACTTCAGAGACCGGATGACTTGCCATTCGAAAATCCCCCTCAACGCTGGGAGATTTGGCGTGTCTTCTTCAAGAAATGGTTAACGCCGAAAAATGGCGGAAATCCTGATGCGACTCAGCCGAAGAGCGAATTGGCCCGGCGGAATGCGAAGGCTTCCTGGCGACCGCTGCGCGCGAGGCGGACGCGCCCGGGCGGCATGGTGACGACGGCGCGGGTGCCACGGCCCGGAGACGAGAGCAACTTGAAGCTGCCCTCGTGCAGCTCGGTGAGTGCCTTGACGAGCGGCAGGCCGAGTCCGCTGCCGGCGAGCATCGTCTTGTCGTCCGGCCCGCGCGCAAAGGGTTTCATCGCCGTTTCCATCGCGCGGGGCGACATGCCGGGACCATTGTCGCGTACCTCGATAAGCATCCGATCGGCCTTGTCGACGCGCGCCGCGATGATGAGCTTCACCTTCTCGCCGCCGTACTTGAGCGCGTTGCCGGCGAGGTTGACGAGGATCTGCCGAAGCATCCGCGCATCGGCATGGAGAAACGGCAGATCGGCCTCCATCTCGATTGCGACGCTCGCGCCGCGTGCATCGGCCATGGTCCCGAGCATACGGAGCACGGACGCGGCGAGCTGGCGCAGATCGACGTCGGTTTCATCGAGCGGCGCAGCGTCCGCCTCGATGCGAGCGAGGTCGAGAATGGAATCGAGCGTCGAGAGCATCCCCTGCGCCGCTTCCCAGATCACCGCGTTCTGGCTGGCGGCGGCGTGCGTGCGGCCGCTTTGAAGGCCGAGCGCGACAAGCTCGCTGTAGCCGCTGATCGCATTGAGCGGCGTTTTCAGTTCGTGGCTGAGATTGGCGGCGAGCATCCTGCGGTCGCGACGCAGGCGGCGCGCCTCGTCGCGTGCGCCGCGGGCAGCGCGCTCGCCGGCATCGACAGCGCGGGCCAGCGCCTGGGCGAGACGGGGTCCGGAAATGCGCCCGATCGGCTCTGACCCCATGACCACCGCAACCCCGCCGGTGAGGCAGAGCGCGATGTCGGCACGGGCGAGAAGTTCGGCAGGCCGGGTCGCGGCGTCAATCGCCCGGCCGGGAAGGTCCTCCCCCGGGGGCTCCATGACATCGATCAGCCAGTCCTGCATCGAGAATGCTCCGCTGCAAACGGCTGGAATCCTGCACAATCGAGGATGTCCGCCGGGCCTCCTGCAACGGCGTTAATAGTTATTGAGAATTCCTAATGAAAAGTTAACGCGGGCCGTTTTCGGCCGCTTAGACCGCCAGATTGTCGATAAGACGCGTCGAGCCGAGCCGCACCGCCGACAAGATGCGCGCGGGGCGATCAAGAACGGTCACCTGCAACAACGTTTCAGCATCACGAAGCGCGACATAATCGGGCACGAGCCCTGCCGCGCGCAGTGCCGCGTCGGCCTCCGCGAGCGCGGTTTCGATCGCCGCCCCGGCACGGATGGCGTCGCGCGCCGCCATCAGCGTCTTCGGGAACAACGCGGCGCGGGCGCGCTCCTCCGTCGAAAGGTAGGCGTTGCGTGACGACAGCGCGAGACCATCCGCCTCACGCACCGTGGGGACGCCGACAATCTGCGTGGCGATGTCGAGGTCGGCGGCCATGCGGCGGACGATGAGAAGCTGCTGGTAATCCTTCTCGCCGAACATCGCGAAATCGGCCTGCGCCTGATTGAGCAGCTTCGAGACCACGGTCGCGACGCCGTCGAAATGGCCGGGCCGGTGCGCGCCGTCGAGTTCGGCGGTGAGACCGGCAACGTGAACGCCGCTTGCGAAGCCCGCCGGGTACATCTCCTCCACCGTTGGCGCAAACAGGAGGTGACACCCCGCCCCCGCGAGCGCCGCAGCATCCTCCGCCTCGCGGCGCGGATAGCGCGAGAAGTCCTCGTTCGGGCCGAACTGCGTGGGGTTCACGAAAATGCTGGCGACGACCCGGTCGGCACGGGCGAGACCGGCCGCGACGAGCGCAAGATGCCCGGCGTGGAGCGCGCCCATCGTGGGCACCAGCGCCACGCTCTGTCCCGCCGCGTTCCATGCGCGTACGCGCGCACGCAGTGCCGCGACCGTCCGCACGGTTTCGAAAGCCTCCGGAATCTTGCCTCTCCTCGATTGACTCCCCGGCGCCCGTGAATGAAACAGTCCGCCATCCAACGGAATGCAGCCATCGGGGGCGCGTTACTTTTATGGCCAAAGCCCATGTCATCGTTCTTGGCAATGAAAAAGGCGGGACTGGCAAGTCCACGACCGCAGTCCACATCGCCGTCGCGCTGATGCACAGCGGCCGCAAGGTCGCCGCGATCGACCTCGATTCGCGCCAGCGCACCTTCACGCGCTACATGGAAAACCGGCAGAGCTTCTCCGAAGGCCACGGCCTGGGGCTGAAGACGCCGCGGCTGCAGGTGATCGACGACAACGACAGCCACAGCGAAACGCTGCTGCGCACTACGCTCGATGCGTGGGCGCCGGTGGTGGACGTGATCGTGGTGGACACGCCCGGTCGCGACAGCCCCTTGTCGCGCGTCGCGCTGGGCCGCGCTGACACGCTCATCACGCCGATGAACGACAGCTTCGTCGACTTCGACCTCATCGGACAGGTCGATCCGGACACGTTCAAGGTGAAGCGCCCGAGCTTCTACGCCGAGCTGATCTGGGACGCGCGCAAGGCGCGCGCGAAGACTGACGGCGGATCGGTGGACTGGGTGGTCGTGCGCAACCGCATGTCCTCGCTCGCCGCGAAGAACATGATTCGCGTCGGCGGCGCGCTCGACGAACTTTCCAAGCGCATCGGCTTCCGCATCGCGCCCGGCCTTTCCGAACGCGTCATCTATCGCGAACTCTTCCCGCGCGGGCTGACCCTGCTCGACATCGGCGTCATCGACGACGTCAACATGAGCCACATCGCCGCGCGCAACGAGCTTCGCGAACTCATCGCGAGCCTCGCCCTCCCCGAAATCGAAGAAGCGCAGAGCCTCGCCAGCTGATGATCGTGGTCCTCGCCCTCGCGGCGGGAGCGCTCGGCGCGCTGTGGTATACAGGCGCGTTGACACCGGCGCGGCTGCGCTGGATCGGCATTGCCGCGGGCGCGGGGCTCGCGCTGCGCCTGCTGCTGACCGGGCAATGGCTCGGCGCGCTCGCGGTCGCAGGCGTGACGGCGTGGCTGGCGATGGATCAGCGGCCCCGCCGCCGCGAATCCGGTATGTCTCCTGAGGAGGCGGGCCGTCTGCTCGGCCTGTCCCCCGAGGCCGGCGCGATCGAGATCAATGCGGCATGGCGGCGGATGATCACGGCGGCCCATCCCGACAAGGGCGGCAGCGCGGAGGCGTCCGCTCGCCTCAACGCGGCAAGGGATACGCTCTTGAAACATCTTCGCGATACCAGGCGTTGACGCGATAGTTTCGCGATTCTCACAGCAAGGGCAGTATCTTGGACCGTCACGACTTCCACCCGACCTCGCTTCGGGAATATGACATCCGCGGCATCATCGGCGAAACGCTTGGCGAGGACGACGCCTACGCCATCGGGCGCGGCTTCGGCACGCGCGTGCGCCGCGCGGGCGGGACCAAGGTCGCGGTGGGCTACGACGGGCGACACTCCTCGCCCACGCTGGAAGCGGCGCTGGTGCGCGGCCTTGAGGACACGGGCTGCGAGGCGCTGCGCATCGGGCTCGGGCCGACGCCGATGCTCTACTTCGCGGTGCACCATCTGGACGCGGACGGCGGCGTGATGATCACCGGCAGCCATAATCCGCCGAACTACAACGGCTTCAAGATGATGCTGGGCCACGGGCCGTTCTATGGCGCCGACATCACCGGGATCGGGGCGATGGCCGCGGCGGGCGACTGGGAACAAGGCACGGGGTCCAATCGCAAAGTCGATGTTTCCGAAGCCTACGTCCAGCGGCTGCTCGGCGACGTGCCCGCGCACGGCTTCCGCATCGCGTGGGACACGGGGAACGGCGCTGCCGGACCGATCGTGGAGCGGCTGACCGCTGCCATGCCGGGCGAGCATCACCTGCTGTTCACCGACGTGGATGGAGATTTCCCGAACCATCACCCGGACCCGACCGAGGAGAAGAACCTCGCGGACCTCCGCCGCGTCGTCGCCGAAAAGGGCCTCGACTTCGGGCTTGCGTTCGACGGCGACGGCGACCGCATCGGCGCGATCGACAGCACGGGGCGCATCATCTGGGGCGACCAGCTGCTGATGATCCTCGCGGAAGACGTGCTGCGCGACGTACCGGGCGGCACGATCATCGCCGACGTGAAGGCCAGCCAGGCGCTCTACGACCGCGTCGCAGAACTCGGCGGCAAGCCGCTGATGTGGAAGACCGGCCACTCGCTCATCAAGGCGAAGATGAAGGAAACCGGCGCGCCGCTCGCGGGCGAGATGAGCGGGCACATTTTCTTCGCGCACCGCTATTACGGCTTCGACGATGCGATCTATGCCGCCGTGCGGCTGATCGGCGCGGTGGACCGGAGCGGCAAGTCGCTGACGCAGCTGCGCGGCGAGATGCCCGCGATGGTGAACACGCCCGAGCTGCGCTTTCCCTGCCCCGAGGAACGCAAGTTCGCCGTGATCGACGAAGTGCTGGCGCGGCTGGAAGCGAGCGGCGCGGAGGTGAACCGCACCGACGGCGCGCGCGTGAACACGCCCGACGGCTGGTGGCTGCTGCGCGCCTCCAACACGCAGGACGTGCTCGTGGCGCGGGCGGAAGCGGTGTCCGAGGAGGCGCTCGAACGGCTGGTCGCCGCGATCAACGCACAGCTTTCCGCTTCGGGCCTCGCGACTTTGACGGGACACTGAGCCCGCCTCACATTTCACTTATGTTGCAGTGCACAAAAAGCCTTGACGAATCCGGGTGACATCTTTATGTTGCAGTGCAGCATAAGGTGCGCCCCTGGAGGTCACGATGGCTGAAGCAGCAAAGGTGGAAGTGAAAGTGGAACCCGTCACCGCGGCGCCGGCGAAGCCTGCCGCCGCTCCGAAGGCAGAAGCCGCACCTGCCGCCAAGGTTGAAGCGAAACCGGCGCCGAAAGCCGCCGCGCCCGCCCCCGCGAAGCCCAAAGTGAATCCCAAGGCCGCCGCGAAGGTCGTGGAGCAGCCGGTGAAACCGGCGCCCGCCAAGGTTGAAGCGAAGGTCGCGAAAGCGCCGACGCCGAAAGCCGCCAAACCCAAAGCCGTGGTCCCCGCAGCTGTATCCGCGAAGGCCAGCGTCCCCCCGAAGCAGAAGGCAGTAATCATGACGATCAACGACACCGTGAAAAAGCAGACCGAAACCGCGATGGCGCAGAGCAAGGCCGCCGTCGAACAGTTCCAGACCAAGACGCGCGAAGCGATGGAAAAGAGCACCAAGGCCGCCGAAGAGATCGGCAGCTTCACGCGCGAGAACGTGGAAGCCTTCGTCGAATCCGGCAAGATCGCCGCGAAGGGCTTCGAGACGCTGACGCAGTCGGCCATCGAACTCGCCAAGAAGAACGGCGAAGCCGCCACGACGGCGTTCAAGTCGTTCTCGTCGGCCAAGAGCGCCAACGAGCTGCTGCAGCTGCAGAGCGATTTCGCGCGCAGCCAGTTCGACAAGTTCATCGCTGACAGCAGCAAGATGACCGAAGCGTTCGTGAAGCTTTCGACCGACATGTTCGAGCCGATCTCCAGCCGCTTCGCGGTTGCGGCCGACAAGTTCAAGACGGCCGCTGTCGCCAAGTAAGCGCCTCGCAGCCGTTTCTACAGGAAGGGCGGTCGCTGTTGCGGCCGCCCTTTTCGTACATGGTCTTGTTATCGCGCCCGCAACTGCAATATCATGGCCCCGTGCGAAACCTCGTGAGTGAGCGAATGAATGACTGATCGCGAGTCAGACGACCGGAACGGTTCCGGCACGGACACCGGCGTCGCGACCAAGACCAAGCCCAAGACCAAAAAACCTGCGCTTTACAGGGTCTTGATGCTGAACGACGACTACACGCCGATGGAATTCGTGGTGGAAACGCTGCGGCGCTTCTTCCGCATGTCCACCGAGGACGCGACGCGCGTGATGCTGCAGGTCCACCACAAGGGCGTCGGCCTGTGCGGCGTGTTTACCTACGAGGTCGCCGAAACCAAGGTGAACCAGGTGCTCGATTTCGCGCGGCAGAACCAGCACCCGCTGCAGTGCACGCTGGAAAAAGCCTGAAACGATTTCGTTTCATTGAAGTTCTTGATTGCAGTCAATGAGACAATCCATTGGCCGTGCTTTCCGATTTCCACGAGTATGCAGCGACGAAAGGAATCATCATGTCCGACACTGAATCCAATATCGGCATTCCCGCGGAAGACCGCGCCAAGATCGCCGACGGCCTCTCCCATGTGCTTGCCGACACCTATTCGCTGTATCTGAAGACCCACAACTTCCACTGGAACGTCACGGGTCCGATGTTCAACTCGCTGCACACGATGTTCATGACGCAGTACAACGAGCTGTGGCTCGCGACCGACGAGATCGCCGAACGCATCCGTGCACTCGGCCACTTCGCGCCGGGCGGTTACAGCGCGTTCGCGAAGCTCTCCAGCATCAAGGAAGCGCCCGAGCAGCCGCCCGAGGCGATGGAAATGGTGAAGCAGCTCGCCGAGGGCAACGAAGCCGTCGCGCGCACGGCGCGGAAGATCTTCTCGATCGTGGAAGACGCGGGCGACGAGGTTTCCGTCGATCTGCTCGTCAGCCGGATGCAGTACCACGAGAAGACCGCGTGGATGCTGCGCTCGACGCTCGGCTAACCAAAACCCCCTATTGATTCGGGTGAGTTGACGCTTCGGGCGCCTCACCCGAATTTGGGGGCATGGGAGCCTCCGCACCAAAGGTCTGCATCATCGGCGCCGGTTGCAGCGGTTTCACGACCGCCAAGCGGCTTGCGGACCGTGGTATTGCCTTCGATATCCTCGAAAAATCCGATCGCGTCGGCGGCAACTGGGCCTATGGCAATCCGAACGGCGTTTCCGCATGCTATCAGTCGCTGCACATCGACACGTCGAAAACACGCCTGCAGTTCGAGGATTTCCCGGTTCCGGCAGACTGGCCGGACTTTCCGCACCACAGCCTGATCGACAGCTATTTCAACGCCTATGTCGATCATTTCGGGCTGCGCGAGCGCATCCGCTTCAACACCGAGGTGACGGCGTGCCGGCCCCTGGACGGCGGCGGCTGGGAGGTTAGCGCGGGCGGAGAGGCGCGCCGCTATGACGTGCTGGCGGTAGCGAACGGGCACCACTGGAAGCCGAACATCCCCGCCTTCCCCGGCGCTTTCGACGGGCCGCAGATCCACAGCCACGACTACCGCACGCCGTTCGAACCCGTGAACATGGTGGGGAAGCGCGTGCTCGTCGTCGGGCTCGGGAACAGCGCGGTCGACATCGCGTCCGAGCTTTCCCAGCGGCCGATGGCGGCGAAGCTGTTCGTCGCCGCGCGGCGCGGCGTGTGGGTGCTGCCCAAGTATCTGGGCGGCAAACCTTCGGACAAGCAGGCGCTGCCCGAATGGATGCCGATCGGCCTCAAGCGCCGCCTCGCCGCGTTTGTGGTGAAGCGCGCGGTGGGCAGCATGGAAAGCTACGGCCTCCCCGCCCCCGACCATGCGCCGCTCGAAGCGCACCCGACGGTCAGTTCCGAATTCCTGCTGCGCTGCGGATCGGGGGACATCACGATGAAGCCGAACATCGCGGCGCTGGAAGGCACAAGCGTGCGTTTCGAGGACGGCAGCAGCGAGGCGATCGACGCGATCGTCTACGCAACGGGCTACCAGATCGCGTTTCCGTTCCTGAGCGACGCGGATGCGCCCGTGGTCGACAACCACATCGGCCTTTTCAAGCGGATGGTGCGCCCCGAACGGACGGACCTGTGGTTCATGGGGCTCGCGCAGGCGCTGCCGACGCTCGTGAACCTTGCCGAGCAGCAATCGAAACTGCTGGCCGCATGGCTGACTGGCGCCTACGGCCTGCCGGACGCAGACGCGATGCGGCGCACGATCGGCGCGGACGAGGCGCGGCACCAGGGGCACTACTACGCCTCGCGCCGTCACACGATGCAGGTGGATTTCGACATTTATAAACGCGAGATCGCGCATGAACTGAAAGCCGGCAGCAACCGGCGAAAAGACTGGCCGGCGGCAACGACCGCCGCGGCCGCCTGAGGAGGATATCATGGATTTGTCGTTCAGCCCCGAAGACATCGCCTTCCGCGAGGAGGTAAGGCGCTTCATCGACGAGAACTATCCCGAACATCTGAAGGGGAAGCTCGACGAGGGCGAGGAATGGTCGAAGGAAGACTATCTCTCGTGGCACCGGATTCTCGGCAAGAAAGGCTGGGTCGCGCCCGCGTGGCCGACCGAATACGGCGGGCCGGGCTGGAGCGCGACGCAGCGCTACATCTTTTCCGAGGAGCTGGCGCGCGCCGACACGATCCCGATCCTGCCGTTCGGCATCAGCATGGTGGCGCCGGTGATCTACACGTTCGGCACGCCCGAACAGAAAGCGCGCTTCCTGCCGCGCATCCTTTCGGGCGAGGACTGGTGGTGCCAGGGCTATTCGGAGCCGGGCGCGGGCTCTGACCTCGCCTCGCTGCGGACCAAGGCCGAGCGCGACGGCGACCATTATATCGTGAACGGCCAAAAGACGTGGACGACGCTTGCGCAGCACGCGGACTGGGGCTTCTTCCTCGTCCGCACCGATCCTTCGGTGAAGGCGCAGGAGGGCATTAGCTTCCTGCTCATCGACATGAAATCGCCGGGCATCACCGTGCGTCCGATCATCACGCTCGGCGGCGAGCATGAGGTGAACGAGGTGTGGCTGGAGAACGTGCGCGTGCCGGTGGAAAACCGCGTGCACGAGGAGAACAAGGGCTGGACCTGCGCGAAGTTCCTGCTCGCGCACGAACGCACCGGGATTGCGGGTGTCGCGCGATCGAAGCGCGGCATCGAGAAGCTGCGCGCGATCGCGGCGGCGGAGCTGGACGGCGACCGGTCGCTCATCGAAAACCCCTTCTTCAAGCGCAAGATCGCCGAGCTGGAAATCGACCTCGCCGCGCTCGAATTCACTGAGCTGCGCGGGCTCGCAGCGCTCGCGGCGGGCAAGCCGCCGGGGGCGGAATCCTCGCTGCTGAAGATCAAGGGCACCGAGATCCAGCAGCGCATCACCGAGCTGACGCTGGAGGCCGTGGGCCATTACGGCGCGCCGTATTTCCGCGGCCTTGGCGACAGCGACAACGAGCACGCCATCGGGCCGGACTATGCGCTGCGCGCCGCGCCGACCTATTTCAACATGCGCAAGACCTCCATCTACGGCGGATCGAACGAAATCCAGCGCGGGATCATCGCGAAGATGGTTCTCGGGCTCTAGGGGCAAGACAATGGACTTCAGCTACACCGAAACGCAGACGATGGTGCGCGACACGCTCGCGCGCTTCCTTGCCGACCGCTACGACCACGAAACGCGCATGAAAATCGCGCGCGGCGACGGGTGGTCGCCCGACATCTGGAAGGCGTTCGCGGAGGAACTCGGCATCCTCGCGGCCCCCTTCTCCGAAAGCCTCGGCGGGCTCGGCGGCGGCGCGGTCGAAAACATGATCGTGATGGAAGAGCTGGGCAAGGCGCTGGTGCTGGAGCCCTATCTTTCAACCGTCGTCATCGGCGGCGGCTTCGCGCGCGAGACGGGCCGCACCGACCTGATCGAGAGCATCATCGCAGGGACGACGACCACGGCGTTCGCGTGGGCCGAACCCAAGGGACGCTTCGATCCGGCGAACATCGCGACCGCCGCGAAAAAATCGGGCGGTGGCTGGGCGCTTTCGGGCCACAAGGCGGTGGTGCGCGATGCACCGTTCGCGAGCCACCTGATCGTCACGGCGCGCACCAGCGGCGGCCAGCGCGAGCAGGCCGGCGTGAGCCTGTTCCTCGTCGAAAGCGGCGCGAAGGGCGTGGTGCGGCGCGATTACCCGACCGTGGACGGCGGACGCGCCTCGGAAGTTTATTTCGAGAATGCCGAAGTGCCCGGCGAAGCGCTGCTCGGAGAAGCTGACGGCGCCTTCCCGCTCGTCAGCCGGATCATCGACGAGGCGACGACCGCGCTCTGCGCCGAAGCCGTCGGCGTGCTGCGCGAACTGCACCGGCAGACGCAGGACTATGCGCAGCAGCGCAAGCAGTTCGGCCAGCCGATCTCGAAATTCCAGGTGCTCCAGCACCGCATGGTCGACATGTTCATGGAAGCCGAGCAGGCGGCATCGATGGCGCTGATGGCGACGCTGAAACTCCCCGACCCCGCCGCCGTTTCAATGGCGAAGGCGAAGATCGGCAAGGGGCTGACGCTGAGCGGCCAGGAAGCCATCCAGATCCACGGCGGCATGGGCATGACCGACGAGCTGGCGGTGGGCCATTATTTCAAGCGCGCGACGATGATCGAGAGCCAGTTCGGGAATACGGACTGGCATTTAGGGCGCTATGAGGCGCTGGCGTTTGGGGAGGCGGCTTAGGGCGGGCGGAGGGCCTTGCTGGAGGCACGGCGGCATTGGGGTTGTCCGCGAAAACAGTTGGCGGCGGCCTAAAGCTTATCGACTACATCGGTGCTGCAGTTGAGTCTGAAACTAGAGGAACCACCATTGGCGAGATAATTGCTAGGGCTATCATCGGGGCGATCCCATTCAACAATGACGCGGTTGGTGCCGCCGCAGGGATGGCCGAGGAGAGGCGGTTTCCAAAAACAAACATTCCACGGACCTGTCGGTGATTAATATGATCTATTCGATTATACTCATTGCGTTTGCGACGATAACAATTGCCATCATTCAAATTCTGAAAACGGTAATTTTATCCCCCTCTTACAAGAGGATGTCTATGAATTTAACGCTAGGAGTGGTTTCACTTTTTGCCCCAATTTCCATTTCCCTGATAGAAATATCTATTTTTGGGAACCGAGTTAGCGTAAACATGTTTCTTGTATTTTCAGGAATTGGTGGGTTATTAGCAATATACTTCTTTTCAAAGGCTGCAGTTAACACCTAAGGTATTTACAGAGAATTTTGTCCTAACGCGGACTTCTTGGGTGGGTCAAAGGGTAGAGGGGCGGCGTAGGGCATCTTCCCTCTCTTCTTCATGTATGTTCGAAGCCCAGTGCGATGACCAGTTTCGACTGATTGCAGTGATTGGCAGCGGGTGAAAACGCCGGGAGATGGTGGAACTTCGTTACTTGTCTGTTGGCAAAAAAATGCCTGAAATGGCTGGCGATGAGCCGTGGCTAATAATTGAAGCGAGTTTTGATGGCCGCTTCTTTGGCAGCGGATGGGGGCGCAAGCTGTCTGGTGAAAACGTGTTCTACTTTTCCAGATCAGAAGACGACGTGAGCCTGGAAACAGCGATCAGTGCTGCGACCAAATGGGCCGGCGAGCACAGCGTTACCTGCATCTGGGTGCAAACAACACCAGCGTGACAATACCCGCACCCGTTACGCATCAATCCTCAATGGCAGCGTAGACCATCGTCTTCAGTTCGCGGCGGACGGGGTAGGACGATGAGGGGATGAGCTGTGTCATGAAGATGCAGATGAGGTCTTCGACCGGGTCGATCCAGAACGCAGTCGATGCCGCGCCGCCCCAGAAATAGTCGCCCGCCGAGCCCGGGATCATCGTCTTCGCCGGGTCCATCGTCGTCGCGAAGCCGAGGCCGAAGCCGATGCCGTTGTAGTTCGCTTCCGAGAACAGCGACACCGACAGCGCGGGCAAATCGACGCCACCCGGCAGGTGGTTCGCGGTCATCAGGTCGAGCGTCTTGCGGCTGATGTAGCGGCGGCCGTCCGCCTCGCCGCCGTTCAGGAGCATCTGCGCGAACTTTAGATAATCATGCGCCGTGCCGACGAGGCCGCCGCCGCCGGAGACGAACGCGGGGGGCTCCCGGAAGCTGGAAAGCTGCGGATCGTCTTGCAGGATCGTGCGTCCGCTCGAGGTGAGCGCGTAACAGGCGGCGAGGCGGTGTTCCTCGCCCGCGCGAACCTGAAAATCCGTGTCGATCATGCCGAGCGGGGTCAGCAGGCGTTCGCGCAGAAAGTCCTCGAAGGCCTGCCCGGTGATGCGCTCGATCAGGTAGCCGAGCACGTCGGTCGACACCGAATAGTTCCACTTTTCGCCGGGCGAGAATTCGAGCGGCAGCTCGGCAAGCCCCGCGATCATCTCGGCAAGCGTGATCGTGCCCTTCTCGATCTCGCCGATGCCGCGCGCGCGGTAGGCCGCGTCCACATTGGTGCGGTTCTGGAAGCCGTAGGTAAGGCCCGACGTGTGGCGCAGCAGATCGATGACAAGCATCGGCCGGGCGGGCATCGTCGTCTGGAAACCCGGCTTGTCGATGCCGCCCGCGAAGACGCCGAGATCCTTCCATTCGGGGATGTAGAGGTGGACGGGATCGTCGAGCGCAACGCGCCCCTCCTCCACCAGCATCATGAACGCGACCGACGTGATCGGCTTCGTCATCGAATAGATGCGGAAGATCGTGTCTTCGGCGAGCGGTGTGCCGCGCTCCCGATCGGCAAGGCCGCGCACGCCGAGATGGGCAATCTCGCCACGGCGCGCGACCAGCGTGAGCGTGCCCGCCATCTTGCCCTGAGCGACGTACGTCTGCTCCAGGAAATCGTCGATTCGCGCGAGGCGCGCGGGCGACATGCCATGTCCCTGACCGACTTTCAGCACCAACAGGGCCTCCTTCAACACACCCTCGCCTTGTACGACGGCATCGTACACGGATGCACTCGCCAATGTCATCGGTTTCGCGTATTCGGACCGGCTGTTTTGAAACCGGTTCGATGGACATGCTGAAGATACATACCGCCGCGCGCGGAAGCCTCTCCGAACTGCTGGCGCTCGCCTCGCCGGTGATTCTGTCGCGCTTGGGCATCATGGTGATGGGGCTGACGGACGCGATCGTCGTGGGGCACCACAGCTCGATCGAACTCGGCTACCACGCACTCGGCTGGGCGCCGACGATGATCGCGCTGACAACGGGCGTCGGGCTGCTGACGGGCGTGCAGGTGCTGACCGCGCAGCGCGTGGGCGAGGGCCGCCCGGAGGACGCGGGCGCGGTGCTGCGGCGTGGGCTACTTTTTGCTGCTGCGGTCGGTGTGGTGTTCGGCACGGCATTGTGGTTCGGCGCTACGCCCGTGATGCACGCCATCGGCCTCGAACCCGCGCTTGCCGAGGGGGCAGCTGCGGTCGCGCGCACCTTCGCGCTTTCAACGCCCACCTATCTGCTCTCGATCGCGCTCATCTTCTGGCTGGAAGCGCTCGGGCGGCCCGGCCCCGCCGCGGCGCTGATGTGGGGCGCGAACATCGTCAATCTCGCGGCAAATCTCTGGCTGGTGCCGGGCACGTCGCCCTTTCCGGTCGAAGGCGCTGTCGGCTCGGCGACGGCGACCTTTATCGCGCGCACCGCGCTCGTCGTGGGGCTTGTCGCCTATCTCGTGCTCTGGTCCGACGCCCGCCGCAAATACGGCCTGTTCGCCGCAGCGCCCGGCGCGCCGGGGTGGAAACCGCTGATCTGGATTGGCGGCGCGTCGGCGGCCTCGCTGTTTGTCGAAACCACTGCATTTGCAGGCATGAACGCCATCGCAGGCCTGCTCGGCGGGCTGGAGGCGGCCGCGTGGGCGGTGGTGTTCAACGTTTCCGCGATCGTCTTCATGGTGCCGCTCGGCTTCGCGTCAGCCACCGCCGTTCTCGTGGGACGCGGCTTCGGCGAACGCTCGCCCGTCGCCGTCCGCCGATCGGGAATGCTGGGCCTGGCGGCGACCGGGTCGGCGCTCGTCGTGATCGCGGCGATCGTGGCGCTGCTGCCGGAGACGATCGTCAGCGCCTACACGACCGATCCGTCGCTTATCGTTCTGGCGGTTCCCGCGATGGCGCTATCGTCGCTGTTCTTCGTTGCGGACGGGTTGCAGGTCGTCGCGGCGAACGCGCTGCGCGCCCGCGACGACGTCTGGCTGCCGACGCTCACCCACACGATCAGCTACGCGGGCGTGATGCTGCCGCTCGGCTATGTGCTGGGGCTGCCGCTCGGCATGGGGCTGATCGGCCTTGTCTGGTCGGTGGTGATCGCCAGCCTGTTCGCGTCGGGCTTCCTGCTCACGCGCTTCTGGTGGCTTTCGCGCCGCTCACTCGCTCCGCAGGCGGAGGCTCTCCAGAGCCTCGCGTAGGAGCGGCGGCAGCGGCGCACTGCCGTGTTCGTCGCGGTGGACGAGCACCGAATCGCAAAGCCCGATGCAGGCGCCGCGCTGGAACATGGCAAGGCCGAGGCGGTAGGACGAGCCGCCGATATGCACGACGCCAACGCCGATCTCGGCTGGATCGGGCCAGTGCCCTTCGGCGAGATAATCGATCGCAAGGTGCGCGATGAAACCCCGGAAGCGATCGAGCCCCGGCCGGTGGTGCAGATCAAAATGAAAACGGACGCGCCCCTCTTCATAGAAGCGTGCGATGGCCACATTGTTGAGATGCCGGTTGAGGTCCATGTCGCCGAAGCGCGGCACCATGTCGATCCGAAACGGATAGGCGGCCAAATCCCGACGGCGCGGATCATCCCTCATGCATCAGCCTTCCAATATCGAATTGGCGTTAGACATGGCAGGTCGAAGCCGCCGGGTCCGCCCTTCATTCCGTGAGGGTTGCGCCTACCAGACGATCTCGCAGGGGAATGCGGAGAGCGCTGGATCGCGGCTGAGGATCGGCATCCGCTCGATTTCCGCCTGCGCTGCGAGCATCCGATCGAACGGATCACGGCGCGCGGCATCATATCCACCGGCGCGGACGGCATGAAGCTGGGTGATCGGCAGTTCGATGAACCCGTCCGCCACGACCAGTTCGTTGAAGCGCGCGGTGGCGCTTTCCAGACCCGGCAGCTTTCCCAGCCGTACCTTCGTCGCCACTTCCCAGGCGCTTGCGGCGCTGACGACGATCTCGTTCGCGGGATCGGCGATACGCTCGCGCGCCGAAGCAGGAAGGGCGGGATCGTCCGTCCACCACCAGAGCAGCGCGTGCGTATCGAGCAGGAACCTCACTGGTCTTCCCACGCGGCGAGCTCGTCATCGGGCAGCGGCGCGAAGAAGCTCTCCGGCAACCGGCCCTTCAGGCGGCCCGGCTGGCGCGCGCCTGCATTCGGGGCAAGCGGCATGAGGCGCGCGTACGGCTTCCCGGCCTTGGCGAGAATGATTTCCTGGCCCGCGTGCGCGCGCTCAAGCAGCTTCGAGAGATGCGTTTTGGCTTCGTGGACATTGACGATGACAGTCATGGTCCGTTTTTTAGCTTAGTCCGCAGGCTTAGTCAATCTGAGCAAGCAGCCGCTCGACGATGGCATCCGCCGCCTCTTCCGGCGACATCTGCGTCGTGTCGATGCGAATTTCCGCGTTTTCCGGCACCTCATAGGGGCTGTCGATGCCGGTGAAGTTGCTCAGTTGTCCGGCGCGGGCCTTCTTGTAGAGGCCCTTCACGTCTCGCTTCTCGGCTTCGGCGAGCGGGGTATCGACGAAAACCTCGACGAAATCGCCTTCGGGCAGCATCGCGCGGACCATCTGCCGCTCCGCGCGGAACGGCGAGATGAACGCGGTGAGCACGATGAGGCCCGCGTCCGTCATCAGCTTCGCAACCTCGCCGACGCGGCGGATGTTCTCCACGCGGTCGGCATCGGTGAAGCCGAGGTCCTTGTTGAGACCGTGGCGGACATTGTCGCCGTCGAGCAGGAAGGTGTGCTTGCCGAGCGCGAACAGCTTTTTCTCGACAAGGTTCGCGATCGTCGACTTGCCCGCACCCGATAGGCCGGTGAACCAGAGCAGCTTCGGCTGCTGCGCCTTCTGCCCCGCGTGCGCCTCGCGCGTGATGTCCGCGGTCTGCCAGTGGATGTTCTGCGAGCGCCTGAGCGCGAAGTGGATGAGGCCCGCGCCGACCGTGGCATTGGTCATGCGGTCGATGAGGATGAAGCCGCCGAGTTCGCGGCTTTCGGCATAAGGCGCGAACGGGATCGGCTTGCCGAGCGCGATGTTGACGACACCGATGGCGTTCAGATCGAGCGTCTTTGCCGCGAGCTTTTCGAGCGTGTTGACGTTCACCTCGTACTTCGGCTCGGTGATCGTCGCCGAAACGGTGGTGGTGCCGAGCTTCAGCCAGTACGGCCGGCCGGGCAGCATCTTCACGTCCGACATCCACACGACCGTCGCTTCGAACTGGTCGGCGACTTCAAGCGGCGACTCCGCCGCGACGATCACGTCGCCGCGCGAGCAGTCGATCTCGTCGGCAAGCGTGAGCGTGACCGACTGGCCCGCGACGGCTTCATCGAGGTCGCCGCCTGCCGTGACGATGCGCGCCACGCTGGAGGTCTTGCCCGAGGGCACGACGCGCACGGCATCGCCCGGCTTCACGCTGCCCGCCGCGATGAGCCCTGCAAAGCCGCGAAAATCGAGATCGGGACGATTGACCCACTGCACGGGCATCCGCAAGGGACCGGCCTGGCGCGCGCTGGCATCCACCTCGACCGTTTCGAGATGCTCGACGAGGCTCGGGCCATCGTACCACGGCGTGTTCTCGCTGCGGCTGCCGATATTGTCGCCGCCGAGCCCGGAAATCGGGATCGCCTTGAAGCGCGTGACGCCGATCTCGGTCGCGAACGACCGGTATTCGAGCACGATCCGGTCGAAGACGGCGCGGTCGTAGCCGACGAGGTCCATCTTGTTGATGGCGAGCACGAGGTGGCGGATGCCGAGCAGGTGCGCGAGGTACGAATGCCGCCGCGTCTGCGTCAGCACGCCTTTGCGCGCATCGATGAGGATGACGGCGAGGTCGGCCGTGGACGCGCCCGTCACCATGTTGCGCGTGTATTGCTCGTGGCCCGGCGTGTCGGCGACGATGAACTTGCGCTTGTCGGTCGCGAAAAAGCGGTAGGCGACATCGATGGTGATGCCCTGCTCGCGTTCGGCGGCGAGGCCGTCCACCAGCAGCGCGAAATCGAGCGCGCCGCCCTGCGTGCCGACGGTCTTCGAATCCGCCGTCAGCTTGGCGAGCTGGTCTTCGAAGATCATCTTGGAATCGTAGAGAAGCCGGCCGATCAGCGTCGACTTGCCGTCGTCCACGCTGCCGCAGGTGATGAAGCGCAGCAGCGACTTGTTCTCGTGCTGCTCCAGATAGGCCTCGATATCGCGTTCGATGAGATCCGAGGAGCCGTAGACTTCGAGGGCCATCAGAAATACCCCTCCTGCTTCTTCTTTTCCATCGAGGCGGCCTGATCGTGATCGATCGCCCTGCCCTGCCGCTCCGACGTCGTGGTCAGCAGCATTTCCTGGATGATCTCCGGCAGCGTTGCCGCCGTGCTCTCCACCGCGCCGGTCAGCGGATAGCAGCCGAGCGTGCGGAAGCGGATCGAGCGCATCTCCGGGGTTTCGCCATCGAGCGGGAAGCGGTCGTCGTCGACCATCAGCAGCAGCCCGCCCCGCTTCACCGTGGGGCGCGGCGCCGAGAAATACAGCGGCACGATGGGGATGTTCTCGCGGTGGATATATTGCCAGATGTCGAGCTCGGTCCAGTTCGAGATCGGGAACACGCGGATGCTCTCGCCCTTGTTCTTGCGGACGTTGAACAGGTTCCAGAGTTCGGGGCGCTGGTTCTTCGGGTCCCAGCGGTGCGTGGCGGTGCGGAAGCTCATGATCCGCTCCTTGGCGCGGCTCGCCTCCTCGTCGCGGCGCGCACCGCCGAAGGCCGCGTCGAAGCCATAGTGATCGAGCGCCTGCTTCAGGCCTTCGGTCTTCCACATGTCGGTGTGCAGCGATCCGTGATCGAACGGATTGATGCCGCGCTCCTTCGCCTCCGGGTTGTGCCACACCAGAAGCTCCATGCCCGCATCCGCCGCCGACTTCTCGCGCAGATCGTACATGGCGCGGAACTTCCACGTCGTGTCGACATGGAGCAGCGGGAACGGTGGCGGGGCCGGATAGAAGGCCTTTTTCGCCAGATGCAGCATCACGGCGGAATCCTTGCCGATGGAATAGAGCATCACCGGCTTCTCACACTCCGCGACGACTTCGCGGAAGATGTGCAGGCTCTCGGATTCAAGGCGATCGAGGTGGGTCAAAGGCTTCATGGCACCGCTCTATGCGCGAACCGGACTCGCCGAACAAAACACAATGTCTTGTGCGCGGCCTAGCTGCCTTTTCCGACGCGTTTTCACCCCCGGTCACACGATGTCACAAAACTGTAATAATTCATTTACGGGACTGTCATAAAACTGTAATGTGCAAAAAAAGACGGGTTCCTGAGTCGAGGACCAGTACCGAGGGAGTATCGCCATGAAACTTGCGTTTGCTACCATTGCCGCCGCCGCCGCTCTCCTTGCGGGCTGCACCACGTCGCCCACCCAGCAGGCCGAAATCGGCTATGCGCCGGGCTCGCTCGGCTATGCGGCGATGATGCAGGGCAACTGGCAGAAGGCGGAATCCCAGCTGGCGCGCACGGACGCGGACGATCCCGCCCGCCTCCTCAACCTTGCGCAAATCTACCGCGTGACCGAGCGCGATCTCGCCGCGCGCGATCTTTATGCGAAGGTGCTGGAAGAAGACGACATGCAGCTCGTGCTTTCGGACGGCAGCGTCGTTTCGGCCCATACGGTCGCAAAATCGGCGCTGCAGACGACGGCAACCGCCGCCCGCAACTAACGGCAGCCGATCAGCCCGAAGACCGGGAGCACGACCGAACCGCGCGCTGACTGCCAGGTCAGCGTGCCTTCGGGAATGATTGCGCCTGCCAGCAGGCCTTCGCGCTGCTCGATACGGACATCGATGGTAAGGCTGTGCCCTGCCCCCGCGAAACGCTGCACGGGCGCGTGGCGGGCGATGGCGTCGCCTTCGGCCGCAGTTCGCGCGAGCGCGATAACCTCACCGCCATCGATGATGCGCACGCTCGGCGGTTCATCCAGAATGAAGGCGATACGGCGTGCAGGCTCGGTGCGCTGCCAGAGCGCCATGCCGCACTGGCCCTGCTGAAGCTCCTGCTGCGGGAGCTCGGCAAGCGGTCGTTCGGCGGAAACATTGGTCGCCAGCGGACGCGGCGCCGGGCCGCCGGCCCCGCCGCAGGACGCAGCGGCAAGCGCGCCAAGCAGAATCGCGGCGCGCTTCATTGCAGGCGGCCCGCGCCGCGCAGCACGAGATTGCCGCCTTCGCGCACGAAACCCGCGGCGAGGAGACCCGCATCGGTATCGGGCGCGCCCGCGACCTTGATCTCGTAGGTGTAGGCGGCATCGCCCGCGACGTGGACGAACAGGCTGGCGTCGCCCGCCGGGGTGCGCCCGGTGAGCGGCAGCAGCAGGCGCCCATCGGCGCAGGTCGCAGTGCCGGCAAGCGACATGCTGGACGTTTCCATGCGTACATCGGCGGAGACAGCGCCCGACGCTGTGCGGCAGGCCTTGTCCGCGAAGGCAACGCTGAAATCCTGAAGCGAAAGCGTCGCGGCTACGCCCGGCATGAGCGGCGGCATGGGTATGGCGGCGGTGACGCCATCAGCGGCGAAGGCGCCGCGCGCGGCCACGAGCGCGCCGACGGGTGCGGCTCCTTCCGCTTCCGGTGCGAAACGGAAACGCGCCTCGCCGGTGAGAAGCGCGAGCGGCGAGAGTGACAGGCGCAGATCCCCGAGCGCGGCGCTGCCGAACCCTGCTCCGGCTGCGTGGCCCGACCAGATCGACCCCGAGACGCTGCGCGCATGGAAGCCCTGCGCAGGAAGCGGCGACAGCGACAGCGCGAACGCCAGCGGGAACAGGATCAGCAGGAACAGAACCAGCGCCGCAGCGAACACCGCGGCGAGCGTGCGGACCGGAAGCACCGTCATGCCGGGCCGTCCGAGAAGCCGATCTCGGCGGAGACGGTGGAATCGTCGTTGCGCTGCACGAGCACGCGGTCCGCGACGACGCCTTCCTTCTCGAGCCCCGCGATCCAGCCGAACAGGAAGCTCGGCTTCACTGCCGCGATGCCCACGCGCACGCCGCCGTCTTCGGGCTGGGTAGAGGTGAATTCAAGTCCCGCCGCGCTCGCCGAGGCGGCGACGATGTCGCGCGCCGCGCGGCCGTCCTTGCCGGCGGAAGCGCCGCCCTCCGCAGCGATCCCGGCGGCGGCGGCGCGGGCCGAGGGCATCTGCGCGGCGATCCGGTCGTGACGTTCGGCAGCGCTCTCCCGGAAGGCGGCAAGCGGCCGCAGGATCACGAGCCAGAACAGCATCACGAGCACGATAACGCCGAGGATGCCGAGCAGCCGCTGCTCGCGCGCGTCGCGGCCGTTCCACCATGTTAACGCTGTTTGCATCACAGGCGCGTCACCTCGATATCGATGCGCTGGCCGTTGTCGCCGCCGCGCGAGGCGCCCTCGACGAGGTTCAGCCCGTCCGCCGCCATGCGCTGCTTCACGGGTTCGACGGTGGCGCCCATCGGGGCGATCAACGTCGCACGCATCGCGCCCGTGGGCTCGTAGCGCAGCGATTCGAGCCGGATCGTACCACTTGCCTGCAGCGCGCCGAACAGCGACGCCGCCATGCCGGTGAAACCGCCGCTCGAAGCCGATGCGGCATAGCGCTGCTGAAGCTGCAGGGCCGGATCGGTGATCGCCACGCCCGGCAGCGCCTTGGCGGCCAGCGTTTGCATTTCCGCCTCCAGCGCATTCGCCGCGAAGTGATGCCGGAGCGCGAGCGCGAGATCGGCACCAAGCCATGCCGCGACGATGCCCGCCGCGAGCAGGGCCATGCGCCGGATATCGGCACGGCCGAACGCGCGCGCGGAAGCCTTGCGGAATTCGCCCTGCCGGAGGTTTAGCGGCGCTTCGGGATAGGCGGGAAGATCGAGGATATCGCGCAGGATCGGCCGCAGCGAGCGCCCTCCGATCAGCATTTCGGCGAGCACTGGCTCGGTTTCGAGCGCGAGATCGGACGCGCGCACGAGCAGCATGTCGCCCGAGCGGAGCGTGGAGACGGCGTCCTCGATCACAGGCAGCATCAGCGGCGCGGGCACGACCTCGTCAGGGTCAAGGCCGTGGTGCGCGAGCGCGGCAAGCCAGCCCGCCATCACGTCCCTGTCGACGATCCCGATGAGGCGCCGGCCAGCGGCATCCACGCCTTCCGCCGCCGCGACATGCTGATCGGCGATCGGCGCGGCGACGAAATCGGCGGCGAGGTGGCGCGCGGCAGCCGCGGCCTGCGCGGCGGACGCCGCCGGGAGTTCGACCCAGTGCAGCGACACGGCGCTGCCCGGCACGATCGCGGTGACGCGCGTATCCTCGTCGATCTGCGCCTCGGCATCATCGACGAGCAGCCCGGAGGCGAGCGTGCGCCCGTCTTCGCCCTGCGTGCGCCAGCGCAGGGCCGTCCCCGACGCGGGGAGCAGAACATAGAGGTGCCGGCTCATTCTTCGACCGTCCAGCGGCGCTCGACAACGCGCGTGCGATCACGCGAGACATCGAGCAGCGCGGTTTCTGTGAGCGCGGTGCCCGCGATGTCCATATCGATCTCGAGCGCGAACCAGCGCGAGGTGAGCTTCACCTGTTCAAGCTCCTCGCTCGATGGCGACAGGGGGACCAGCACGGGATGCTCCCAGAAATCGAGAACGTCGGTCCAGCCGCCCGCAGGACGGCCCGCCATCACCTGACGGGCCGCATCGGGCGTGAGGCGGCCAGGCAGGATCATCGTCAGAAGCGGCGCCTGCGCAGCTTCGAGCGTGTTGACGTTGATCGGTGAAAGTTCAGTTGTCGGCAAGGCGCATACCCAAGGTCTCACGACTTCATAGATTTCCGGCGTGATCCCCGCAACCGCGCGCAGTTCGCTGACTTCGGCAAGCATCGTATTTCCCGTGCGGTACGCGGGCGACAGGCGCGTGTAGGCCTCGTCCTCCCCGCCGAGCGGCAATGGCGACGAGTCCGCGTCGATCCAGTCCGCGAGCGTGAACGCGGCGCGGCGCGCCTGGGCTTCGGAAATGCCGAGCGTCGTCATCAGCGCCGTGAACTGCGCGATGCCCCGCGGCCGCGCGCGCAGTGTCGTGGGCGAGCCACCGTCCGCGACGCTGTTGAGGTTGAAGCAGTTGCCGCCATCGGAGACACGGGCGCGGATAGTTCCGGTCTTGTCCGGCGTCGGGAACGTGAATTCGCGGCCGCTCCAACCGGCCGGCAGCTGTTCGCCCGCCATGCCGACCAGCGCCGCGATGCGTTCGAGCGCCATCACCTCCGCGCCGAGCACGGTGTAGCGCGCCTGCATGGCGACGCGGCTGTTGCCCGCCATGCGCACCGAGCGGTTGATGGTTTCGAGCGCGGTCGCGGTGAGCGCGCCCATCACCGCCACCAGCATCAGCACGGTGAGCAGCGCCATGCCTTGCGCGCGCGGCGGAAACGTCAAAGCCCGCTTCACAGCGGCACCTGCGTGAGGAAAAGCTGGCGTACGACGCCGAAGCGCGCCGTGGTCGCGTCTATGCGAACGGCAAGAGGCAGGATGGTCGGTTGCAGCGGATCCCACGCCGCGCGCCAGTCAGCGGTGGCGACAGCGCCCGGCGTCGGGTCCGGCGCGGCGCGGTAGGCGACATCAACAGCGCTCACGCCCTTCGCCAGCACCGCAGGTTCGCCGAACGCCGCGCCATCCACCATCGGCCGGGCGCGGCGCACGATGGCGTCGTTTTCCAGTCGGTATTCGACATATTGCAGCGATGCGCGCGGGGCACCGCCGGGGTTTTCCCAGCCGCGCCGCACGAACGCGAACAGGCGACCGCTGCCGTCGGCGCCTTCAAACGCGGGGCGCACCTCCCCCGCCTCTCCGCGCGGCATCCGCTCGGCGGCCTGCGCGAGATCGGCGCGCAGCGCGGCGCGCAGGCGCTGGAAATCCTGAACCGATGCGGACACGTCCGACAGGCGAAGCTGCGCGTCGGCGGAGTTGCCGAGCACGACGACCGCCGCCGCCGCGAGCAGCGAGAAGACGAAGAGCGCGACCAGCGTCTCGACAAGGGTGAAGCCGTTCCTCACGACGCGGCGATGCCCCGGAAGGCGGTGAGATCGCCCGCCGCGCCGCCGGGCCCGCGCACGCCGACCGAAATACGGATGAGGCGTGGGTTCTCGGTGCGCGCAACCTGCCGCGTCACGGTCCAGTTCACCCCGGCGTTCACCACCGTGCCGCTGGTTTCCCCGAGCGCAGGCGGATCGGGCTGCGTGAGCGCATCGACGACGGCGTTCTCGGCGACGATATCGGCGAGGAGCACATCCTCGACCCGGCCAGCCGTCAGCGCGTTCGCGGCGCCGAGGCGGATGAGCGCGAGCACGGCGAGGCCGAGCACAGCCATCGCGACCATGACCTCGATCAGCGTGAAGCCGTCCTCACGCCCCCGCATCGACCCTCACCTCGCCCGATCCGAGCACGCGAACGACCGTGCGGCGATCGTCGTTCATCAGCGTCAGCGCCTGCGCCTCGCTCATGCCGACGCTGTCGAAACTCACGCGAAGCTCGCCGTTTTCGGGCAGCGCAGGCGTTGTGCCGCCGCGCCACGCCCCCTCGGTGAGCGGTTCGTCGGCAAGCGGCTTCCACGTCTTGCCCTGCCGCTCGACGAAGCGGTAGCCGCGCGCATCAAGGATCGCGGAGGTCTCGCGGTTCGCCAGAATGGCGTGATCGCGCGCCGCGAGAAGGCGCGCGGCAAGCCGCTCGCTCTCCCGCGCCAGCGTCGATTCCGAAGACGGCAGGTTCACCGCCACGACTGCCGTCATCAGGCCGACGATCGCCAGCACCACCATCATCTCGACGAGGGTGAAGCCGCGCTCCGTGCTAATTCTGCCAGTTGCCGAGATCGGCATCGTCCCCTTCCCCGCCCGGCTTGCCGTCCGCGCCGAACGAAAAGATGTCGAAGCGCCCGTGGGTGCCGGGGAACGCGTACTGATACGGATTGCCCCACGGGTCTGCCGGAAGCCGCTGAAGGTAGCCGCCGCTGCGGTAACGGTCCGGCCGGGCCAGTGTGGCCGGGGGCGCGACAAGCGCCTGCAGACCGTCCTCGGCGCGCGGGTAGGTCATGTTGTCGATGCGGTACATTTCCATCGCCTGGCCGATGAGCGCGATGTCGGCGCGCGCCTTCTCCACCATCGCGCGGTCCTGGCTCGGCAGCACGTTAATCACGACGAACGTGGTGAGGAGTCCGATTATGGCGAGCACGACCATCAGCTCGACGAGCGTGAATCCGTCTTCGCGTTTCTTTTTCTTTTCGGGCGTCTGCACGGGGAACCTCACTGAATGGCGATTGTGTCGAGCTGCAGGATCGGCAGCAGGATGGATAGCACGATTGTCGCGATCACGCCGCCCATGATGACGATGATGAGCGGTTCGAGCAGGCTGAGCGCGCTTTTGGTGAAGGCGTCGAACTCGCGCTCCATGTAGTCGGCGGCACGGCCGAGCATCTGCGCGAGCTTGCCGCTCGATTCGCCCGACGCGGTCATGTGAACGAGAAGCGGCGGGAAGATGCCGGTGCGGCGCATCGAGCCCGACAAGCTGCCGCCTTCGCGGATCGATTCCACCATGTCTTCGGTCGCGCCGCGCAGCACGCGGTTGCGGATGGTGCGCGAGGTGACGGCGAGGCCATCAAGCAGCGGCATACCGTTGTCGACCATCGTGGAGAGCGTGCGCGCCAGCCGCGCGGCGTGAAGATCGCGAAGCAGGCGGCCGATCAGGGGAATGCCGAGCAGGTGCCGATCCACCTTCAGGTGGAAATCCTCGCGCTGCATCATCCGTCCGAAGATAACAACGCCGATGCCGAGGAGCGCCAGCACGATAAGGCCGTAGCCGGTCATGAATTCGGAAATGCCGATGACGATGCGCGTGAGCAGCGGCAGCTCCTGCCCCATGTCGTTGAACTGCTCGACGACCTTCGGGATCACGTAGGTCATCATGCCGATGACGATGAGGAGCGCGACGAGCGCCAGCATCGCCGGATAGGCGAGCGCGGTGAGAATCTTGCCGCGCACCTCGGCCTGGCGTTCGTGGAGGTCCGCGAGGCGTTCGAGGATTTCGGTCATGCCGCCGGAGCCCTCGCCCGCCGAGACCATCGCGCGGTAGATCGGCGGAAAACTCGCGGATTCGAGCGCCATCGCATCGGCGAGGCGGCGGCCTTCGACGACACCGCCGTGCACGCGCCAGACGATGTCGGCGACCTTTTTCTGCTCCGCCTGCATGGCGATCGAGCGAAGCGACTCTTCGAGCGGCGACACCGAAATCAGCGTCGCGAGCTGGCGCGTGAACAGCGTGAGCGCCTTGGTCGAGAGCTTGTTGCGGCGACCGAAACCGGCGCTCGGCGCGGGCGACGCAGCCGCGCGCGCGTCGGCTGCGGCGGCGCCGAGACGGACGGGAAACAGCTTGCGGCGTTCGAGAAGCGCGCGCGCGTCGGCGTCGCTGGTGGCGGTCAGCGTACCCGTGCGCTCGCGGCCCGCGGTGTCGAGCGCGAGATACTCAAAGGTCGGCATCGACCGCCGAATCCCGGCGCATGATCCGCACCGCCTCTTCAACCGTGGTCTTGCCGTCGACGACGAGACGCCGCACCGCCGCCGCGATGTTCGGCGCGCGGACGAACGCCTGCCGCGCGATCACGGCTTCGTCGGCGCCCGAGAGGATGAGCTGGCGGATATCCTCGTCGATCCGCACCGCCTCGTAGACACCGATGCGGCCGCGAAAGCCGGTGTGGGCGCACGAGGGACAGCCGACCGCGTGGCGGATGACGACACCCGCATCGAGGCCGAGTGGCGCGGCATCGGCGGCGCTCGCCTGCACCGGCTGCGAACAGACGCTGCACAGCCGCCGCACGAGCCGCTGCGCGACGACGAGGCGGAGCGACGAGGCGAGCAGGAAGGTTTCGACGCCGAGGTCTTTCAGGCGCGTGATCGCGCCGACCGCATCGTTGGTGTGGACCGTGGAAAGCACGAGGTGCCCGGTAAGCGAGGCCTGCACGGCGATGTCCGCCGTTTCGGAATCGCGGATTTCGCCGACCATCACGACGTCCGGGTCTTGCCGGAGGATCGCGCGGAGGCCGCCCGCGAAGGTCATGCCGACCTTGGTGTTCACCTGCGTTTGCCCGACGCCGTCGATCGCGTATTCGATCGGGTCTTCGACGGTGAGGATGTTGCGCGTGCCGTCGTTCAGCAGCCTGAGGCCCGAATAGAGCGTCGTCGTCTTGCCCGATCCGGTGGGGCCGGTGACGAGGATGATGCCGTGCGGTTCCTTGAGCGCCCCGGAAACGATGCGGAGCAGATCGGCGGGCATCCCCAGGTCTTCGAGGCCGAGTTCAGCCTGTTCCTTGTCGAGGATACGCAGCACGACCCGCTCGCCATGGCGCGAGGGCAAGGTCGAAACGCGCACATCGAGCGCACGGCCGCCGAGCGAAAGCCCGATGCGTCCGTCCTGCGGCAGGCGGCGTTCGGCGATGTCGAGGCGCGCCATCACCTTGATGCGGCTGACAACGAGGGGCGCCACTTTTGCCGGCAGGCGCAGCGCCTCGCGCAGCACGCCGTCGACACGCAGGCGAACGATCAGCGTGGTCTCATACGGTTCGACGTGGATGTCGGAGGCGCCCTGCCGCACCGCTTCGGCGATGACACCGTTGATAAGGCGGATGACGGGGGCATCGTCCTGCGTGTCGAGCAGGTCTTCGGCGGCGGGAATGTCTTCCGCAAGCGCACCGAGATCGCCGACCTCGCCGAGCCGGTCCGAAACCTGTTCGGCGCTGAGAGCGTCGGTCGCATAGCCTTCCTGCAGCAGCCGTTCGAACTCGCGGCGCGGCACGAAGCGCACGACGATGGGGCGGCCGAGGATGCGGCGCACTTCGGTAAGCGCGCGCGGATCGTCGCCTTCACGCAGGCCGACGCCGATCTCCGCGCCCTCATCCTCAAGCACGATGACGCCAAAGCGCTTCGCGAAGGCATAGGGAATCTGGATCGGGGGTTCGGAAGGCAGCGGTGCAACGTCGCCGGCCGTCATGATGCTTACTCCGAGGGCGGCGGCGCAGGCTGCGGGGCAACCGGCGGGGCAGCGCCCATGTAATCGCGCACCAGCGCATCGAGCGAAGGTTCCTGCTTGGGATAGCGCTCCTGCTGCATCTCGCGCGTGTACGCATAACGGCGCGCGCTGATGGCCTGCGCATCCTGCCGGTTGCGCACGATCGTGGGACGGATGAAGACCATCAGGTTGGTCTTCGTGCGGCTGCGCGACCGGCTCGTGAAGATCTCGCCGAGCACGGGGATATCGCCGAGCAGCGGCACCTTTTCGATCGTGCGGCGCTCGTTCTCGTCGATGAGGCCGCCGAGCGCGATGATGTCGCCGTCGTCGACAGTGACGGTCGTCTCGATCTCGCGCTTGTTGATGATGAGGTCGGCGGAGCCCGTCGCGACCGGCCCGGCGATCGAGGAGACCTCCTGGCGCAGGAACAGTTTGATGGCGCCGCCCGCGTTGATCTGCGGCTTCACCTCGAGCTGGACGCCGACATCCTGCCGCTGCACGGTGCGGAAGGCATTGTCGAAGTTGGGCGACAGCGCCTCACCCGTCGTCATCGGCACTTCCTGGCCGACGAGGATGCGCGCTTCCTGATTGTCGAGCGTCATGATCGACGGTGTCGACAGCACATTGGAGGCGGTATCGGATTTCACGGCGTTGATCACCGCGCCAAACAGCGCATCGTTGCCGATCTCGCCGCCGAAGCCGAACAGCGATCCAGTGACGCCGAGCAGCGAGTTGACCGCCGCCTTTTCGAGCGCGTCGCCGGCCGAAGACGACGTGCGGCCCGTCGTGGTGACGCCGTCGCTGGTCGTGGTCTGTGTTCTGTCAAGTTCGCGCGCACCGATGGCCCCTGCAATTGCCAGCAGATTGGGCGCGCTGTTTGAATAATTTGTGACAGCGAACGGAACACTGCTGCCGCCGGTGCCCGCGAGCAGGAACTGGACGCCGAGTTGCTTCGCCGCATTGTCGGAAATCTCGACGATGATCGCTTCGACGAGCACCTGCTCCTGCCGCACATCGAGCTTGCGAATCACTTCGCTGAGCGAACGCTGCACGTCGGGCGGCGCGGAGATGACGAGCGCATTCGCGCCCTCGTAGCGGGCGATGACGGCGCGGCCCGGACCCGGCGGCGCGCTGCCGGCGGGCGTCGTGGAAACGCTGGGCGCCGCGTTCGACATCTGTCCGTTCTCGCCCGACTGCGGCGCGCTGTTCACCACCGTGACCTGCACCTGCTGCCCGGCGATCTGCTGGAGCACCGGAAGCAGCGCACCCGCATCGGCGTTCTGCAGGAACACGACCTGCACGTCGGAGCCCGCCGAGGCGCGCTTGTCGAGATCGGAAACGATCGCCGCCATGCGTCCCACCGCATCGGGATCGCCGCGCAGGATGACGCTGTTCGAACTGTCGACCGCGATCACGGACACCGCGCCCGCGCCGTCCGACCCCGCCGCGCGCGACACCGATTCTATCGCCGAGGCGATTTCGCGCGCGCCTGCATTGTCGAGCGTGATGAGGCGCATCGACGTGCGGTCGCGGTCGATCTCCTTCAGCACCGACCGCACGCGCGCGAGATTGTCCGCATAGTCGGCGATCACGACCGAACTGCCGCTCTTGCTCGCGGTGATCTGGCCTTGCGCGCTCACGAGCGGGCGCAGCGCCTCGATCGCGGACTGCGTGTCGATCGACTTCAGATCGATGACCTGCGTGACGAAGCTGCTGCTGCCTCCCCGTGTCGGCTGCTGCGCGGCATTCGCGGCGGGCGCAATGCGGAAAGCGCCGCCGTCCGTCGGAATCGCGATGAAACCGTTCGCGCGCAGTGTGGAGAGAAACACCTCGAAATACTGCGTGCGCGACAGTGGCCGGTCGGCGACGACCGACACCTTGCCCTGCACGGCGGGGTCGATGATGAACGTGCGCCCCGTGGTGCGGGCGACATCTTCGATATAGGCGCGGATATCGGCATCGCGCAGGTTGATGACCTGCTGCGCCGGCGCAGGCAGCGCAAACGCAAGCGCAAACGCCGCGCCAAGCAGGAAGCGACCTACCTTCACTGAACGATCCCGAACGTCACAGTCTGCACCTCGGCCCCGCGCCTGATTTCCAGCACCGCGACATCGCTGTCGCCGATGAGGTTCGCGATGCTTCCCGGCGACGTCTCGGAATCGATTCGGACACCGTTCGCGGAAAGCAGCACATCGCCAGCCTTTAAGCCAATTTCGTTAAACAATCCGCCACTTCCGATGGGTTTCAGCGCAAGCCCCTGCACTTCGCCGCCGCTGCGCACCAGTTCACCGGTGATTTCGCGCCCCACGCGTTCAAGCGGAATTTGCACGGCGGGCGTGTCAGCGTCAGGCGGCGCTGCCGGAGACACCGGCCGCGCAGGCACGGACTGATCGAGGAAGAGCTGCTCAAGCGCCCCGCCCCGGCTGACCGTGACGCTATCGAACGCAACGCTGTGCAGCGTGACGCCGGGCATGATCTCCTCGCCGACGAGGAAGCTACGCTGCGTGCCGTCTACGCCGATGATCGCCGATCCCCGTCCGCTGACATTATCGACGCGCGTGCCGTAGAGATCGATGGCGAGATCGGACACGACGGTCGGTCCGCCGCCGTCAAGCATCTGGAAAAACGGATCGAATCGGCCAAGCACACCGGCGTCGGAGCGAGCGGCGAGCGGCGGCGGGGGTGGCGCACCCACCGGCCCGATCGGCACGAGCAAAGCCCACACCAGCCGCGCTGCGGCGAAGGCAAGCACCAGCGCCAGCAGAACCTGCGCTGCCGCCACGAGGCTGCGTGCGTTCACACGCTGCAGCCATTGCCTGTCAGTGAACCCCATTCCGTCCGGCCCGCCTTCACGAAATCGCCCCGCTAGGGAGTTAGCATGTCAGTTTGATGACGGCGAGCGTCATCGCGTGTCATATCGGGACATTCATGCAAGCCTATAGCAACGCAAGCGGAACGATGGGAGCGCGTGCCGCCGCCGCCCAGACACTGATCGCCGCAATTGCAAGACAGGCGCCGAGCGGAACCCGCGTTGCCGCGCCCACCTCCGCGCCGCGCAGCTTCCACAGCGCAATGAGCGCGAATCCGACGAGCGAGGCGACGATCACCACGAACGGCAGCGCCTGCCAGCCCATCCAGATCCCGATACCGCCGAGCAGCAAGGGATCGCCGCCGCCCATCCCCTCGCGCCCGCGCAAGGCCCGATAACCAAGGCGCACGGCCTCAAGCCCAAGGAAACCGGCCGCGCCGCCGATCAGCGAGGCTGCAACGTCGCCGCGCGTGATGAACAGTGCCGCGATGCCCGACAGTGCGAGGAGCGCCGTGAGCCGCTGCGGCAGCCAGTAGTGCCGAAGGTCGAGCGCCGCGAGCAGCAGCAACAGCCAGCCGAACACCGCCCACACCAGATCGGCCGGTGCCCGCGCCAGCAGCACGGCGAGCAGCCCGACGAGGCCGGCAAGCAGCTCCATGATCCACGTAAACGCCGGAATTGCTGCGCCGCACCCACGGCAGCGACCGCGCAGCGCCAGGACGGAAAACAGCGGCACAAGCTCGAGCGGCCCGAGCGTGCGCCCGCACGCATCGCAATGCGAACGCCCGCCCACCACCGGACGCCCCACCGGCAGGCGCGCGGCGACGAGCGCGAGGAAGCTGCCGATGATGACACCGGCAACAAATCCGCAGGCCAGAAGCCATCCGGCGTTTCCGCTGACGGTCAAGACGGCGCCGCCCCTTCCCTTGTCGCAAATCTGTCATGCACCCGGCCTAACCGGTTTTCCCGTGGCTATCACAATCGGCAACAGGCTCAACCCCGGGACGGTCCGGCTTGCACTGCTTTTCGCGGCGGGCGCAGGTGCGGCTGTGATCCTGGCGTTCTGGCCCGAAACCGCACCGCCGCCGCCTGCGCCGCCGCCCCTGCCCCCCGTGGTGCAGGCCCCGCCGCCGCCCGCGCCGCCACCGGTGCCGACGCTGACCCCGGCAGACGTGGCGCAGGTGCGCGTGTACGGCACCCTCGGCAATGCGGCGATCGTCTCGATCGGCAGCGAGGCGCAGCAGCGCGTGTCGATCGGCCGCCAGCTTCTGCCCGGCATCGTGCTGGAAAGCACTGCGCCCGGCCACATCATCGTCGCGCGCGGCGACACGCGGCTGAAAGTGCCGCTGCTCACATTCGACGGCACCGCCCCCGCGGCGACGCTCGTGACGACGGACACGAAGGCGAAAGCCGGGCCCGTCGCGAAGGCCCCCACGCTGTCGCGCGCGGCGTTCAGCGGCGACAACCGCCGCCGCCAGACGCTCGCCTTCCAGCTCGGCCTCGTCCGCGAACAGCACGGCGAAACGATGCTCGGCTTCCGCGTGCGCAAGATCTCCACGATGCCGTTCTTCGCCCGCGCCGGCCTGAAAGACGGCGATATTGTCAGCACGATCAACGGCGGCGGCCTCCATGATGAGGAAAAGGTGATGGAACTTGCCGACGAACTCGCCCAGTCAAAGCGCGTCGTGATCGGCTATATGCGCGACGGTGAGGCCCGCGAAGCGGTGGTCGACTTCACCGACTGATCGTATTGTTACAGAATTATTTCACTTTCACGAAAATACCGTGAAAGTATTGATTCGAACTGTCACAATATGCGTTCGCAAAACATTGCGAAATTTGTAATATTTCCATCATGAATCACCCCTAGGCGTCCGGCTCGGGACGGCAGTCATTGCTTCGGATTCGCAATGACCGCCTTGTTTGCCAACGACCACCAAAGGGGTGCTTCAATGTCACATCTCCGCAGTTTCCTGATGCTTGGTTCCGCGCTCGCGCTTGTCGCCTGCGGCGCTGACGACGTTGCATCCCCGGGCGAGGGCGTCATCGTGACGCCGACCCCCACGCCCACCCCGACGCCGACCCCCACGCCGACGCCGACCCCCACGCCGACGCCGACCCCCACGGCTGACTGCCCGACCGGCACGGCCGAGGTGAGTTCGGTCGCGGGCCTGCGCACCTGCCAGGTTTCGGGCACGATCACCGGCAGCCTCGTGCTGCGCAAACTCGACGGCATCGTCTATTCGCTTTCGGGCGTCGTTCAGGTCGGCGTCGACGTCGGTTCTGACGGCACGGCGCCGGGCGGCACCGCGGGCATCCTGACCATCGAGCCGGGCGTCACCGTATTCGGCTCCTCGGGCGCCGATGCGCTCGTCGTCAACCGCGGCTCGCAGATTTATGCCGAAGGCACGGCTGCCGAACCCATCGTCTTCACGAGCCGCGCCAACATCGAGGGCACCTCGACGGCGGAAAGCATCGGCCAGTGGGGCGGTCTCGTCATCCTCGGCCGTGCGCCGATCGGCACCTGCTCGGCGGGCGGCACGACGCCAGGCACGGCGGGTTGTCAGGCAGCGGTGGAAGGCGTCACCAACGCCTACTACGGCGGCGGTCTCGCCAATGACAACAGCGGACGGCTCAAGTACTTCCAGATCCGCTACTCGGGCTTCGCGCTGTCGGCGGGCAACGAGCTGAACGGCATCACACTTGCGGGCGTCGGCCGCGGCACGACCTTCGAGTACGTGCAGGTCCACAACAGCTCGGACGATGGCATCGAGTGGTTCGGCGGCACCGTGAATGGCAAGCATATCGTGCTGACCGGCAACGACGACGACTCGATCGACACCGACAACGGCTACACCGGCGTCAACCAGTTTGTGATCGTCACGCACCGCGCCACGGCCGGCTCCGCTGGCGGCGACTATGTCTGGGAAGCCGGCTCGGGCGATGGATCGGTCAACGAAACCGTCCGCCAGGACACGCATTTCGCCAACGTCACGGCCGTGGCGAACGGCGGCGCGGCGATCCTGCTGCGCGGCGGCGGCGACTATCAGCTGACCAACTGGGTCTTGGCTGGCGCGGCGTCCTCCGCCTGTCTCGATATCGACGGTGCGGCGACCATTCAGGCCGCCGGCGCCGGTACGGACGAGAACGGCCCGCCGGTGTTCAAGTCGGTGTTCTTCGCCTGCGCGGCGCCCTACATTGACGATGCCAACGTCACGGGAGCGCAGATTCAGGCGCTGTTCGAGGTAGCCGGCAACAACAACACCGCCGCCGGAACATCCACGCTGACGAGCGTCTTCGTGAACGGTGCCAACGAAAGCGGCGTCACCGCGGTCAACAACCTCGCGACCGTGAACAGCTTCTTCCAGAACGTGGACTACATCGGCGCCGTGCGGAACGCTGCCGACACGTGGTGGCAAGGCTGGACCTGCGGCCTCGGTACTGGAACCGCCTGCACCGTCAATCCGGCGAACTGATCCGTCCGTGAAGCATCCGGGGCGGCGGCGCGCATCGGCGGCCGTCGCCCCCCTTCAGTTCAGGAAGATGGGAAAGCCCGCATGACCAGAATCTCGTCGATCACCACCCTGCTGCTGTCGAGCGCGCTCATATCAATGCCTGCGCTGGCGCAGGAAACGCAGCCGCAGCCGCAGCCGCAGCAAGATGAATCCATTGATATTTCCGCGCCCGGCGTGAGCGCCAGCGACGAGGTGATCGTCGTGCAGGGCCGCTACATACCCGAACCGCTTCGCGCAACGCCGGAAGTGATCAGCGTCCTCTCCGCGGCGGAAATCGCGCGCACCGGCGAAGGCGATATCGCGGGCGCGCTCCAGCGCGTCACCGGTCTCAGCCTCGTGGGCGGTCGCTTCGTCTACGTGCGCGGTCTCGGCGAGCGCTATTCGCTGGCGCTTCTGAACGGCCTCCCCCTGCCTTCGCCCGAACCGCTGCGCCGCGTTGTGCCGCTCGACATCTTCCCGACGGACGTGATCGCAAGCTCGGTTGTGCAGAAGAGCTATTCGGCGAACTATCCCGGCGAATTCGGCGGCGGTGTCATCAACCTGACGACGGCGGCGATCCCCGAGGAGAGTTTCCTCAAAGTCGGCGGCAGCATCAGCGGCGACAGCGAAACCACCTTCGAGCGCGGCTACACCTACTACGGCAGCGACACCGACTGGACGGGCTTCGACGACGGATCGCGCACGACTCCGGCGAACCTGAAGGCCGCAATGAACAGCGGCAACCTTCTGGTGGTCGGCCCGAATTTCAGCCTTGATACGATGAAGGGCCTGACAGCGAGCCTGCTCAATGCGCCGACCACGGTCGTGCAGCGCAACGACGACATTCCGCTCAACGGATCGCTCGATTTCAGCGGCGGTCTCAGCTTCGATATCGGCAGCGACCGCTTCGGCGTGATTGCAGCCTTCGGATGGGACAACAGCTGGGAAACGCGCGGCGGACTCCAGCAGCAGACGATCGGCCTCTCCGCGAACAGCGAAGGCCAGGATATCATCAAGCCAGACAGCAACTTCCGGTTCCTTTCGACCGAAAATCGCATCGTCGTGCACGGCCTGCTCGGTTTTGGCTACGAGTTCGGCGAGCACAAGCTGCGCTGGACCAACCTCTACATCCGCGACACCTCCAAGGAGGCGCGCATTCAGGACGGCGTCGACGAGATCAACGTCGGCTCCGATCGCCTGAACAAGAGCTACACGAACTGGTTCGAGCGCCAGCTGATCGACACGCAGTTTGTCGGCGAGTTCAAGTTCAAGGATGTCGCACTCGACGTGCGCGGCACCTATGCGAACACGCAGCGCGAGGCGCCGTATGAGCGCGCGTTCAGCTATCGCTACGACGAGGAGATCGGCGATTTCCTGAATGACCTGCGCACGGGCGGCCAGAGCGCGACGATCTCGTTCTCGGATCTTTCTGAAGACGTGTGGGCGGGCTCCGCGAACGTCAGCTGGAAGCTGCCGACTGAACGCGATATCACGCTGACCGCGGGCTATGCCTACGCGGACACGACGCGCACCTCGACGCGCCGCGATTTCGCCTTCCTGCCGGAAGCGAGCCTCGGCCTTGCGGTTGCGCAGCAGCGGCCCGACTATCTGCTTTCTGACTACAACATCTACACCTACGACATCGTGCTCACCGACCGCTCCGGTGCAGCGGGTGTCGCGAAGTACGATGCGGGTCTGGAGGTTCACGGCGGATACGTGCAGGCCGAGATCGAGCTGATGGAATTCCTGAACGCCAGCATCGGCGTTCGCTACGAGGACGCCAAGCAGTTCGTGAACGCCATCGATCTTTTCGGCACAGGTGGCGGCGCCGGTCTTTCGACGAGACTTGCCAACGATTATTTCCTGCCCGCCGCAACGATCACGTGGAACTTCGCGGAGGACATGCAACTCCGCATCGCCGCCTCGAAGACGATCGCCCGCCCGCAGTTCCGCGAGCTGGCGCCGCAGCAGTATTTCGATACGGAATCGGATCGCACGTTCATCGGCAACTCGTACCTGACCGACAGCGAGCTCCTGAATTTCGAAGCGCGCTACGAATGGTACATGGGCCGCAACGAGCGCGTGTCGCTCGCGGGCTTCTACAAGAAGATCGACAAGCCGATCGAGGCGATCGCCACGCAGCAGGGTCAGACGTTCTTCACCACCTTCGCCAACGCGCCGGAAGCGCAGCTTTACGGTGCGGAACTCGAGGTGCAGAAGTACTTCGCGCTCTCGGACTGGCTGCCCGGCAAGTTCTTCGAGACGCGCGACCTGCTGATCGCGACGAACTACACGTACACGCAATCGAAGATCAAGGTGAGCGCCGGCGACACGACGATCCCCACCGACACCGCCGGCGTGCCGATCGCGGCCTCGCTCGTTTTCAACGACGGTGCGAAGCTCACCGGCCAGTCGGATCACATCGTCAACGTGCAGATCGGTTTCGAGGACAGCGAAAGCCTGTCGCAGCAGACGCTGATGCTGACCTACGCCAGCAACCGCATCTCGAACCGCTTCTCCTATCAGGGCACGCCGATCGACTTCATCGAGGAACCCGGCCTGCGTCTCGATTTCGTGGCGCGACAGGGCTTCACGGTTGCAGGCCGCGAGCTTGAGGTGAAGTTCGAGGCACGCAACCTGACGGGCGAGAACTACGAGGAATTCCAAGAGTTCAACGGCACACGTGTCGATCGGAACACCTACGACATCGGCCGTTCCTTCTCGCTGGGTCTTAGCGCGAAGTTCTAAAACTCCGGGTCAGACGGAAAGGGCCTCGCCGCGTGCGGGGCCCTTTTTATTTCACGCCCACTGACGTTCGCGGAACCACTTGGTGATGACGTATTTCACACCGCTCCGCACCTTCATCGCGGCGTGCAGCGTCGCGGGATTGGGCGTGCCGTCGGCGCGGCGGTTGTTCCACGCGACGATCTTTCCGGTTTCCGGCTGCACGATCTTGTCGATCACCTTGAAGCGCGTCGCGCCGCCCGCGGCGGGCTCGTTGAGGTAGATCATCGCCGTCCACGTGCGCTGCCCGGAGACGGTGCAGTAGCGCGCGTAATCGGGACCATCCGGTTCGAAATAGTCGGTGTGCTGCTTGAATTCCTGCCCGACCGCGTAGCGCTGGCCTTGAATGGGTTCGCCGAAGGCCGGATCAATCCCCATCCAGGTGCAGATGCGTTCATTGAGCGCGGCGACAACGGGGTCCGCGCCGTCGAGATCGCAGGTCTCGCTGGTCCGGTAGGCGGCGTAGCCCAGATCGTCGGCGATTTCGGACGGGCGCCGCTTCGCATCGATGCGCGCGACGATCCCGGCGCATTCCTCCGGGGTCAGAAAGCGCTTCCGGATGTAGAGGTCGAGCTTCGGACTTGGGACCTTCTGCGCGCCTTCCAGCATCGGCTCAGCTCCGCCAGTAAGCCTCGACATCGCCCTTCAGCGTGATGGTGAGCGGCTTTCCGCGCCGGTCCACCTTCTTGCCGAGCGCGGCGCGAATCCAGCCCTCGCTGACGCTGTATTCCTCCACGTCGATGCGCTCGCGCCCCTTGAAGCGGATCCCCACGCCGCGCTCCATCGCCTCCTGGCTGAAGAACGGGCTGTCCGGGTCCGCGCTCAAGCGGTCTGGCGGGCTGTCGGTTTCGGTCATGATCTGATCCTGCTGTGTCTTCGCCCGCTTGTTAGCCTCTTTCGCGCGAAAGAAAAGAGCCGCCCGGCACATGTCCGGGCGGCCCGTTCCGCCGGCCGCGATGGGGTTCAATACGAACCGGCGGCACGGCCTTCAGTAGCAGTAGCGACGCTTGCCGCCCTTGTCGTCGATCTCGTGGCCGATGAGCGCACCGAGACCCGCACCGATAACGGTGCCGACGGTCTTGTCGCCGCGACGCGCCACCTCGTTGCCGAGTACACCGCCGAGGACGCCGCCGATCAGCGTACCTTCGATGTTGCTGTCCTTGCGGCAGCGGTCGTAGCTCGAATAATAGCGGCCATTGTTGCCGTACCAGCCGCCGCGATAGTCGCTGGAGCCTCGGTAATACACCGGGCGATAGCTGTCGTAATAGCGGCGTCCGTCGTAGAAGCGGCCATCGCGATAGCCTTCGCGATAGGCATGGCGCTTGTCGCGCCGATCATCCCAGCGGTCGTACTTGCGACCGTCGTGATAGCCCTTGCGATAGGCCTTGCGTTCGTCGTGGCGATCCTTCTGCCAATGCTTGCCGCCACGATCCCAACGGTCGTTGTCGGCCATCGCCGGCGCGGCGGTCAGCATGGTCATCGCCGCAGCGGCCATCAGAATCTTCCTGAACATATCCGTCTCTCCACTCTTCGTTGGTGGTCATCGGCGGGAGGGGAACGAAAGCCGCCGATGACCACGTGGGAGAGATTGCGACTCGGCCCTTGAACGGCTTGTGAATGTCTCTGTCAGGGTTCGGACAGGTGCGACGAACGGCCCGTCGCAGGTGATGCTGCGACGGGCCAGAGCGGCTCAGCGCGTGGGAGGGCGCGCCGAACCGTCTTCAAGGGCGGCGCTTTGCATCGCGGCGCCGACGGGGCCGATGGCCGCGTGCGTTGCCTCGCGGCAGCGGCGCACCTCGCGCTTGCCGACAAGATCGGCGCTCGATGCCGTGCCGCACGCGCTGCGCACGGCGATCCCGATGCGGCGATCGAGCGCGCGGCGTCCTTCGTGGGTCGCAAGGTTAAGATCGCCGTAGGACACGACGCGCGTGGTCTCTGCGGCTGGTTCGGCGGCGGCAGGCAGCGCCCACAGGGCGCCGGCGAGCGCGGAGAGCGCAAGCAGGGTTTTCATCGTTTGAACTCCATGCAGTGTGGGAGGGGTTCGCGGCGCCGCAGTGCCTGAATAGCGCGTTTGCGCCCACTCTCCGAACAACGATATTGCCAGCACGTTCTGCAAATGTGCAGAATGCGTGCGTGTTCGACTGGAACGATCTGCGCCATTTCCTCGCCGTCGCGCGCACGGGCAGCACGCTTGCGGCGGGTCAGGCGCTGCGGGTCAGCCAGACGACCGTGGCGCGGCGCATCACCGCGCTGGAAGCCGCGCTGGGCGTGACGCTCTTCGAGCGGCGGCAGAGCGGCTATGCGCTGACCCCGGCGGGCGACTCGCTGCTCCTCCATGCAGAGGCGGTGGACACGGCGACGGCCAACTTCGCGGACGCCGCCAACCACCATATCCGGCAAGCCAGCGGCATGGTGCGCCTCACCGCGCAGGAAATCCTCACAGTCACGATACTTGCCCCTGTGCTACGGGATCTTCGCCGCGCCTATCCATCCATCACGATCGAGCTCGACACCACGGATACGGTCCGCGATCTGTCCGCAGGAGAAGCGGACGTCGCGCTGCGCTCGGCCCGGCGCATTCACGGCGGAGGGCTTGTCTGCCGCCGCCTTGGAGACGAACCATGGACCGCCTATTGCAGCCGCAGCTATGCGGCCTCGAATGGCGTGCCCCGCACCGTCGAAACGTTGCGCGAGCATCCCTTGATCGTCGGAGGCGGCGGGCGGATATGGGAAATCTACAAGGCTTTTCTGGAACAAAACGACCTCGGATCCGCCGTCGCCATCCATCACGCCTCGGTCACCGGCATTCTCGCGGCGGTGAAATCGGGATCAGGCGTCGCCATTCTCCCCGGTTTCGTCGCGGACGCGGACCCGGACCTGATCTGCTGCATCCCCGTGCCCGGCGGCGTCGAACGCGGCGTCTGGCTGGTGACGCACGAACGCGTGCGGCATGTGCCCCACGTAAGGGCGGTGATGGACTTCCTCGGCGATGCGCTCTCGCGGCTGGCGCGGCGGCCCGTGGGGGGATGAGCGGACTGGAAAATCGTGCGTCCCTCGACTTCGCTCGGGATGAAGGGCCTTTGTACCTTGCAAATACGTGCATCATCCCGAGCGAAGTCGAGGGACGCAAAACCCGAATGTCAGACCCCGACTCCTTCCCGGAAATGCGGGACCACCCCTAAGCCGCTCGGCGTCCCCGCCCCTTGCTTGCGCCTTCCTCCTCAAAGAGTTGCGCGAGCTGTTCGATGATCGTGCCGCCGAGTTGCTCGGCGTCCATGATGGTCACGGCGCGGTTGTAGTAGCGGGTCACGTCGTGGCCGATGCCGATGGCGATCAGCTCCACTGGCGAACGCGCCTCGATCCATTTGATGACCTGGCGCAGGTGGCGCTCCAGATAATTGCCGCTGTTCACCGAAAGCGTCGAATCGTCGACCGGCGCGCCGTCGGAGATCACCATCAGGATGCGGCGCTCCTCGGGGCGGCCGATCAGGCGGTTGTGTGCCCAGAGCAGTGCCTCGCCGTCGATGTTTTCCTTCAAGAGCCCCTCGCGCATCATCAGGCCGAGGTTCTTGCGCGCGCGGCGCCATGGCGCGTCGGCGGTCTTGTAAATGATGTGGCGCAGGTCGTTGAGGCGGCCGGGCTTCGGCGGGCGCCCGTCGGCGAGCCACTGTTCGCGGCTCTGCCCGCCCTTCCACGCGCGCGTCGTGAAGCCGAGGATTT
>ERZ1645185.81-NODE-81-length-42448-cov-7.709858_pt1 | contig 42448 bp, 34 predicted proteins | sample MGYA00575351_ERZ1645185 | MGnify/ENA primary metagenome ERZ1645185 (study PRJEB40838, sample SAMN11284767) | freshwater sediment metagenome | isolation source: river sediment | host: Sediment | place: India: Jana village, Kanpur | collected 2015-12-17 ... | reverse complement strand
ATCTTGCCGTTGGGGATGTACGCAATGTGCACCTTGCCGAAGAACGGGAGCATGTGGTGCTCGCACATGGAATACATCTCGATGTCGCGCACCATGACCATGTTCTCGTGGTCTTCCGCGAACAGCGCATCACCGATGACCTCGGCCGCGGTCTGGCTGTAGCCGCGGGTGAGCCACATCTGTGCCTTCGCCACGCGGCTCGGCGTTTTGAGCAGCCCTTCGCGATCGGGATCTTCTCCGATGAGCTCGAGCTGACGACGCACCATGGTTTCGTATTCGGCGAGGTTGCCATCGACGGCAAAATCGTCCGGATCTACGACGCTGACCGCTGCCCGTGACGATACCCCAGCTACCGGTCGGATCACGTCCTTATTCCCCTTCGTAGTCGACATAGTTGTTCTCGGTTTCCCAGAGCCGCAATCGAACCAGACGGGCAGGCAGGATTGCCGGAGCAAGCACTCGCCACATGGCCACCACGACGTTTTCCGTGGTGGGGTTGATTCCCTGCGTGTAGGGCACGTCGATGTTGAAGTTGCGATGATCGGTTTGGTCGATCACCTCGCGTTCCACGACATCGCGCAACTGCCCCAGATCGATGACGTATCCGGTGCGCTCGTCCACGGGCCCACGCACGGACACCTCCAACTCGTAGTTGTGGCCGTGCCAATTGGGGTTGTTGCACTTGCCGAACAGCCGGGTGTTTTCGGCATCGGAGAGTGCGACGTTGTGAACGCGGTGTGCGGCGTTGAACCGCAAGCGGCGCGTGACGGTGACGATTGGCATGAAAAGCGAAGGATTTCGAAAAGGAAATGGTTCCATCGGCTAATCCGCCGGTCGCCCCCCGCGCCGCCTCGCCTGCGCCAAGTGAGCGCCTCGGGGGAACCTGCCGGAATGACAAAGGCCCCGCCACATGGACGGGGCCTTCGCAGTAGTACGGGAACGAAGAGGGTGATCTTGAAGCCCTAAGAAAACCATAAGACTCTCACCGTGCTGCCGCCTTCCCCGCACTGGGGCATGACGTTCACCCGTTTGTTGAATCCCTTCTAAGGACTTATCGGCTCAAGAAGTAAAGCCTCTCCGCCCCGCAACTACTGTATCGACGCGTATTGTAGGGAAGGGTCACGAAACGCGCAATCACGAAGTCGAGTAGATTGTGGCATGGACCTCACTCTTCTTGCCGGAATCGTGATGCTCGTCGTTTGGGGCGCGCTCACCGTGACCACCGAAGCCCCGGGATGGGTACACCTGCTGCTCACGGCGGGTGTGTTTCTCATCATCTGGCGTATTGTCGTGCGTGATACACCAGAAGGCCCAACCTCACAGAAGTGATGCGGCGCTGACCGACGGCTATCGGTCAGATCTCCCAGTTGGAAAGGATCATGCCCTCGGTGGGCATGCCCTCATCCCAGCCGTACACGCTCATGCGGAGATCGGTCCAGCGCACTCGCGCGCCGAGAGCCACCAGCGTCCGGTAAGCATCGGTGTACTGCCCCTGCAGGCGAATCGCCAGGCGACGCGTTCCGGACCGGCGCGCGAAATCGGTGAGCGCGCCCAGCAACTGCGGCAGTTCTGCGCGTCGCGCCAGCACCAACTTCAGCACGCGCAATTCGTCGCGTACGCGCCCCTCGACCAGCGGCGCGGTATGACAGAGCGCAAACCCCTGAGGATCGTGGGGCGGCCCCAGCAGCAGCGTATCGCCAAGGCCTAGCCTGTCGGTCAGTTCGATTTCCCGTGTGAAATCGTAGCCGGGCATGAGGCGCGTGGTCAGCGCCAAACAGGCCGCGATCGTTGCCTCCTTCTCCGACGCGGACAATTGCGAAAGCAATTGCGGCGCGCGCGATCCCACCGCGGCATCAAGCGTGAGCGTGATGGTCAGTGGCCCCGGAATGAAACCGAGGTTCGAATAGAAGCCGATGTTGTCCATCGTGCGGGGCATCGTCTCCAGGCCGATTACGCGCGCCTGCTGCAGCCGCAACCACCGCATGCCGGCCTGCACGACGATTTTGCCAAGCCCGACGCCCTGCTGATCGGGGCGCACGCAAAGTGGCCCCATCCACCCCTCGGTACCGGAGTGGTGTACCATGTTGAACGCGACGATACGCCCGCGCTCGTCCCGCCAGCAGAGGGCGCCATCGCCGGCATCCTCGATGGCGTACTGCCAGATCCCGGGATTGAGTGGCGGCACCCGGACCCCCACCATGCCGTCCTTCCGGTACCGCTCAGTGAAGGCTTCTGTGAACACCTCATTGAGCTGAGGGATGTCCTGCACGGTAGCCACGAATGGCCCTTCGACGGGACGCGTACTGCGGAACGAGCGCGACGACACCGTCATCGATTTACATCTCCGCGAGCGATGCGACCGCCGGCTCGAACGGCAGGTCGGCAGTGAGATCGGCCCCATCGGGTAACACGCTGGCACCAGTAACGACGCTACATCCGCGCGCTTCATCGAAACGCACGAGCAACAACCGGTCCAGCCCCTCTCGGACTTGTTCGATATGCGTGATCACGATGACCTGTTCGAACCGATCATTCAGCCGGCGCAGCAGTTCCACGACGTTCGCGCGGCGTGTTTCGTCGAGCGATCCGAACACCTCGTCGAGGATGAGCAGAGAGAACGCCTGCCCCGCCCGCTCCGCGATCATCTGCGAAATGGCGAGCCGCAGCACCAGATTGCACAGGTCTTCCTCACCGCCGGAAATGACCGCCTTCGGCAGCCCCTCGTCGAGGACCGTCAGTCGATAATCCTCGTCGAATTCCAACTGAGTGTAACGCCCATCGGTGAGATCGTCGAGGAAGCGACTGGCGATGTCGGCCAGCTCGGGGCGCAACTGGAAGTTGAGATCGGTACGCAGGTCGGTCAGGGCTCGGTCCAATTCGTCGTGCAGGCGCTTGTCCGTCTCCAGCGTATCCAGCGTGCCTTGCAGTCGCGAGAGTTCCCGTCGCGCGTGTTCCGCCGTTTCGAGGGCCGCTCGTGATCGTTCGGCCTCCCCGCTCGCCGCTACCGATTCCACCTCGGCGCGGCGCGCCTCAGCTGCCGCGAGTTCGTAACTCTCCCGCACACTACCGTACGCCCCATCATCCATGCCGAGCGACGCACACTGTGCCTCGAGCGCCCACATGCGGTCTCGTGCCCCATCGCGCGCCGACAGCACTCGCAGGCGTTCCGTGCGTGTGGCAAGCTCACGCTCCACCAACCCACTGACACGGGCGATCTGCGTTTCGAGCGTCTGCTGACGACGCGCGTCGCCTCGCAGCTGCTCATGCCGAGCCGCATCGTAACCCGTGGCCAAGGTTGCCAACTGCGATCGCGCGTCATCGAGTCGTATCGCCACCTGAGCACGCTGGACCTCCAGTTTGGCCGCCTCCTCGATGGCCGACTGAATACGCGACAGCCGACGCTCAGCCGCCGACAACTCGTGCTGCGCGTTGCGCCGACTCTCCTCCAGCGCTTCAATGGCGGCGGGCACCGCCGTCAACTGTTCGGCGCGCTGGCGGTAGTAGTTGCCGTCCACCCGCACGGTTTCCAGCTGCTCGGTGACCTGTTCAAGCACGGTGGCAAAGCTCGCCCCAAGCGGGCGCCCACAGGTTGGGCACGGACTCTCCTCACCCAACCCTTCGAGTGCTTCGCGCTGCTGGGTCAAATCGGCGTATTGACTGCGCAGGGCTTCCAGTCTGGTCTCGGCCTCCTGCCGGTCGCGCGCCCACACCGTGCGCTCACCATCGAGCGCCCGTTCGTTCTCGGCGAGCGCGGCACGGATGCTCTCCACCTGTGCCTGGGTGGCCTTCTCCAGCGAGGGTGCCGACTCCAGCCGCACCGCCCGTTCGGCCAGCTTGGCTTCTTCTTCCGCATACGCGGCCACGCGCTCCATCATGGCCTGACGACGCGCTTCGGCGGCTGCAAGCTGCTCCTGCGCCACGAGCGCTTCGCGTACTCCGGCCAGAGCCGCGAGTTCGGTTTGCAGCGGAACGAGCTCTTCGTGAGCGCGCGCCATGGCCTCGAGCTCGCGATCAAGCCGTTCGAGCTCGCGGGAGAAGCTCATCGCCTCGCTCTCGGCAACTCGCAATTCCGAAGTGAGCTGCTGACGACGCTCGCGCTGGGCCTGCGCATCCTGCCAGCGCGGCACCAGCAACTGCAACCGCTCGGCGGCCGCCTGATACGTTACGTCGGATTCCAGCGCCCGCGTGCGTGCCACAGCCACCCGCGCTTCGGCGTCAGCCACGGCGCGCCAGATGGCATCGGGATCGGGCATCCCCTGCTTGAGTCCATTGATCTCCGCCAATAACGCGCGCCGTTTCTCACGCGCCAACTCCTGCGCGCCACTGATACGATCGTATCCCAGCACGCGTGAGAGGAAACGCGCCCGCTCGGCGGCACCAAGTGCCGCCATGACATCAAGCTCCTTCTGCCCCGTAAAGTAGGTGTGAAAGAACTCGGCGCGCGTCATGCCAAGACGGCGCTGCAGCAGTTCCGTCACCCCGGTAATCGTGTTCGCGATGGGCGTCTCGCCACCGTCCAGATAGACCTCGGCATTCGTCAGGCCGCGAATGACGCGATAGCGGTGCCCGGCCAATTCGAAATCCAGCTCGACCTTTACCGTCGAACGCGCGGCCGCGCGAGAGAACCGGATGCTGTCACGCGTGCCGCGCGCGGCGGAGTTGCCGTAGAGCGCCCACGCAATCGCTTCGAGCAGTGTGGACTTCCCCGATCCATTCGGGCCGATGATACCCGTGAGTCCACGGTCGAACGTGATGTGGGTATCGGCATGCTGGCGAAAGTTCACCAAACGCAATGAGTGCAGGCGCATGCGTCAGCCCTCGATCACGGGCATGGCGGCCATCACCGCGTCTTCGGCCTGCTGCAGATAGCGCAATCCCAACGTCACGAACTGCTCGCGATCAACGCCTGCAGGCAGCGGACGTTCGCGAAGTCGTTCGCCGACAAGTTCGGGCAGCGTCGCGCGACGCGCGCCCCCGCCCGTACCGCCGCCGTGACCGCTGCGACGCGGGAGCGGATCGGGACGCCGCGTATCGAGATGAAAGTGCGTGGCACGCTTTCGATACTCGCGCAACGCCCCGTGATCGAGTTCCCGCACCACGTGCCGTGCCACATTGCGTACGGTGACACGCACGATGCGCTCGTCGATTCCGCCGGGAGCGCTGTCGACGCGGGCCCGAATGGCCCCGTCGAGCTCCTGCGCTCCCATACCGCTCGCATCCACCGGTTCGAGGTCGAGCAACACGCGCGCAGGTGCCACAGGGTGAAAGCGGTGCGCGCCGCTGACGAGATCATGTTCGATGAATCCCTTGCCGGGAACGCGGCGTTCGCGCTCTTCCTGCAATTCTCCCCACGGATTGCTGCTCGTGTAGTCGAGCGAACCACTGTAGTAGGCGCGCGGTGCCACCTCGCGATACACATGAAAATGGCCAAGAGCCACGTAGCTCCAGCGCTCGGCGTTCAGCTCTTCGGGCTTGATCTCGATCGCAGCCCGGTCAGCCGAGGCCGCGTGTTCCGGCAACACGCCGGCGATCTCGCCGTGCAGCAACAGCACCTTGTGCTGGTAACCTTCCGGCGGATCGAATGCCGGACGCTCGACACCTGGCACGTCGGGTACCGCCAGCACCGCCAACGACAGCGACGGAAAGGCGAAGACCTCGGCCTGTGCGTCGGCCACGTGCACACCGATTTCGCGGAAGAGCCGAAGAATGCAACCCGTTTCTGCGGTGCGCGGTGCGTCGTGATTGCCCGCCACCATGACGATGGGCGTATCGGGCAACTGCTCGCGCAAGCGCAAAAGCACCCGATACGCATGCAGTATGGCCGGGTTCGAGGGCCGCACCGTATGAAAGATGTCGCCGCCGATCACGATTACATCGGGCGCCACCTCGATGACCTGTGTGACGGCCTGCTGCAAGGTTTTCGCAACATCGGCTTCGCGCTGATTGATCCCGGACGCGGTGAGCCGTTGGTATTGGCGAAAGCCGAGGTGAAGGTCGGCGAGGTGGACGAGTCGCATGGCTCAAAACTAACGGCGTACCACGGTGCAATGCGTGGCACCCACATGGCGCCACGACACGCCCATTCGATCAGCGCACGCGCACCCGCTGCTCGATGCGGATATCGAGCAACATCGGCTTGCCCGCTCCGGCCGGCCCTGGCGCGACTTCCGACTGAACATCGATGACCGTACGGGCATCGGTAATCCACGCCCGATCCCGATCGATCACCATGGTCCCCTGCAGGGTCCCCGCCGTGATGACCCGAGTTCCGGCGGGCAACTCGGGAGCGGCACCGTCACGTCGCAAGTCGCCCTGCACACTTACGTACGCATAGGTGCCGTTACGCGACAGCGAATCGAGGCGCAGCCGTGCCTGCACGACGCCTTCGGCTCGGTAGGTGCCCAGTGGCAAGGCTGGCAACGCGAATTCCCGCTGCCACTCGCTACCGACGCTCACGGCGCCTGCGGGAAGCAAACCGGGGACGGAGGCGAGGGTGGCCCCGAGGCCCGCGTTCGCCCCCCACGGGTCACCCGCACGCATGGCCCCATCGGGGGTCACACGCAATCGCACCACACGGTTGGCGGCGGCCACCGGCATGCGGACGGCGCGGATCGGATCGCCGACATTCCCCGTCCATGCGGTGACGGAGTCGGTCGTGGTTGACAGCGTGGTGGCGGTGAGATCGCTCGACTCCACGAGCGACCGCGCAAACAACTGCACGCGGGTCACGCGCGCGTTGGCCCGGTCGACACGCGGGCCGTAGTCGGGCGTGGCCGCCGGGAGTCCGTTGTCCCGGGTGCCACGCATGGTTGCCGGCAAGTTGGAGGAGGCATCTACTCGGCGACCGCCTACGGTAACCGACTGTTCCACCTCCAGATGCAGCGTATCCCCAACGCGCGGTCGCACCAGCAGCATCACCGCACGTGTGCCAGCGCGGTCGCCGCTGCGGTCGCCTCCCCGCTGCGCCAACACGGGCAGCAGGGGCACGCTGCTGCACGCCGCCAGCCCGAGCATGAATTGCAGTGGTCTCCACACACACCCCACGTTGCTCACCCGCCGTATTCGTCGGAGGTGAACGGACGGATGGCGCGCGGCCGACTGGCCACCGCCTCCACGTCGCGTGCCGTGGGCACGGCACGACGCTGCAGCTCGCGCGCAAAAGCCGCCTTCACGTTGTCCGGGCGCTGCCGCAGCACCGCGTTGCGGGCCGCGAGTACCACCGTTTCGTCGTAGAGCATGATCACCTGTTGAATCCACCCCAAGTCGATACTCGCGTCGAGCCGCCGAAGATCCCGGGTGACTGCCTGAGCCGCGGTTGGCTCGGGTGCCTGAGGGAATCGTTCGACCCCTTCGCGCCCCGTCATCACCGCCGGGCGCGGGAAGCGCACAAAAACCGGCTGCGTGAAGTGCGGGTGGCGTACCATGAGCTGTCCCTTGTCGAGAGTCGCCAACCGCGCCTTCACTGCCGGACTGAGAACCTGATACCCCGGAGTGGCCAATTCATCCGCGTCCATGCGGCCATACAGCGTCGTACCCGCGTTGCCCACCACGCGGCGATGCACCTGTGACCGGAACTGCTCGGCACCGAACAGCACCAACCCCAGGTACCGTCCACGTTCAGCAAGGTCGAGCAGCATTTTGCGCACGTAGGTATCGGCACCATCGTGCGGCGCGTACTTGTTCAACTCGTCGACAAAGACCACGACGTGGTCGACACCAAGATCGCGGCGCTCCAGATGTTCGCGCAGCTTCGACACCACGCGAGCGAATACCAGATCCTGCGCGTCCTCCTCGACGTTGGCAACATCCACCACATACACCGTGCGATCGTCGAAGCTCCCGAAGGGCAGATCGGAGGCCAACCCGTCGTCGGTCACGAGTCCTGCGCAGCGCGTGGACAGATTCGACAGGCGGTTGCGCACCTTGCGAATGGTGGCCGCGTGATGGGTACGCCACGTGTCACCGTTCGAATCTTCGAGTTTGCGCAACACCTCGCGAAACCACGCGTCGAGATCGGCGAACGATTGCACCCGATGCTTGCGTGAGAACCCCGGTTCCTCGAACTCGCGCCCTACCACCCGCTCACGAATGAAATCGATGAGGGCATCCGCCTTGGCGTCGACATCGTCCTTGTTGAGCAGCACCTCGGCAAACTGCAGCACCTCGGCGAGTCCCCATGTAAGCGGGGTCACCGAGTCGGTAAGATCCGGATGCGAACGCAAGGTGTTGAGCGCGTAACCGCGGGCCGTGTACGGCGCGAAATAGCGCACGGTGGCGAACGGTGTAGGCGGCACCTGCAGCAACTCGTACACCTCGCGGTCGGCATCGGTGAGTTGTCCCGGCTGATCGAGGAAGCAGAGATCGGGACCCTTCACGTTGAAACACACAGCCGCAACCGACCCGCGATGCGCCGGGAAGTGCGCGAACATGGATTGCAGCAGCCATTCAATCGCGCTCGTTTTGGTCGCGAGCCCGGAAACGCCGGAGATGTTGAGGTGCGCGGCCTCCGGCCCTACCAGGAAATCTGCATCGAGGAAGATCGGCGACTTCATGCCGCCGGCCTTGTACACACCTACGGGGATGCCGGTACGCTGTTCGCCCGAGATATATCCGTCCATGCGCAACGCCATGGCGACATCGTGATCGTCGGCGAGAAAGACGGCACCCAACGGCACCGGTTGCAGCGGCTCCTCCGGCACGTGGCGCAGCACTTGCGCGGTGTACAAACGAATTTCCGTGCGCTCCGTCGGCACGGGAATGGCACGTGACGGCTGTCCATCGTGGCCGAGTACGTCGTGCAGCGGCGTCTGCAGATCGGAGTAGCCGAACCCCTCCATCACCACCCCGTACACCTGCGGCAGGATTCCTTCCACCGGGGTGTTGCTCTCGACCCGCACGATGGTGCCGATGCCCACGGGTGCATCCAGCGCCGTCCAGAAGTGGAACTCGTGCGGCGTATTGGGGCGCCGTTCCGTGGCCACGACGCGACCGAGGGGAAAGCCCGGTCCCGTCGATTCGCGAACGACGGTCATTGGCAATGAGCTGTTGGCGGGTGCAGCGGGAAAATGAGTCACGGGCCGATGAGGGATTTCAGGTACATCTCGACGGCATGCACCCCATAGGCGAGGGTATCCCAGCGAGGATCAGGGAGCGATACCGGATGTCGCTCGAGCAGAATGGCCGCGGACAGGCGATCGCAAAGGGCGCTGAACGCCACCAACGCGGCGGGAGCAACCTGTTGGTCCAAAAGAGATGGAGGCGGAATTACCTCGACCCGTACAAGGCCGAATAGTGGATCTGCGTGGGCAGCAGGGCGCAGTCGCAGATACCAACTCGCGACCGCGCGGCGCACGCGGTGTCCCACGAGAAAGGCCGGCGACCTTTCACCCTCTTGCAGTGCGAGGATATCGCGCACCGCAGCCCCGCTACCATACAGCGTCGTGTGCGACTTCACCACGCCAAACACCGGTGCCATCGCATCGAACATGACGTTACCCGCAATGCCGCCATCGATCCATAGCCACCGGGTTTCGCTCGCGCACCAACGCGCCGCCAGGTATCGCTCGAGCTTTTCACGTTCGAGCGATACCTTCGCCAAGGCCCGTGCCCGAAGCGCGTGCGGATGCACGGGCCATTCCGCAGGGAGTGCTGACGACTCAGCCGACGGCTCGGCGTCCAGTTCCGGTTGGTCGAGATCGGCAACCGAAACCCCGGCGCCGAGGAGCTGTTCCCACCGCGTCTCACCGAATGCCCGACGCGAGACCAGCAGTTGGCGCCGCAGCTCCGGTTGCTCCCAGGTGGTCAGCCGGCGATCGACTCGTTCTCTGACCGCAGCGGCCACCGTTGCAAACACCACCGGGGTATCCTCAAGGTGCGCCACGACACGACTGCGCTGCACGCCATCGAGGAATGCGGCCACGAGCGGCTCGGCGGCCGGCGCAATGGGCCTGGCGGCGCCATGCTCGAGAGGCGCGCAGGAGGCGACCAGCGGGTGGTCGCTGCGCGCCACCGATCGTTCCAACGTTGGGTCGTCGGTCGCAACGACCGCAGTAGCACCGAGGAGCGGCCGCAACACCCGCCACGTCTCCGACAGGGAAGCCGATGCCGTGGCGAGCCCCGGAGCGGCAGTGCGATCCAGCGCAGCGGTTCGATCGGCAGGAACGACGGAAGTCACAGAGGGCACGGTAGCGCGCGCCCCGGTGATGCACAACACGGGGGCGTTCCTGGTGCCAGCAAGTCGCCGCTCGAGTCCCCTCCCATTGGTTCACCGGTGGACATCCGGCGCCTGTGGTACGAAACTGCCTGCGTGCCCAAATCCAGTCTGCTCCGTCTTTCCCGCCGCGCCGGCCGCACCGGTATCGCGCTGCTGCTCGCTCCAATGCTGGCAACCGCCAGCGGCTGCGATCGCATCAAGGAAAAGTTGTATCCGCCCCAGGTCGACAACGGGTGGAAGAATGACAGTACGCTGCTGGCGCAGGAGCCCACCGTACTCCTGCGGGTGGTCCGCTCAGCGGAGGGGACGCGCGCCGTACCCATTGCCAGTGTGGGCGCCAAGGGACTGCGTGCGCTATCGCTGACTGGTCGCGGCTGGCGCGCCCTCGACGTCCAGTTACTGCACAATGGCCGTTCGCTCATCCCCTACCGCAACGGCACGCCGCTGCCCGCTACGCAAGCCAGCCGCGGCATGTGGGAAGGGGAAACGCTCGACTCCCTGCCCGGCTGCCGCCAGATGATTCCGGCGGCGGCCGTGTCGATACCCGACGGGGTGGAGTTGCTCACCAGCGGGAGCACGGCCCTGCGGGGGGTGCCGGCCGCGCTCGGTGACGGCGAACTGCAGGAAGTGCTCAATGTCGTCACCACCCTCGTGGCGCCATCGGCTGGCGTGCCGCTGTCACAGATGGGCAAGTATCGGCGCTCCGTGGCCGTGGTGGGCACCGGCGCCACTCGATCGCCGACGATCGTGGTGTCGTACGACGACCCGCAGGAGTTGCCCGATTCGGTGACCCGGCTGGCCGAACGACCGCGGCAACTCATTCTCGTGCTCGACAAGGGCGCGTACGGCTACAAGCCGTCGCTGACGCTCAAGGATGTCTCGCCCACGCGCATTTCCCCTCGGCGACGCTTCCTCGGGGCCCTCGACGCCGATGGCGACGGCAAGGCCGAGCTGTATTTCGGCCTCGGCGAGTCAATTCCCCGCGGCGAACTCGCCACCTTCACCTATCGCTTCAGCGGCGACGCGTGGATCGCCGACTGGGAGTACACCCGCACCCGCTGCCTCGGTTGACGGTACCGCTGGCAGGCAGGGGCGGCGTCACTCCACGCCAATATCCCACGCCTGCTCGAGATCGCCGCGGCTGTATTGCCGGAACGCCGTCAGGGTTTGCGTACGCTGAATACCGGGCACCTTGGCGAATTCCTGGGTCACCACCGTCGCGATTTTCTCGAGGTCGGGGACCCGGACGATAGCGACCAGGTCCCAGGCGCCGGAGACCGAATAGACCTCGGCCACGCCGTCGATCCCGGTGAGCGCCATCGCGCAGGCGGGAATGCTCTTGGGGTCGGCCTGCACCAATACGATCGTGGTAATCATGGGCGGATTTCCGTGAGTCAGGCGGTGAGACACTTGGCGATGCGCGTAATGCCTTCGACGGCAATCGCCTCTGTAGTGGCGTAGCTCGCGCGAATCCAGTTGGGGGTACCGAAGGCGCTACCGGGCACGATGGCCACCTGCTGTTCCTCGAGCACAGCCGCTGCGAATGCGCCTCCCGGATCGGCGGCGCCGCGGAAGCCCTCGACGTTCACGTAGATGTAGAACGCACCGGCGGGATGCACGTAGCGCACCGAGGGGAAGGCCGCGAGGGCGCGCACGACCGCGTCACGACGCTCGTGGAATGCCCGCACCATGGCGTTCACGGCGTCGTCGGCGGCGACGCGCTCGGCGAGGGCCGCCAGCGCCGCATGCTGCGACACGGCGGCCGCGTTCGACGTGGTATGCCCCTGAAACGCGGTCATCGCCTTCGAGACAGCCGCCGGCGCGATGGTCCAGCCAATGCGCCAGCCAGTCATGGCATACGCCTTCGCGACGCCATTCACGATGATGAGGTTGTCGCGTGACGGCGCGATTTCGAGCGCCGATACTGCGTTCCCCTCGTACGCGATACGCAGATAAATCTCGTCAGCGATGACCCACCAGCCACGCGCCGACGCCAGCGCGAGAATGGCGGCGAGTTCGTCGCGCGAGTAGACCGCACCGGTGGGATTGTTGGGCGAGTTGAGCATGACCCCCTTCGTGCGCGGGGTCGCGGCGGCGGCCAGCATGTCCGCCGTGACCTTGAGCGAATTGGCGGGGTCGCCCATTACCGGCACCGAGGTGGCGCGCGCCAGTTCGACCATCTCGAAGTAGCTCGTCCACGACGGAATCGGGATGAGCACGTCGTCGCCAGGGCCAAAGCAGCAGACCACGGCGTTGTAGAGCGACTGCTTCGAACCGTTGGACACCACCACTTCAGCGGGCGTTACCGGTACACCCTGCACCTGAATGCGATTGGCATCGGCAGCGATGGCTTCACGCAGGGGCAGGATGCCTTCGGTGTTGGTGTAGCGCGTGGCGCCGCTTTCAATGGCCCTCGCGGCTGCCTGCCGGATGAAGGCCGGGGTATCGAAATCCGGCTCACCCGCTCCGAGATCGATGACCGGGATGCCCTGCGCCTTGAGCGCCCGAGCCTTGGCGGCCACGGCCAGGGTGGCGGACTCCTTCAGTCGGACGATGTTCGGGGACGGCTGAAATTGCAGCGGCATGTCGAACGGAGGCGGAGTGGTGTCTGGAGCGGAATCGACTAGCTTTCGGGGTTCGGACCCGAGCGAGTTCAGGCAATTAAGCGTGCTCCGGGAGCACGCGCCATGATGGGCGAGAGGCGCCACGTGGGCGCACAAGAACCGGCAGTTGGGCTGCCGGGCTGACTAACAACTGAAGGGGTGGGTGTGAGCGAGCAGGAACGGGAAGAGACGTCGCCAGGGGCGACGCGGAGCCAGCACGTGGTGCTTGAAGGCCCCGCAGACTTGCGTACCATGACCGCGGCCATGCGCCCCGGTGTGGAGCGGAGCCGCGAGGGCGGCCAAACGGGCGCACCGGTGTGCCTGATCATCACCCCCACCATTGAGCAGGCCATGGCTGCGGCCGATCAGGCCCGCCGTCTGCTCGCCGACCCCACCGTACGGGTCGTGCCGGTTACAAGCGCCGTGCGCGCCCGCCGAGTTCTCGGCTTGGCACCGGTCGCTGTCGTCACTGGTACTCCCGCCGACCTGCTCGCCCTGCGCCGTGACGCGGCACTCTCGGTGGAGCAGCTGCACACGGCCGTCATCGTTGGTCTCGACGAAATGCTCGCCGCTGGCGGTGCCGACAATTTGCAGGCGCTGCTGGGCGATGCGCCCGACAACGTGAGCCGCGTGGCCACGCTCGAAAACGAGACCGAGGCGAGTGAGGCGTTTCTCGAAGCGCAACTGCGCCGTGCGCGTCGCATGACACCGTTGCTTGTCGGCGACACCACGCTTGCCGTCACGCCGCGCTTCATTCTCACGTCGTCGTCTGGCCGTACCGACGCCCTGCGTCTCGTGCTCGACGAAACCGACCCGCCGTCGCTCGTGGTTGTGGCCGCGACCGACGCTGGCATGGCCGATGCCACGGCCGCGTTGGCGCGCCTCGGAATCGCGGTTGATGGGATTGCCGTGCAGGTCACGAAGCAGCCCACGGCGCAGCACGTTGCACTCGCGGTGCTCTGGGAAGCCCCAGCGACGTTCGACGCGCTGGTGGCCTCGCTGGCCATGCGTCCGGTTGATGCGGTGGCGCTGCTGCTCCCCGACGAACTGCCGTCGTTCCGTCGCATGACGCACGCGCTGGCCGAAGCGTGGACGCCGGCGCCCAAGAAGGCGGCGGCCGAAGACCGGGTGCAGGTATTGCGCGCGGCGTTGCGTACCACGCTCGCGAACGGAAACGCTGCCGCCAGTGAACTGGCGCTGCTCACCCCGCTGCTCGAATCGTACGACGCGCTCGAAATCGCGTGTGCGGCGCTGCGTTTGTATGAGGGTGCCCGCCGCGACGCCGTCAACGCCCGCACCAAGGCCGCAACCGCCGGTGCCAAGAGCACCATTCGCGAAGTCCCGCGCGAGGCGGCGCGTGCCGCCGAGGTGCCAGCCGCGTCGGGCGGTCGCCAGCGTGTGTTCCTCGCCGCGGGCAAGCGCGACAACGTGCGCGTCGGTGATATCGTGGGCGCCATCGCCAACGAGGCGGGCGTGCCGGGCGAGAAGATCGGACAGGTTGATCTGTTCGAGTCGCACTCAACGGTGGAACTCGATGCCGCTGACGCCGCCAAGGTGGTCGCGGCACTCGGCAACGCCACACTGCGTGGCCGTCGCCTGAGCGCCCGTATCGATGAGCGCAGTGGTGAACGTCCGGAACGTGGCGGCTTCGGCGACCGCGGTCCGCGTCGCGAATTTGGTGGTGGCGATCGTGGTCCGCGTCGCGAATTTGGCGGGGGCGGTGATCGCGGCCCGCGTCGCGATTTCGGTGGCGGTGATCGTGGTCCGCGTCGCGATTTTGGTGGCGACCGCGGCCCGCGCCGCGAGGGTGGTGATCGCGGTCCGCGCCGCGACTTCGGTGGTGAGCGTGGCGGCGAGCGCAGCGAGCGTGGTCCGCGCCCGGGTGGCTTCGATCGCGGTGTTGACCGCGGCCCACGTCGCGACTTCGGTAGCGATCGTGGCAACGACCGTGGACCGCGCCCTGGCGGGTTCGGCGGTGGGCGTCCGCCGCGGCCATCGGAAGAGCGTCGCAGCTGGGGCGATCGTCCGGTGGGCGAGCGCACCGAGGGTCGTTCGGAATGGTCGGAGCGCGCGGAGCGCATGAAGCATGCGAAGCGCGAGCGGCCGGCGCGCCCGTCGTCCGAACAGGGCGACGAGGCGTAACGCATGAGTGGCGGCTTTCAGGCATCCGGTGGATGGATGGAGGTCATCGCCGGCTCGATGTTCAGCGGCAAGACGGAAGAGCTGCTGCGTCGGGTCCGGCGCGCCACGATTGCACGCAAGCGCGTGCAGGTGTTCAAATCGCACCTCGACGATCGTTACGCCGGGCTGTGGGCCGTTTCGAGCCACGACCGGCGCACCTTCGACGCCACTCCTGTCGATTCATCGTCGCAGATTCTGCTCCGGCTCGATCCCATGGCGCAGGTCATCGCCATCGATGAAGTGCAGTTTCTCGACGCGGGGATCGTGAACGTGGTGTCGGGGCTCGCCAATCGGGGCCGGCGCGTGATCATGGCCGGCATCGACACCGATTTCCGCGGCGAACCATTCGGGCCCATGCCGCAGCTCATGGCCATCTCCGAGGTGGTCGACAAACTGCACGCCATCTGCGTGCTGTGTGGATCACCGGCCAGTCGCACCCAGCGTCTGCTCGAAGGCAAACCGGCGTCGTACGATTCGCCCACCATCATGGTGGGCGCGTCGGATTCGTACGAAGCCCGGTGCCGCGCCTGCCACCAGGTGCCACGTCGCGACGAAGCGCAGCAGTCGCTCCTCTAGGAGCGACTGCTGCGTCAGGCGCGCACCTTGTCGAGTGCGCGCTGCAGGTCCTGCATGGTGAAGGGTTTGGCGACAAACGGGATCTGTCGTGCGTCGAGTTCGGCTCGTGCGTCGAGATTCACCGTGAAGCCACTCACCGCCACGATGGGAATGGCGGGATATTGCACCTCGAGTTGGGCAATCAGCTCGAGTCCCGACATTTCCGGCATTGTGAGATCGGTGATGATCACCGATACGTCAGCGCTGCGTGCGGCGAGGAACTGCAACGCTTCCGCCCCCGACCCCACCACGTAGACCGCTTCGGCCAATCGGTCGAGCATGCGTTTGCCCAAGTCGCGCAACATCGGGTCGTCATCCACCAGCAGTACACCGCCGGCACGCGCATCCTGTACCACTGCCACCATGGCCGCCGCCGGTGTCTTCGGCACGCCAGTGAGCGGGTAGAACAACCGCAGCGTGGTGCCTTCGCCAGGTATCGAGTCGCACTCGATGAACCCGCGACTCTGGTGCACCATCCCGTGCACGGAGGCGAGCCCCATACCGCGGCTGGTGCCGAACGGCTGCGTGGAGAAGAAGGGTTCGAAGAGGCGCGCACGAATGTCCTCGTTCATGCCCACGCCGGTATCGCGGACCTCGAGCATGGCAAAAAAGCGCGGACGCCCATCGCGGCTTGTTTCATGCGGATGCTGACGCATGGCCTCGGCCGTGCTCAGCACCAACTCACCACCGTGCGGCATCGCCATGCGGGCGTTGTCCACCATGGCCCTTATGGCGTCGAGCAGCCGCGAGCGATCGAGCGTTGCCGTGACCGGCGTAGGTGACAGCTCGAGCTTCACCTTTACTGAAACCGGGACCTCATCGCGAATGATGGGCAGCTGATCGTTGAGCAGCGCGTTCAGTTCCACCGGTTCCGCGCGCAGCATTTGGCGACGTCCCACGGCCAGTAATCGGCGCGTGAGTTCTTCGGCGCGTTCGGTGGCGCGTTCGATGGCCGCGATGTCCTCGAGGTGCGGCGAGGTTGGCCCTACGCCCTCACGCAGGAATCCGGTGGCCCCGCGAATGACCGTGAGCAAGTTGTTATAGTCGTGCCCAATGCCGCCGGCGAGTTGCGCGACCGCCTCCAGTTTTTGCGCCTGGCGGAGCCGTTCTTCAGATGCACGGGTTTCGGTGACATCGGTGAACACCGCGACAGATGCATAGGGCCGCGTCTCTCCAGTGCGCACGAGCGGATCGGCCGTAACGCTGAGCCACGCCGGTTCGTTGTCGCCGCGACGAATGCCCATGAGTTGACGCGGCTGCGACTGCCCTGTGCGCAGCGCCACCATGGCCGGATGATCGACGGGCAACCACACGGTGCCGTCTTCCCGAACCGCCTGCCAATCGCGATCCACCGGCGCGAGCCCGGCGAGTTGGTCACCGCTGAGTGCCAGAATGCGCTCGGCACTCGGATTGTGTACACGGATGGCACCCGTCTCGTCGTGCAGCACCACACCTTCACGCATGCCGGCAATCACGGCGCGGAACCGTGCCTCCGATTCGCGCAGCTGTCGCTCCGCCCGCACGCGGTCGGTGATGTCCTGGATGATGATGTGCAACAACCGTCGCTCAGTGGTCTCCGCAACACCGATGAAGGCTTCGACCTGCCGCAGTTCGCCGGTGGCGATGCGATGATCGCGTTGCAGATGCAACCCGGTACCCGTGGCAATGCCCGAGGTGAGTTCGCGCCAGTGATCGAGCGCAATACTCTCGAGATCGGTGAGGTACATCTCCCGCATCGTTTCACGCGGCCACCCGTAGAACGCTTCGGCCGCGGGGTTCACATCGACAATTCGCGCGCTGTCGAACTCGGCGAGTAACTGGATGGCGCCGTTGGTCTCAAAGAGCTGTCGATGGCGCGACTCACTCGACTCGAGTGACAATCGCTCGAGTTGGCGCTGCGTAATGTCCCGGGAGCTGATGGCCACGGCATCCCCGTCGACAGGCACGAGTTGGCGCTGCAACCAGCGCGCCGGTTCGTCGTCGTTGGGAGCGAACTGCGTCGTTTCCAGTGGCTGATGCGTGATCACCACCATGCAGCACTGTTCCCACAACCCCCACTCGCGGCTGTTGGGGAAGATGTCCAGCAGCGACCCACCGATGATCTGTTCACGGGTGCGTTGCACCATGGCGCAGGCGCGGGCGTTTACATCGATGATGACGAAGTCCACGATGCGCCCGTCCGCAGCGCGCACGGCGCGCACGATCACGAACGCATCGAAGCCCGCATCAAGCACGCCGCGCAGCCGCGACTCCGACGCGGCCAGCGCAATCGAGGCCTGCTCGACGTCGGTCACGTTGCGAGCGAGGCCAACGATATGTGTCGCTCGACCGTCTGCGTCGCGCCGTACCGTGAGCCGCGTCTCCGCGAAGAGCCGCCCATTGGGCAAGGCAATTTCCTCGCGATAGCTGATCGGCTCACTGGCCGCGATGGCCTGCGCATAGCGCATGAGCGAGTGCTGGGCTTCCAGCGGCCCCAGCACCTCTTCGGGACGGCGGCCCACCACATCGTCTTCTCGCAGGCCAGTGACGGCCAGATACGCCGGATTCACCGCCTCACAGATGTACACACCGGGCGCCTCGATGCGGATGAGGAACAGCATCTCCCGCATCTGATTCGTGAGCAGACGGAAGTTCTGTAGGGCAGCTTCGGCGTTCGTGCAGCGGATTGCGAGATCGGTGATGTCGTGGGCGCGCAGCAGCCAATGGTCCGCGTCGGGGAGACGGGCCAACGAGCAGTCCCAACTGCGGCCGCTGCGCGGCTCGGCGACCTGCAAGGCCAGGGCGGGGCCGCCGGCCAGGGTGCGCCTCAGCCAACTGGCCATGCCTGCCGTGACAGCAGCAGCGGCGGCCAGTTCGGCACCGCCCGTGGCTCCCCAGGCCTCGAGCAACGACGCTGCCGCTTCGTTCCACCCCAGCACCCGCCCATCACGATCGAGCACGGCCGCGGCGTCGCCGAGCGCGTCGTGGAGGTCGAGAAGGTCGGAGTACGGGGGCGTAGAGGGCGTGTTCACAGGCAATGAATCGGAGAATGAGCGTGTGGCGGAATGTGATGGATTGCCCCGTTTCTTGTCAGGGGGCGGGGAGTTCTGCCCCACTGGACACGACCGCCGGGCCGGGACGGTGACGGCGATGCATGGAAGGTCACAGCCCGTCCGTGTGACGCTTTCCACCCAGTGGGCGTCTTTTTGGCGAGACCGATGTATCACTTCCTCATTCAGCCCGGACGGATCGTCGCATGGGCGTAATCGCGACGTTGCTCGCACACGAACCACGACTCGCACGGCTTCGCAGCGCCGCGCGAGACCGGTATCGGTTCGTACCCTGCGAAGACTGGACCTCTCTCACACGTGCTTGTGAGCGGGGGCCCATCAATGTGGTCGTATTCGACCTTTATGTGGATGGCCGCGCCGATTTCGAACGGGTGCGTCAATTGCGCATTCGGGTGCCGCGGGCCGCGCTTGTAGCGTATGTCGACGTGACGCGGGAACGCGCCAAAGACATGTTCGACGCGGGGCGCTGCGGCATCGATGTCCTCATCGTGGCCGACGAAACCGACACGCCGCAGATGCTCGCGGCACTGCTCGATCAGGCCGAAGCGCGCAGTGTGTCGAGTCTGCTCAAACCACACCTGGCCGGGTTGCGCAGCGTGGTGCGGGATGCCGTCATGTTGTCGGTGACCCGGGCTCACGAGCGGCTCACGCCCGACAGTCTGGCTCGACTCATTGCGGTGTCGCGGCGCCTGTTGTCGAAGCGCCTGGAAGGGGCCCAGTTGCCTCCTCCGCATCAGTTGCTCACGTGGGGTCGACTCATCGTGGCGGCCAGCATGCTCGAAGATGGCTCCCGCAGCGCCGACGGCGTGGCGAGTGCGCTCGACTTCCCGTCGGGTTCGGCGTTCCGCAACACCTGCCAGCGCTACCTCGGCTGCACCCCGCACCAGATTCGTCTACGCGGTGGCGCCGGCTGGGTGATTCAGGAGTTGCTGGTGAACCGCGAGAAGCGGCGTCAGGTGTCGGACCATGAGGATGACATCACGGACTCGGCTGCTGCTTGAGGGGCAAGACCGTGAACTGCAGACGGCAGTCGGCAGGTACCACAGACGGCGGTACAGCAGTGAGAAGGTAGAAAGTTCGGGGGCGGCCGCTGTGCGGCGCCCCCGATTTCCTTTCCCGGCGGTCTGCGGACTGTGTTTGCTGCCGTCCGCCGTCTGCTTCTGCACTTACCATTCGGTAACTTTACGACATGCTCCACCTCGCGCTCACTGGCAACATTGCTTCAGGCAAGTCGACCGTTGCCGCCCTGCTGGCGGCGCGCGGAGCCACCATCATTGATGCCGATGTGCTTGCCCGCGCAGCGGTGGCCCCCGGTACGGCTGGCCTCGAGGCGGTGCTCGAGCGTTTCGGCTCCGGTGTGCTGGCGCCAGACGGATCGCTCGACCGCGCGGCGCTGCGCCAGCGCGTCTTCCGCGATCCGGTGGCTCGTGATGCCCTCAACGCCATTGTGCACCCGGCCGTGCGCCGACTCCGCGATGCGGCCGTGGCGTCTGCCGCCGAGCGCGGAGACCGGATCGTCATTTCCGACATTCCGCTGCTCTTCGAGGTTGGCCTCGAACACGCTTTTGACGGAGTCATTCTGGTGGACGCGCCGGAACCGGTGCGACTCGCTCGGCTCGTACACGACCGAGGGCTGGCGCCGGCCGACGCGCAGGCGATGATCGACGCCCAGTGGCCCGCTGAGCGAAAGCGCGCCGGCGCGACGTGGACTGTCGAGAATAACGGTTCACGGGACGCGCTGTCGGCGCAGGTTGACGCCCTCTGGACCGACATCGAGACGCGCGCCGCCGCACCACGACCCGCCATGTGAGCCGCCATTCACAGGGCCAGCCTCGTGTTGCCGCTTCCGCTGAGCCTTCCCATAGCGGATACTTCGCTCTGTTCGGTTTTTCCTTCCCTTCTGGAGCTTCACGTGTCGAACATCCCCGCCGACCTTCGCTACACCAAGGAACACGAATACGTCCGCGCTACGTCGGAAGCCGACGTGGTTTACATCGGCATCACCGACTACGCGCAGGGCGAACTCGGCGACATCGTCTACGTTGAGCTCCCCAAGGCGGGCTCGAAGTACGGTTCGCACGACGTGTTCGGCACGGTCGAGGCGGTCAAGGCGGTGTCGGAGCTGTTCATGCCGGTGGCCGGCGAAGTGCTCGAGGTGAACGGTCGTCTCGACGGGGAACCGGCGTTGATCAACACCGACCCGTACGGCGACGGCTGGATGATCAAGGTACGCGTAGCGGCCGGCGGCGACGCCGGCCTCATGTCCGCCGACGACTATCGCGCGCAGCTCGGCGAGTAAGCATCTGCGCAGTGCTGCAGGGCCCCGTCGCAATCGGTGCGGCGGGGCCCTGTGTGCTTTCGGTAGGGATGGTGTAGGCGTCCGCCCCGCAGCGATCCGTACCGCCCCTTCGCGCGTTGCTTCGAGGGTGGCCGAGCGCTCGCGCGCATAGCGCGCGACGCCCGGCGTCACCCCCTCAGAGACGCGCGGCGGGGGGCACGGTCGCTGCGGGGCTGCTTTCGCACGAATGGTCGGAGCACGTGGTGGGGCCCGGACTCGCCTGCGGCGAGGTCGGACATGCGGGCGGAGTCGCGGCGGAAAGTTAGCGAATACCCCTCTCGCACTCGCGGGCGCGTGGCCGCCGCATCCAACGCGTGCGCGACCCCCTTTTCCCCCTCCGCAATCAGTCGTCAGCCCCGGCACCCGCGCAACACCGCGCCTCTGAGCCGTTCGCGCGATGTGCGGGAGAAACACGCCGAGTCTCAGCCCGCGACGCCCGTGCCCCCGCCGCGCGTCTCTGAGGGGGTGACGCCGGGCGCGTGAGCGCCTCGGCCACCCCCGAAGCAACGCGCGAAGGGGCGCACGGGTGAGCGCGGGCCGACGCCACCCCCGGGTAGTTCCCCCCAACAACGAACAAAAGCAAAACGGCGCACCCGAACTGCGGATGCGCCATTCTCACATCTCAAGCACGGAGGTTAAGAAGCCGCCCCCGCGTACTCCTCGATCGGCGGGCACGCGCACACCAGATTGCGGTCGCCGAACGCGCTTTCGACGCGACGCACTGTGGGCCAGAACTTGCGCTCGCGCGTCCACGTGGTGGGATACGCTGCCTGCTGGCGCGTGTACGGGTGCGTCCACGTATCAGCCGTGCAATGCGTGGCCGTGTGCGGCGCGTTCTTCAGCACGTTGTCTTCGCGATCCGCTTCGCCACGTTCGATGGCCGCGATTTCTTCGCGCATACCGATCATGGCTTCGATGAAGCGGTCGAGCTCCGCCTTGCTCTCGCTCTCGGTGGGCTCAACCATGAGCGTGCCTGCCACCGGGAACGACAACGTCGGCGCGTGGAAGCCGTAGTCCATCAGGCGCTTCGCCAGATCTTCCGCTTCGATACCCGCCGCGCCCTTGAGCGAACGCGTATCGAGAATGCACTCGTGCGCCACGAGGCCATTCTGCCCCTGATACAACACGGGGTAGTGCCCCTCGAGCTTCTTCGCGATGTAATTCGCGTTGAGAATGGCCACCTTCGTTGCGTACGCCAGCCCTTCGCCGCCCATCATCTTGATGTACACGTACGAGATGGGCAGGATGCTCGCGCTGCCCCACGGGGCCGCCGAGATGGGGCCAATGGCCGTGGGCGAATCGTGGCTCGCCACCACCGGGTGCGTGGGGAGAAACGGCACCAACTGCGCCGCCACCCCGATGGGGCCCATGCCCGGGCCACCGCCACCGTGCGGAATGCAGAACGTCTTGTGCAGGTTGAGGTGGCACACGTCGGCACCAAGATCACCTGGGCGCGACACGCCAACCATGGCGTTCATGTTCGCACCGTCCATGTACACCTGCCCGCCGTGCTCATGGATGATGCTGGTGATCTCCTTGATGCGCGCTTCGAACACGCCGTGCGTGCTCGGATACGTCACCATGAGTGCGCCGAGGTTGGCCGCGTGCTGCTCGGCCTTCGCGCGCAGATCATCCACATCGATGTTGCCATCGGTGTCGGTTTTCACCACCACCACGCTGAAGCCGGCCATCACGGCCGACGCGGGGTTGGTGCCGTGCGCCGACTGCGGAATGAGGCACACCGTGCGGTGCGCATCGCCGCGCGCCTGATGATACGCCCGGATGACCAGCAACCCGGCGTATTCACCCTGCGACCCCGCATTGGGCTGCAGCGATACGCCGGCGAAGCCCGTGACCTCAGCCAGATCGTGCTCGAGTTCGCGGAACATCTGCGCGTAGCCCGCCGCCTGCTCGCGCGGCGCGAAGGGATGCAGCGCGCCGAACTCGGGCCACGTTACCGGAATCATCTCGGCCGTGGCATTGAGCTTCATCGTGCACGAGCCCAGCGGAATCATGCCGTGCACGAGCGAGAAGTCCTTGGCCTGCAGCGAGTAGAGATAGCGTAGCATCTCCGTCTCGCTGTGGTACTTGTGGAACGTGGGATGCGTGAGGAAGGGCGACACGCGACGGAAGCGCTCGTCGTAGCGCACATCCACACCCGCGGCCACATCGGCGTACGAGAAGTCCACCGGCGTGCCGGTGTTGAACACCTGCCACAGATCGCGAACGTCCTGCTCGGTGGTGGTCTCGTCGACCGACACGGTGATGGTGCCAGGCTCAAGGACGCGCAAGTTCATCTGGTGCGCATCAGCCGCCGTGAGAATGTCCTGCTGGCCGTGCGCGCCCACTTCCACCCGCAGCGTGTCGAAATACTGCTCGTGCGTGATGGCAAAGCCCAACTTCTCGAGGCCGGCGGCCAGCGTGATAGCGCGCGCGCGCACCCGCTGCGCGATCTTGGTGAGCCCGGCGGGGCCATGATACACCGCGTACATGCCGGCCATCACGGAGAGCAGTACCTGCGCCGTGCAGACATTGCTCGTGGCCTTTTCACGACGGATGTGCTGCTCACGGGTCTGCAGCGCCATGCGCAGCGCCGGTGCTCCCTCGACATCGCGCGACAGGCCGATGATACGCCCCGGCAGCAGTCGCTTGTATTCGTCCTTGGTGGCAAAGAAGGCCGCGTGCGGCCCGCCGTAGCCCATCGGCACACCGAAACGCTGCGTGTTGCCCACCACGATGTCAGCGCCCCACTCGCCCGGCGGCGTCAGCAGGCACAGCGCGAGCAGATCGCTGGCGACGATGACCATGGCCCCGGCGCCGTGAGCCTGTTCAGTGAGGCCACGATAGTCGACCACGGCTCCGTCGGCGCCGGGGTACTGCAACAACACGCCGAACACCGAGTCATCGAGCACGAAGTTGCGCGGGTCGGCAACCTGCACCGTGACACCACGCGCGGTCGCGCGCGCCTGCACCACCGCGATGGTCTGCGGATGACAATCGGCAGCCACCAGCATCACGTTGCGCGTGGCGCTGCCCTTCGCGGCAAATGCGAGCGCCATCGCTTCGGCGGCCGCCGTGCCTTCGTCGAGCAGCGACGCGTTGGCGATCTCGAGGCCCGTGAGATCGATCACCATGGTCTGGTAGTTCAGCAGCGCTTCCAGACGCCCCTGCGCGATCTCCGCCTGGTACGGCGTGTACGCCGTGTACCACGCCGGATTCTCCATGACGTTGCGCAGAATCACGTTCGGCGTGTGCGTGCCGTAGTACCCCATGCCGATGTACGAGCGATACACGCGGTTCTTCGCCGCCATCTGCTTCAACGCGGCGAGCACCTCGGCTTCCGACCGTTCCGGGCCGGTGGCCAGCGTGCCACGAAAGCGGATCTGCTCGGGCACCACCGCGTCGATGAAGGCATCGAGCGAGTCGTAGCCGAGGGCGGCGAGCATGACCTGCTGCTCGGCGTGACTCGGGCCGATGTGGCGCGGAATGAACGAATCGACCGCGTCGGGCGCGGACGAGATGGTGCGGGGGGCCATGACCATCCTCGAAGGAAACGGGCAACGCCACTCGGAACCGGTCCGTGGTGGCGACGGGTGCAAACGGGCGGAGGAAGGGGTGCCGAAGGCAGAACGTCGTAGCGCTCCGCGACACCCCTCCGTCCTCGTAATTTAACGTGGACGCGAAGTCACCGAACCATTCGCCAACCGGAATTCATGGAAGTCGCTGGAACAGACGGGTCCGGACCGAGCTTCACGCTCCCTTCGCACTGGCTCTGGTGGGAAGATGGCGCACACGACGGGGCCACCAACATGGCAACCGACGAGGCGTTGCGCGCCCTCGCGCGCCCCGACGTCGCCGTTTGGCGCTGGTATTCGTGGGCACGCCCCACCGTCTCGTTCGGCCGCCACGAACGTGTGCTGGGGCGGTTTTCCACCGAGCGACTCGCGGCCTCGGGGCTCGACGCGGTGCGCCGCCCCACCGGTGGCCGGGCGCTCCTGCACGCGCGCGAACTCACCTACAGCGTGACGCTGGCACTGCCCACCAACCTCCCGTGGACGGCAGCGTACGACGCGATCAATCGCGTGTTGCTCGATGCGCTGCTCGCCATGGGCGTGCCGGTGACGCGGGCGAGCGGGGCGGCGGCGGTTCCACCCGATGGGCCAGTCTGTTTCGATCAGCCAGCCAATGGCGAATTGGTCGTGCATGGGCAGAAGCTCGTTGGCAGCGCTGTCTGGCGACGGGGCGACGCGTACCTGCAGCATGGCAGCATCCTGTTGCACGATGACCAGGCGTTGCTTGCCGATGCGGAAACGCAGCCGCCACCGCCCGCCGCCGCGTTGGCCACGCTGTTTCCCGGTCGACGGGACAGTGACCTGCAACGCGATGCGCTCGACGCCACGGCCGCGGTGCTGCAGCGTTTCGCCACCGTGGCGCCGTTCGTCGTTCCGCCAGACTGGCCGTCGCGACTGGCGTCACACCACCGGCACTTTGCCGATCCCGAGTGGCTCTGGCGCCGGTAGCGCGCACCATCCATCGTACCTGCGCCGTCCGTCGGCGCGTCCGCACGCCCACGCCCGTGCGTCTTTCACCGCTTTCTTCCCGCTGCCATGTGCCCTGAGCCCCGACTCCACCGCGTGCTTCACCGCCGTCTGACCACGCTGGGGTGTGCACTTGCCTCGACCCTGCTCGCCGCGTGCGGTGGGAGCGACGCCCCCGCATCCACGGCGAGCGACACTGGCGGCACCCTCATCGTGGTCGTGCCGGCCGAGCCCGCGACGCTGTTTCCGCCGCAGGTCATCGGCACCCAGGGTGGTGCCGTTATCAGCGCCATCTTCGACCGGCTCGCCGAAATCGGCCCGGCACTCGAGACCTATGGCGATGCCGGATTTCAGCCTCGGCTGGCGCGGACGTGGCAGTGGGCATCCGACTCCCTCTCCATCGCCTTCGAACTCGACAGCGCGGCGCGCTGGCACGACGGTGCGCCTGTACGGGCTGCCGACGTGGTGTACACCTTCCGCGCGTACACCGACGACAGCATTGGCGCCGACGCGAAATCACTACTGGGCAACATTGATTCGGTGACCGCACGCGATGCCCGTACGGCCGTGTTCTGGTTCAAGCGGCGCATGCCGCAGCAGTTCTACGACGCGACGTATCCCATGCACATCCTGCCGTCGCACCTGCTCGACACGATCCCCATGTCGCAGGTGGGTCGCTCGGCCTTTGCGCGCGCGCCGATCGGCACCGGACGGTTTCGATTCGTGCGCTGGGATGCGGGACAACGCATCGAAGTGATGACCGACACGGCGAACGCGCGCGGACGCGCCATGCTCGATCGGGTGATCTGGACCATTGCCCCCGACTTCGGGGCCGCCACCGTGCGCCTCTTCGCCGGCGAAGCCGATTTCCTCGAGATGGTGCGCCCTGAGAATCTCCCGCAACTCGCGCAAACGCCGTCGTTGCGAATGGTCATGAACCCGGCGCTTTCGTACAACTTCGTGGCGCTCAACCAGCGCGATCCCGCCGATACCACCAAGCCGCATCCGGTGTTCGGCGACTCGCTCGTGCGGCGGGCGTTGGCCATGGGCATCGACCGTACGCGGCTCGTACGCAATGTGCTCGATTCACTCGGCGCAGTAGCGCTCGGACCGGCGCCGCGCGCGCTCATCCCCGACACGACCGCCTTCACGCAGTTGCCGTACGACGTGGCGGCGGCCCGCGCGCTGCTCGACTCCGCCGGCTGGCGTGACACCGACAACGACGGAGTGCGCGACAAGAACGGCCGCGCGCTCGCGTTCGATATCTCGGTGCCCAACAGCAGCCCCACGCGCCAGCGTTTCGCCGTGCTGCTCCAGGAGCAGTACAAGGCACTCGGTGTGAAAGCCTCGCCGGTGCTGCTCGATATCAACGCGCTCATCGAGCGCAACGCGTCGCTGCGCTTTGACAGCTACTTGGGAGGATGGGCCACGTACCCGGGGCTCACTGGCGTACGGCAAACGTGGATGTCCACGGGTGAGAGCAACGAAGTGCGCTATCGCAGTCGACGTTTCGACGCCTATGCCGACAGCGCGCTTTCCTCTTTCGATGCCGCCAAGAGTCGTGGGTACTGGGCGAACGCCTTCCAGCAGGCAGTGAACGACGTACCGGCGCTCTGGCTGTACGAGCAGCGCGCCCCGGTGGTCTTGCACAAGCGCTTCATCGTGCCGCCACTCCGCCCCGACGGCTGGTACGCGGATCTGGCCGACTGGAAGGTCGATCCGGCACAGCGCATCGACCGCGACCGCATCGGCCTCGGCACGGCCGGAGCCGCGCGCTGAGTTCACCCGCTCGGCGCCTCGGCGCCAGGCTGCTGCAAGGCGTGGCCGCGGCGTTTGCCGCCGCGACGTTCGCCTTCGTGTGCATTCAACTTGCCCCGGGTGATCCGGTCACGGCACTCGGCGAAGGCGTACCGGAGGCGGTGCGCGACCGTTTGCGCGCAGTATACGGATACGATTCATCCATAGGCACGCAGTACATCCGCTGGCTGGCCGCACTGTTGCGTGGGGATTTCGGATTCTCCACCGCGCAGCAGCGCCCTGCCCTCGACGTCGTGCTCGACGCGCTGGGCAACAGCCTCGTCATCGTATTGCCAGGCGTTGCGCTGGCCATGCTGTTCGGCATGCTGCTCGGCGCGTGGCAGGGCATTCATGCCAAGACTCGGGGCGACCGCATCGTGTCGACGTTCATGGCGGCGCTCTACGCCATGCCGGAATTCTCGTTGGCGCTCATCCTGTTGCTGCTGTTCAGCGTGATCTGGCCTGTGCTGCCCGCGGGCGGTATGGTCGACGACATGCACGCGTACTACGCGCCGTGGAAACAGGTGAGCGACCGGGTGCGACACCTCGTGATGCCTGTGCTGGTCATCGCCCTCGTTGATGCCGCCGCGCTGGCGCGCTACCAACGCCAGAGCATGCGCGATGTCCTCGATCAACCGTTCGTGAGAGCCGCGTATGGTGCCGGGCTGCCCTCACGACTGGTTCGTATGCAGGCGTGGCGCGCTTCGCTGCTGCCGGTGCTCACCCTGCTCGGCATTCTGCTGCCGGTGAACCTGCTGGGGGTAGTGTTCGTCGAGCAGGCCTTCGCTTGGCCCGGTCTCGGCCTCGCCTTCTTCAACGCCATCAATGCACGAGACTACGCCGTCGTTGCGGCGTGCGTCATCGTGGAAGGCGTGGTCATTGCCATCGCCGGTTTCGCCGTGGAGTTATTACGTGAGGCCGCCGATCCGCGCCTTCGACTGCACGAGGCGGACTATCAACGCGGGCACGGATAACGCCATGAAGCACGTGTCGTGCTGAAGCGGGTCGCTGTGCCGCCTGGGCTGTGGCTCATGCTGTCCCTCGTGTTGGTGGCGGTGGCCGCTCCGTGGTTCGCGCCCTACGATCCGAACGCCACGCTCGACATCATTGCGCTGAAGAATCAGGCGCCGTCGCTCGACCATCCGTTCGGCACCGATCCATACTCGCGCGATGTGCTGAGCCGCGTGCTGCACGGTGCGCGCGTATCGCTCGGCTTTGCCTTTGCCACCGTGATTCTCGCGCTCGGTGCGGGCACGCTCTACGGTTCGGCCATGGCGTTCGCTTCGCCGTTCATGGGAACCGTGCTCCGTCGACTACTCGACGTGGCGTTCTCAGTACCGCGGTTGCTGGTGCTGCTGGCAGTCGCCGGCGTGGCCGGACCACTCGATGTACGTCTGCTGGTGGTGCTCATGGCTGGCACCGGCTGGTTCGCCACGGCGCGACTCGTTCACGACGAGATCACAGCGTTGCGCACCCGGGAGTTCGTGCTGGCGGCCCGCGCCTCCGGCGTGCCGGCTACGCGTCTGGTGGTACGCCACCTCCTGCCCCATCTCGGGCCACTGCTCATGACGGCGGCATCGTTCAGCATGGCCGGCACAATCATGCTCGAGGCCGGACTCAGCTACCTCGGCCTTGGGATCCAGCCACCAACCGCCAGCTGGGGCAATATCATCCGCGACGGGGCGGGACTCATCCAGACGCACTGGTGGCTCACCGTGTTCCCCGTTCTCGCCACGGTAATTCCCATCATGACGTGCAATGCGGCGGGCGATGCCTTGCGCGACCGCTTCGCACCGCCGCAGTTTGCCGGGTCCGCCATACCCTCGCCGAGCAATCCGCCGCGGGGGCGCATTCCCTCGTTATTTCGCCAGTGACACCACCGCGCGATTCCCACACACTGCTCGACGTTCAGTCACTGCAGGTGACGTTTCCGGGTGCCGCCGGCATGGTGCGTGCGGTGGACGGCGTATCGTTCACGGTGGCGGGGGGTGAGACCGTGTGTCTCGTGGGCGAATCGGGGTGCGGCAAGTCGCTCACCTCGCTGTCGTTGTTGCGCCTCGTGCCGCCGCCAGGGCGCATCGAAAGTGGTGGCCACATTCTCTTCGAAGGACGCGATCTACTCTCCCTCGACGAGGCCGCCCTGCGCAGCGTCCGGGGTCGACAGATGGCCATGATCTTCCAGGAGCCATCCACCGCACTCAACCCGGTGCTGACGGTGGGCGATCAGATCGCCGAAGTCGTGCGGGTGCATACCAAGTGCAGCCGCCGCGATGCCTGGCAGCAGGCGGTGGACATGCTGGCGCAGGTGGGAATCGCCGACGCCCCCGCGCGGGCGAAGCAATACCCACACGAGTTGTCCGGTGGCATGAAGCAGCGAGTCATGATCGCCATGGCGCTGGTGCTCACGCCGCGGCTCGTCATTGCCGACGAGCCCACCACGGCTCTCGACGTCACCATACAGGCGCAGATTCTTGAACTGTTGCGTGAACTGCGTGCACGCACGGATATGGCGCTGCTACTCATTACCCACGATCTCGGTGTCGTCGCCGAGATGGCATCGCGCGTGCTGGTCATGTATGCGGGGCGCGTGGTGGAGGAAGCGCCCGTGGCCGCGCTGTTTGCCAGCCCGCACATGCCGTACACCGAGGGGTTGCTGCGAGCCATGCCGCGCATCGATAGTGCGCAGGTGTCAGATCCGGACGCACTTCCCGACCGGCTCGTGACCATCCCCGGCACTGTGCCCGCTCCTGATGCCCTGCCTAGTGGCTGCACGTTCCGCGATCGCTGTGCGTACGCGTGGGATCGCTGTGCCCGTGAGGAGCCGGTGCTGTACCAGGTTGGGCCAGCGCATCGTGCCCGCTGCCATCTCGTGCAGGAACCGGAGCGCCGCACGCCCCACGCCGCCAGCACAGCTTCGCGCGAGGTGGCGGCGTGAACACGACGCCGCTGCTGTCGGTGCGCGGTCTGACCAAGCACTTCCCCATCCGCACTGGGGTGCTGCAGCGAGTCACTGGCGCCGTGAAAGCCGTGGACCACGTGTCCTTCGATGTCGCGCGCGGTGAGACGCTCGCCCTCGTTGGCGAGTCCGGATGCGGCAAGACCACGACCGGGCGCGCCCTGCTGCGACTGGTGGAACCCACCAGTGGCACGGTGCAATTCGACGGTGTCGATGTACTGGCGCTCAAGGGCGAATCGCTCCGTCGCATGCGGCGGCACATGCAGATCGTATTCCAGGATCCCTACGGATCGCTCAATCCCCGTATGACCGTGGGGGCAGCCATTCGCGAGGGACTGGTTGTACACAAGCTGGCTGAAGGCGCCGAGGCCGATCGCAGGGTGGCGCAACTGCTCGATGAAGTGGGGCTGCGTGCCGATCACGCCGCGCGGTATCCGCATGAGTTCTCGGGTGGTCAGCGGCAGCGTATCGGTATTGCCCGTGCTCTTGCCGTCGAGCCCGCGTTCATCGTGTGCGATGAACCGGTGTCGGCGCTCGACGTGAGCGTGCAGGCGCAAGTCGTGAACCTGCTGCGCGATTTGCAACGCGCCCGCGGCCTCTCGTATCTGTTCATCGCCCACGATCTCGCAGTCGTGGCGCATATGGCCGACCGCGTGGCGGTGATGTATCTCGGACGCATCGTGGAATTGGCGCCGCGCGCGGCGCTCTTCGCCACGCCGCGCATGCCCTACACCAAGGCGCTGCTCTCAGCCGTGCCGGTGCCGGAACCCGGCGCCGCGCGCGCGCGCATTCTGCTGCCGGGCGATCCACCGTCGCCCGTGAACCCGCCATCGGGTTGCGTGTTTCATCCCCGGTGCCCGCATCCGCTCAAGGATGCGGCGTGCACCCGCCTCGTGCCGCCTCTCGAAGAAAAGGCCCCGGGCCACTTCGTCGCGTGCATCAAGGAACCTCCCACCTCAGTCCCCACCCCGTGAGTACCGCCGTTACCAACGACCGCTCCTTCTTCGGTCACCCGAAGGGACTCGGGCTGCTCTTTGCCACCGAGATGTGGGAGCGCTTCTCGTATTACGGATTGCGCCCGCTGCTCGTGCTGTTCATGGCCGCTGCGCTCAACGAAGGCGGGTTCGGCCTCGAACGTACGCAGGCCTCGGCTATCGTCGGCATCTACGCAGCGAGTGTGTATCTCGCGTCGCTGCCCGGCGGATGGATTGCCGACCGCTGGCTCGGGTTGCGACGCGCCATTCTCATTGGTGCGGTGCTCATCACCGGAGGCCACCTCGCCATCGGCGTGTCAGGGTTCGCCGGCGCCGGCGTAGGAAAGAGCTTCTTCTTCATGGGCCTCGTGCTCATCGTGCTCGGCACGGGCCTACTCAAGCCGAACATCTCGGCCATCGTTGGCGATCTGTATCCGGAAGGTGGCGCGCGTCGCGATGCCGGATTCTCGATCTTCTACATGGGTATCAACACCGGGGCCTTCGTGGGACAGCTCGTGACCGGCTACCTCGGTGAACGGGTGAGCTGGCACTGGGGATTTGGTGCGGCCGGCATCGGCATGGCGTTAGGCCTCGTGGGCTTCTGGCTCTTTGCCAAGAAGTTGCTGGGGCCCATTGGCGAAGACATCGTGCGCAATCCCGACGCTGCAGCGCAGGCCAAGCAGGAAGCGATGGTACGCAACAGCACCTTCGGTGGCCTCGGTTTGCTCGCGCTCGTTTTCGTGCTCGCATCCAGTGGCGTGATCACCGTCGACCCGCTGCAGATTGGCAGCGCGATGACGTTCATACTCGTGGGCATCGCGGTGGCGTTCTTCGCGTACATTTTCGCTTTTGGTGGGCTCACCACCGATGAAAAGAAGCGCAGTGCGGTGATCTTCGTGCTGTTCGTGTTCGCCGCGATTTTCTGGGCGGCGTTCGAACAGGCGCCCACCTCGCTGCAGCTGTTCGCGAACGACTTTACCGATCGCAACCTGTTCGGCTTTGAAGTGCCGGCCACCTGGTTCCAGAGTGTCAATTCGGCCTTCATCATTTTGTTCTCGCCGGTGTTCGCGGCCATGTGGGTATGGCTGGCCAAGAAGAACATCGACCTCTCCAGCCCCACCAAGTTCTCCATGGGTCTGGCCTTCGCCGGCGTGGGTTTTCTGCTCATGGTGTTCGCGGCGAACAAAGTGGTCGCCAGCGGTGGCACCGTACTCGTGTCCCCGTGGTGGCTCATCATGAGTTACATGTTCCAGACCATCGGGGAGCTCTTCCTCAGTCCGGTCGGACTCTCGTCGATGACGAAGCTTTCGCCGCGGCGCTACGTGGGGCAGATGATGGGCATCTGGTTCCTCGCCACGTCGGTTGGCAACCTCGTGGCAGGACTGGTGGGCGGGCACGTCGATCCATCAAAGGTCGAACAGACGCCCGCCGTGTTCAGCGGCACCGCCATCGCCCTCTTCGTGTCGACAGCCATCCTGCTCGCCATGGTTGTGCCCATTCGCAAGATGATGGCGAACGTGAAATAACACGCCACTGGCGCTCCTGCGGCCGCGTTCATGCGGCTGCGGGAGCGCCTCTTGTTATGGCCAGGTGAACAGCGACGTGGGCGCCGTTCGCTCACGACTGCGCTCGACATCGGGCGTATCGCGCCAGAACGTACGACTGCGATCGAGTCCGGTGAGCCGCAGCTCCACCCGTTTGCGTGGATCGTTGCTCACCGGCACGGCGATATCGAGACGCCACAGCCGACGCGAACGTGGCGGTACAGCGGCGAGCAACGAAACACCCACGGCCCCGCGCCACGGCGTATCAACGGCGTACGGAACCGATCGCTCCGACCAGAGTCGACCACCTTCGGCGAATGCCGCCAAACCCACATCGGCCACGTTGAGTCGAGTCGGCACCACCAGTCGCTGCTCGGCGCGCAACACCAAACGCCGGGCACCGGGCTCGGTGGATCGCCGATGGCCCAGCAGCCCGCCTTCGCGATCAGCGAGTGACAGCTGCAACGGCGCCTGCATGCGACGGCCTGTGGCCCACTCTGCCTGCACCACCGTGGTTTGACGCACGGCCGGCCGGAAGTACCACGCGGCGCGCCCGCTGCCAATCACGTTCTCCCACTGACGACGGTCGAGATTGTAGCGCGCCTCAGTAATGCCCTGCGCCCCGGCAAACCATTTTTCGCCGCCCCAACCGAGATAGATGTTGGTGGCCAGAAACTGATCGCGATCGCGAGCGGCGCCCACCACGATGGACTGGCCGGCGGCCACGCCTACTTGCGCGCCAACACGAATGTCCTGGGCACCAGTGAGGGCGTCAAACCCCTGCACGCGCACGAAGCGGATGGCGCGAATGCCAAGCAGCAGGTTGGCGCGCATCACGTTCTGACGCAGAAATCCCGACAGCGGCGCACCGAGCGTATCGGGGAAGATGCCCTCGCGTGTCAGCAGCAACGGGGTCGAATCGGTGCGGGACTCTTCGCGCGTGAGCGACAGCCCCACCAGCTTGAGGCGCCCCACGGGCCCCACACGGGCCAACCCACCGACGTTGCCGAATGCCCGGCTCACGTTCACCGCGTTGGTGGGCAAGTCACCGCGCAAGAGTCGCAAAGGTTCCCGAGTGCCACCCACCGAACCCACCCACGCGAACCGCTGCAGGTCGGTGTAGTACGGGCGCACCACCTGCATCTGCATGCGTTGACCGAACGGTTCACGGCGCGCCTCTATGCGCAGTTCGTCGCGCTGGCCGAGGAGCTGGTAGTCCGTGTACTGCACGCCCATGACATCGTTGTATGCCAAACCATCGCGCCACTCCACCGACGCCTGCGTGGCGTAGCCCGCGAGATTCGATTCACCAAGCCGCATGCCGCGAAACATGGGACTCGAGCCGCGCACAATGGGCTCGAAGATGAGGCTGAAGTCGTCGCGCGTTTCCACCTCGAGCCGCACGCCGCCCTGTTCGTCGTCGTAGGCACGAATGCGCGCATCTACGAGATACGGCTGCGCACGCAGAATGCGCTCTGACTCGGCGCGTTTGATCTGGTTGCATGGCTCGCCCACCTTGAGCAGCAGGAACTGCCGCACCACCTCATCGCGCGTGTTGACGTGCATGGATCGTACGGCTCGACGCACCCACTCGAGTCGCGTTGGCAGGCGTTCACTGAACGGCGGCTGCGTGATGACCACGATGTCACTGATCGTTTGCCCCGAGCAGCCGGTCACCGGCAGACGCCCCCGGCTCGAAACCGGCAGCTGTCGCGGCGGTTCCGTGCGGACATTCTGTTGCGCGGGCAACGCCGAAGCCGTACACAGAGCCAGCACCAGGCTGCCACTTCGCAGCCCCCCTGCTCTCATCGCCCGAGCTTTCGCTTGAGATCGGCCAGTCGCGCGTCGGCGTCAGCCTCGCGCTCGGCGCGGGTTCGCCGGGATGGTGCGGGAGACGCGTCGAGACCGTCACCCAGGGCCACAGCGTCATCTGCGAGCAAGGCGTCCACCTCGCGTGCCGCCGCCGCGTCAGGCCCGTTGGCGTCGGGGGCCACCCCCGAGATGACCTTTCGCAGATCGGCACTCATGGCCTCGTATTCGCGCTCGGCCAGCAGGAGTTCCTGCTGTTGCACCATGCGCTTCGACTCCAGCATCGCCACCCGTTCTGCGTGCTGAGCCACGAACCGCTCGGCGATTGCGACCGTCTCCTGATCACCGATGTCGGCGGCGTACCCCTGCCGTCGTTTCACCGTGTCCAACTCCGTCTGTTCGGCCGCGAGCCGCTGCTCGGTGGCTACCAGCGCGGCACGCATGTCGGCGATGGCGAGTTTCGCGTGTACCATGGCCTCCCGCATCCCGCTGCCCATGCGGCGGCGCTCATCGGGATCGAGGCGGGAGGAAATGGCGCGGAGGGAATCGCGGAGCTCGTCGAACATGCCGTAAGCTAGACGCCGAGGCGGAACGGCGCGACAAGGCCCGCGTGGGGCATGGTGCCCGGCGCGACCTCGGGTTGGCGGAAATGCCCCTCTGTGCCGGGACGTACCGCGCGGGAGCGCCTGTCCTGTTATTATCGGACGCATACAGTTATGTCGGGGTCCAGACTGCGCGGCAGTCACTCCCGGCTCGCCCGACCCCTCGCATTTGCCTGTCGTGCTCTACCTCGCCATTCCTGCGCATAACGAAGTCGCCACCATTGGCGTGCTGCTTTGGCGGCTCCGCACGGTGCTGGCCGAGTTTCCGCGTGAGTACGAGGTCGTGGTGTACGACGATGCCAGCACCGACGAAACGGTCGCGGTAGCCGAGCAGTACGAACGAGCCATGCCCGTCTCGGTCATCCGTGGAAGCAGCCGGCTGGGATACGCTGGTGCCGTGGATGCCGTGCTGCGTCATGTGGCGGCGCGCACCCGCTACCCACGCCGTGACGCGGTGCTCCTGCTGCAGGGCGACTTCACCGATCCGCCAGTTGTCGTGCCCGAATTCGCCCGTCGTTTCGAAGGCGGCGCTGATCTCGTGGTAGGCGAACGACGCACCGTGGCCGATGCACCGACCGCCGTGAAGCGGCTGTTCAAGTACGGGCACTGGGCCATGCGGCCGTTCGTGAAAGTCGAAGGCGTCGCCGACCTCACGGCGTCCATGCGGCTGGTGCGTATCTCGGCCCTTCGCGAGGCCATTCGGTTGGCCGGCGATGCACCTTTGGTGAGCGGCGACAGCTGGACGGCCAACGCCGATCTGCTGTTGCGCCTGGCCCCGCACGCCCGCCGCGTGGAATCGGTGCCCATGGAGCCGACCTACGGGGTGCGGATGCGCGACACCCGTCGCGTGGCCATGGCCGATACCATGAGCGTGCTCAAATGGGCGTGGAGCGCGCGGGGACGACGTGCGGTGGTGGGATCTTCGCCGGCCGAAAGCGGCCCGGACGATCGCCGCAGCTCACGGCAGAACTCCCGGCGTCGCGACGAGCCCGAGTTGTCGGTTGAACGCATTCGCGAAAAGGTGCGTGAGCGCGATGGGTCGAGCGGTATCGACGGCGACCCGCAGGAAACGCGTCGCGGACGCCGCGACCGCAACCGCGATGGTGCACGAACGGCCTCGGGAGAACGCCCGGAGCGGACCGATCGTGGCGAGCGGGCGGCACGCGCCGACCGGCCGGAACGTGCGCCGCGCGGCGAACGGGCCGAGCGGGAGAAGCCTTCGGCAGAGGAGACGGCCGGAGAACGGTCGTTGCCGACTCGCGAACCTCGTGAACCTCGTGAGCCGCGGGAGAAGCGACGCGCCGAGCGCGAGCCGCGGGCCCCGGAGTCGCGCACTGGCGAGCCCACTCGGCCACCGCGTCGCCGCGACGAGGGCCGTTCTCCGTTCGAAGACCCCACGCTCGAACTCGACGATCCGTTTGCCGCACCGGCGTCGCGCCGCGAAGCGCCAAAGGTCGACGAGAGGATCGACGAGTCGTTGAACAGCGCGGCCGCCGCCGATGCGGCTGTGGCCGACGCGGCGGCGGCGAGTGCGGCGTCTGTCGGCGCCGCTGTCGATCCTGTGGCGTCGCGTGCTGAAGAACCGCTGGAGCTCGAGTCGGCAGCTGTGGAGGCCGACGAAACGGACGGCGACAGTGAAGACGAAGGCGACGATGGCGCGGCTGCCGATGGCACCAAGCGCAAGCGGCGGCGTAACCGGCGCTCCCGTCGTGGGCGTCGTCGCAAGTCGACCGACGGCACGGAAGGCGAAACGGACGCGACCGAGGGTGGCGATGGTGGCGATGGTGGCGAAGGTGCCGACAGTGCCGAAGGTGCGGTAGCCGATCGCGACGACGCCGGGCCCACGGTGCGCTTCACGCCCGGTGATCACATCGATGGCGAGCCCGTGTCGACCCGTCGAAATGACGACGGGGACGATGACGGCGAGGACGATGGCGACGACGAGGTTGCCGGCGTTGAAAGCATGTCGGAGGGCGCTCCCCGCCCTCGTCGCCGTGGCCGCCGCGGTCGTCGTGGCGGGGCGCGTCGCTCGCGCGGCAAGAAGGGCGCGGCGGATGCCGACGCGCCTCCGTCGCCAGAAGGCGAATAAGGCGCGGGGCCGGCGGGGCGGGGGCGTCCGCGTACGGAGCCCCCGGCCTCGCGGTTTATGGCGACCCTACTGCGGCATTACTGCCGGATGGCGCGCTCGATGCGTTCGGCCGTGGCCGGACTGACGAAGCGGAGCACGAAGTACACCAGGGCACCGAGCAGCAGCACCTTGATGGCCAGCCCGATCAGCCAGAAAAGCAGCGCGACCAGCGGGCCCAGCAGTCCGAAGACGAGCTTGAGTGCCACCAGCCCCAACAGGGCGACGATTCCGACAGTGAACAGGGTGCGGAGCATACACGCCTCAAGGCGGTTGAAAGGTTCTATCACCCGTACGATCTCCCCCTGAGACAGGTTTCGGCTACGGGCATTTCCGGCTATTTCGGCTTTACAGGTTACGTATTGTTTCCCGGAACGTTGCACCGGACTAGCTTCCCCGATTCACGTCCCGGGGCCACCACTCCGGGCACTACCGTGCCGGAGCATGGCTGAACAGCTGGTACAGATCATGGGGCGTCACCGCCGCGAACCGCTCCCCGAGCGGAAGCCGCAGTGGCTCAAGGTGAAGGCCCCCGGCGGGGAGAACTACATCCGCCTCAAGCACATGATGAAAGAGCTCAAGCTCAATTCCGTGTGTGAGGAGGCGCATTGCCCCAACATCGGCGAGTGCTGGCAACACGGCACCGCCACGTTCATGATCCTCGGCAGCGTGTGCACGCGCAATTGCGCGTACTGCGCCGTGGCCCATGGCAAGCCGCCGGAGTACGACCTCGAGGAACCCAACCGGGTGGGCGAGGCCATTGCCCGCATGTCGCTGCGGCACGCCGTCATCACGTCCGTCGATCGCGACGATCTCCCCGACTTCGGCGCGTACATCTTCGCCGAAACCATCCGGCAGATCCATCAGCGTCGCCCGGAGTGCTCCGTGGAAGTCCTGGTGCCCGACTTCCAGGGCAACTACGACTCCATCAAGACGGTGCTCGACGCGCGCCCCGAGATCTACAACCACAACACCGAAACGGTGCCGCGCCTGTTCAAGAAGGCGCGCCCCGGTGGTCGCTACGAGCGCGTGCTCGACATCTTCCGCGTTGCCAAGCGCATCGCGCCCGACATCCCCACCAAGACCGGCATCATTCTCGGGCTGGGGGAAACGAACGAAGAAGTCATCGAAGTGATGAAAGATCTCCGCGCCGTCGACGTGGACATCCTCACGCTCGGGCAGTACCTGCGCCCGTCCGACTCGCATATCGAACTCGATCGGTACGTCACGCCGCAGGAGTTCCGTGAGCTCTACGAAGTCGGCATGCGTCTCGGCTTCAAACACGTGGAGAGCGGACCGCTCGTGCGGTCCAGCTATCACGCCTGGGAGCAAGTCCAGGCGGCTTCGCTCGCCTGACCACACCGCACTCACCACTCAACACTCCCCACCGTAGTTGAGATGCCTCCCAAGAAGAAATCTGACATCCAGGTGACCGTGAAGACGGACAACAATGCCGCGCTGCACCGTGAGCTGCTGTACAGCATGCTCCTGCAGCGCCGCTTCGAAGAGCGATGCGCCGAGATGTACGCCATCGGTCGCATCGGTGGCTTCTGCCATCTCTACATCGGCCAGGAAGCCGTCTCCACGGGCATCATCTCGCTGCTCCGCCCCGACGACTACATCATCACCACCTACCGTGACCACGGGCAGGCGCTGGCGCGCGGCATGACGCCGCGTGCGGTCATGGCCGAGCTTTTCGGTCGCCAGGACGGCTGTGCCAAGGGCAAGGGTGGCTCGATGCACATGTTCGACAAGCAGCTCGGTTTCCTCGGCGGCCACGGCATCGTGGGCGGACACGTCCCCATCGCGGCCGGCGTGGGCTTCGCCATCCGCTACCGCGGCGGCGATCAGGTGATCGCCTGCTTCATGGGTGAGTCGGTGGTCAACACCGGCGCCTTCCACGAGGCGCTCAACATGGCGGCGCTCTGGAAGCTGCCGTGCGTGTTCATCATCGAGAACAACCGCTACGGCATGGGTACCGCGCTCGAGCGCGCGTCGTCCATTCATGACATCTACAAGCGTGGCGCCTCGTACGACATGCCGCGTGAAGTCGTCGACGGGCAGGACGTGCTCGCGGTGCGCAAGGCCACGGCCGAAGCCATCGAGCGCGCGCGCAAGGAAAGCATGCCCACGTTGCTCGAAGTGCGTACCTACCGCTTCATGGGACACTCCATGTCCGACGCGGTAAGCGGCACCTATCGCACCAAGGAAGAACTCGAGCAGTACCTCAAGCGCGACCCCATCGCCCTGCATCGCCAGCGCATGGAAGAGGCGGGTGAAATCACCTCCGCCGAAGTGACCGCGATGGACGAAGAGATCAAGAAGCTCGTGCAGGACAGCATCGACTTCGCCGAAGCGAGCCCGGAGTTGCCACTCGAGGCGCTCATGGAAGACATCCTCGTCGAAACCACGAGCTGAGAGCGCACTGACCATGGCCATCATTACGTACCGCGACGCGCTCAACCAGGCGCTGCGCGAAGAGATGCACCGCGACGACCGTGTCTTCCTCATGGGTGAGGAGGTCGCCGTGTACCAGGGCGCCTACAAGGTGTCCAAGGGATTGCTGCAGGAGTTCGGCGAGATGCGCGTGGTCGACACGCCCATCACCGAACTCGGATTTGCTGGCGTGGGCGTTGGTGCCGCCATGTGCGGCCTGCGCCCCATCATCGAATTCATGACGTGGAACTTCGCGCTGCTCGCCATCGATCAGGTGGTGAACGTCGCCGCGAAGATGCTGTACATGTCGGGCGGCCAGTTTCCCATGCCGATGGTGTTCCGCGGCCCCAACGGTGCCGCGTTGCAGCTCGCCGCGCAGCACTCGCAGGCCTTCGAATCGTGGCTCGCGCACATTCCGGGGCTCAAGGTTGTCGCGCCCGGTACGCCGTACGACGCCAAGGGTTTGCTCAAGGCGGCCATTCGCGATGACAACCCGGTGTGTTTCCTCGAAGGCGAAATGCTGTACAACACGAAGGGTGAAGTGCCCGACGAAGAGTACGTCATTCCGCTCGGCAAGGCCGATCTCAAGCGCGAGGGCGACCACGCCACGATCATCACGCACGGAAAGATGGTGCTGGTGGCCATGCAGGCCGCCGATCAGTTGGCCAAGGAAGGCATTCGCTGCGACGTGGTCGACTTGCGCACCATCCGTCCCATGGATGTCGACGCCATCGCCGAGTCGGTCCGCAAGACCAACCGCGCCGTGGTGGTGGAAGAAGGCTGGGAACTGTGTGGCGTAGGCGCGCAGGTGGTGGACTATGTGCAACGCTACTGCTTCGATCATCTCGATGCACCGGTGCTGCGCGTGCACCAGGCCGACGCTCCCATGCCGTACACGAAGAGCCTCGAGAAGGCAGCCAAGCCCGACGTCCCCAAGACGATCGCGGCGGTGAAGCAGGTTCTGTACATCGATTGACCAGGCTCACCCTCATAGCGATCCCATGGCGACGAAAGTGATGATGGAGGCGCTCTCCCCCACGATGGAGGAGGGGCGTCTTGTGAAGTGGGTGAAGAACGTGGGCGACGCCGTGAAGAACGGCGACACGATTGCCGAAGTCGAGACGGACAAGGCGATCATGGAGATGGTGGCCCGCGGCGACGGCATCATGCGCGCACACCTCATCGAAGAGGGGCAAACGAGCCCCATTGGCGCGATCATCGGTGTGATCGCGGCGGCCGACGAAGACATCTCGGCGATCGCTGGCGGTCACGCACCGGCAGAAGCGCCGTCGGAGCAGCCGAAGGATGTGCCCGCGAGCGAACTGCCGGCCCCGCCTGTGGAAGCACACGAGCACAAGCATCCGCCGGTGGGCACGGCCACGCACGCGCCCGAAGCGGTGCCCGGTGGTCCGGTGCGAAGCTCGCCGCTGGCGCGGCGTATTGCTGCCGAGCGTGGCGTGAATCTTCAGGCCATCCAAGGCACCGGCCCCGGCGGCCGCGTGATCAAGCGCGACATCGAGCAGGCGGCCTCCACGACTCCAGCTGCAGCGCCGGTCGCGGCCGCTCCGCGCCTCAGTGCCTCCGTGCCTCCCAGCGCCACGACGACGGCTCTCCAAATCGAAGGAGAGTTCAAGGATGTGGCGCTGACGCAGATGCGGAAAACCATTGCCCGTCGCCTCGGCGAGAGCATCGGCCCCATCCCCACGTTCTTCCTCACGTCGGAGATCGACATGACGAACGTGGGCAAGCTGCGTGAGCAGATGATGGCGGTAGGCGACGCGTTCAAGGTGTCAGTGAACGACATCGTGATCAAAGCCGTTGCCATTGCGCTCACGCGCCATCCGGAAGTGAACGCGCACTGGATGGGCGACAGCATTCGCTACTTCAGCGCTGCGCACGTAGGCATGGCGGTGGCCACCGACGATGGACTCATCGTGCCGGTCATTCGCGATGCGCACCTCAAGGGGCTGGGCGCCATCGGCAAGGAAGCGCGTGAACTCGCCAAGCGGGCGCGCGAGCGCAAGCTGCAGCCGTCGGAGTTCACGGGTGGCACGTTCAGCGTGTCCAACCTCGGCATGTTCGGCATCGATCAGTTCACGGCGATCATCAACCCGCCCGAGGCGGCGATTCTCGCAGTGGGTGCCACGGAAACGAAGCCGGTGTGGGAGAACGGCGAGTTCGTGCCGCGTCAGAAAATGCGCGTGACGATGAGCTGCGATCACCGCATCATCGATGGCGCGGTGGGCGCGAAGTTCCTGCAGACGCTGCGGCAGCTGCTCGAGGCCCCGATGATGATGCTGTACTGAGCGAGACGGGGGACGGCAGTCAGGAGACGACAGGGGCCTCGGTGCGTTGCACCGGGGCCTTTGTCGTAGTCGGGGTTGGGTTTGCGTTTACGTGGGCCTCCGCCCGCGGCACGCCGTACACCCTCTTCGCGCGTTTGCCTCGGGGCAGCCGAGCGTGGTCGCGCCGAGCGCGCCACGCCGGCGCTGCCCCTCGGAGACGCGCTGCGAGGGGCACGGCGCACCGCGGGCTGCTGCGGTGCGAAGCACAACGCGCAGCCCCGCCACCGCGCCGCCTCCCCGTCGCCCCGTTGCCCGCGACTGCGAGTTTCGCACCCGCCACTCCGCGTGGCCCCCGCCAGCCCGCGGCGTGCCGTACCCCTCG
>ERZ1645185.80-NODE-80-length-42576-cov-5.277369_pt1 | contig 42576 bp, 39 predicted proteins | sample MGYA00575351_ERZ1645185 | MGnify/ENA primary metagenome ERZ1645185 (study PRJEB40838, sample SAMN11284767) | freshwater sediment metagenome | isolation source: river sediment | host: Sediment | place: India: Jana village, Kanpur | collected 2015-12-17 ... | reverse complement strand
CGTTCCAGTCGGCGTCCGCGACGAGCGGCACGGCAAGCGCAGGGCCGAGCGCGCGTACAAGCATCAGGAACGCCGGCGCCGCGCCAGCGTGTCGCGCATCCCCGAGATTTCCGGTGCGCGCGATCACATAGGGTAAACCGAAACCGGGGAGCAAGACCAGCGCCGCAGTCGCCACCGCGAACAGCCACAAGCCCTGCGCCTGCGCGATCAGCACCACGTCCGCCGCGAGCAGCAGGCTGAAACCCAGCACCGGCACGCGCAGACCCGCGCGCTCCCCAAGCAGCCGGGAGAGCAGCGGCCCGATCATCATGACGACCGCGCACGCGGCCATGATCTTGCCCACGAGCTGCATATCGAAGCCCTTCGCCGCGCCGAGCGGGAAGATCGAGTTCCATGCCATGCTCTGCCCCACGAACATTACCGCAAGGCCGATGAGCACAAGCACCGCGCGCGGGATCGGACGAAAGCCGGCGCTGCTCTGTTCGACCTTGCCATGAAGCCCCGCCGCCATGGCGAGAAGCGCACAGAGCGCCGTTGCCGCGAGCCCTCCGAACACGGCCGCCGCGCCCGCGGCTTCCACGAGCGGCGGCAGCGCGAGGTAGAAAAGCGCGGCAAAGCAGGCGAGACCGATCTGCATCGTGGCGAGCGTCTTCTGCGCATCGACGCGCTGCGCCGCGAGCGACGTCGCGGTCGCCAGCACCGTGCCGAGCGCAAGCCCCGACAGCAGTCGCCCCGCGATGAAAGTCGCATCAGGGGCGAGCATCGCGAGAAGGTTGGCACCAACCGCGACAGCCGCCGCGCCGAGACCCAGCGGCCGTGCGCCGATCCTGCCCGCCACGGCTGCAGCGCCAAGCGTGCCAAGGCCGATCGCCGCCATTTCGCCGGACGCCACCAGGCCGGCAAGTTCGCCCCTTGCCTCCGATGCCGCAAGCCAGAGCGGGATCGCCGTCGTTCCCGAAAAACCCGCGATGTTTCCCGCGACGAGGCTGAAGACCGCGCTTTGGCGCAGCGGCGCGGACGGCTGAGGATCAGACAAGGGCGTTCCGCCGGATGCGCCCGTCGGCAACGATCAACGCGAGCCGGTCGTGCTGTTCGAGAACGGAAATATCTTCGAGCGGGTTGCCGTCCACCAGCAGCAGATCGGCAAGCGCGCCACCCGCGATCGTGCCCAGTTTCCCCTCCATCCCGACCAGGGCCGCGTTCACCGAGGTCGCCGAACGCAGGATTTCAGGCGCACTCATGATCTCGCGGCGCAGCGCGAACTCGCGCGATTGACGGTCCATGACCGAACCGAGCAGATCCGTACCAAAACCGATCTTCGCGCCCGCCTGGCGGAGGCGATCGAGCGAGGTGGACGCGAGGTCTCCGACCTCGGCCACCTTGGCCAGCGCCGCAGCGGGCAATCCCATCGACGGACCCACCGCGCGGATCGCATCGATGATCGCCAGCGTCGGCACCGCGAAGGCATCATGTTCGACGATGGCGGCGACACCGTCCGCTTCCAGCATCGTTGCGTGTTCGATCGAGCGCACGCCGTTCTTCACGCAGCGGATTGCGGCAGCGTTGGTGTGCGCGTGCGCCATCACGTATGTGCGGCGCGTGGCGGCCTCCTCGACCGCGACGCGGATTTCCTCGTCGCAGAACTGGTTCATCCAGATGGGGTCGCTCGGCGAAAGAACGCCGCCTGAAACGAACAGCTTGATCTGATGCGCGCCGCGCCGGAGCTGCTCGCGCACCATCTTGCGCATCTCGTCCGGCCCATCGACGACGACCGACAAAGACCCGCAATAGGCGCAGGCGCAGCCTTCGAAATGATCGGGATCGCGCATGTCGCCGTGCCCGCCCGTCTGGCTGATCGCGAGGCCGGGGTAAAAGAGCCGCGGGCCGTTGATGAGGCCCTTCGCGAGCCCCGCCGCCAGCACATGATCGCCGCCCGCTGCATCGCGCACGGTCGTGAAGCCGCGCTGCAAGGCATCTTCCATGATCCGGCGGGCGTGAAGCGCGCGGAGGCCGGGGGGCATACGATCGATGACCGCCGGATTCGCCTCTGCGCCATAGCAATGGAAATGTGCGTCGATGAGGCCGGGCATCGCGAAGCGCCCGCCGCCATCAAGGCGCTGCGCCTCCGATCCCGTCACGGGCGTGTCGGAGACTTCGCGGATCGTGTTGCCCTCAACGACGATCGACATGCCCTCGCCGAGCACGGCCTCTCCGTCGAAGACGGTCACGTTCTCGATGATCAGCGTCATGGGTGCAGGTTCCTGTATCTTGCGCCGCGCTGCAAAGGTCGCAGCGGGTGGCGACGACGAAATCGGGGTGGCGGTTTAGTCAAAAGCGATCGCCACGTCGGAGGCAGGACGCGCGCAGCAGAGCAGGACGCGGTCCGCCGCGAGCGGCATGGCGGGAGACGGCGAATGCTCGACGCTGCCCGACACGAGCGTGCTTTCGCACGCGCCGCAGCTTCCCGAGCGGCAGCCGAACGCGGGCGCGAGACCGGCGACTTCGGCGAGTTCGAGCAGGCTCGGGTTCGCGGCCTGCGTCCATTCCGCGACGGTGCCGCCGAAGTCCACCCGCGCCGTGGCGATGGCGGGAGCGGCGTCTGCCGCACCGGGCATGAACGATTCCGAGCGAACCTGCCCGGGCGGGACACCCATCGCGGCGAGCGTATCGCGCACCATCGCTTCGAACGGTGCGGGGCCGCAGATGTAGATGTCGCTGAAAATGCCTTCGAGCTCGATTTCCCGGCCGAAGGGGGCGGTCTTATAGGCAGGCGCGAGGATTTCGCGCAGCCGCTCCGGCGTTAGCCGCCCTGGTTCGTGGCCCGCATCATCTTCGCGCGGCGCGGAGTAGAAGACGTGGCACAGCGCGGCATCCTTGCCCGCCGACGCGAACGCGTGCGTTTCGCCACTCCGCGTTTGGTGAATCCAGACGAGCGGCGGGGGGCTGTCTCGCCTTTCCCGGTGCGCCTTCAGCATCGCAAGCATGGGCGTGACGCCGATCCCCGCGCTGATCAGCACGACACGCATGAAGCCGTCGCGCTTCAGCGTGAAACGCCCCGCCGGGGGCCGCGCCCAAACGGTGCCGCCGCGCGCGCCGATTTCGTGGAGGAGCGCCGATCCCTCCCCGCCCGCAAGGCGTTTCACGGTGAGGCGGTAGTGATCCGGCGTATCGGCGTGATCGGAAAGCGTCCAGCTGCGGATCGGGGCACCATCGCTGTCGCCGAGACGGACGGTGAGGAACTGTCCGGCGAGCGGCGGCGCCAGCGGAATGCCGTCGAGCGGGGTGAGCGCGAAGGATGCGATGTCCTGCGCCTCGTCGCGCCGTTTCATGACGCGGAACGGGCGCCAGCCGCTCCAGCGGCCGGTCTTGAGGCGCGCCATGTCCTCCAGTCCCGCGATGCGCTTCGCGAGCATTCCGCGCGCCTGCCCGCCGAGCCAGGGATTGGCAAGGGGCTCGCGCAGCGCCTGCGGATCGGCTTCGCGCGCGACGAGCAGGCGGGAGAGATCGCCGACGGTGATCGCCGACGGATCGGGACATTCGGCGGTGGCGGTATCCCCAGCCTCAACCCGCCCCGGCGTTTCGACCGCGAGGTAGAAGCCGACATGACCGCTTTCGATCATCGGCCCGAGCACGCTGTCGGGCTGGTCCATGCGCCACGCGAACTTGAAGCATGGGATGCGCGGCGAGGTGACGCGGAACACCGCGCCGCCGATACGCACGATATCGCCGATGCGCAGCGTGTTTTCATCGAAACCGGACACGACGATGTTCTCGCCGAAGCGGCACCAGTCCCACGCGGCGCGATCGACGCCGAAGCGTTCCGCCCACATGACGTAGTGCTCGGCAGGCGAAGCGAGGACGGCTTCCGTGTGGACCGCGGTCTCGTTGCCGTCCGGCCCCGCCGCGCCGAACCAGAGCGCGCCGGGCGCGGGGCTGCGCACGATCGAGGTGAAGGTCCGCTGCCCCCTTACGTCCTGCCACGCTGGTCTTGCCGTGCTGACGGCGACCACTCTCCGCTCATTCCCCATGCGGGGAGGATAACGCCTTAGCAGGTCGCAACAATCCGGCGCGATGGGTGATCCCTCACCGGTTCGGGTAGCAGATCAGTCCCCGCTGCCGGCGCTGTCGGCGAGATCCATGAAACGGCGCGCGGCCTCACGCTCCTCCGCATCCTCGAACGAATCGACATCGGGCGCATCGCCCAGCATGTGCATCAGCGCCCAGAGCGCGAAGCGCCGCCCGGCGTTCGTTTCGAGGCCGAAGTCGACGCGCATACGGTCAAGCCCGGCTTCGAGTGCAGACGGCATCAGCGCGTCGATCTCGGCACTGCCGAAATAGCGGAACAGAAGGTCGTCGAAATCCATGAACCCCCTTAGCGCAGCCGGCGCGCGGGGGCACCCGATTTCAGGTGCGCGCCAGTTGCTGCCGCGTCCACCCCACGATCGTATTGCGATCCATCGCGCCCGACGTGCGCGCAACCTCACGGCCGTTCGCGAACAGGATCATTGTCGGGATCGACCGAATTGCGTAGCGCCCGGCGATCTGCTGCTCCGCCTCGGTATCGACCTTGCCGAGCCGGACGTAGGGCTCGAGATCCTGCGCCGCCGCCGCGAATGCGGGCGCCATCGCGCGACAGGGACCGCACCACGAGGCCCAGAAATCCACGAGCAGCGGCAGGCTTTCAGCCTTCATCCGGCGGTCGAAGGCCGCCGCATCGAGATCAAGCGGCTTGCCGGCGAAAAGCGGAGACTTGCAACGGCCACAACGCGGCAACTGCCCGAGACGCGCGGCTGGAACACGGTTGGCAGCCCCGCAGGCGGGACAGACGATCATCAAGGGATCGGCAGCCTGCTTTACTCCGTCGGTCATGCTTATTACACCTTTCCTGTAATTATGTAGGGAAAGGTCGCGAAGCGTCAATGACGGGCGAACAGAACGTGCCGGCAGGCCCGCTCCAGATCGGCGATGCTGCCCCCAATTTCGAAGCGCGGACGACGAAAGGCGTGATCCGCCTTTCCGACTTTCGCGGACGCTGGCTGGTCCTGTTCTCGCATCCGGCCGATTTCACGCCCGTCTGCACGAGCGAGTTCGTGGCGCTCGCCCGCGCGTCCGACCGTTTCGCGGCGCTCGACTGCGCGCTGATGGCGGTTTCGGTGGACAGCCTTTACGCGCATTTCGGCTGGATCCGCGCCATTCGCGACGGCTTCGGCATCACCATCGATTTTCCGATTGTCGAAGATCCTTCGCTCGTCATCGGCCGCGCCTACGGCATGATCTCCGATCGGTCGGTCGATGCCGCGGCGATGCGCTCGACGTTCTTCATCGACCCGGACGGCATCATTCGCGCGATCATCACTTACCCTGCGACAATCGGCCGGTCCGTGGAGGAAATGCTGCGCGTCTTGGCAGCCCTGCAACGTGTTGACAGCGATCACATCGTGACGCCGGAGGGCTGGCAGCCGGGCGCCGACGTGCTGTTGCCGCCCGATCAGGACCAGGCAGCGCTGATGGCACGCGGCGACGATCCGCTGTGGTTCTGCCGCAGCGCGCCCGACCCCGGAGCCGGGCGTGGCTGAGGCATTGACCGATACCGATCTCGCTACCGTCGCCGAACTCATGCGGACGCTGGGGCATGAGACGCGGCTGCGCCTGCTCGACGCGCTGCTGGTGAAGGGCGAAACTTCCGTCGGCGAACTCGAAGCGCTCACCGGCATCGGTCAGCCCGGCCTGTCGCAGCAGCTCGCCATCCTGCGCAAGGCCGCGCTGGTGAATACGCGCCGCGCCGCCAAGCTCGTCTACTACAGCATCGCGCCCGAAGCGGCGGCGCCGGCAACGGCATTCCTCACGCGTCTTTCCGCCCTGCCCGAGACGGGCGGCGGGATGCCGCGCCGCGCCCGGGGTTCCGCCGCGACCTTTGCGAAAATCCTGTAAGCGAGGGCTTTAGCGAGCCCTCTCCCAGCGCACCGAGAAGGCGCCGCGAAGGTCTCCCGGCGCGAAGCCCGTCGCCGTATCATTTGGGTAGCGCTTGCGGATCGCTGCAGCGATGTCAGGCGCGACGGCCGTGCCATGACAGGTCGTGCACATCGGCTTCATCGGGATCGCGCGCATGTAGCGGAACGACGACGCTGTCGCCCCGGACCACTCGCGCGGTTTCCCGTCCGCGTCGAGCGGCGGCATGAACGTCGCCATCACGCGGCGTTCCGTGGCATCCGGCACGGCATCGGGATTGCGGTTGCGAAGCGCGGTCCGGCGAACCATCGCGCCGCTTTCATCCGAAAGGCTGGCGGCGATCGCCGGTGCAATTTCAGCGCACACCTCCACCGCGGCAACCGGGCCGCCATCAGCGAGCGCCGCGTTCAATGCGGTGAGCAGGTCGGTCTGGAAGCGATCGACGAGTTGGCGCGCGTCCTCCGTCCGGTCCTCCATCGCGGGCTCCGGCAAACTCGCGCAGGCCGGGACAAGCAGTGCGAAACAGAGCGCGGCGCGATTCATGCCTTCGCCATCTTCGCCGGGCCGCCGAAGCGGTCACAGAGCATATCGATGAGCGCATGAACACCATCGTCTGCGAGGCGGTAGAAGATCGTCGTGCCCTCGCGGCGCGTTGCGACCATGCCGCCCTCGCGGAGTTTCGCAAGATGCTGGGATATGCTCGATTGCGACTGACCGGTAAGATCGACGAGCGTGTTCACCGACGCCTCCCCCGCAGACAGGCGGCAGAGCACGATCAGCCGCTGCGGATGGGCGAGCAGCTTGAGCACGGCGGCAGCGTCTTCGGCGCAGGCCGCGAGCATCGCTGCGGGTGTGTCGGCCATCATCATGTCGTCGCGGGTCTCCCGTCATCGCGCAGCACCACGTAGATCGCCGGAATGACGAGCACGGTGAGCAGGGTAGAGGACGCAAGCCCGAACAGCAGCGAGATGGCAAGTCCCTGGAAAATCGGATCGGTAAGGATCACCGCCGCGCCGATCATGGCCGCCGCCGCCGTGAGCACGATCGGCTTGAAGCGGATCGCGCCCGCTTCGATCAGCACGTCACGCAGAGGCCTTTCAGGTGCCGCGCTGTGGCGGATGAAATCGACGAGCAGAATCGAATTGCGCACGATGATGCCCGCAAGCGCGATGAAGCCGATCATCGAGGTCGCAGTGAACGGCGCACCGAAAAGCATGTGCCCGAGCACGATGCCGACGAGCGTGAGCGGCACCGGGGTGAGGATCACGAGCGGTAGGCGGAAGCTGCGGAACTGCGCGACGACGAGAATGTAGATGCCGAGCAGCGCGACCATGAACGCCGCACCCATGTCGCGGAACGTCACCCAGGTGATTTCCCATTCGCCGTCCCACAGCAAAGTCGGCACGGACTCGTCCTCGGGCTGGCCATTGAGGCGGACGACGGGCATTGCGAGGCCCTGGGCCGCCCAGTCATGATCCTCGATGGCGCGGTTTACGGCGAGCATGCCGTAGATCGGCGCTTCATAATCCCCGGCGAGTTCCGCGGTGACCATGTCGGCATAGCGTCCGTCGCGGCGAAAGATCGCGCGGCTGCCAGCTTCCTGCCGCGCATCGACGATAGCGCCGAGCTCGACGAGATCGCCCGCGGGCGTGACCGCGACGGGCATGCTCGAAAGCGTTTCCGTCCAGCTCCGGTCCGCCTGCTCCAGCGCGACGCTGATCGGAAGCGGCGTGCGGCCGCCGCCGCGCGGCGCGTAGCCGACCACGGTATCGCTCATCAGCGCGCCGAGCGTATCGGAGATCTGCCGCTGCGAGAGGCCGTAATAATCGACGCGGTCGCGCTCCGGCACGAGGCGGAGACGCGGGCGCGGCTCGCCGAAGCTGTTGTCGACATCGACGATGTAGGGCACGGCGCGGAAGATCTTTTCGACCTCGGCCGCGGTCTTCTGGCGGGTTTCGGCGTCCGGGCCGTAAATCTCCGCAAGCAGCGTGGCGAGCACGGGCGGCCCCGGCGGGGTTTCGACGACCTTGAGCGATCCGCCGGCGGGCAGCTTCAGCGCGGCGAGGCGTTTGCGCAGATCGAGCGCGATTTCGTGGCTTGAGCGGTCGCGGTCGCCCTTGGGCAGCAGCGTTACCATCACGTCGCCCATTTCAGGCCGCGCGCGCAGGAAATAATGGCGAACGAGACCGTTGAAATTGAACGGCGCGGAGGTGCCGACATAGGCCTCCATCGCGGTCGCTTCGGGAATGCCGCGCACCACGGCGGCGACATCTTCGAGCGTGCGCGAGGTCGCTTCGAGGCTGGTTCCCTCCGGCATGTCGACGACGACCTGCACCTCCGACTTGTTGTCGAAGGGGAGCAGCTTCACCGTCACCGCCTTGAAGTAGAACATCGAGCAGGCGAGCAGCGTGGCGAGCGCAACGCCGATGAGGAAATTGCGCGCCGAGGTGCGGCTGTCGATGACGCGGTGCGCGACACGCGCATAAAGCGCGCCGAGCCTGCCGCCGTCTTCGTGGCCGGGTCCGGTATCGAGCGCCTTGCGGGCGAAGCGGATCATCAGCCACGGCGCGATGACTACGGCAACGAAGAAGGAGAAAACCATCGCCGCGGATGCGTTCACCGGAATCGGCGCCATGTACGGCCCCATCAGCCCGGACACGAACAGCATCGGGAGCAGCGCGGCGACGACGGTGAGCGTTGCGACCACCGTGGGGTTGCCGACCTCCGCGACCGCCTCGATCGCCGCCTCGGTGCGGCTGCGGCCGTCTTTCATCGCCCAGTGACGCGCGATGTTTTCGATCATGACGATCGCGTCATCGACGAGGATGCCGATCGAGAAGATGAGCGCGAACAGGCTGACGCGGTTGATCGTGTAGCCCATCAGGTTCGAGGCGAACATGGTGAGGAGGATCGTCGTGGGGATCACGACGGCGGTGACGCCCGCCTCGCGCCAGCCGATCGCGAAACCGATCAGCGCGACGATGGAAAGCGTGGCGAGGCCGAGGTGAAACAGCAGCTCGTTCGCCTTCTCATTCGCCGTCTCGCCATAGTTGCGCGTGACGGCGACATCGATGCCGTCGGGGATGAGCTTGCCTTCCAGGCGCTGCACGCGGTCCACGATCGCGTCCGACACGACGACGGCGTTCGCCCCCGCGCGCTTGGCGATGGCGAGGCTGACGGCGGGCGCGCTCGACCAGTCGCCCTCGCGCTTCGCCCAGCGCCATGCGCGCGCCTGATCCTCGCGCGGTCCCTGCGTGACCGTAGCGACATCGCGCAGATAGACGGGCGCGCCGCTTGCCGAGCGCACGGTGAGCAGGCCCACCTCCTGCGCTGAGGACAGCGTCTGCCCCGCCGTGACGGCGACCGCCTTGCCGTCCTCACGGATGCTGCCGAGCGGGAAGCTGCGGTTCGCTTGCCCGGCGGCCTCGATCACGCTGCCGAGCGGCACGCCGTAGCGCGCGAGCTTCGCGGGGTCGGGCGCGATGCGGATCTGCTCCGGCCGCCCGCCGACGAGGAAGGTGAGGCCGACATCGCCGACCTTGGCGACCTCGGTGCGCAGCTTCGCGGCGACTTCGTAGAGCGCGCCGTCGGTCCACTGGCCTGCCGCGCCGGGCTTCGGCGACAAAGTGAGGACGACGATCGGCACGTCGTTGATGCCGCGCACGGTGACCTTGGGATCGGGAATGCCGACGGGCTTCCTGTCCCAGTTCGCGCGCAGCTTTTCCTCGATGCGGATGGCGGCGTCTTCCGGGTCCGAACCGACGAGGAAACGCGCCGTCACCATCACGCCGTCGTCTTCGGCCTGCGTGTAGACATGCTCGACGCCGTCGACGCTCTTCACGATCGTCTCGAGCGGGATGCCGACGAGTTCGACGGCATCGGCGGCGGAGAGGCCGGGCGCCATCACCTGAATGTCGACCATCGGCACGCTGATCTGCGGCTCCTCCTCGCGCGGGATCGAGAACAGCGCGATGAGGCCGACGGCGATCGCCGCCATCAGGAACAGCGGCGTCAGCGGCGAGGCGATCGTCGCGCGCGTGAGGCGGCCGGAGATGCCGAGATTCATGAGGGCTTGCCCGGAACGAACAGCGTGTCGCCGGGGGCGACGCCGCTGAGGATTTCGACAGACCCAGCTTCCGATGTCGGCGCGGTTTGCACCGGCACGGCGCTGAGGCGTTTGTCGGCGGTGACGACATCGACCTGATCGATGCCGTAGCGCGTCGAGACGAAACGGCGCGGCACCACCAAAGCCTGTCGCCGCCCGACCTCGATGGACGCCGTGACACGCTGGCCGACGAAGGCGGCGGAGAGGCCGGGCGCGGCGGCGTCGACGCGCACGCGCCCGCCGGAAACACCCGGATAGACCTGCACGACGCGCGCCTCGCGGTCATCGCCGTCGATCAGAACACGCGCGCCGATGCGGACGCTTCCGGCGAGCGATTCGGGAAGCGACAGGCGGACGACGGGCGGACCGGCGGTAACGGTCGCGATCGACAGGCCGGGCACGACCGCCGAGCCTGCGGGAATGTCGGCGCGCAGGACCCGTCCATCGGCGGGCGCGAGCACGGCGCCCTGCCCGGCCGCGGCGGCGCTTGCCCCCTGCTGCGACCGCGCGGCGGCAGCCTGCGCGTCCGCCGCGCGCGAGGCGGCGACGGCCTGATCGAGGCGCGCCTTCGCATAGACCTTGTTGTCATAAAGATCCTGCACGCGGGCGAGCTCCGCGCGGGCGCGGGCGGCTTCCGCCTCGGCCGCGGCGGCCTGCGCGCCGTAGGCCGCGGTTTCATGGCCGAGCCGCGAGTCGACGATCATGCCGATGCGCTGGCCCTTCCTGACCGTGTCACCCGCGCGCACCGACAGGCTGACAAGCGTGCCGGGAATGCGTGCCAGTGCTTCCGCCTGATCGCGCGTCGCGATTTCCGCGCCCACGGCCTTCATGTCCGCGATCTCGCTGTAGGCGAGCGTCAATGTTTCGCCAGCGGGAAGCGCGGCAGTCTTTTCGGCGGGTTCGGGACTTTCGCCGCAAGCGGACAGCGCGAGCGCGGCGGCAGCAAGCAGGGTGTAAATCTTCATCAAAAGGTTCCCTGTTCCCGGCGTTCAGCGGACCACCGGATAGCCCGCCGCCGCCCACGCAGCGAGACCTCCAGCAAGATGTGTATCGATCGCAGCCTTCGCCGCCGCGCAGCGATCGAGCGCCATGCCCGACCGTTTGCCGCCCGCGCATTGCAGAACGACGGCGCGCCCGCCGGCGTCTGGAAGGTCGGCGACGGCGAATCGGGAAAGCGGAAGATTGACGGCGCCCGCGATGTGCCCGGCCGCGAACTCGTTCGGCTCCCGAACGTCCACGACAAGCGCGGAGCCGCTCTCAAGCATCGCATGGAGCGCCGCCGGCGTGATTTCCTTGTGCGCCTTTCCACCGAATCCGAACATCGCATTCCACCTTTCAATTTGCGTATTGCATATATCGTGTAATTCTTATATTCAGTCAAGCTAATGAATGACTGGTTTCACACGGTGAGGAGGATGGCATGAGCAGACCGCGAATCGTGGTCCTCGGCGCAGGGCTCGGCGGCACCATTGCCGCCTATGAGATACAGGCGGCCGTGAAGGGCCGCGCGGAGGTCATGACGATCTCCGATAGCGAGCACTATTCCTTCATTCCTTCAAACCCCTGGGTGGCCGTGCGGTGGCGCGAGCCTGAGGCTATCCGGGTGCATCTGCCGCCCATCTTCGCACGCAAGAAGATCGGGTTCACCGCCGTTGGCGCAAAGCGCGTCCACGCCGCCGAAAAGCGGGTCGAGCTCAACGATGGCGAGAGCATCACTTACGACTATCTTGTAATTGCAACCGGCCCCGACCTTGCCTTCGACGAGATCGAGGGCTTCGGACCGCACGCCGGCCACACGGTTTCGATCTGCCAGACGGCGCACGCCTCCGCCGCTGCGGATGCCTTCGACCGCTTCGTCGAAAATCCAGGACCCATCGTCGTCGGCGCGGTGCAGGGCGCCTCCTGCTACGGCCCCGCCTATGAGTTCGCGCTGATCCTCGACACCGAGCTGCGCCGCCGCAAGATCCGCGACCGCGTGCCGATGACCTTCGTGACCGCAGAGCCCTATATCGGCCACCTCGGCCTTGATGGCGTCGGCGACACCAAGTCGCTGCTGGAGAGCACGCTTCGCGAGCGTCACATCAAATGGATCACCAGCGCGCGCGTTGCCAAGGTCGAACCCGGCATGATGCATGTTGAGGAGATCGCCGACGGCGGCGCCGTGCTCAAGACGCACGCCCTGCCCTTCGGCTATTCGATGATGCTGCCGGCCTTTCGCGGCGTTCCCGCCGTCAGCGGCATCGAGGGGCTGACGAACCCGCGCGGTTTCATCCTCGTCGACAAGCATCAGCGCAACCCCGCCTTCCCCGAGATTTTCGCACTCGGCGTCTGCGTCGCTATTCCGCCGACCGGGCCGACGCCGGTTCCGGTGGGCGTGCCCAAGACCGGGTTCATGATCGAATCGATGGTGACGGCGATCGCCGAAAACCTCGCCGCGATCCTGAGCGGAGAGGAACCGACCGCCGAGGCAACGTGGAATGCCGTGTGCCTTGCCGATTTCGGCGACGGCGGCGTGGCGTTCGTCGCGCAGCCGCAGATTCCCCCGCGCAACGTCAACTGGTCAGCGAGCGGCAAATGGGTGCATCTCGCAAAGATTGGCTTCGAGAAATACTTCCTGCGCAAGGTCAGGAAGGGTGAGAGCGAGCCGTTTTACGAAAAGCTCGCGCTGCATGTGATGGGCATCCGCAAACTGCGGCTGCCGCGCTGATAGAAGGAGTGACGTGATGACTCTCGATCGTGCCGTGCTCGTGTTCGCAGGCTTTGTCGTGTTGCTTGGGATCGCGCTGTCGCTGACCGTGCATCCGTGGTGGATCGGGCTCTCGGCGTTCGCCGGGCTCAACATGATCCAGGCGGCGTTCACCGGCTTCTGCCCGGCAGCGATGGTCTTCAAGGCGCTGGGCGTCCAGCCGGGCACCGCGTTCAAATGAAGCCCGCGCAGGGTTTGCTGGCGCTTGCGCTGGCGGCCCTTCCCCTGCCCGCCGCGGCCGTGACGCTCGATGAGGCGATCACGGCCGCGCTTCGCCACGCGCCCGACATTGCCGCCGCAGATGCCGAGGCCGGCGCGGCAAAGGCGCGGCTCGACCAGGCCGAGGCCGGACGCCTGCCCACGGCGGCGATCAGCGGCACCTATGGTTTCGGCCGGCTCGATCCGAAGGACTTCTTCGGGCTCGGCGCCGAAAACGTGCGCCCCCGCGCCGCGCAGGCGACGATCGAGCAGCCGCTCTTTACCGGGGGGCGCGTCAGCGCCGGGATCGCGGGCGCGAAGGCGGGGCTTGCGGCGAGCGAAGCGGGACGCACCGACACGCGCAGCCGCATCGTCGCCAACGTTGCGCGCGCCTATGGCGACGTGCTTGCCGCCGAGCGGCTGGCGGCGCTGCACGCCCGCCTCGTCGACGAGACGACCGAGATCGAGCGACAGGCGAAACTGCGCTTCAAGGCAGGCGAGAGCCCGAGCACCGATGTTTCGCAGGCGACGGCGCGGCTCGCCGAAGCGCGCGCAGGACTTGCCCGCGCCGAAGGCATGACGGTTTCGGCGGCGGCGCGCTTCCGCAATCTCACCGGGCTCGACGCCGCGGGGCTGGAGCCGCTGCCCGGCAATCCGCCGCTCCCCGCGACGCTCGACGAAGCAATGGACGCCGCCAAGGCGCGCAGCCCGATGCTGGCACAGGCCGAGGCGGGGCTTCGTGCCGCCGAAGCGGGCGCCCGCGGCGCGCGCGCGCAGCGCCTGCCCACAGTCGGCGCGTTCGCCGAGGCGGGCACCGTGCGCGACCAGTTCTTTCCCAATTACCGCGCGGACAGCGCCACGGTCGGCGTCCGCGCCCGCTGGGAGCTGTTCAGCGGCGGGCGTGTCTCCGCGAAAATTTCCGAAGCGACGAGCGAAGTGCGCGCTGCCGAAGCGAGGAAGCGCGCCGCGGAAATGCAGATCGAGGAGGCCGTTATCGCCGCGTTTCAGGAGGTGCGCACCGCGCGCCTCGTGGAAAGCGCCGCCGAGGATCAGGCAGAGGCCGCCGAACGGGCGCTTTCGAGCGTTCGGCATGAAGTCCGCGTCGGCATGAAGCCGCAGCTCGACCTGCTCGACGCGGAGCGCGAGGCGCTGGGCGCGGGCGCGGCCGCAGTCGGCGCGCGCACGGACAGGATCGTCGCCGCGTACCGCCTGCTCGCGCTCATCGGCGGCAACTGAAACTCGACAGCACAGGAGACACGAGGATGCACAAGGACTGGCCGGAAATGGCGACCGAACTTTCGGGCGCGATCAAGGAAGTGCGGCTTGGCAGCCCGGAGGTGATGAAAGCGTTTTCGGCGATGGCGAAGGCTGCGACCGATGCGGGCGCACTCGATACCAAGACCAAGGAGCTTATCGCGCTCGCCATTGCGGTCGCGATCCGCTGCGACGGCTGCGTCGCCTTCCACGCGCAGGCCGCCGTCCGACAGGGCGCGACCCGCGACGAAGTGATGGAGACGATGGGCATGGCGCTCTACATGGGCGCGGGCCCCAGCCTGATGTATGCCGCGCAGGCCGTGGAAGCCTACGACCAGTTCGCGGCAAAAGCCGCCGAATAAGGCGCATCCCCAAGGGCGGCCCCGCGCCGCCCTTCCCTGAATACTCCCCTGGACACCGGACAACGCCGCTTTTCCCCTTCGCAAAGCGGCGTTGACTCGTGCTATTTCGTTGAATACAAACTCAATGAGTTTAAATTCAACATTTCATAAAAAGGGGATACACATGAAGGGATTTGCCCGTTTGTGGCTGGCGAGCAGCGCGCTGGCGCTGATCGCGCCGTATGCGGCGATGGCCGATGAGGTCGTGCCGGACGAGATCGTGGTGACGGCGCAGAAGCGCGCGCAGCCGCTGCAGGACGTGCCGCTCAGCATTTCGGCGCTCACCGCCGAGCAGATCGAGAAGCGCGGCTTCGACGGCTTCACCGACTACGCGCGCAGCGTGCCCGGCCTGTCGTTCGTGGATCGCGGATCGGGGCGCAACAAGATCACGCTGCGCGGCGTTTCGACGGGCGTCGACCAGAACCACCAGTCGCCGGTCGGCATCTATATCGACGAAACGCCGGTCAGCTTCCCGAACAACGAGCCTGACCTCCGCCTTTACGACATCGAGCGCATCGAGGTTCTGCGCGGGCCGCAGGGCACGCTCTACGGCGCGGGCTCGATGGGCGGCACCATCCGCATGATCACGGCGAAGCCGAAGCTCGACCGCATCGAGGCGTCGGTCAGCGGGTCGCTTTCCGCCACGCGTCACGGCGACGAGAGCGTTGCGCTCAACGGCATGATCAACGTGCCGCTCGCCACCGACAAGGTCGCGATGCGCACGGTGTTCTACTATCGCAACGAAGGCGGCTTCGTGGACAACACGCAGCTCGGCAAGAGCAATGTGAACGATGCCGAGACCTGGGGCGCGCGCGTCTCGCTGAAGATGGCGCCGAGCGAGACGTTCGACGCGACCGCGAGCATCCTCCTCCAGCGCTCCGCCTTCGGCGGCACGCAGGAAATCGATCCGACACTCGCCGGCCTCTCCCAGCGGCGCGCCGTCGCCGAACTGCGCAGCGACGACCTTACCGTCTACAGTCTCGCGCTTCACAAAGATTTCGGCTGGGCGGATCTCGTCTCGACGACGAGCTATCTCGACCGCAAGATCAACGACAACCGCGACGTCACCGCCTTCCTCGGCGTGCCGGTTCCGGTGTGGCTGAACAATGTCGTGCCGGACAAGAATTTCGTGCAGGAAATCCGCCTCGCCTCGCCGGGCGGCGGGACGATCGAATGGATCGCGGGCCTCTATTATTCACGCCGCAAGAATTCGCTCTACCAGCTCGCGTGGCACGGCGGCCTGTTCGGCATCCCGGCGACGACACCGCTCCTCGACAGCGACATCAACAACGTTACGAAGCAGTACGCCGCGTTCGGCGAACTCAGCGTCAACGTGAGCGAGGCGCTGAAGATCACCGGCGGCCTGCGCGCCTTCAAGGTGAAGGAGCGCTTCAGCAAGGTTTCGGACGGCATCATCGCCGGCGGCTTCTCTTCGGATTCCGGCGGATCGAGCGAGAGCAAGATCAACCCGAAAATCAACATCTCGTACAAGGCGACACCCGACATACTCGTCTACGCGCAGGCCGCGCAGGGCTTCCGCGTCGGCGGCCCGAACACGACGATCCCCCCGCTCGGCGGCGTGTCGGCGCCCGCGACGTTCGATTCGGATTCGCTGTGGAACTACGAAGTGGGCGTGAAGTCCGACTTCCTCGGCGGCAAGGCGACGTTCAACGCCGCGCTGTTCTACATCGACTGGACCGACATTCAGGTGACGGTGACGCGCCCGGACGGATTCTCGTACGTGACGAACGGCGACAAGGCGAAGAGCAAGGGCGCGGAGATGGAACTGACGCTGCGCCCGGTCGCCGGGCTCGAACTCGGCGCGACGCTTGCCTACACCGACGCCTATCTCGCAGCGGATAGCGCGGGCGGCGCGGGCCTCAAAGGCGACCGCATTCCAGCGGTGCCGAAGTGGAGCTACGACATCTTCGGCCGCTACAGCGTCCCGCTGTCGGACGCGCTTTCGGGCTACATGCAGGCGAACATCCAGCATGTCGGCGGCAGCTACAACGGCTTCCCGAGCGACGTTCCCGCGCCCGACCTTCAGCACAGCTACGAACTTGCGAACGCGAAAATCGGCGTCGAGACCGGCGACCTCGACATCAGCCTGTTCGTGAACAACCTGTTCGACAAGCGCGCCGAGCTTTTTGTCGATACGACGCTCGGCGACCAGCGCATCAACGTCAATCGCCCGCGCACGTTCGGGATCAGCGCAAGCAAGCGGTTTTAACCTCTCCCTACCGGCCTGCGGGCGCGACGGCGATAGCAGTCGCCGCGCCCAATTTTTCGCGCGGCGGGTTGGCGAGGAAGACGGCGCGGTAGGTGAGCGTCGCCAGCGCCTCGGCGAGTTGATCGCGCGACTCCACGCAGTCCGCGAGATCGGGATTCCGCTGTACGTAATATTCGTGGACGACACCGTCCGACATCGAGCCGAGACAATAGGCCATGAGCAGGCTCGTCTTGCGATCGAGCTTCTCGGGGCCGAGCGCTTCGGACAGGCGGCGTGCGAAGCTGTGCGTCCACTGGCGGTTCGAGGCCTTCCAGATCTCGCCGAATTCGGGAATCTCTTCGGAGGCCTGCAACATGCAGCGCATCAGGCCCGGCTGCTCCTCGAAATGGCCGATCAGGATCTTGTATTGCTCGCGCAGCGTTTCGAAGAGATCGTCGCTCGGCGTCACCTTGCGCGCCTTCGCGGTCATCTCGGCCATGTAATCGGAGAGCACCTCGCTCGTCACGGCCTTCAAATCGGGGAAATAATGATAGAACAGCCCAACCGCGACGCCCGCTTCGCGCGTGACGTCCGCGATCCGCATCTGCCGGTAGCCGATGCGGCCCAGCACGCGGATCGTCGCTTCCTTCAGGCGCGCGCGCGTTTCGACCGCCTGCTCCTTGCGGGTCAGCGCAGCCTTGCGCACCGGCGTTTTCCTGCGGCCTTCCATAGCGATCTCCCAGCTCTTCATCGGCAGTTAGACAGATTTGAACATGAATTCAATGAATTCTCCGCCGCGTCGTCAGCGCCCGCGATTTCGATTGACAGTCGAACGGCATGAATATTTACTCATTGAATATAAATTCATCGAAACTTCGTGGTGAGGATCCAGTGCCGATGCGCATTCTGAAATGGCTTGCCTGCCTTGCCGCGCTTTTTGCCGCGCCTGCCCTCTCGGCACCCGCCCAACCTGTGGAAGCCTGGGCCGACGCGCTGTTCGAGCCCGCGTTGAAAACGCATCGCTTCACGGGCGCCGAGATCGTCGTCGTGGAAGACGGCGCGGTGACCTTCGCCAAGGGATACGGCCTTGCCGACCCGGCGACCGGCCGCGCGATGGACCCGGCGGCGACCGAGGTCCGCATCGGCTCCACCACCAAGGTGATCACCGCGACCGCGATTGCCCAGCTTCACGAAAAGGGCCTGATCCGCTCGCTCGACGACCCCGCCAACCGTTACCTGAAGCGCGTGCAGCTTCCCGACTGGAAGGGCCGCCCGATTACCATCTGGCACCTGCTGACGCATCGCGGCGGTTTCGAGGACAAGGCGTTCGGGCTGGGCACGGACCGTGCCATCGCGCATCCCGTGAGCGGCGACGTGATCGCGCGCGCGATGCCGAAGCTGATACGCGAACCGGGCACATGGTCGGTCTATTCGAACTTCGGCACCGCCGTGCTCGGCCTCATCGTCGAGGACGTCTCCGGCCAGCCGATCGACCGCTATTTCAAGGCGCATATCTTCGCGCCGCTCGGCATGGAGCGCTCGTATCTGAACCTCGCGCTCTCGCCCTCGCCAGCACATGCGCGGCCTTATGCGACGTTCCCGAACGGCACGCGGCAGGCGATCGGCTTCGTGCCGATGAACCCGTTCATCGCGCCCGCAGGTGGCGTCAGCACCACGGGGCTCGACATGGCGCGCTTCATGATCGCGCAGATCGAAGGCGCGAACGGCAAGCCCTCGATCCTGTCGGCGGAGGGCTTCCGGCGGATGCAGACGCGGCACGTCGCCAACCATCCGGCGACAACCGGCTTCGGCATGGTGTTCATCGAAGGCACGTGGAACGGCGCGCATGTCGTGGAGCACGGCGGCGGCTGGCCGGGTTTCCAGACCGTGATGGTGCTGGTGCCCGAGCGCGGCATCGGCGTGTTCGCCTCGATCGTGGGCGAAGGGCCTGTGGTCGACCTCACCGAACAGCTTCGCGCGCTCGTCGGCAAGACGCGGCTTGTGGCGGACCCGGCGAATCCGGTCGAGCCGGTGCTGAATTCCGCCTTCGTCCGCGAGGCCGCGCTGACGCGCTTCCTCGGCGACTACCGCCCGACAAAAGCGCCGGTAACGCGGCCCGCAATCGATTTCGCCGGCACCTATTGCCGACAGCGCCGGTCCTACAGCACGGTGGAGGCCGCGTTCGATTTCCTCGGCGCGGGCTATGCGGTGATCACGGCGGCGGCGGGCGCGGACGGCACACTCACCATTCGCGGCGTGCCCGGCTACCGGCAGGTCGCGCCTGGCGTGTTCTTCAATCCGGACGCCGCACCGCAGGCGCTCGGCGATCCGAACACGTCCGCGCTTTTCGCGTTCACGGCGCGCAACGGCAAGGCGACCGGCATGGCGCCGCTGCTGTCGGTGGACGCGTGGGAGCGGTGCAGCGACAGCTGGAACCCGCGCACGCTCGGCATGATGCTGCCGGTGCTGCTGCTCACCCTCTTCACCGGCATCCTCTGCCTGTTCTGGCCGGGGAGCACGCGCGCCGAGCGCCTCGCCCGCTGGCTACCGCTGTTGCAGCTGGGCCCGGTCATTGCCCTGCCACTGGTGCTGCTCGGTTTCTACGCGGCGGACGACGGCATCATGTACCACGTGCTCCAAGCACAGCCGGGGCGCTTTATCGGCCTTGCGATCGCGGGCAATCTCGGCGCGCTCGTCGCCGTGCTGACGATCGCCGCCGCAGTCGCAGCATGGCTGCGCGGCTGGTGGGGCGAAGGACGGCGCGCCCTTTTCCGGCGTGTGCATTTCAGCCTCATCGCCATCGCCGCGGCGGGCATTCTTGCCTTCCTCGCCTCGCTCAATCTTGTCGGCTGGAACCTGCCGTAATGGGAATAGACATGAAATCAAAAATCGGACAACCGCTCGGCACCTCGCGCTGGTTCGACGTGGAGCAGGCGCTGATCACGCAGTTTTCCGCGTCCACGCTCGACGATGACCCGATGCATCTCGATCCCGAATGGTCAAAGGCGAACACGCCGTTCGGCGGCACCGTGGCGGCGGGTTTCTGGACGACCTCGATGCTGATCACCATGTCGCACGACATCGGCTTCATCGATGCGTTCGGCGAGAGTGAAGGCGGCGCCTGGTATGCGCTGAACTACGGCTTCAACCACATGCGGCTGATCACGCCCGTTCCGGTGGGAAAGCGCATCCGGGGACATATGCGCCTGCGCGACTTCCAGGATCGCGGCGAGGGCAAATTCCTGCTCACGATCGACGTGGAGGTCGAGATCGAGGGCGAGGCGAAACCCGCGCTCGTTGCCGAATGGCTCGCGATGGTCTTGCGGTCCTAGCGCGAGGGCTTGCCGGGGGGCCTCGGGCGGCGCGGCTGGCCGGGACGCGGCTGGCTTGGTCGCGGCGCACCGCGCGGACCGGACGGCGCGGCTGGCGGCGGACGGCGCGGCGGCGGCGCAAGATCCGGATTGAAGACGGTATAGCCTTCCTTTTGCAGCCGCGTGAACGCAACGCGCACACTCGCGAGGATCGATGCCTGCAATGCCTGCGGGAGATCGTCGAACGTCGTGTTCGGGTGAATGGCGCTGAGATCGCGAAGCAGATTGTTGGGCACGCCGCCCGACGCCGTGCGCAGCGCGGAAACGCCGTCGATCACCGCCGCGACAATCGCCTCCCGCATCACTTCGGCCGCCGGTTTCACCATGACCTTAACTCCTGCCCGAACACCGCGAAGCGCTATACACAGCGCGGCGCAGGCACGGAACCGGAATTCGCGATCAGTTCGCCGCCTGCCGGATCATCTGCTTTGCGATGATCGTCTGCTGGATCTGCGAGGTGCCCTCATAGATGCGGAGCAGGCGGACATCGCGATAGAAGCGCTCGACCTTGTATTCGGCCATGTAGCCCGCGCCGCCGTGGATCTGCACGGCGCGGTCGGCGATGCGGCCGACGGCTTCGGAAGCGTGGAGCTTCAAGGCCGAGCATTCGAGGCTGACCGCTTCGCCCGCATCGAACTTGGCGGCGACCGATTGCAGCAGCGCCTCGGTCGTCAAGAGGTCCACCTTCATATCCGCGAGCATCGCCTGCACGAGCTGGAAGTCGGCGATGCGCGCGCCGAACTGCTTGCGCTCGATTGCGTAGGCGAGGCTCATCTCGATCAGCCGGTCGCACATGCCGAGCGCGACGGCGGCGATGTGGATACGGCCGCGGTCCAGCACCTTCATCGCGGTCTTGAAGCCGCGCCCCGGCGCGCCGCCGATGATGTTCGCGGCCGGAACAACGACATCGTCGAGGATCACGTCGGTCGTGACCGAGCCTTTCTGGCCCATCTTCTTGTCGGGCTTGCCGAGCGTGATGCCGGGTGTATCGGCGGGCAGAACGAAGGCGGAGATGCCCGCCGCGCCTTTCACGTCGGCTTCCGTGCGCGCCATAAGCGTGAAGACGTTCGCGCGCGTCGCATTGGTGATGAAGCGCTTGGTGCCGGTGATGCGGTAGGTGTCGCCATCGCGCACCGCGACGGTACGCAGCGAGGCGGCATCGGAGCCCGCTTCAGGCTCGGTGAGACAGAAGCTGGCGATGGCCGCGCCGCTTGCGAACTTCGGTAGCCATTCGCGCTTCTGCGCCTCGGTGCCGTCGATGACGATGCCCTGGCTGCCGATGCCGAGCGTGGTGCCGATCACCGAGCGGAACACAACGGACGCGCGTGTCAGCTCGCGGATGAGCGCGGCCTCTTCGGACATGGTGCAGCCGAGGCCGCCGTATTCCTCCGGCACGGAAATGCCGAACAAGCCCATCTCGCGCATCTCGTCCACGATCGCATCGGGAACGGCATCCGCCTCCTCGACCGCGTCTTCAGCCGGGATCAGGCGCTCGTCGACGAAACGGCGAATGGCCGCACGGAACAGGCCGAATGTTTCTGCGTCCACGGCGACTCTCCTCTACATGCTCGCGCCGTATGACATGCCGCGAAGCGCCGTGCGAGCCTCGCGGTTTAGGGAACGTCGGCTGCCCTTGCCTTGGCGGCCTGCCGCTCCGCGAACCATTGCCGCAGCATTTCCATGGTGCAGCCGGTCTGCCCGCCGGAACCGACCGCCGAGCAGCTGTTCGGCATCGTGGGACGGCTCGCCTCGTCGAGCGTGCGCACGCGCGCCGTCCACGACTGCGAGGGCGGGTCGTTCTTCTTCGTTTCGCGGAGGCGCTTGGGGATGCGGTATTGCTCGCCCTCGGGCTCACGCGCGCAAACGACGATCTCGTCGCCATCGCCCTTGGGGCAGGGTTCATCGCCGTAGACGGTGATGTTGGTGATGCGGTTCGGCGCCTCGGCGTGCGCCGGTGATACGCACATGAGGGCAAGGAGCGCCGCGCCCAGAACACCCTTTGCGCTCACGCCCATGCCGCCGTGCTTCATGATCTCGTCCGCCATCGCTTGGGCATCCTTTGCGCCCATTGATGAGCGGAGGCTGAACGCGTTTACCGCGAGGCAGCCGCGTACGCGGCGCCGCCCGCGCTCCAGCCGCCGCCGAGCGCCTTGAACAGGTTGATCTGAGCGTCCGCGATGCCGGCGTCGATCGCGGCGAGCTGCGCCTCGGTTTCAGCGAACGTGCGCTCCGCATCGATGAGGGCGAGGCTATCCACCTGCCCTTCCCGCTGCTGCGCGCGGACGATGCGGGCGGCCTGCCCTGCCGCGTCGCGCGCTGCCTTCAGCGCCGTGCGCCGGTCGAGCGCGCTCGCATAGGCGGAGAGCGCCGTTTCGGTTTCCTCGAGTGAACGCAGCACGGTGCCGTCGAAGCCCGCGAGCGCCGCGCGCGTATCGGCCTCCGCTCCGGCGATGCGCGCGCGGGCGCGTTCGTGATCGGTGAACGACCAGCTGATGAGCGGGCCGAGCAGCCAGCGCAGCGGCCCGCCACCGAACACGTCGCCGATATCGGGTCCGGTCGAACCGATCGAGGCGCCGAGGCTGATGCGCGGATAGAGGTCGGCGGTGGAGACGCCAATGCGCGCGGTCGCGGCGGCGAGGCGGCGTTCGGCGGCGCGGATATCGGGCCGCCGCGCGAGAAGCTGCGCGCCGTCACCGACCGGGATCGGCGTGTCGAGACGCAGTGTGGACACCCGCTGTGCCGCAATCGGCGGAAGATCGGCGGGCACGCGGCCGGTGAGCGTGGCGAGGCGGAACAGCGCGGCGTTGCGCTCGGCGGTGAGCACGGGGATTTCGGCCTGACGCTGATTGCGAAGCGTGGCGATGCGCGCGACGTCGAGGCTGGTGGTGAGCCCCACCGCGCGGCGCCTGTCCGTGACGCGGAGCGAGCGATCGAGCAACTCCACGATGCGCTCTGCCACGGCGATCTGCTCGCCCGCAGAGGCAGCGGTTGCATAAGCGCGCGCCGTTTCCGCGACGACCGAGATGCGAATCGCCTCAAGATCGGCCTCGGCGGCGCCGAGATCGCCGCGCGCAGCCTCGATCCCGCGCGAGACGCGGCCGAACAGATCGACCTCGTAGGCGACATCCAGCCCGGCATCGATGGACCAGTCCTCACGCGGTGCGCCGGAACCGCGCTGGCTTTCGGGCAGGCGGCCGTAGGTGGCGCGGGCGCCGGCGCCCACGTCCGGCAGCCGATCGGTGCGGACCTCGCGGAGCGCTGCGCGCGCTTTCTCCAGCCGCGCGACGGCGACGCGCACGTCCGTATTCGCGGCGATGGCGTCGGCGACCAACTGGTCGAGCACGGGGTCATCGTAGAGCCGCCACCAATCGGCCTTCACCGGCGCGAGCGCATCGACCGCGGACGTCGCCGCGACGAACGCTCCGGCGGATGACGGCGTCTCGGGGGCCGCATAGTCGGGGCCGGTCGCGCAGGCGGCAAGCGCCAAAGCGGAAGCGGCGATCATCAGATTGCGGAACATGAGCTTGCGCCTTTCTTATTCGGCGAGTTGCAATGCAGTGGACGGGCCGCGGCGCATCCGTTCGCCGAGGCTGCGGCTCGCCACATAGAACACGGGAGTGAAGACGAGGCCGAACGCGGTGACGCCGATCATGCCGTAGAACACGGCGGTGCCGAGCGCCTGACGCAGTTCCCAGCCCGGGCCAGATCCCATCATCAGCGGCAGCACGCCGAGGATGAAGGCGAAGCTCGTCATCAGGATCGGTCGCAGCCGGGCGCGTGCCGCCTCGACCGCCGCATCGCGGGGTGCGAGCCCCCGATCTTCGGCCTGCTTGGCGAATTCCACGATCAGGATCGCGTTCTTCGCGGCAAGCCCGATCAGCACGATAAGCCCGATCTGCGTCAGGATGTTGTTGTCGAGCCCGTGCAGGTTCACGCCCAGCATCGCCGCGAGCAAGGTCATCGGCACGATGAGAATGATCGCGAGCGGCAGCATCAAGCTTTCGAACTGCGCGGCGAGCACGAGGAAGACGAACACCACCGACAGGCCGAAGATCAGCGCCGCGATATTGCCCGCCGCCTTCTGCTGGAAGGCAAGGTCGGTCCATTCCGCGGCGAAACCCTGCGGCAGATCCTCCGCGATCGTTTCCATCCGCGCAAGCGCCTGGCCGGTGGAGGCACCGGGCGCGGTGTCGCCGTCGATCTCGACCGCCGGGAACAGATTGTAGCGCGTGACGCGATACGGCCCGGTGCGGTCCTCGAAGGTGGCGACGGCGCCGATCGGCACCATGCCGCCGCCGTTCGAGCGCGTCTTCAATTGCGCGATGTCGGACGCATCATCACGGAATGGCGCGTCCGCCTGCGCGGTGACGCGGAAGGTGCGGCCGAGCAGGTTGAAGTCGTTCACGTAGGCCGAGCCGAGATAGACCTGCATCGCCTCGAACACGCGCGTTGCGGGCACGCCGAGCATGTCGGCCTTGGCGCGATCGATGTCCGCATAGATGCGCGGCGTCGCGGTGTTGAACAATGTGCGCACATTGGCGAGTTCCTTCGCCTGATGCGCCGCGCCGATCACGCCGCCCGCTGCCTGTTCGAGCGGCTGATAGCCCGCGCCGCGACGATCCTGGACCATCATGCGCCAGCCGCCGCCGTTGCCGATGCCCTGAATGACGGGCGGCGGCACGACGAACACGAATGCCTCGTTCAAATCAGCGAGCGCAGCGCGCATGTCGTTCTCGATGGCGGCCTCGGTGCGGCCGGTCTTCGCGCGTTCGGCGAAGGGCTTGAAGGTGACGTAAGCGGCGGCGGCGTTCGACGCCTGCGTCTGCGAGGCACCGTCGAAGCCGGAGAACATCACCGCCGCTTCGGTGCCGGGCACTTCAAGCAATTTCGCAACGGCTTTCTTGAGCACCCGGTCGGTCTGTTCGATCGAACTGCCCGGAGGGAGCTGGATCGCCGCGAGCGCATAGCCCTGATCCTGCGCGGGAATGAACCCGGCCGGAGTCGCCCAGAACAGTGCGCCTGCCGCGAGCATGAGCCCGCCGTAAACCGCGAAGACTCGCTTCGGTGCCGCTGCGAGGCGGCGGGTGAGATTGCCGTAGCCCTCGCTCAGACGGTCGAAGTTGCGGTTGAACCACGCCCCTGCCAGCCACAGACGGCGGCGCCAGCCGGTTGCGGGCGCCATCTCAGCCTTTGGCCGCAGCAGCAGCGCTGCAAGCGCAGGCGACAGCGTCAGCGACAGCACGAGCGAGATCACCGTGGCGCTCGCGATCGTGACCGCGAACTGGCGGTAGAATTCACCTGTGATGCCGGTGAGGAACGTCGTCGGCACGAACACGGCGCAGAGCACCAGAACGATCGCGACCAGCGCGGCGGAAACCTCGTCCATGGAGCGGTGCGATGCCTCGCGCGGCGAGAGCCCGAGTTCGAGATTGCGTTCGACGTTTTCGACCACGACGATCGCGTCGTCGACGACGATGCCGATCGCGAGCACGAGCCCGAACATCGACAGCGTGTTCAGCGAATAGCCGAGCCCTGCAAGCACCGCGAACGTGCCGATCAATGAAACCGGAATCGCGATGATCGGAATGATCGCCGCGCGCCAGCTTTGCAGGAAGATGAGGATGACGACGACGACGAGCAGCGCCGCCTCGAACAATGTCGCCTGCACCGCGCCCATCGATTCGCTGATGAATTCGGTGGGATTCCAGATGATCCGGTATTCGAGACCATCAGGGAAACTCTTCGCGGCTTCGGCGAGTTCGGCCTTGACGCCTTCGGCGGCCGCAAGGGCATTCGTGCCCGGGCGCTGGGTAATCCCCATGATGATCGAATCCTGGCCCGAGAGATAAGCGTTGACGCCGTAATCTTCCGCGCCCAGTTCGACGCGTGCGATGTCGCGCACGCGGGTGATCGCGCCCGAGCTATCCGTCCGCACGATGATATCGGCGAATTCCTCGGCAGTCTTGAAGCGGCCCTGCGTTTCGACACTGAGTTGCTGCGCCGCGCCCGTATCGAACGGCGGCTGGCCGATCGTGCCCGCCGCGACCTGGACGTTCTGCGAACGCAATGCGGAAACGATTTCTCCCGCAGTGAGCCCGAGCGCGGCCGCGCGGCCGGGATCGATCCAGACGCGCATCGCATAATCGCGCGCGCCGAACACCTGCACGTCGCCGATGCCGTCGACGCGTGTCAGCCGGTCCTTGATCTGCGTTAGCGCGTAATTGGAGACGTGGCTGCGATCGAGCGATCCATCGGGCGACAGCACGTTCACCGCCATCAGCCACGACGGCGAGGTCTTGCGCACGACGACGCCCTGACGGCGCACCTCTTCGGGCAGGCTCGGCTCGGCGAGCGCGACGCGGTTCTGCACGAGCACCTGCGCGGTATCGAGATCGGTGCCGAGCTTGAAGGTGACGGTGATCGTCAGCCGCCCGTCCCCAGTCGATTGCGACGACTGGTACAGCATGTTGTCGACGCCGTTGATCTGCTGCTCGATCGGCGCGGCGACCGTATCGGCGACCGTCTCTGCGGAGGCGCCGGGGTAATTGGCGCTCACCGTTACGGTCGGCGGAACGATATCGGGGAATTGCGAGATCGGCAGGCCGATATAGGCAAAGGCGCCGACGATCGTGATGATGATCGCGATCACGCCCGCAAAGATGGGTCTGCGGATGAAGAAATGGCTGAAGCGCATCGGACAATGCCTTTCCTGCCGCCTCCCGCAGTTTGCGCGGGAGGCGTGGCCTTCGTTTGGTGTTGCGGCGGATCAGAGCGCCGCGATGGTCGCCTGAGAAGCCGCGGGTTCGTTCACGGACGCAGCGGTAGTCGGCGCCGCGCCCGGCGGATCGATTTTGGCGACACGCGCCGCGACCTTTGCGCCGGGCTGCACCATCTGGAGGCCCTGGATCACAACCTTGTCACCTGCCGAGAGCCCTGCGCGGATGCTGCGCAGGCTGCCGATGCGCGGGCCGGGCGTGACTTCGCGCGCGGCGACGGTACCGTCCTTGCCGACAACATAGACCACCTTGCGCGCCTGATCGGTGCGAACGGCGGCGTCGGGAACGAGCAGTGCCTGTGCAGGCGAGCCGTCCGTCAGCCGCATGTTGCCGAACATGCCGGGCGTGAGGAAATAGTCCGGGTTGGCGACGACGGCGCGGGCGCGGATCGTGCCCGAATGGGCGCTGATGCCGTTGTCGGTGAAATCGACATGCCCTTTCCAAGTGTAGCCGGTTTCATCCTGCAAACGGATTTCGACCTGCTGCGCCACGTTCGACTTCTGCCGTTCGCGCTGCGCCTTCAGGAACAGCGCCTCCGAACTGTCGAAGGTGAAGTAGATGGGGTCGAGCGCGTTGATGGTGGTGAGCAACGTGCCGCCGCTGGCATCGGCGGTGGACACGATATTGCCCGCATCGACGCGGCGGTCCGAAATGCGCCCTGTGATCGGCGCACGCACCTCGGTGAACTGCACGTCGAGCGCGCGGGCGCCGACACGAGCATCGGCCGCCGCAAGTGCAGCGCGGGCGGCGCGGACACGGGCCGCAAGGCGATCAAGATCGCTCTGGGATACCGCATCATCCGCACGCAGACGGTTGGCACGTTCGAGATCGGCCTCCGCCAGCGCAACATCGCTGCGGGCCTGCGCTGCGCCCGCACGAGCCTCCGCGAGCGCAGCGTTGAACGGCCGGGGATCAATCGTGAAAAGGCGCTGCCCTTTCTGCACGATCGCACCGTCAGTGAAATGGACCGCAGTCACGGCGCCGGAGACGCGCGGGCGCACGTCTACACTGCTCGACGGTTCGAAACGGCCGACATGATCGTCCCACTCCATCACTTCGCGCACGAGGGGTGCAGCAACCGTGACGGTGGGCGGCGGGGCCGCAGCAATCGCGGGCGATTCACGGTTCAGAACGCCGACCGCAACGACGGCAATCACCGGCAGCGCGGCGGCGGACACGTGCTGCCAAAGCGGGCGATCGGTAAACCGCCGCCGCACGGGCGAAGCCGTCGCGGCGTCGGCTTCGATCTTGGTCATCATGTTCATCGGGAAATCCTTCGGTCGCGGCGCGCACGGGCGCTCGTGATGCTGCTCGCAAGCAGCGCATAGTGATCGTGGGTGAAACCGGCGCTGAGGAAGCTGCGGATCGCGGATTCAGCAATGTGATAGCCCTGATGCCACGTCAGCACGGCGATCTTGCGCAGGGCTTCCAGTTTCGAATCCGCGAGCTGCGGATTGGGCCGGCTTCCAAAGAGGGTGCCGAGCGCGACGGCGACGCGGCCGGGGGCGTGCAGCGTCGAGAGGGAATCGCGCTCGGCGAGGGCCACCACCGACCATTCGAGAGCCGAGAAACGGGCGCTCGGACGGTCGGCAGCGGGGGACGAGGATAAAGTGGGAATGGCGGCGCCCAGAACATCCGTGAAGGCGAGATAGGCCATGGTGCAAGTCTCCTTGATCGAGGCGCAAGCGCCATCGTTCGCCGGGCGTCTTGACCACGGCGCTTGGTTTGAATCGCGACCACACAGCAAAGCGAAGCTCTGCCAGACGATCGTCAGCTAAGGATTGCGGACTGAAATGGACGCTGGCGTCCGGAATCAGCCCTTGTGAATACCGCAGTGTCGCATCGGTTGCCTTTCGATGCCGTGAGCCGTCAGGATGGCCGCTCACCTTCTGTACCTAGAGGTATATAAACCGTGCTGCGGTGCGTCAACAGCTTTTTGTACCGGTCGATAAAGATTTATTTCCGGTATGCGAAAGCTGCTATTTCGAAGGCCACATCATCATGCTGGTTTCGATCATGCGTTCAAGATCGGCGCGCGTCGCGCCCGCCCCCGCCTGCACCGCCATGCCCTGTAGAAGCGCATAGAGAAAGCTGGTCAGCCCCTCCACATCCACGCTTTCGGGGAGATCGCCTTCCGTCTTCGCGCGCTCGAAGCGTTCGATGAGCGCGCGCCGCGCGACCTTGCCGCGTTCAACCACCTCGAGCCGGATGCACTCCGCCTCCGCCCCGCACGCGACCGCGCTGATCACGCCGAGGCAGCCGTGCGGCTCGCAGTTGCTTGTCTGATTCTCCATGCTGCCGTGCAGCAAATGATCGGCGACCCCGCGGGCGGTCGGCTGCGCTAGCGACTTGCCGACATAGGCAAGCTTCTCGGTCTCGTAGAGGTCGAGCGCCTTGCGAAACAGCGCCTCCTTGTTGCCAAACGCCGCATAGAGGCTGGGGCGCGTGATCCCCATCGCCTCGGTGAGGTCGCTCAGCGACGCGCCTTCGTAGCCCTTGCTCCAAAACACGCGAAGCGCGGCGGCAAGCGCCGTATCCACGCAAAACTCGCGCGGACGTCCTTTCACGGGAGCAGTGACCGTTTCCATAACGAGCGGTATATAATCAAACCGTCACGGAATACAATCGTCTCGTGTCGGTGACGGAAGGAATCTCATTCCAGATTTTGCTGCAGACGGTTCAGAAGCCCGATCAGACGCCTGAAATCCGGAGCCGAGAAACCGCGAATCAGGCGCCGGTAGAGCGGTGCCGTCACGGCGCGCGCCGCCTTCAGCTTTTCGCGGCCCAAGGGCTTCGTCGCCAGCGTCGTCACGCGGCCGTCCGTGGGGGACGGCCGCGTCTCGATAAGCCCGGCCTTCTCCATCCGCTCAGCGACGCGCATCAGCGTGGAGACGTTGATGACGGCAAGCTTCGCGACCTGGCCGATCGACTGGGGTTCCGCCTCCCCCAGAATCATGAGGACGCGCCATGTCGGGATGTCGATACCGATGGTGCGCAGTTCCGCTTCGATGATGACGTTGTAGCGGCTGACCGTGCGATTCAGCAGGTAAAACGGATAGTTATCCACGCAGAAGTCATCCGATCCCGGATCCCCCAGGGCACGCAAATCCTCGGCCACTTCAAGCTCCTTCGACACGCCATCGAATTTACTTGCATATGCAAGTTTATCGAAGCATAGTTCGGGCTTCATGATCTGGAGGAGGGATTATGTCCAGCGCGCCGATTCTTACTGGGCTTGCACACGCGTTGTCGCGCGGAGACGTGCGGGTCGTCGATCTGACCCAGACGCTGTCGGAAGATACGCCGCTGCTGGTTCTGCCGGAGCCGTTCGGACAGACGGCGGCGTTCTCGCGGCAGGAAATCTCGCGTTATGACGAGCGCGGCGTCGCATGGCACTGGAACAATTTCACCGTGGGCGAGCACACCGGCACGCATTTCGATGCGCCCGTCCACTGGGTGAGTGGCCGCGATCTGCCGGACAATACGGTGGATGCCGTTCCGGCCGCGAATTTCGTAGCGCCCGTGGTGGTTCTGGATTTCTCCCGCGAATGTGCGGCCGACCCGGATTTCCTGCTGACCGCCGCGCACGTGAAGGACTGGGAAGCCGCGAACGGCCCGATCCCCGCGGGAAGCTGGGTTCTGTTCCGCACCGACTGGTCCAAGCGCGACGTCGATGCCTACACCAATCGCCGCGAAGACGGCGCGCACACGCCCGGCCCGGCGACGGACGCGATCGAATATCTGATCGCGCGCGACATCCTCGGCTTCGGCGTGGAGACGATCGGCACCGATGCCGGGCAGGCCCATCTGCTGACGCCCGCCTACCCGGCGCACACGCTGCTGCACGGCGCCGGACGCTATGGCCTGCAGTGCCTGCAAAATCTCGATCAGCTCCCCGCGACGGGCGCGGTGCTGATCTGCCCGCCGCTGAAGATTCGCGGCGGATCGGGAAGCCCGCTGCGCGTTCTCGCCCTCGTCGAGGCGTAAGCGGTGGCCGAGCGTTCGTTCGTTGCCGAAGCCCGGAAGCTGACAGCCGGAGCCGGTGAGACATTCACCGGCGAAGGCATTCTCGCCGTGACGAAGGCGCTGCTGCAATCAGGCGTGGCTTACGTAGGCGGCTATCAGGGATCGCCGATCAGCCACCTGATGGACGTGTTCGCGGATGCGAGCGATCTCCTCGAAAGTCTCGACGTGCACTTCGAGGCGAGCGCCTCGGAAGCGAGCGCCGCCGCCATGCTCGCGGCTTCCGTCAATTATCCGCTGCGCGGTGCGGTCGTCTGGAAGTCGGTGGTCGGCACGAACGTCGCGTCGGACGCGCTTTCGAACGTCGCGTCGGGCGGCGTGACGGGCGGCGCACTCGTCATCGTCGGCGAAGACTATGGCGAGGGTTCCTCGATCATGCAGGAACGCACGCACGCCTTCGCGATGAAGTCGCAGATCTGGCTGCTCGACCCGCGTCCCAACCTGCCGAGCATCGTGGCGGCCGTGGAACAAGGCTTCGCGCTTTCCGAAGCTTCCAACACGCCGGTGATGCTGCAGCTGCGCGTGCGATCGTGCCACATGACGGGGTCGTTCATAGCGAAGGACAACGTGCGGCCGACACTGACGGTCGCCCAGGCCGCCGCCGCGCCGCAGCGCGATACCACCCGCATCGTCCTGCCGCCTGCGAACTTCCTGCACGAGGTAGAGAAGATCGAGAAGCGCTGGCCGGCGGGCATCGCCTATGTGCGCGACCACAATCTGAACGAACGGTTCGGTCCGGACGAGGCACACGGCATCGGCATCATCGTGCAGGGTGGGCTTTACAACAACCTCAATCGCGCGATGGAACTCTCCGGCCTTTCGAATGAATTCGGCGACAGCGCGCTACCGATATATTGCCTGAACGTCACCTATCCACTGATCCCCGACGAGGTGAGCGCGTTTTGTGCGAACAAGCGCGCGGTGCTGGTGGTGGAGGAAGGCCAGCCCGAATTCATCGAGCATGAACTGAATACTCTTGTGCGCCGCGCGGGTCTCGATTGCCGCATCATCGGCAAGGACATACTGCCGCGCGCCGGGGAATATAGCGCGCAGGTGATCCGCAAGGGGCTTTCCGACTTCCTGCACGCATGGGCGCCCGAAATCGCGCCGGCGAAAGCGGCGGAAGACCCCCTGCCCGCGCCGGTCGCGCGGCAGATCCCGCCGCGCCCGGCGGGCTTCTGCACGGGCTGCCCGGAACGGCCGGTGTTCACGGCGATGAAGCTGCTCGAACGCGAGCTTGGCCCGGCGCACGTTTCGGCCGACATCGGCTGCCACCTGTTTTCGATCCTGCCGCCCTTCAACATCGGCAACACGACGATGGGCTACGGCCTCGGCACGGCGGGCGCGTCGGCATTCAAGCCGAAGGGGAAACGCGCGATCGCGGTGATGGGCGACGGCGGCTTCTGGCACAACGGCCTCACCTCCGGCATCGGCAACGCGGTGTTCAACAAGGACGACACCGTTACCATCGTGATCGACAACGGCTATTCGGCGGCAACCGGCGGCCAGGATATTCCCTCCTCCCGCGCCGACAACAAACGGCGGGTGACGCGCAATCCGATCGAGCGTGCCATTCGCGGCGTCGGCGGCGCGTGGGTGCGCACGATCGAACGCACCTACGACATCAAGCAGATGCGCGACACGCTGCGCGAGGCGCTGACCGCGCCCGACAAAGGCCCCAAGGTCATCATCGCGCAGTCGGAATGTATGCTGAACCGACAGCGGCGCGAGAAGCCGCTGATGCGCAAGGCGGAGAAGGACGGCAAGCGCGTCGTGCGCGAGCGCTTCGGCGTCGATAGTGATACGTGCACCGGCGATCATAGCTGCATCCGGCTTTCGGGTTGCCCTTCGCTTTCGATCAAGCCCAATCCCGATCCGCTGCGGCGAGACCCGGTGGCGCACGTGGAAAACAGCTGCGTCGGCTGCGGCCTGTGCGGCGAGGTGAGCCACGCGGCGGTGCTGTGCCCGAGTTTCTACCGCGCCAGCATCGTTTCCAATCCGGGCCGCGTTGAGCGCGCGTGGATGAAGGTCCGCCAAGCCATTATCGGGCGCCTTCAGCAGCGGGACAACCGCGCACGCCTGGCCCGGGCGTTCTGACCATGCAGCAGAACCGTTTCAGCATCGCGATCCTCGCGCTCGGCGGACAGGGCGGCGGCGTGCTTGCCGACTGGATCCAGCACATCGCGCGTGAAAGCGGCTGGCTGGCGCAGGGGACCTCGGTTCCGGGCGTCGCGCAGCGGACCGGATCGACGGTCTATTACGTCGAACTTGCGAAGCCCGATGCGGGTGGGCGCACGCCGATCATGGCGCAAATGCCGATGCCGGGCGACGTGGACATCGTGATCGCATCCGAACTCATGGAAACCGGCCGGGCGCTGCTGCGCGGCTTTTCCACGGCAGGCCGCACCACGCTGATCGGATCGACGCACCGTATCTACGCCATTTCAGAAAAGGCGGCGATGAGCGACGGGCGCGGCAACGGCGAGGCGATTATCGCAGCCGCCGGCCAGCGTTCGAAACGTTTCATCGGCTTCGATATGGAAGCCGCGGCCGACGGCACGAACAGCGTGATCAGCGCCGTGATGTTCGGCGCCCTTGCGGCAAGCGGGGCGCTGCCTTTCGCGCGCGATCTGTTCGAGAAGGCCATTCGTGACAGCGGCATCGCCGTTGCGACCAATCTCGCCGGATTCGATGCGGGATGGCAAGCCGCTGAGGGCGTTGTCGCGATGCCTGCGGAGGAAAGCCACCCGGTTCCGCAGGCGACCACGCCTGCCGGCAAGGCGCTGGAAGCGCGCGCACGCGCGGGCCTGCCCGAAGCCGCGATTCCAAATGCGCTGCACGGCATTCAGCGGCTGATGGATTATCAGGACGCCGCCTACGCCGGGCTTTTCCTCGATCGCCTGGAAAGCGTTGCCGTGCGCGACCAGAGCCCCTTCACGCTCACCGCCGAAACCGCGCGCCACCTCGCGCTCTGGATGAGCTACGAGGATTCGATCCGCGTGGCTGACCTGAAGACACGCGACACGCGAATCGCGCGCGTGCGGGGCGAGGTGAAGGCTTCGGACGCACAGCTTCTGACGATCACCGAATTCATGCACCCCCGGCTTCGCGAAATTTGCGAGATCCTGCCCGCCCGTCTCGGCCGCGCCATTCTTGAAAGTGAATTCCTTACCCGTCGCATCTCCGGCTTTTTCACGAGCGGCAGGCACGTGGAAACGACAAGCCTGCACTGGTTTTTCCTGCTGAGAACACTTGCCGGGCTGCGCAGATGGCGACCGAAATCGCTGCGCTTTGCCCACGAACAAGCCCGGATCGAAACATGGCTCGAGCGGGTGCGGACGGCGGCGGCAAGCGATGTCGCGCTTGCGATCGAACTCGTGCGCTGCCAGCGGCTTGTCAAAGGCTACGGCGACACGTTCGACCGCGGGCTCAACAATTTCGAGCGGATCATGGCGGCGCTGCCGCGTTCGGCCGAAGAGGTGAGTCGCTTGTGCGCGGCCGCGCTCGCAGATGAAGGCGGAAAAGCGCTCGACGAAGCACTGAAAGCCGCCTGAAATCTCGGGCTGCACGTGCAGCGTCACGATATAATACTTGATTATTCAAGTTTTCGGGGTAACCTTGTTGCACTTGGGAGAGGAGTTCATACCGTGGCGATCGAAGCGCGATCCTCGGTCTATCTGACCTTCGCGGCGGCGGCGCAGCGCTGGGCGGCGCGCCCCTTCCTTCACGCCCCCGCAGATGCCATCGGCGAACCCCTGCCCTTCGAACAGAGCTTCGCGGAAGCCGCCGGAGCCGTTGAAACCCTCCGCGCTGCCTACGGCAAACAGGGATACGGCAATGGCCACCGCATCGGCCTCGCGCTCGACAACCACCCTGCCTTTTTCCTGCACTTTCTGTCGCTGAACGCGCTGGGCGCGAGCGTCGTGCCGCTCAACACCGCGATGCGCCCGGAAGAGATGGCGCCGATCGTCGCGGCGGCCGATCTCGATGCCATCGTGGCCTGGCCGAAGCATCGCGCCATGCTGGAAAACACACAAACGCTGAGCGGCACAAATGTGCCCGTGGCGGAGCCATCGCTCGCCGACCTCCCCAGCGCAGTGCGTGACGCGCGCGAAGATGACACGCCGGACGCCGACCGCGAGGCAGCGATGCTTTTCACCTCGGGTACGACCGGGAAACCCAAGGGGTGCATCCTCTCCAACGCCTATTTCACATGGGTGGGCCATTTTTACGCGACACTCGGCGGACATTGCGCTTTTCGCGAAGGCGAAGACCGCATCCTGACGCCGCTGCCGGTCAACCATATGAATGCGCTCGCGTGCAGCTTCATGGCCGCGATGATGACGGGAAGTTGCCTGATCCAGCTCGACCGTTTCCACGCCTCGCGCTGGTGGGACACGGTGCGCGAGACGCGTGCAAGCGTGATTCACTATTTGGGCGTCATGCCCGCGATCCTGCTGCAGCGGGACGACGAAACGGCCGGCCTCGACGTCCGGTTCGGTTTCGGCGCGGGCGTCGATCCGCGTCACCATGCCCGCTTCGAGGAACGCTTCGGCTTCCCGCTGATCGAGGCGTGGGCGATGACCGAAACCGGCGCCGCCGCGTGGATCACCGCCAATCGCGAACCGCGCCACATCGGCACGCGCTGTTTCGGTCGCGCGCCTGATCATCTCGATGTGCGCATTGTCGACGACGCGGGCGCTGATGTGCCGGACGGCGTGCCGGGCGAGCTTCTCGTCCGCGCGCGCGGCGACGATCCGCGCCGCCACTTCTTTTCCGGCTATTATCGCGATCCTGCGGCCACCGAGGCGGCGTGGGAAGGCGGCTGGTTCCACACCGGCGACATCGTGAAACGCGATGCCGAGGGCAATTTCTTCTTCGTCGATCGCAGCAAGAACATCGTGCGCCGCAGCGGCGAAAATATCGCGGCGGTCGAGGTGGAGGGCGTGTTGATGCAGCACGCGTCCGTCGCCGCCTGCGCCGTGCTTCCGATTGAGGACGAACTGCGCGGCGAAGAGGTGATGGCACTGGTGCAGACGGATGAAAGCGCGGCAGGCGAAGCGCTGGCGATCGATCTCGTGAACCACTGCCTCGAACGCCTCGCTTATTTCAAGGCGCCCGGCTACATCGCATTCGTCGATCATTTGCCGACAACGGCATCGCAGAAATTGCAACGCGGCGAAATCCGGTCGCTCGGCCGCGAACTCCACGCCAAGGGCAAGGCCTTCGACATGCGCGCGCGGAAGCGCGGGCCAAAGGCGGCATGAGCGGCGCGCGCGACTATCGGGGCGTTGCCGTCACCTCTCCGGTGACGGTTCCTTACGTTCGGCGCAGCGACAGGCCCGCGCATTGGTTCATCGGTTCGGCGCTGCGCGCGCTTCTCGATGCGAGCGGGCTCGACAAGGACGCGATCGACGGGCTTGCAGTTTCCTCCTTTTCGCTGGGGAGCGACACGACGATCGCGCTCACCGAGCATTTCGACATGTCGCCGCGCTGGATCGAATGGCTGCCCACGGGCGGTGCGAGCGGTGTGATGGCGCTGCGCCGCGCCGCGCGCGCCGTGCAGGACGGCGACGCGAATATCGTCGCCTGCATCGCGGGTGACACGGCGGGGAGCGCCAGTTTCTCAAACCTCGTGAGGGACTTCAGCCGCTTTTCGAGCACCGCCGTTTATCCTTATGGCGCAGCCGGGCCCAACGGCGTGTTCGCGCTCATCACCGACAATTACATGCGCCGTTTCGGGGCGGAGCGTGCAGATTTCGGACGGATTGCCGTCAGCCAGCGCGCCAATGCGCGCGGCAACCCTAATGCGCTGCTCGGCGCGAAGCCGCTCAGCCTCGACGACTATCTCGCCGCGCCGCCGATCGCCGAACCGCTCCATCTGTTCGACTGCGTTCTGCCCTGCGCAGGCGCCGAGGCGTTTCTGGTGATGAGCGACACGCGCGCACGCACGCTTGGGCTGCGCCGTGCGCATATTCGCGGGGCGATCGAACGGCACAACGCCTTCTTTGAAGACCCAGTCGCCGAACGCGGCGGCTGGGCGATGGACCGCGATGCGCTGTACGCGCAGGCGGACCTCGGCGCCAACGCGGTGGATTGCCTGCAAACCTATGACGATTATCCCGTGATCGTCGCCATGCAGATCGAGGATCTGGGCTTTTGCGGCAAGGGCGAGGCGCCGGCGTTTCTGCGCGCGCGCGATCTGACCGTGGAAGGCGACTTTCCGCACAACAGCTGCGGCGGGCAACTGTCCTGCGGCCAGGCGGGTGCGGCGGGCGGCTTCCTGCCGGTCGTGGAGGCGCTGCGCCAGGTGACGCGGCAGCCGATCGGGCGGCAGGTGCCCGACGCGCGCATCGCGCTCGCGAGCGGCTACGGCATGGTCACCTACGACCGCTGCCTCGCGAGCGGCGCGGCGATCCTGGAGGGCGCGGCATGAGCATCCGCCTCCAGACCTGCACGGCGTGCGGCACGCACCAATATCCCGAGCGCGATCTGTGCCGCGCATGCCTGCGCGATGAGCTCGTCCGCACCGAAAATGACGGTCAGGGACGTTTGATCGCCGCGACGACGCTGCATCGGTCGCTTGAGCCCGATACCGCGCTCCCGCTTCGTATTGGCGCGGTCGCGCTCGATGCCGGTGTGCGCGTGATCGCGTTCCTCGGACGCGGCGTTCAGCCGGGTGATCGCGTCGTACTCCATGCTACCGCCGATGCGGAACAGCACCAGGTTTTCACCGCAGAGAAAGACCCCGCCGATGCCTGATCAGATGCACACGGTCCTGGTGACGGGCGGCAATGCCGGGATCGGCGCCGCGATCAGCCGAAGCCTTCTGGAAGAGGGCGTTCGGGTGATCAACGTATCGCGCCGGATGCCGGATTTCACGCACGAACGATTTCAAACGCTCGTTGGCGACCTCACCGACTCCACCGACCTTGCGCGCATCTGCGCGGAGGCCGCCGGGTTGGGCATCACCAGTTTCGTCCACAATGCCGGAGTGATCCGGCCCGCGCTGCTCGGCGCTGTAAAGGATGATGATCTCGATCATCTCGTGGATCTTCATCTTCGCGCGGCGATCCACATCGGCCAGGCGCTGCTGCCCGGAATGAAAGCCGCCGGTACCGGCCGCATCGTCATGATTTCTTCGCGCGGCGCGCTTGGTCTTCAGGGCCGCACGGCGTACGCCGCGACCAAGGCCGGCATGATCGGCATGGCGCGCACGTGGGCGCTCGAACTCGCCGGGCACGGCATCACCGTGAACGTCGTGTCGCCCGGCCCCATCGAAACCGACATGTTCCACGAACTGATCCCCGAAGGATCGGAGCGCAAGCGCAATGTCGCCGCTTCGATTCCCGTGGGGCGGGTGGGAACCCCGGAAGATGTCGCGGCCGCCGTCCGGTTCTTTCTGGGAGACGATACCGGTTTCATCACCGGCCAGAATCTCTTCGTCTGCGGCGGCGCGAGCATCGGTTCGATCACGCTTTGATTTTTTTGATTGGGAGGACCATCCATGTCCATCACAGCAGGCCTTGTCGAAGACGACCGCGTCCATCGCAGCGTCTATACTGATCCCGCGATCTTCGAGCTGGAGATGCAGAACATCTTCGGCGCGACCTGGATCTATGTCGGCCACGAAAGCCAGGTGCCGAACGACGGCGATTTCATAACGGCCTCGATCGCCCGTCAGCCGCTGCTGATGGTGCGCGACAAGGGCGAAGTGCACCTGCTTTACAACCGCTGCCCGCACAAAGGCGCGCAGGTCGTCCCCGAAGGGCAAGGCAATGCCCGCATGTTCCGCTGCGCCTACCACGGCTGGATCTTCCAGCGCGACGGCGCGGTGCGGACGATTCCGCTCGACGACGGATACGAGGGCACGTGCATGAGCAAGAACAGCCCGGATGCGAGCATGACGCGCGTGGCGAACGTCGCCTCCTACCGCGGTTTCGTCTTCGCCTGTCTTGCCGACGAGGCCCCGCCGTTCCGCGAATGGCTGAGGGGTGTCGATTCCTCCATCGACAATATGGCGGACCGCTCGCCCGAGGGTGAACTGGAGGTAACGGGCGGCGTGCTGCGCTACATGCACCGCTGCAACTGGAAGATTTTCCTCGAGAACCTCAATGACCTGATGCACCCGATGGTGACGCACATGTCATCCTCCGGCACCGCGCGCAGCGTCGCCAACCGGCACTTCGGCAAGGGTGAGAAGCTTCCACCCGCGATCGAGATTCTGGGGCCCTTCACGAGTAATTACGAATTCTTCGAGGACATGGGCATCCACGCTTTCCCGGGCGGCCACAGCTATTCGGGCGGCACGGTGAGCATCCATTCGCGTTATTCGGAAATCGATGCCTACAACGAAGCGATGAACGCCGCTTACGGCGAAGCGCGCGCGCGTGAAATCTTCTCGATGAACCGCCACAACACGATCGTCTATCCCAGCCTGACGCTGAAAGGCCCCATACAGACGATCCGCGTGATCAAGCCGATCGCTGTCGACCGCACACTTGTCGAATCCTGGACCTTCCGCATGAAGGGCGCGCCGGACGAACTCCTGGAACGCTCGATCCTCTACTGCAACCTGATCAACTCCTCGGCCAATCTGGTGGGACCTGACGATCACGAGGCGTACCAGCGAATACAGGCCGGCCTGATGACGGACAAAGTGGAATGGGTGAACATGCAGCGCCACATGGGCAAGGAACAGCCGAACGAGGATGGCGGCTGGTCAGCAATGGGCACGAGCGATCTCGTGTTTCGAAACCAATACCGGACGTGGGCCGCTTACATGGAGAAGGCCGCATGAACGCCGATCTGCAGAAGGTTGAGGATTTCCTCGTCCATGAGGCACGCCTGCTCGATGCGCGCGACTGGGCCGCATGGGATGCGCTGTTCACCCCCGACGGCATTTACTGGATGCCGGCGGCGCCCGGGCAGACCGATCCGCTGCAGCACGTCTCTCTCATCTATGAGAATGCGCTGCTCCGCGAAATCCGTATCCGCCGCTTCGCCGACAGCAGCGCCTTTTCGCTGCAAGGCGGTCCACGCGGCTGGCGCATCGTCGCCAACGCCCGGATCGATGCGCACGATGCGGAGGCGAGTACGATCACGGTCAGCTCCCGGCTGATGGCCGCCGAATATCAACGCGACCGTACCACACGCTTCGAAGCCTTCGTGACCCATCGTCTCGTGACGGAAGGCGATTCCTTTCGCATCGCGATGAAACGGGTGGAACTGCTTGACTGCGATGCCGCGCGCGGAGATATCAACCTGTACCTCTAGCCGGCAGGTCGATGACAGAACAGGTGCCCAGCGCGATCTCCGCCTCCGGCGAATTCGATATCGAGCAGTGGCCGTTCTACTGGCTGACACGGTTCACCGGCCGCTATCTCCACGAGATGGAAATCACCCTGAAGACGCTCGGGCTCGACATCCCGCGCTGGCGCGTGCTGATGAGCCTGCGTGGCGACAAGGTGCTCAGCGTCAGTGAAATCGCCGACAATGCCATCGTCAAGCTGCCGACGATGACCCGGATCGTCCAGCGAATGCAGACCGACGGCCTCGTCCGCTGCCGGCAGAGCGCATCGGACCGGCGGGTCACCGAAGTCGAGCTTACGGACGCGGGAAAACGTGCCGGCCAGCAGGCGTGGGCCGTGGCGGACAGCCTCTACACCCGCACGTTCGGCAAGATTCCGGCCGACGACGTGATGCGCCTGAACCGAACGCTGCGCACACTCAACCGCAATCTCGACGACTGACGAGAGCCGCCGCTTCGATCCCAAAAAGCTCGAGGCCTTGCCTTACCCTAAATGTGATCGCTCTTACCCCTTGGCGTACTAGAAAAAGCTGATGAAAAGCGCTCCAAAAGACGTGGGTCTTTGCGAAACAGCACCTTGATCTCAGCGGAGACTGTAACGCAGGCGCCTTGGCAACGGCTTGTCCGGAGTGAGGGAGAAGAGATGACGACTCGCCGCCCGACGACATGCGGAACCGGTTTGGCGAACGCTCCGGTATCCCGTCGCAACATGCTCGGCGGAATGGCGTTGACAGGCGTTTTCGCCGGTGCGTTCTCGGACCGTGCCCTCGCCCAGGACTCTGACCGATGGAACGTCATCGTGATCGGCGCAGGTGTGTTTGGGGCATGGACAGCCTGGAATTTGCAGCGCAGGGGGCAGAAGGTGCTGCTCGTCGACGCCTGGGGCGCGGCGCATAGCCGGTCATCGTCCGGCGGTGAGACGCGCCTTATCCGCACGGAGTACGCAGGCAACGCGCTGTACACGCGCTGGGCGTGGGAATCGCTTGCAGAGTGGCATGGCCTGTCGCGTCGCCACGAAAGCCCGATCTTCCTCAAAACGGGCGCGCTTTACATGTACCCCCAGGATAGCGCGAAGATCGACGAGAGCATTGCGCTCCAGCGCGGGCTCGGCATACCGATCGAGAAGATGACGGCGCCCGAAATGGCGAAGCGCTGGCCGCAGATCAATTTCAGCGGCATCGCGGTGGGCGTGATGCAACCGACGATGGGCGCGCTGATGGCGCGCAGGAGTATTCAAAATCTCGTTTCCGAGTTCGTGAAAGCGGGCGGAACCTATCGGACGTTGGCCATCGATCCGCCACGTTCGACGGGATCGGCGCTCAATTCGATCTCGGGCAGCGGTGAGACGCTGCGCGCAGACTCCTACGTCTTCGCCTGCGGCCCATGGCTTCCCACAATGTTTCCGGACGTGATCGGCAACCGTATCGTTCCGACCCGCCAGGAGGTGTTCTTTTTCGCGCCTGACGCCGGCGACGCGCGCTTCGGACATGCGAACCTTCCGGCGTGGGTCGATGTCAGCAGCGCGGACCTTCATTACGGCTTTCCGGACATCGAAGCGCGCGGCTTCAAGATCGCGCTCGATAAACATGGCCCGAAGACAGATCCGGACCGCAACGACCGCCGGGTGACCGATCAGGGCATTCACGACGTTCGGAACTACCTTCGGCGGCGCTTTCCCGATCTTGCCGACCGTCCGCTCACGGAAACACGGGTCTGCCAGTACGAAAACAGCGACAACGGCCATCTGCTGATCGACCGGCACCCGCTCTGGGCAAACACATGGATCGTGGGCGGCGGCAGCGGACACGGCTTCAAACATGGGCCTGCCGTCGGGCGCTATGTGGCTGAGCATGTGCTAGGGGAAGGCGAGACCGAACCGGACCTTGCCTTGAGCGCACACCGGCCGCATGACTGAAGGGAAATGCGAATGATCAAACTTGTCCCTGTCGCAGCGCTGCTCTTGTTCCCTGCCATGGTCGCAAGCGCGGCCCCCGCGGCGACGCCATCTCCCCCAGGCTATACGATGCCGTCCACGCATATGTGGGACATGAAAGCCGACACGGGCGAGATTTACCGGATATTCGTTTCCTTCCCGATTGAAGGCGAACCACCGGCGGACGGCTATCCCGTGCTTTATGTGCTGGACGGCAACGCGAGCTTCGCCTCCTTTGCCGAAGCGCGGCGCCTGCAAGAGTTCTACCCTGTCGGGAAATCGATCGTGGTCGGCGTCGGCT
>ERZ1645185.79-NODE-79-length-43368-cov-5.601528_pt1 | contig 43368 bp, 26 predicted proteins | sample MGYA00575351_ERZ1645185 | MGnify/ENA primary metagenome ERZ1645185 (study PRJEB40838, sample SAMN11284767) | freshwater sediment metagenome | isolation source: river sediment | host: Sediment | place: India: Jana village, Kanpur | collected 2015-12-17 ... | reverse complement strand
TTCTCGGTGACCGAGGTGCGCGCCCTGCCGCGGACGCTGCCGACGCTCTGACCGGCGCGCACGGTCGCACGCGGCCCGCAGGAACGACCGCGCCGGTGGATGCCCTTCACGTCATCCACCGGCGCGTGCCTTCGGTCGAACGATTGTGTCCTGCGTCGCCCCCGGAGAGGTGGACAGGGGGCCGGCCGGCCCCCCACCAGCACCGACCCGCACCCCCTGCCATCTCTTCCATCGGGGCTTCGTTCCTTCTGACACGTCCTACGCGGAAAGGGTTTACCGGGTTTCGCGGGGGAATGTCAGGGGGATGTGAGGAGCGTCATCAGAGGCTCAGCCAGTACGACCCCTTGATCACGAACGTGTTGTCCGACCGCGACCGGAACAGGTCGCCGTAGTCGCGGCCCACGTTGAACGAGCCGACGTTGCGGTCGCCCTGGCCGCGGCCTTGCTGCCAGACGAAGAAGAGCACCGAGCCGGGGCGGTACTCCCAGCGGAGCACCGTGTTCGACCGGAACTGCTTGAAGTTGAAGTCCTCGAGCGGCGCGCCGGCGTACGACTGGAAGCGGTCCTGGTAGCGCGCCGCGCGGGGGTCGGCGAGCTCGCGGTGGTCGGCGTAGTCGCCGGCCGTGATGAACGGCTGCGCGTACACCTGCAGCGAGAGCGTCGGCGTCATCGTGTAGTCCACGCGCGCCGTGACCGAGCTGGTGCGCTGGCCGAGCCGCGCGAAGGTGTAGTGCGTGCCCGCGGCGTCGCGGAAGTTGCCGTACCACTGCGCGTCGTACACGCCGCCGCTGAGGTGCAGCCCCACGGAGGCCTGCACGCGGCTCGCCATGCGGAAGTTCACCGAGGGATCGACCCCCCACTCGCTCGACCCGCTCACGTCGGGCAGCTGGTAGTAGCCCTGCAGCACCACGCTCACCGGCTTGCGGCCGTCGGTCTCGAAGCCGAGCCAGCCGTTCTGCCGGAGGTTGCGGCGCAGCGCCGGGCCGCCGCGCGACGCGCGGTCGTCGTAGACCTCGCCGAACGCGCCGACGTTGAAGCCGCCCCAGAACCACCACTGGTTGGGGAGCTCGCCGTTCACGTTCACGTTCGCGCCGCGGCCGATCGCGAGCCCGTCGGTGTTGAAGTCGTTCCACTGGTTGAGGTTCACGAACATCCGGCGGTAGTACTTCGTCGGCTGCGTCAGCTGCAGGCCGAACCAGTTGCCGTTGCTGCGCATGTCGGCCCGGCTGAGGAAGCCGGCGTCGTTGATCTCGTAGCCCGCGCTCGTCTCGGCGTAGCCCACCGAGAAGCGCGTGATGCCCCCGCCCGTCTTGCCGATGTTCACGCCGTAGCGGTAGCCGTCCAGCACGGTGGCCGTGCTGTCGACCTCGAGCCGCGAGTCGGGGCGCTGGTAGAGGTGCACCGCGCTGCGCTGCGTCGCGAGGATGCTCGCCGCGCTGCCGGCCACGCGGCTGGCGACGGCGTTGGCGAGCACCTGGTAGTTGTTCTTCCAGAAGCGGTGCCGCGCGTCGACGCCGAACGCGTAGGCGCTCTCGCGCAGGAAGTCGCGCGAGTCGTCGTCGACGCTGCGGTTGGTGGCGGTGAGCATCAGCCCCACGCCCGAGTTGCCGTCGCGGAGGTCCTGGCTGAGGCGCGTCACGAGGTAGTTCGTCGCCGGCTCGATCGTGCGGCCGCCCGCGCCGGCCTCGCGCTGCGTCACCGCGTCGAGGAAGCCGACGTTGAGCCCGCTCGAGGTGCGGCCGGTCAGCTTGGCCGCGCCGATGATCGTGCTGTTGTTGGGGTTGTCCTGGTCCCAGTAGGTGCCGCTGAGCTGCGGCGCGCGCCCGATCCGGCGCGAGTAGAAGAGGCTGTTGGAGACGTTGCCGCCCCCGCCGCCGCTGTTGGCGAAGTTGAACGTGCCCGCCCCCTCGAGGAAGAAGGGCCGGCGCTCCTGGAAGAACTGCTCGAACGCCGAGAGGTTGAGCACCGCGGGATCGGCCTCCACCTGGCCGAAGTCCGGGTTCACGGTGCCGTCGAGCGTGAGGTTGCTCGTCACGCCATACTTCACGTCGGCGCCGAAGGCGACCTTCTGCTGGCGCTCGAACGCGTTCCCCACCGGCCGCGGCGCATTGGTCGCGACGGTGTACGGCAGCACCTCGAGGCGCCGCGGCGTCGCGATGCCGTCGAAGCCGGAGACCTCGCCCCACTGGCTCACGAAGCCGGTGCGGCTGCGGCGGAAGAGCGGCCACGAGATGCGCTCGTTGTGCCGCGCCACGTCACGCCAGATGGCGAAGCCGAAGGTGTGCGTGTCGCCCGCCGGGAAGCGCAGCTGCCCGAACGGGATCCGGTACTCGGCGGTCCAGCCGAGCGAGTCGACGGCCGTGGCGACGTCCCACACGCCGTCCCACGAGGGATCCTCCTGCCCGTCGCCGGAGATGTAGTAGTCGCGCTTGACGCCGAGCGGGTTGGCCGTGAAGCGGAAGCCGGTGCGCTTGTCGCGGTAGCCGTCGACCATCAGGTGGATGTAGTCGCTCTGCGTGCGCGCGTCGCGCCGCGAGAGGAAGGCCATCACCGAGTCGGGGGCCGGGTCGTAGGCGCGCACGAACACGTAGAGGTACCGCGTGTCGTAGCCGACGCGCGCCTCGGTGCGGTAGCGCGGGTCGCCGTCCTCCACCGGGTCGTGCTGGCGGAACTGCGTGATCGGCGGCGCCTCGCGCCAGAGCGCGTCATCGTCCTTGCCATCGAGCGTCGGGGCGACCGCCGCGAGCGCGGCCGTGGCCGAGGTGGCCGTGGGGAGCGGGACCGGGCGCGCCGCACGCGGCGGGACGGCCGGCGCGATGGGATCGCGGGTGGGCGCAGGGCCGACCGCGACGGCGGCCTGCAGGGCGAAGGCGAGCGGGAGCAGCATATGTCATCCGGGGTTGAGGTCCCGGTGGGGGTCGGGCGCCTGGGTCCTGCAGCTGGGCGGGCGTACGCCCGCATGTCATCAGCGGTTTCGACAGCGGCACCCGCGGAAACGTTGCGTGTCGAATGTCAGCGCCCGGTGCGCGGCCGCGATCGCGTGTCATTCCGCGTCGTGCGCTTGTTGTGCGCGGCACCGAACCGTTAGCTTCGGGGCACTTCGCTATGGTACGCGCGCGCGCGTGCCCCTTCGTCACCCGGGGAGGCGCCCCGTGAGCCCTGATCAGCGCGAAAAGGAGCAGTCGGTCGCCGCGCTCGTGGCCCCGGACATCCTCGACCTGCTCGAGAGCGAGCCGGCCAGCATCGCGGCCGAGACGGAGGAGCTCCACCCGGCGGACCTCGCCGACGTGCTGGAGCTGCTGCCGCGCGAGCTCGCGCCGCGCCTGCTCGCCGCGCTCCCCGCCGACCGCGCCGCGAACGTCCTCGAGTACGTCGAGGACGCGCTTCGCAGCGAGCTGCTCGAGGCGATGGACGCGGGCCAGGCCGCCGCCCTGCTCACGGGGATGACGCCGGACGAGCGCGCCGACGCGCTCGACGAGATGGACGAGGAGGCCGCCGAGGAGATCCTCGAGGCGATCCCCGCCAAGGAGCGCGCCGAGACCGAGCGGCTCCTCGAGTACGCGCCGGACACCGCCGGCGGCCTGATGACCACGGAGTTCGTCTCGGTCCCCGAGACGCAGACCGTGGAGGAGGCGCTGGCGGCGATCCGCACCATGGCCCGGGCCGGCCGGCGCGAGGCGATGGGCACCGTCTACGTGCTCGACCCGCAGGGCGCCCTCGCCGGCGTGCTCTCGCTCCGCGAGCTGCTCGCCGCCCCCGAAGGCGCGCGCCTCACCGACGTCGCGTGGACCGAGGTCGTCACCGTCCCCGCGACCGCCGACCGCGAGGAGGTCGCGCAGCTCACGTCGAACTACGACCTCGTCGCGGTGCCGGTCGTCGACGACCACCGGCGCCTCCTCGGCGTCGTCACCGTCGACGACGTCATCGACGTCATCCAGGAGGAGCAGACCGAGGACGTGCAGAAGTTCGGCGGCCTCGAGGCCCTCGAGGAGCCGTACCTCCAGAGCTCGCTCGGCGACCTGCTCAAGAAGCGCTCCCCCTGGCTGCTCGTGCTCTTCGTCGGGCAGATGTTCACCGCCGCGGCGATGGGCTACTTCCAGGGCGCGATCGACACCGCGACGGTGCTGGCGCTCTTCGTGCCGCTGGTGATCAGCTCCGGCGGCAACTCCGGCTCGCAGGCGACGTCGCTGATCATCCGCGCGCTCGCGCTGCAGGAGCTCACCGCGCGCGACTGGTTCCGCGTGATGGGGCGCGAGCTCGTGCTCGGCCTGCTGCTTGGCACGATGCTCGGCGTCGTGGGCCTGCTGCGCGTGGTGCTCTGGCAGTGGATGGGACTCTACGCCTTCGGCGAGCACTACGTGCTGCTCGCGACGACGGTGGGGGCGACCGTGCTGGGCGTGGTGCTGTTCGGGACGCTCACCGGCGCGATGCTGCCGTTCGCGCTCAAGCGGATGGGCTTCGACCCCGCGAGCGCGTCGGCGCCGCTGGTGGCCACGCTGGTGGACGTGACGGGCGTGGTGCTCTACTTCACGACCGCCCTGCTGATCCTGCGCGGCACGCTCCTGTGAGCGCCACGTCCCCGCGCCGCGCGACCGAGCGGGGCGCCAGCGGGCTGGTGCTGCTCGCGGCCTGCGCCTTCGGCAGCCTCTCGATCGGCGTGACGCTCGCGTCGCAGGCCGGCGTGGCGCTCATCGCGCTGATGGCGTGGCGCTACGCGATCGCGTCGCCGCTGCTGGTGATCGCCGCGGGCGGGCCGGCCCGCGTGCGCGTGCCGCCGCGGCGCGCCCTCGCCATGCTCGCGCTCGGCGGCGGCGGCCAGACGCTGGTGACCTGGCTGAGCTTCTCGTCGCTCCAGTGGCTCACCGCGGCGCAGCTCGGCTTCCTCTTCTACACGTACCCCGCCTGGGTGGCGCTCTTCGCGGCCCTCAGCGGCGCCGAGCGCCTCACGCCCACCAGGCTCGGCGCGCTCGGCCTCGCGCTCGTCGGCATCGCGGCGATGGTCGGCACGCCATGGAGCGCGGCCCTCCCGCTGCCGGGCGTCGCGTTCGCGCTCGGCTCGGCCCTCATCTATGCGCTCTACATCCCGCTGCTGCACCGCCTGCGCGGGTCGATGAGCGCCGCCGGCGCCTCCGCCTGGGTGATCACCGGCGCCGCGATGGTGTTCGTCGGGTGGGCGCTCGCGCGCGGCGAACTGTTCGCCGGGATGACGGGTACGATGTGGCTGATCGCCGGCCTGGCCGCGGTGGTGAGCACGGTCGTCGCGTTCATCGCCTTCCTCCGCGGCCTCGAGACGCTCGGCCCGGTGCGCTCGGCGATCCTCTCCACGGTCGAGCCCTTCTGGACCGCGCTGCTCGCCGCACTCGTGCTGCGGCAGGCGATCGGCGCAACGACCTTCGTCGGCGGCGCGTTGATCGTGGTGGCGATCGTGCTGCTGCAGCGTACGCCGCACCCGGCGATCCCCGACGTCCCTCCCCCCGAGTGATGACCACTTCCGCGCAGCGCCCCGACGGCGGCCAGCTCGCCAACGGCACCCTGTTCACCTTCCTCGCCGCGACGGGCTTCGCGGCGGTGAGCATCCTCACCGCCAAGGCCACCGGCACCGGGCTCTCGCTCGCGACCGTGCTCGCCTGGCGCTACGTCCTCGCCGCGGTCATCCTCACGCTCTGGGTGGGGACGCACGACTACAAGCGGATCCCGCCGCGCGAGATGCTCGGTTTCGTCACCATCGGCGGCTTCGGACAGGCGCTGCTGGTGTATCTCGCGCTCTCGTCGCTCCGGTTCATCCCCGCGGCGACGCTCGCGTTCCTGTTCTACACGTATCCGGCCTGGGTCGCGCTCGCGCAGGCCGTGCGCGGTGCCGAGAAGCTCGATGCCCGCCGCGCCGGCGCGCTCGCGCTCTCGTTCGCCGGCATCGGCGTGATGGTGGGGATGCCCGGCGCCGAGGCGATCGACTGGCGCGGCGTCGCGCTCGCGCTCGGCGCCGCCCTCGTCTACGGGGTCTACATCCCCGTGATGCGCACGCTGCAGAGGGACCACCCGGTCGCGCCGCCGAGCGCGTACAGCAAGATCGGCGCGGCCCTCGCGTTCCTGGTGCTGAGCGTCAGCGACCAGTCGTTCACCTGGCGGCTCACGCCCGAGGCGTGGGGCTTCGTGCTCACGCTCACCGTCTTCAGCACGGTGCTGCCGAGCGTGTTCTTCCTGATGGGGCTCATCCGGCTCGGGCCCGTGCGCACGGCGATCGTCTCGACGGTGGAGCCGTTCCTCACCGGGCTGCTCGCGGTCCTCGTGCTCGGGCAGCCGCTCACGATGCCCACGGTCCTTGGCGGGGCGCTCATCATCGGGGCGGTGGTCCTGCTGCAGTTCCGGCGGGAACGGGTGGCGTAGCACCCGTTCCCCGGCACCGGTCGCTGGTGGGGCGAACCGGTGCATGCCGCGGCGTCAGGACGCCGTCCTCACACCCCCACCGCCGCCCGCGACTCGACCGGCGCCGCCGGAGCCTCCGCGCCGGCCTCCCCGACGATCCCCTCCTCGAGCCACGCGTGCTGCCCGGCCACGACGCGCTGGGCCACGCGGTACAGGGCGCCGTCGTGCCGTCCGTGCAGCGCCCGGAACGACGCCTCCACCCGGTCGCGCGCCTCGCGGCAGAAGAGCTCGGCGAGCTCCATCGCCTCGGCGTTCCCCTGCTCGGCGAGCATCTTCGCCCGCGCGACCGTCGACGCCATCGCGTAGAGCTCGGCCCCGATGTCCACGGCGCGGAAGAGCACCATCTGCCGCTTCTCGAGCCCCGGGCCGTAGCGCAGCATCGCATGGAAGATCGCGCGCCCCAGGCGCCGCGTGGTGCGGTCGAGCCACTCCAGGTGCCTCTCGAGCCGCCCGAAGCCCGCATACGAGCGCATCGACGACACCCACGTGCCCGGGTACCACGTGAGGTAGAACGGCGCCGCCTTCATCAGGTGCTTCACGCGCGTCGCCATGCTCGACTTCGGATCGACGATCGGGAAGGCGATCGAGAAGTGCGCGTCCACCGCCTCGCGGGCGATGAAGAGCCGCATGATCTCGCTCGACCCCTCGAAGATCAGGTTGATGCGGCTGTCGCGCATCGCGCGCTCGATCGGCAGCGGCGTCTCGCCGCGCGCGCGGAGCGAGTCGGCCGTCTCGTAGCCGCGTCCGCCGCGGATCTGCAGCGCGTCGTCCACCGAGCGCCAGGCGAGCTCGGTGTTGAACATCTTCGCGATCGCCGCCTCGAGCCGGATGTCCGTGCCGCCCCGCTCGTACAGCGCCGTGCTCATCAGCGCCACGCTCTCCATGGCGAAGGTGTTCGCCGCCATCCGCGCGACCTTCTGCGCGATCGCGTCGTGCCGGGCGATCGGCTGGCCCCACTGCACGCGCTCGCCCGCCCACTGCCGCACGCCGCGCAGCAGCGCCTTGGTGGCGCCGGCGACCGAGGCGGGGATCGTCAGCCGCCCCGTGTTGAGCGTGACGAGCGCGAGCTTGAGCCCCTTCCCCTCGCCCCACAGGATGTTCCGCGCCGGGACCTTCACGTCCGTGAACGAGAGCCAGCCGTTCTCGATCGCCTTGAGCCCCATGAAGCGGCAGCGGTGCTTCACGGTGATGCCCGGCGTCCGCGCGTCGACGATGAAGGCGGTGATCTGCTTCTTCCGCAGCCGGCCGTTCACCTCGCGGTCCGGCGTGCGCGCCATCACCACGAACAGGTCGGCGCGCGTGCCGTTGGTGCACCAGAGCTTCTCGCCGTTGATCACCCAGTGCGCGCCGTCCTCGGTGGGGACGGCGGTCGTGGTCATGTTGGCCGGGTCGGAGCCGGCGTTCACCTCGGTGAGCGCGAACGCGGTGATCCCGCCCTTGGCGATGCGCGGGAAGAACTCGCGCTTCTGCTCCTCGGTGCCGAACAGCTTGAGCGGCTGCGGCACGCCGATCGACTGGCTGGCCGAGAGCAGCGCGCAGAGCGACCCGCACTTGCTCGTGACCATCTCCATCGCCTTCACGTACGCCATCTGCGAGAGGCCGAGGCCGCCGTACTCGGCGGGGACCTTGATGCCGAACGCGCCCATCTCGCGCAGTTCCTGCACGTAGGCCTCGGGGATCTCGCCGGTGCGGTCGACGAGGTCGGCGTCGTAGCGCTCGAGGAACCCGCGCAGCCGCTCGAGGAACGGCGCGGCGGCCTGCATCGCCGCCGGGTCCTCGGGCGGGTGCGGATGGACGAGGTCGAAGCGGAACCGGCCGAGGAAGAGCTCCTTCACGAAGCTCGGATGCTCCCACGCGGACTCGCGCGCGTCCTCCGCGACGTCGCGCGCCTCCTGTGCGGACGCGGGCGTCGTGCTCTGGTGTGCGGCCACTGATGGCCTCCTTCGGGATATGTGGGTCGAGCGAGGTGGCGGGTCGCAGGGCTTCCCGCAGCGTCCCTGACCCTAGGACGCGGCGCGCCCCGCGGCAAGGGCGCGGCGGAACAGCAGCAGGCCGCCGGCCACGGCGATGGTCGCGAAGGCGAACCACTGGATCGCGTAGGAGAGGTGCGAGCCCGGCCCCAGCTCAGGCGGCCCCAGCCGGCGCGGCACCGAATCGGCGCGCGCGGCGCTGTCGCTCGTCATCACCACCTGCACGGGGCTCACCGGGCGACCGAGGCGCGACTGCAGCGCGGCGCGCGTGAGGACGCGCAGCGGGGCCGCGCTGTCGGCGGGCGGCGCGGCGCCGTCCGCGGGGAGCGGCAGCGCGTACCCGGCGAGCGCGACCGAGTCGGCCTCGCGCCAGCGCGCGCGATCCACCTGGCGCGCGTCAGGGGAATAGACCCAGCCGCGCACCACGACCACGAGCGTGTCGGTGCCGGCCCGCTCGAGCGGCGTGAGCAGGTGCACCCCGGGCGACCCCTCGCTCACGCGCCCGGCCTGCACCTGCTCGAGGTCGTAGCGGAAGCGCCCCGCGAGCGAGACGCGCCGCCCGCGCACCGCGCCGCTGTCGGCGGGGAGCGCGTCGAACGGCGCGGGCGCCTCGGCGAGCCGCGTCGCGATCGCCGCGTTCCATGCCTTCCGTTCCTCGTGTCGCGAGAACTGCCACACGCCCAGCCGGACGAAGAGGGCGGCGAACGCGAGCGGGATGAGGAGTCCGAGGACGGCCTTTGGGCGCATGGGGGACGTGAAGGGTGTCGCAGGTCACAATCGGGCGTGAAGCCCGGCACCGACATTGCACGTATAGTAGCCTCGTCCCATCCTTTGGGACGCTTCCAAGGGGTGTCCGGCGGCCTCCGCCCGCGCCCCATGTGGCCCTCCCGTGACCGCGCCCATGTCTCGACGCACGCCTGCGATCCGCCCGGCATTCGCCGTCCTCCTGCTCGCGCTGACCAGCCTCCTGAGCTGCGGCCGCGAGGTCACCGGCCCCGGGGGCCGCGGCCGACTGGCGGAAGTGCAGCTCAACCCGGTCTTCCCCGAGCTGCGGCTGGGCGGAAGCGGCGAAGTGCTGAGCATCGGATCGGTGGTCGACTTCGCGTCGGTGCGCCTTGTGCTGGTGCGGACGGACGGCGACACGGTGGTCGACCGGGTGGTGCCGTTCCCGGCCGACTCGACGAGCATCGAGCTGCGGCTGAACGTGGTCCTGAGTGATGCGGCGACGCCGCAGGGCGAGCCCTTCGCGGCGGCGATGCGCTACATCACGGCCGCCGGCGACACCGTCTTCAGCGCCGGCCCGGTGCCCGTGATCGGGCGCCCGGTGGGCAGCGCGCCCGTGCCGCCGCCGACCATCCCGCTCAGCTACGTGGGGCCCGGCGCCAACGCCGCCTCGCTCGCCATGACCCCGGCCGGCTTCACGGGGACGATCAACCAGCAGGTCACGTTCAGCAGCGTGGTGCGCGACTCGGCGAACGCGGTGATCACCACCGTGCCGGTGGCGTACACCTCGACCGACTCGGCGCGCGTGCGCGTGGACCTGCGCACCGGCGTTGCGACCCTCATCGGCGCGCGCGGCTCGGCGCTGATCATCGGCCAGACGCTCACCGGGCCCGCCGACACCTCGGTGGTCGACATCACCCCGACGGCGGCGTCGATCGCGCTGGTGAGCGGCGGGGGGCAGAGCGTGCGCCAGGGGCTGCCGTTCCCGCAGCCTGTCCGCGTGCGCGTCAACGCGGCGGACGGCATCGGCGTGGCGGGCGTGCCGGTGGACTTCACCGTGCTCAGCGGCCTCGGGACGACGAGCCAGCCGGCGGACACGACCGACGCGAACGGCTTCGCCGAAGTGACGTGGACCGCGGGCGATTCCGCGGGCACCGCGCAGCTGCGCGCGACGGTGCGCGCGACCGCGTTCACCGTGACCGTGGCCGGCACCCAGCTCTCGTCGGCGCCGTCGGCGCTGACCTTCGGCTCGCAGCCGGCGAACATCACGGCGGGCGACACGCTGCCGCAGATCGCGATCGTGGTGCGCGATGCGACGGCCGACACGGTGCGCGGCTACAACGGGCCGGTGGAGCTCGCGCTCGCCGGCGGCACCGCCGGCGCGACGCTGCGCGGCTACGAGCCGCTCACCGCGACCAACGGCGTGGTGCTCTACACCGGGCTCACGGTCGACCGCGGCGGCGCGGGGTACCGCCTCGTCGCGAGCATCCCGAACGGCGGCCCGACGGCGCAGTCGAACCCGTTCGACGCCGCGCCGACGGCGCCGGCGGCGATCCAGCTGGTGTCGGGCGCCGGACAGACGGTGCCGCCCTCCACGGCGCTGCCCGACTCCATCGTCGTGCGCGTGGTGGACCGCTTCAACATCGGCAAGGCGGGCGTGACGGTGAACTGGGTGGTCGCGGCGGGCGGCGGCAGCGCCGCGCCGACGAGCAGCGTGACCGACGCCAACGGCCGCGCGGCGACGCAGTGGATGTTGGGCGCGAGCGGGCTGCAGCAGCTGCGCGCCGAGTCGGGACAGCTGAATCCCGTGACGGTGGGCGCGTCGGTGCAGGCCGGCGGCGGCACGCCGGTGCTCTTCCTCCCGCTCGACGCGGTAAACGTCTCGGCGGGGCGGTCGCGGCCGATCGCGGTGTTCCTCACCAACCCGACGCCGTCGCCGCTGACCGTCAACTTCACGATGCGCGACGCCGTCGCCACGTGGGGCAGCGCGTCGCTGGTGATCCCCGCGGGCGGCCAGCAGGTGCAGGCGGTGCTGCAGGGCGTGAGCGGCGGCTCGACGTGGGGCGTGGTCTCGAGCGCCGCGGGCACCGACTCGCTGCAGGTGCTCGTCGACTCGGCCTCGGCCTTCATCGACCTGAGCTCGTTCAACCAGGTCGCGGTGGGTGACACGGTCCGCACGCTGGTGATCCTCGATGAGCCGGCACCGGCGGGCGGGCTCCTGGTCACCGTCGTCTCGACGGACTCGGCGCGCGTGCTCGTGGCGCCGGGGACGGGACGCGGCCCGCAGGAGCCGGTCTGCCAGACCTGCCCGGACCTGCGCGACGCGACGACGCTCGAGCCGGCCGACGACGTGCGGCTCCTCGCGCCGCCGGCGGGCACGGCGACGCTGACGATCCCCGAGGGGCAGCTCTCTGCCCCGCTCGTCGTGTTGCCGATCGCCCCCGCCGAGGGCGAGGGCACGCCGGTGCCGCTGACGGTGGCGGCCCCGGGGCTCGTGGGCACGGGCACCTCGGTGATCCCGCGCACCGCGCGCATCGACGCCAACTGCTCGTACTGCGAGATGACCGTCGGCACGATCGACCAGGTGTGGGCGACCCTCTCCGAGCGGCTGCGCCGCGTGACGACGCTCCGGGTGCGCAGCCTCGACCCGGCCGTCGCGATCGCCCTCGACACGCTCGCGGGCGTGCCGCGCGGCGAGACGAGCATCGACGCGGAGCTCCGCATCACCGGCCTGACCGTCGGCACCGCGCGCTTCGCGTTCGAGGCGGACGGCCTCGAGCCGGACACGCTCACGCTGCCGGTGTATCCGCGGCGCATCACGACCTTCACGTCGTCCCTCGCGGTGGAGAACGGCGGGCGGACCGACTTCTACGTCTACCTCGGCTACGACACCGGCAACGGCGTCGGCTACTCGGGACCGCTGCTCGGCTCGGTCAACGTGAGCGTCACGAGCCGCGACCCGTCGATCGTCCGCGTGGACCGCTCGGCGCGGGAGCTCGGCCCCGGCGAGTACTCGACGCAGCTCGTCGTGTACGGCGAGAACGCGGGCACGACCTGGCTCGACTACGCGGCGCCGGGCTGGGGGAGCGACTCCGTCGAGGTCACGGTGATCGCGCCGACGCTGCGCACGACCGGCAACGTGTCGCAGATGGGCCTTGGTCTCGTGGACGACTTCTGGGTCTACGCCGCCACGGACGACCGCGCGTCGACGGGGACGCTCACCGCCACGTCGAGCGCACCGGGCGTCGTGCGCGTGCTCACGCCCGACGCCGCGTTCGGGAGCGACGGGTCCGCGCCCGTGCGCCTGCAGGCGCTGGCGCTCGGCACCGCGACGCTCACCTTCGCGGCCCCAGGCTACGACACCGTCACCTACGTGATGCAGGTGGTCACGCCCGAGCTCCTGCTGGGGGCCTACACTTCGCCGCAGACCGTCGTGGCCGACAGCGCGCTCCGCACGGTCACGACGTTCCTCCGCGCCGGCGGCACCTATCAGGGCGCCGCGGACACCGTCCGCGGCGTGATGCGGTCGACGAACCCCGCGGTCCTCGTCGTGACCGACTCGGTGCTCGTCTTCCCGATGGACAGTTACTACAGCGCCTCGGGCGGCTTCCGGGCGGTGGGGCCCGGCACGGCGCAGGTCGTGGTCGACCTCCCGGGCGCCACGTCGGACACGAGCGCGGTGATCACCGTGCAGCCGTTCCGGCTGTTCTTCCCGGCGACCGTGGTGCAGGCCGGCCTGGGGATGGTCGCCACCACCACGCTGCAGCGGCGCAACCCGCCGAGCCAGCCGGTGGAGGTGACGCTGGAGCTGCGCGGCCCCAGCGGCGCGACGCTGCCGCAGGCACTCGACACCATCGCCGGCGGCGCGACGCAGGCGACGATCACCGTCCACGGCGGCACGACGCTCGGCACCGACACACTGTTCGCCACGGCGGCCGGCATGGGCCCGGACACGATCCTCGTGCAGACGATCCGTCCGCGCATCGAATTCGCGCCGGCCAACCCGATGCGCCTCAACACCGCGTACGACGACATCGGGGCGTTCATCTACGCGCCGAACTTCAACCAGCGCGCGCCGGTGGCCGAGAAGCGCTTCGTGGTGACCTCGAGCGACACCGCGGTGGTGCGCGTCACGCAGGACACGATCGTGTTCAGCCCGGGGCAGACCGTCGCGACGCGCCGCGCCGGGGTGTTCGCGAGCGCGCCGGGCAACGCCGTGCTGGTGGCGACGAGCCTCGACGGCTCGGTCGATCCCGATACGGTGCCCGTCTCCGTCGAGGCGCCGCGCCTGACGCACAACTCGTACGGCCCGCTCGTGATGGGCATGCAGCAGGTGACCTACCCGGGCGAGGTGTACCTGAACCGCGACGCCTACGGCCCGGCGCTCTGGGTGCACCTGAAGAGCAGCGACACCACCATCGTCACGGTGCCCGACTCGATCCTCCTCGAGTCGGGGTCGTACTACGCCTACCTCGACGTGACCGCCCGCGAACGGATGGGATCGGCGGTGATCGAGTTCACGGCCGCCGGCTTCCAGGGCGGCACGATCCCGGTCTTCGTCACGCGAACGGAGGTCGAGGCGTACACCTGGGGCAACCCGGCCGTGGGCGCGCGCGTGCCGCTCGAGCTCTACGCCACCGTCCCGGGCGGGTACACCCGCTACTTCACGGTGCCGGTGCCCATCCAGATCTCGGTGCGCGATCCCGGCGTCGCCACCGTCGACAGCACCTCCGTTACGCTGCAGCCGGGCGAGTACTACAACAGCACCGCGCGCATCCTCGGCGTCGCGGCCGGCATCACGACCGTCAGCGTCCGCGACAACCGAGAGGCCGGCTTCGCCCTGCTCGAGGGGAACGCCGTCGACGTCGCCGTGCAGCCCGGCCAGCTGCGGTTCGGGCAGACCGAGTACGTGATGGCGCCGGGCGCGAGCCCGCCCTACAACACCTATGTGTATCCCGAGCAGGACGTCGACTCGCTCTGGGTGCGCCTGCGCACCGTGGGCGGGCGCGCGGCCATCGTGAACGACTCGCTGCTCATCGGCGACCTCGTGGGCTACGGCGACTTCACGCTGTACGGGGTCACGGCCGGCGTCGACACGCTGATCGCGGAGGGGGACGGGTTCCGCCCCGACACGATCATCGTGCGCGTGGAGCCGGGCCGCCTGCGCGCCTCCACGCCGCTGCCGGTGACGCTGATGCAGGGCGACACCGCCTTCGTCCGCATGGAGCTGCTGAACTTCGACGGCGGCGTCGCGAGCGCGGGCCCGGCGGGCCTCACGCTCACGCTCGCGCCGTCGGCCGGCCTGTCGACGTACCAGGCGGCGACGGCGACGACGGCGATCACGATCCCGTTCGGCCAGGCCTACGCCGACTTCCGCATCCGCGGCGACACCGTGGGACAGCAGACCATCACGCTGAGCGTGCCGGGCTTCGGGACGCTCACGCAGACCATCACCGTCCGGGCGAGAGAATGACGATGACGACCTTCCTGCGCGCGGCCGTCGTGGCCGCGCTGCTCCCCCTCCCGGCGCTCGCGCAGCAGGCGGGCACGGTGCCGCCCGCGCGGCCCGATTCGTCGTACCGTGCACCGGCCAGCGTGCGCGGGGCCGGCCCCAACGGCGCCACGCTGCGGTGCCGCGACGGGTCGCACCCCGCCCCGCTCGCGCCCGAGACGGCCTGCGACGGCAAGGGCGGCGTGGCCGTGCGCTATCCGCGCATCGCCACGCCGGCGGCGCCCACGCGCGCGACGGCGCCGGCCGCCAGCACGCCGCCCGCGGCGGCGGTGCAGGCCGAGCCCGAGGCGCCGGCCCCCACGCCGAGCCGCGCGAACGTGCGCATCGACGCCGAGCGCCCGCCCGCGGACGCGACGCTGCACTGCAACGACGGCACGTTCATCCGGGCCGACACGAGCGCGGCGCGCTGCGCGAGCCATGGCGGCCTGCGGGCGCGGATCCCGCGGCGCGCGCCCCGGTGATGGCGTGAGCTGACGGGCCCGCGCCGAACGGGGCGACGGCCGGGCCGAACAGCGCCCAAATCGCCGCGACCTTCACCCCCGCTGGATCGTCATTCGATCGCCCCCGGTGACCTGGGTCACCGGGGGCGCGGTCGTTCTGCCGTCGGCGGGCTGTCGGGCATACGCCTTGCGGCCTACGTTGGAGCGCCCTTCCCCACCCCCAGCCCCACCGGCCGTGCACCTGCCCCGCCGTCGTGTCGCCCTCGTCGCCGCCTGCTTCGGCCTGAGCCTCCTCTCCTGCGGCCGCGAGGTGACGGGCCCCGAGAACGGCTTCCCGTACGGTCGCACACGCATGGCGGAGCTCGCGCTCGCGCCCGAGTTCCCGGCCCTGCCGGGCGCGAACCTGGCCAGCGACGTCGAGCCGTTCGAGCGCGTGCGGCTCACGCTGGTCCGCCTCGACGGCACGGTGGCCAAGGACACGCTGATCGACTTCCCGTCGACGAGCGACTCGCTGACGCTCGCGCTCGACGTGCCGCTGCCGCTCACCGCCCCCGACTCGGGCGTGACGATGTCGCTGGCGCTGCGCTACGTGAACGCCGCGGGGGACACGGTCTTCCGCGGCGGTCCCATCCCGGTGCGCGTGCGCGGCGCGCAGGGCGGCCAGCCGGCGCCGCCCGTCACGATCCCGGTGACGTGGGTGCCCAACGGCCCCGTCCCCGCGAGCGTCGTGCTCCTCCCCGACTCGGGCGGCGCCGTCGCCGGCACCGCCACGACCTTCACGGCCACCGCCTTCGACGCGGGCGGCCAGCCGATCGCCGGCGCGCCGATCCTCTTCGCGAGCCTCGACACCACGCGTGCCCGCGTGCAGGCGCCGGGCAGCGGCGTCGTGACGTGGCGCGCGGTGCGCGGCATCGCCCCCATCGCGGCCTTCGCCCTCAACGGCGTTTCCGACACGTCGCGCTTCACCGTCGCGCTGCCCGCCGCGCTCGTGCTCCCCGCGTCGGGCACCGCGCAGAGCGCGCCCGTGCGCCAGCCGCTCGCGGCTCCCGTGGAACTGCGCGTGACCGCCGCGGACAGCGTCCCGGTCGCGGGCGTGCGCGTCGACTTCGTCGTCGCCACCGGCGGCGGCACGCTCACCGCGCTCGCCGACACCTCCGACGCCAATGGCCTCGTGAGCACGGGGTGGACGCTCGGCTCCACGCTCGGCGCGCAGACCATGACCGCGACGATCGCCGGCGTGGCGGCGAGCGCGCGCACGATCACCGCGACGGCGACGGAGGCGGTGCCGGCCGCGCTCGCCTTCCTGACGCAGCCGCTCGCGAGCGTGGCCGCGGGCGTCGCGATGCCCGACATCGCCGTCGAGGTGCGCGACGGCACCGGCACCCGCATCACGACGTTCACCGGCGCCGTCACGGGCCGCATCGCGCTCGGCCCGCCGGGCACGGAGAACGACAGCAGCCGCACCGTGAACGCGGTCGCCGGCGTCGCGACCTTCGCCGCCCCCGACTTCGAACGCGCCGGCACCTACGTGCTCGGCGTCACGACGGCGGGCGTGGCGGAGGTGCTCAGCGACACCTTCACCGTCACGGCGGCCGCGGCCGCGCAGCTGCTGCGCGACAGCACGTCGGGTGACGGCCAGGCCGGCCTTCCCGGCGCCGCGCTCGCGCAGCCGCTGCGCGTGCGCGTCACCGACGCGTTCGGCAACGCGGTCGCCGGCACCGTCGTCACGTGGGCGACCACGGGCGGCACGCTCGGCGCGCCCACCAGCACCAGCGCCGCGGACGGCTACGCGGCCAACACGCTGACGCTCCCCAGCGTCGCCGGCGCCGTGCAGGTGACGGCCACCGCGGCCGGGCTCGGCGGATCGCCGCAGGCCTTCACCCTCACCGTCAGCGCGGGCGCGCCGACGCAACTCGCGCTCGTCTCCACCTTCCCCGCGCTCAGCGCCGGGCAGGTGGTCCCCGACGTCATCGTGCAGGCACGCGACGCCGCGGGGAACCTCGCGCCGAGCTACAACGGCCTCGTCTTCGCGCGCGTGCTCACCGGGCCCAACGGCCCCGACACCGACTCGGTGACGGTCACCGCGGTGAACGGCGTCGCGACCTTCACCGGCCAGACGTTCGAGACGGCGGGCACCTACACCGTGCGCTTCAACGCGCCCGGCCTCACCGACGCGGTGAGCCCGGCCATCACCGTCACGGCCGCCGCGGCGACGCAGCTCGTCGTCGCGAGCTTCCCCGACAGCGTGACGACCGGCGCGGCGATACCGCCGTTCGTCATCGAGGCGCGGGACGCGTTCGGCAACGTCGAACTCACGTTCACCGGCACCGTCACGGCCGCGATCACCACCGGCCCGGTGGGCGGGCCGCTCGGCGGCACGCTCGCGCGCGCCGCCGTCGCCGGCGTCGCGACCTTCGACGACCTGCAGCTCACGCTGGTCGGGTCGTACCGCCTCGGCTTCACCGCCGGCGCGCTCACGCCGACCTCCGCCGATCTCGTCGCCTGGCTGGGCGCGCCCGCCGGCCTCGCGATCGCCGCGGGCGACGCGCAGACCGCGCCGGCCTTCACGACGCTCGGCGACTCGCTCGCCGTGCGCGTCACCGACCTCGGCGGCAACCCCGTGCCCGGCGTCACCACCACGTGGAGCGTGGCGACGGGCGGCGGCACGCTCTCGTCGGCCAGCGTCACCACCGGTGCCGACGGCCGCGCCGCGGTGCTGTGGACGCTCGGCGGCACGGTCGGCGGCCAGACCGTGACCGCGAGCGCGGGCGCGCTCGGGCCCGTGACGTTCGTCGCCAACGCGACGGCGGCAGCGCCGATGCTCACGTGGACCGGCGCCGCCAGCACGGCGTGGGACGACCCCGCCAACTGGTCGCCCGCGCGCGTGCCCACCGCCACCGACTCGGTGTACTTCCCCGCCGCCGCGGCGCAGATGCCGGTGGTGACGGTCCAGCCGGAGGTGCGCGCGCTGGTCAACGACAACGCGTCGCCGATCACCATGAGCGGCGGCAACTGGCTCTACGTTCGGCAGCGCCTCGTGCTGCGGCCGGACGTCGCCGGCATCGCGTGCGGCACCGGCACCGTGGTCGCCTCGCCGCTCTCGGGGACCGACACCACGCGCGTGCAGGGACGGCTCGACTGCTCGGTGCGCCACGAGTTCGGCACCGTGCTGCTCACCGACTCGCTCGTGAGCACCGGCCCGCTCGCCTGGCTGAGCGGCAGCGCGCGCGTCGTGCCGGCGGGCCACCGCCTGCGCGCCACGCGCCTGCTGGTGGGCGACGCCGCGGCGCTCGTGATGACCAATGCGGCCGACACGGTGGTGGCCGACAGCGCGACCTTCAACGGCGCGTCGACGGCGGGCCTGCTCACCGCGGGCGTGCTGCAGGTGCGCGGCCACTTCGCCGTCGGCGGCAACCCGGCTGCCTTCGCGGCGAGCGGCACGCATCGCACCGAGTTCCTCGCCGGCGCCGCGGACACGGCGCAGGTGTCGGTGGGCGACCCCGCCTCGTCGGCGCTCGCCGACGCCTACGTCGACCGTCCGCTGCGCGTGCTCAACGCGCTGCCGGTGAACGGCGACGCGCTCGTGTGGTACGGCGGCCGGATCGTCGGCGCCGCGGGACGGCTGCGCGTGGGCGGCACGCTCACCGGCGTCACGGGAACCCTCATCGCGCCGCGGGTGGTGGAGCTCGGCGGCGTGCTCGCCGACACGGGGGCGTTCCGACCCGACACGACCGTGTTCACCGGCACGGGCCAGGTGATGCCGTTCCAGGTGGGCGCCAACCGCGTCGACTACCGCGCGGTGCGCATCGCCGGCACGGTGAACGCCGACTTCTCCGCCGGCGCCGATTCGATCGGCGGCCCGCTCCGCGTCGAGGGCGTGTTCTCGGTGAGCGAGACGACGGCCGGCTCGCTCGCGATCGCGGGCGACCTCGCCGTGCAGGGCGCCGCGGCGCGGCTCTTCGTGGGTGGCGCGCCGCACACCATCACGGTGCACGGCGACGCGCTCTTCGACGGAGCCGCCTCGGACGACGACCTCGGGCTCGGCACGCTCCGCGTGGCGCGCGACTTCACGCAGCTCGCCACCTGGTCGCCGCGCAGCTTCCGCCCCGCGACGGCGCACACGACCTACCTCGACAGCGCGGGCACGGCGAGCTTCGCCGACGCGGTCGAGTCGCGCTTCGGCCGCCTCGGCATCCAGACGAGCGGCGTGGTGCGCACGTTCGCCACCGACGTCGGCGTCGCCGACCAGCTGCTGCTCATGGCCGACGGCGCGGCGACCCTGCGCTCGACCCTCCTCGGCGCCGGCGGCACGCGCCGCATCGTGGCCAACGGCCTCGACCAGCTCGGCGGCGCGGCCTTCGAGAACGTGGCGCTGCGCATCGAAGGCACGGCGCCGATCAACACCACCTCCACGCTCACCTTCAGCGAGTTCGATCCGACCGTCGTGCAGCTCGAGCTCGCGCGCGCGAACGGTGCGACGTTCCTCTACAGCCCCGTCTTCTCCACCACGCCCGCCGGCGCGGGACGCTACCTGCGCGTGTTCGACACCGACGCCGCCGACGGCCAGCCCTACGCCGTGAACGTCGACGGCCTCGCGACGCCGCAGTTCCACGGCGGCTTCGCGGAGGCGGTGGCGCCGGCCGTGCTGAATGGCTGGCTCGAGAGCGCGAACTTCGTCTGGACGGGCGCGGTCGACGGCACGTGGACCAACCCCGCCAATTGGTCGGGCAACCAGGTCCCCGCGGCGACCGACTCGGTCCTGGTGCCGGCCGGGCTCTCGCCCAGCCCGGTGGTCCCGGCCAACACCACGCTGCGCGCCTTCGTGAGCCAGCGGACCGAGACGCCGATCGGCCTGCTCGGCAACCTCACCATCACCGGCCGCCTCGTCCTGCCGACGCTCGGCGGCATCGCCTGCTCGGCGGGCGCCGTGCAGTTCGACAACACCGTCACGCCCGCGGTGCCGATGGCGGCCTCCGGTCGCGTGGCCTGCTTCACGCGCCTCCTCCACGGCACGGTCGTGGTCGGCGACACGATGACCATCGTCGGCAACGACGTGCAGGTGGAGAACGACGCGGTGCTCGCGGTGACGGAGGACCTGCTCACCGTCGAGGGCCAGTTCGCGACGATGAACTCGGGCCTGCTGCGCATGCAGGCCGACTCGGCGCACGTGTGGCTGCAGCAGGGAGCGACCTTCGACGGCGGCTCGACGGCGGGCCAGCTCACCGCGGGCACGCTCTCGATCGGCGGCAACTTCACGCAGGGCAACACGGGCGCGCACGGCGAGGCGTTCGCGCCGAGCGGCGCCCACGTGACGGAGATCATCGGCGCGCAGAACCAGCAGGTCGTGTTCGCCACGCCGGGGACCAACGCGGGCCAGTCGCACTTCCACACGCTCGCCATCGGCCAGCCGGCCGGCGCGACGTCGATCACGCTCAACAGCGACGTCTACGCGACCGGCGCGCTCCGCAACGGCCCCGGCCCGCAGAAGTTCCTCACCGCGCCGGTCACCGTGGTGCTCGCGACCGCTGGCGCCGAGTACGGCGGTGCGGCGTTCGACAACGTGCGCTGGGAGCTGCTCGACGGCGCGGCGGTGACGGGGATCCTCGGCGGGTTCAGCTTCACCAACATGCCGACCGGCCAGCCGCAGCTGTACATCGCGCGCACGGGCGGGACCATCCAGTTCGAGAACGTCGAGTTCGACGTGGTGCCGACGACGGGGGCCTTCCTGCAGGTGGAGGACCTCGACAACGTCGCGAACGGCGTGCTCACGATCTCGATGAACAACACCACGCCGGCCTTCCACTCCGGGCGCGCGGTGCTGCTGGGCGGCGCGCAGCTCCTCGGCTGGCCGCAGGATCCCAACTTCACGTGGACCGGCGCCGTCTCGACCGACTGGACGAACCCGGCCAACTGGTCGGACGGCGTCGTGCCGACGGGAGCGGACTCCGTGTTCGTGCCGGCGGGGACGCCGGCGAGCCCGGTGATCGCGGCGGACACCGCCGTGCGCGCGCTCACGCTCGCGGCCGGCGCGACCCTCGACCACGAGGGCGTCAACCTCACCGTGAACGGCAGCGTCGACGTGGGCCTCGGCGGGTCGATCAGCGGCGCGGGCGGGCGGCTCAACCTGTACGGCACCGGCGCGCACACGCTGCGCGGCGCGATCGGCGCCGCGCGGATCGACGGCGGCACCTACGCGCTCGCCGGCGGGACGCAGGTGACCGGGCAGCTGGACGTGTACAACGGCGACCTGGCCATCGGCGGCTTCGGACTGGTCTCCACCGGCTCGCTGTACATCGGCATCAACGGCACGATGACGATGACCGACCCCGCGGGCGTGGCGGACTTCGCGGGCACCGTGACCTTCAACGGCACGAGCACGGCGGGGCGGCTCACGGCGGGCACGCTGCGCGTGGCGGGCGACTTCGAGCAGCTCTCGAGCTCGGGCGGCCCCGAGGACCTGTCATTCGCCGCCTCGGGCGGGCACATCGTCGAGCTCGCGGGCACGGCGACGCAGGTCATCCGCTTCGACACCCCGGACTCGACCGTCTCGGCCTCCTGCGCGACGTCATGCTTCGCCAACCTGTACAGCACGAAGAGCGGCGGCGGGGTCCGCTTCCGCACGAGCGCCAAGGCGCTCGGCGACCTCGACCTGGGCTTCGCCGGCGACTCGGTGGTCGCGATCACCACGGGCGGGGTGCGCACGCACCTCGTGGCCGGCGGGCAGGCGCGCTTCGGCGTGCCCCTGCTCCGCGCGGGATCGATCGCCTGGCGGCAGAACGTCGAGACCGCGGCGACCACCATCCAGGTGGACTCGCTCATCGCGTGGGGCACCGACACGCTGCTGGTGGGCTTCGACAGCGTGCGCACGGTGATGCTGGGCGACTATCGCCTGCGCGGCACGCTCGCCGGCCCGCTCGAGGCGCGCGCCCAGCTCGACATCGACGGCACGGCGCGCGTGGCGGGCAGCCTTTACACGCGCGGCCCCGGCACGCTGCGCATGACCGAGCCCACCGACACCATCGTCGTCGAGGGCGTCAGCGACTTCGGCGGCGGCGCCACCGCTGGGCTGCTCACGGCGGGCGCGTACCGCGCGGGGAACGTCTTCCGCACCAGCGCCACGGGTGCCTACGCCGCCAGCGGGACGCATCGCACCTTCTTCGACGACCTCTGCACGTTGTGCGACGGCTACCAGCTGCAGGCGGCGGACTCGCTCTCGCGGTTCCAGCACCTCGACATCACGGGCGGCAACTGGACCATCCAGCCCGGCTCGGCGCCGATCGTGGTCCTCGGTGACCTCGAGGTGCGCTCGATCCTGCAGGGCAACCCGTTCGTCCGCGTGGGCGGGACGTTCTTCATGTACGGCACCTCGCAGACCGACCTGCAGCACCTCAGCGTCGCCGGCACGCTCGGCCTGCGCGCCGGCTTCCTCGCCGACACGCTCACCTACGCCGGCACGGGCCAGTCGCTCAACGCCACCGGCGTGGACGGCGCGCAGATCATCTACCAGCACGTGGAGGTGCGCGGACAGGTGCTCGCCTCGCCGCACCCGACCGTCGTGACGCAGGTCGGGACGCTCACGGTGAACGGCGGCGACCTGCTCGTCGGCAACGTCACCGACACCGACAGCACGCGCGTGCAGGTCGGCGGCCCGATCGCGACGACGAACGGCGGGCGCCTCGGGATGCAGAACGACCTCGCCTGGATCAGCACCGGCAGCAACGCCACGTTCGCGGGCGGCTCGACCGACGGCCTGCTCACGGCGGGCCGACTGATGATCGGCGGCAACTTCACGCAGTCGGGCGACAACGCCTCCTTCGCCGCGAGCGGCACGCACGTCACGCAGTTCGCCACCGAGGGCGCGCAGTCGATCGACTTCACCGCCCCGGGCGCGGGCACGTCGCACTTCAACCACCTCGAGATCGCGCAGGCGCCGAGCTCGCGTGTCGACCTGCTGAGCCCGGTCCACGCGCTCGGCCAGCTGCGCGCCGCACACGCGTGGGAAACGGTCATCCGCTCGGGGGCCGCGCGCACGCTGACGGCGGGCGGCGCCAACCTCCAGGACGTCCGGTTCGACCGCGTGGCGCTCGCGCTCGTGGACGGCGACGCGATCGAGGGCATGGACCAGCTCACGTTCGACTCGCTGCCGGCGACCGCCGTGCAGCTGCAGGTCGACCGTTCGGGCGGCGCGGTGCTGCTCGCGCAGCCGGAGTTCGTCGTGCCGCCGACCGGCGCGGGGCGGTTCCTCGTCGCGAACGACGCCGTGGTCAACGGCGACCCGCTCACGATCACCGTCGACACGCCGCTCCCGGCGGCGCACGGCGGCTACATCACGCAGACCGGCGAGGCGGTGATCGCCGGGTGGGACGCATCAGCCGTGATCAACTGGACCGGCAACGGCACGCTGTACGACTGGAACGACCCGGCCAACTGGGACGCCGGCCGCGTGCCGACCTTCGCCGACGACGTCGTGATCCCCGGCGCCGCCCCGGTGTCGCCAATCGTCAACGGACCGGAGACCATCGTCGTGCGGTCGCTGCGCAACGAGCACAACACGGCGCTGATCGTCACCGGCGACCTCATCGTCCGCGGGTCGTTCCTCAACCCGTGGCTGAGCGAAGCCTCCGTCAGCTGCGACGGCGGCACGATCGGGTTCGCGATCGACCCCGACAGCGTCGCCGAGATCTCGGGCGCGATGACCAACTGCGACGTGGCGATGACCTCGGGCACGCTGCGCGTCGCCGACTCCACCATCGTGCGCCTGATGGCGGTGGGGGGCGGGCTGCTCGAGCTCAACGGGCAGCGGATGCGGGTGCAGCAGGACTTCACCACCACCGGCACCGGCCGACTGAGCATGGTGAACGCCGCCGACACGCTCGAGGTCAACGGCAGCGTCATCTTCGCCGGCCAGAGCATCGCCGCCACCATGACGGACGGCACGCTGCGCGTGGCGGGCGACTTCACGCAGCTCTCGCTCGAGTCGGCCGCGAGCTTCCGGGCGCAGGCGGCGCATGCGGTCGAGTTCTTCGGCACGGGCACGTCGAACATCAGCGTCCAGGAGCCAGGCCTGCTGCAGAGCGCCTTCGCCTACCTGCGATTCAACAAGGGGACGGGCGGCGTCGTGAACGTCGACGCCGCGGGCGCCTACGCGACGGTGATGCAGGTGCTCGGCGGAACGGTCAACCTCAACGCGGGCTCCACCACCACGGTCACGGGCTCGGTGAACCTCTTCCTGCCGGGCCTGCTGAACCTCTTCGGTGGCGCGGCACTCAGCATCGGCGGCGGATGCAGCGGGAACACCGGCGTCTTCACGAACCTCGGCGGCACGCTCACCGGCGGCCCCTGCCCCTGATCCCTCCACTGCCGACCGACGACAGTCGACGGTTCAGAACAGCCCCAACTGCTCCCCCAACTGGGCCGGGTCCTTCGGGACCTGGCCCAGCTGGCTTTGCAGCCACCGGATGTTCGCGGGACTGTGCCCGCTGAAGTGGTTGTTCACGTAGCCGTACACCGGCACCGACTTCGCCAGCGACGGCAGGATCGCCGCCCACGACTCCAGCTCCGCCGTGCGGTCCACCTGCACCCGCGAGTAGTCGGTGATCGACCGGTCCGGCCCCATCCACCGCACGTACGCCACGTCGCTCGTGGGCCGCTCGGCCAGCTTGAGCATCCAGTGCCGCGGGATCCACCGCGCGTCCACGAGCGCGAGCGCCACGCGCCGCTGCGCGAGGAGCGCGTGCACCTCCTCGTTGATCCACCCCTTCTGCCGGAACTCGATCGCGAAGCGGATGTCGGCCGGCAGCGTGTGCAGGAACTCCTCGAGCGCGTCGAACTCCGACGGCGCGAAGTCGGGCCCGCATTGGATCAGCACCGGGCCGAGCTTGGGCCCCAGCTCGCGCGCCGCATCGTAGAAGCGCACCGCCACCTCCTGCGCGCCGACGAACCGGAGCTCATGCGTGATCTCCTGCGGCAGCTTGAGCGCGAACGTGAAGCCCGGCGGCGTGCGGTCCGCCCAGCCGCGCACCGTCTTCGCCGCGGGGACCGCGTAGAAGGTCGAGTCGACCTCCACGGTGTCGAAGGCGCGCGCATACACCGTGAGGAAGTCGGCCGCGCGCGTGCGCTCCGGATAGAACGGGCCCACCCAGGCGGGATAGTTCCACCCCTGCGCGCCCAGGCGGATGCGCGGCGGCGCGGTCACGCCGTGCGCCCCTGCCGGTAGATCACCCAGTACACCGCCGCGACGCCGAGCCCGCCGCCCACCACGTTCCCCAGCGCGACGGGGATCACGTTCCCCGCGAGCCCGGCCAGCGAGATCGAGTCGGGCACCGCCGTCGCCATTCCCGTCCACTCGATGAGGAGCGCGGTGGGGATGAGGTAGAGGTTCGCGACGCTGTGCTCGAACCCCGCCGCGACGAACGCGCCGATGGGGAAGATGATGGCGACGAGCTTGTCGACCACGCTGCGACCCGCGGTCGCCATCCACACCGCCAGGCAGACGAGCGCGTTGCAGAGGATCCCGCTCACGAAGGCCTGCCCCCAGCCGATCGACGTCTTGGCGCCCGCCACCGCGAGGTACGTCTCGCGCACGAGGCCGCCGTTCATCTCCAGGTGCCCCGAGAGCGACACGAGGAAGGCGAGCAGCGCCGCGCCGAGCGCGTTGCCGAGGAGCACCACCGCCCAGTTGCGCAGCAGCTCGCCCGTGCGGATGCGGCCGCTCACCCACGCCATCACCAGCAGGTTGTTGCCGGTGAACAGCTCCGCCCCCGCGACCACCACCAGCAGCAGGCCGAGCGAGAAGACCGCGCCGCCAAGCACGCGCTTGGCGGCGAAGCCGAGGGTGGGGTCGCTCGCGACGAGCACGAACGAGAGCGCGCCGAACCCGATGAAGGCGCCGGCGAGGGCGGCCAGCATCAGCATCCGCGCGAGCGGCAGGCGCGCCTTCACCACCCCGATCCGCTCGATGCGCTCGCTCACTTCCTGCGGCGAGAAGGCGTCGAAGCCGTAGAGCGGGACGGCGGGCGGGCCCGGCGGGGGAGGCGTCGTCATGCGCTCAATATTGCGCCGTCCGCGGCCCCGTCGCATTCTCCCCCGGTCCCGGCGGCGCCCCGGCGCGCGCCCCTCCCCCCTCGCGGATCCCGATGACCCCCAAGCGCGGCCTGCTCGACCACCTCGGACTCCACCGCCCCGAACTCCGCGCCTGGGCGATGTACGACTGGGGCATCTCGGGGATGCAGACCGTCATCATGACGGCGATCTTCCCGATCTTCTTCGTGAGCTACGCCGGCAGCGCCGTCGGAGACGACAAGGCCAACGAGCTCTACAGCTGGGCGCGCACCGTGGGCGCGATCATGATCGCGGTGCTCGCGCCGGTCCTCGGCGCCATCGCCGACTTCCGCGCCGCCAAGAAGAAGTTCCTCGGCGCCTTCATGCTGCTCGGCGTCGGGTCCACCTCGGCGATGTTCCTCATCGGCAACGGGCAGGTGATGCTCGCCGCCGTGCTCTTCGTGCTCTCGCTCGCCGGCGCCACGGGCAGCACGACGTTCTACGAGGCCCTGCTGCCGCACATCGCCCGCGAGGACGAGGTCGACCGCGTCTCCACCGCCGGCTACGCGATGGGCTACATCGGCGGCGGCATCCTGCTGCTGCTCAACATCATCGTGATCCAGAACCCCGGCATCATCGGCCTGCCGAGCGGCGAGGGCCTCACGCCGGAACAGTCGAGCCTGCCCGCGCGGCTGTCGTTCGTGAGCGTGGGCGTCTGGTGGCTGCTCTTCTCCATCCCCGTGATGCGCCGCGTGCCCGAGCCCGCGCGCACCATCGAGCACGACGAGCAGGCGGACGTCAATCCGTTCCGCGTCGCGTTCACGCGCCTGGGCGAGACGCTGCGCGAGCTGCGCGGCTACAAGCAGGCCTTCCTGATGATGGTCGCCTTCACCATCTACAACGACGGCATCCAGACCATCATCGGGATGGCGACGATCTTCGGCAAGGACGTGGGCATCCCGACGAGCGCGATGATCACTGCGATCCTGCTGGTGCAGTTCATCGGCGTGCCGTGCGCCTTCCTGTTCGGCTACGTGGCGCGGTTCTTCGGCGCCAAGCGCTCGGTGCTGTTCGGCATCGCCGCGTACGCGGGCATCTGCATGTTCGCCTACGGGATGGACAGCACGCGCGAGTTCTACATCCTCGCCATCCTCGTCGCGCTGGTGCAGGGCGGCACGCAGGCGCTCAGCCGCTCGATGTTCTCCAACCTCATCCCCAAGCACAAGAGCGGCGAGTTCTTCGGCTTCTTCTCCGTCTTCGAGAAGTTCGGCGGCATCGCGGGGCCGGCGCTCTTCGCGGTGCTGCTGGGGGCCGGCGCGCAGACCCGCGTGGCGGTGCTCGCGACGATCGCGTTCTTCGTGGTGGGCGGCGCGATCCTGCTCTTCGTCGACACCGAGGCCGGCGAGCGGGCGGCGCGCGCGGCTGACGCGACGGCGAAGCCGGTCTAGCCGGCCGGACCGTGCCGGCGGCGTCCGGCGCCGGGGCGGCGGCTCAGTGGTCGTGCCCCGCCGCCCGGTGGTCCATGCGCTGGAAGGCGAGGAACTCGTGCACCGCCTTCACGGCCGCCGGATCGCCGGTGATGATGCGCACCTCGCCGCCCCGCGGGAGCGGCGTCATCACGTAGCGCATCGCCAGGCGCCGCTCGGCCATCACCTTCGTGCCGGGCACCTCCGCCATCCCATGCACCTGGCCCGGCAGCGTGAAGTCGCCCTGGGCGAACCGCTTCGCGATGTCGCGCAGGTGCGCGCGGATCGTCTCCTCTCCCGCCGCGTCGGCGCTGTCGCGCTGGAGCACGATGCGGCCGCCGTCGGGCAGCGACTCGAAGACGTGCGACGAGGTGTACTGGTCGACGCCCATCACGTCCTTTCCGCGTGACTGCACGCCCGCGAAGGCGCTGTCGCCGGCGGCGGCCTCGTAGCGCATCGTCGTGCCGTCGGTCGCCGTGAGCAGCAGCGCGAACTCGCGCGTCCAGGCGTAGCGCAGGCGTTCCGTGGTCCCCGCCCCGCCGTCGGCGCGCAGCTCGAGCGTGTCCCCGCGCACGCGCGCCATGCCGCGCAGCGTCATCCCCGCCGCCGCGTCGTCGCGCGCGGCGAGCGTGGTGGTCATCTCGAACCGCCCGCTGTCGGCCGTCGCGAGGCGCAGCGCGAGCGACCCGGCGATCACGCGCACGCCGCGGCCGTTCGGCAGCGCCACCGGCAACGGGGACTCGTTGTAGCGCCGCAGCACGAAGTCGCCGCCGAGCGTCCGCGACGCGCTCGCCGGCGGCTGGGCGTGCTGCGCGTGTCCGGCGTGCTGCGAGTGGTCCTGCGCCGCCGCGCCGATCGGCAGCAGTGCCGTGACGAGCAGGGTCACCATCGGCGCGCGAAGGGGCGATCGGCTGGTCGAGGCGCGCAGGAGCGACATCGCGGATTCCTTCCTAAATGATGAGGGGGGATGGCAGCGCGCTCGACTGCACGCATCCTGATGATACACAAGGACTTGGCGCGCGTGCCATTGCGGTGCACGCCGGACCACTTGACGGGCCGATACCGAAATGATATCACTTCACTATCACCCCAAGCGGAGACTCCTTGATGTATCGCGAGAAGACCTACCCCGCGTCGAACGGCCTCGTGGCGCTCCTCATCCTCATCGTGGCCGCGCTCGGCTCGGTGGCGGTGATGGTGCAGCAGTTCAAGGCCGGGAACGAGCCGATGGGCCTCGTCGCGACGCTCGCGCTCGTCGTCGCGTCCTTCTTGATGGCCGGCCTGTTCATCGTGAACCCCAACGAGGCGAAGGCGCTCGTGCTCTTCGGCACGTACAAGGGCACGGTGAAGCAGGACGGCTTCTGGTGGGCCAACCCGTTCATGACCAAGAAGGCGATCTCGCTCCGCGTGCGGAACTTCGAGACGACCAAGCTCAAGGTGAACGACAACCACTCCAACCCCATCGAGATCGGCGCGATCGTCGTGTGGAAGGTGGTGGAGACGGCCGAGGCGCTGTTCGAGGTGGACGACTACTCGCGCTACGTGGCGGTGCAGGCCGAGGCGGCCCTGCGCGCGACGGCGGTGCAGTACCCGTACGACTCGCACGCGCACGGCGAGCTCTCGCTCTCGACGCACACCACCGAGGTGTCGCAGGCGCTCGAGACGGCCCTCGTCGAGCGGCTCCGGAAGGCGGGCGTCGAGGTGATCGAGGCGCGCATCTCGCACCTGGCGTACTCGCCGGAGATCGCCGCGGCGATGCTCCAGCGGCAGCAGGCGAGCGCGATCATCGCGGCGCGGCAGAAGATCGTCGAGGGCGCGGTGGGGATGGTGCACATGGCGCTCGAGCAGCTGGGCGAGCGGGGCATCGTCAAGCTCGACGAGGAGCGCAAGGCGGCGATGGTGAGCAACCTCCTCGTGGTGCTCTGCTCGGAGCGCAGCACGCAGCCGGTGGTGAACACGGGCTCGCTCTACACCTGAGGCGCGGACCGTGGCGGACCGGAAGCCCTTCCTGCTGCGCGTCGACCGCGAGCTGCTGGATGCCGTCCAGCGGTGGGCGAACGACGACCTGCGCAGCCTGAACGGGCAGATCGAGTTCCTGCTGCGTGATGCGCTCAAGCGCGCGGGGCGCGCGCCGAAGGGCGGCGCCCCCGCCGATCCGCCTGCCGACGAATGAACCGCTGCGCCGCGCGCGCAGCCCGACCGGAGCACACCGCATGTTCAAGGCACTCTGCACAATCCTCGCACTGGCCGGGACCCTCGAGGCGCAGCCGAGCCCCCGCTCGGCGGCGATCCTGATCCTCAAGGGCGAAGACACGCTCGTCGTCGAGCGCGTGCGCCGCACCGAGTCGGCCGTCACGGCGAGCATCGCGATGCGCGGCCAGCCGCAGATGGAGATGCGCTACGCGCTCGGCGCCGACCACGGCATCACGAGCACCGAGTTCAGCGTGCGCGGCGCCGGCGCCCCAGCGGATGCCGCGCCGGTGCAGCAGGGCAGCGTGCGCTTCGTCGGCGACAGCGCCCTGCTCGACGTGCGCGCCGGCGGTGCCTCGCGCGGCATGCGGCTGGGCACGCGCGCCGGCGCCTGGCCGATCGTCAACAACGACTTCGTGCTCGCCGAGCAGCTGGTGCGCGTGGCCCGCGCGCGCGGCGTGCGCACGCTCACCGTCCCGCTCTTCTCCCTCGCGGGCGGCATGACGATCGACGGCACCCTCGAGCTCGTCGGCGCGGACAGCGCCCGGTTCCGCGTCGCGAACAACGTCACCGAGCTCGCCGTCGACGCGGCGGGCAACGTGACGGGCGGCGGCATCCCCGCGCAGGGGCTGCGCGTCGTGGTGGTCACCGGCGCGGACGCGGCGCGCATCTCGCTCGGACGCCCCGACTATTCGGCGCCGGCCGGCGCGCCCTACACCGCGGAGGAGGTGACCGTGCGCACGCCGGCGGGCCACGTGCTCACCGGCACGCTCACGCGTCCCGTGACGAGCGCGCTGGTGCCCGCCGTGGTCACCATCACGGGCTCGGGCGCGCAGGACCGCGACGAGTACATCCCGGTCACCGGCGGCTTCCGCCTCTTCCGCCAGGTGGCCGACACCCTCGGCCGCCGCGGCATCGCGGTGCTGCGCCTCGACGACCGCGGCATCAACGGCAGCGGCGGCGACGTGAACGGCACGAGCGCCGACTTCGCCGACGACATCCGCGCGGCGGTGGCGTTCCTGCGCGCGCGGCCCGACATCGACGGCGCGCGCATCGCGCTCGTGGGCCACTCGGAGGGCGGGATGATCGCGCCGATGGTCGCGCGCGACGACGCCGCGCTCGCCGCGATCGTGCTGATGGCCGGTCCCGCGTACACCGGCCGCGCGATCATCGACTACCAGCTCGCCAACGGCGTGCGCGGCGACACGAGCATCGCGCCGGCCAAGCGCGACTCGGCGGCGGCGGCGCTGAAGGCGCAGTTCGACTCCACCACGGCGAAGCAGCCCTGGATGCGCTTCTTCCTCGCGTACGACCCGATCCCGACGGCCCGTCGCGTGAAGCAGCCCGTGCTGATCCTGCACGGCGCCACCGACCAGCAGGTGCGGCCCGAGGAGGCGACGAAGCTCGCCGAGGCGCTCAAGGCGGGCGGCAACACGCGCGTGACGACGCGCATCTTCCCCGACCGCAATCATCTCTTCCTGCGTGACCCGGACGGGCATCCCTCGGGCTACGCGAAGCTCGCGCAGAACCGCATCGACGGCGAGGTGATGGGCGCGCTCGCCGATTGGCTCGCGACGACGCTGCGCGCGCCGTGATCCGCGTCCAGTGACACTGCGGCGGCTCCCGGCCGTAGATTGGGGAGCCCTCACCCGGAGACCGCCCTGATGTCGCCTGCACGCTCCCGTCTCCCGCTCCGCGCGCTCGCCGTGCTCGGAGCGGTCGCGTCCTCCTCCGCCGCCGCCGCGCAGGCCCCCGCGTGGGCGCCGGCGCTCGACAGCGCCGTCACCGCGGAGCTCGCGCGCACGCGCACGCCCGGCGCGCAGGTCGCCGTGGTGGTCGACGGCCGGCTCGCCTATTCCAGGGGCTACGGTGTCGCCGACATCGAGACCGGGCGGCCGGTGACCGAGCACACGCTCTTCCGCGTGGGCTCGGTGACGAAGATGGTCACCGCCGCCACGCTCACGCAGCTCGCCGCCGCCGGCAAGCTCGACCTGCAGGCGCCGATCGCGCGCTACGTCACCGAGCTGCAGGGCCGCAAGGTCGGCACGGTGACCACGCACCAGCTGCTCACGCACGGCGCGGGCTGGCTCGACAACGCCGTGGCGTACGGCCGCATGGGCGAGGGCGCGCTCGGCGAGGTGATGCGCGAGGTGGGTGACACGCTCTTCATCACCGAACCCGACCGCGTGATCTCGTACTCCAACCCGGGCTTCTCGATGGCGGGGTACGTCGCGGAGCGCGCCGGAAGCGAGCGCTTCGGCGCGCTCACCGACCGGCTCGTGCTGCGCAACCTCGGGATGCCGCGCGCGACCTTCCGGCCGCTCGAGGCGATGACGGTGGACTTCTCGCAGGGCCACGTGGGCCCGCCGGCCGGCGACGGCACGATCGTGCGGCCGTTCACGGAGAACACGGCGCAGTGGGCGGCGGGATTCCTGTTCGCGAGCGCGGGCGAGCTGGCGCGCTTCACGATGGCGCTGATGGACGGCGGGATGCTCGAGGGCCGGCGCGTGCTCGCCGAGCAGGCGGTGCGGCAGATGACGACGGGGCATCGCGCGATCCCCGGCTCGGCCACCGCGCGCTACGGCTACGGCTTGCGCGTCGAGACGGTCGCCGGCCGCCGCGTCTGGGCGCACGGTGGCGCGATCAGCGGCTTCGACGCGCAGGTGACGATGTTCCCCGACCAGCGCCTCGCGGTGATCGTGTTCGACAACCGGAGCGGCGCGCCGCTGCGCGGCATCACCGACCTCGTGGCGCAGCGCGCGGCGGGCATCACCCCGGCCCCGGCGCCGGCGACACCCGCGCCCCGCGAGGCGTCGGCCGCGGAGCGCGCGCAGCTCGTCGGCTCGTATGCGCACGGCCCCGTGCGCGTGACGCTGTTCGAGAAGGACGGCGCGCTGATGCTGCGCCAGGGCCCCGGCGAGATGCCGGTGCGCCTCGTCGGCGACGACCGGCTCGTCACGGTGCCGCCGCAGGGCGAACCGACGACTGTGCTGCTCGTGCGTGGCGCGGACGGCCGCGTGGAGTTCCTGCACCAGGGCCTGCGCGCCATCCCGCGCCAGCGGTAGGTCCCCCTTCTCCCGGGTTCCTCCCCCTCCCTCTGCCCCCTCCCCGTCCTACCTGTACGTCTCGAAGAAGCCCGTCCCCTCGCCCGCGATGATCGCGCCGCCCACGCGGCCGCTCACGCGGGCGATGCCTTTCATCTGGATGAAGTAGGGCCGCGCGCGGCGCGCGTCCGACCGCGGCCCGCGCCGGTCGCGCCGCACGTCGCTCCCGACCGCGTCCTCCACCTCGAGTGCGATGCGCAGCGTGTCGCCGCCGCGCGCGTCGACCATCGTCGCGCGCGCCGGCACGCGCACCGTCGCGCCGCCCACGCGGATCGTGCGCGCGTCCTCGTACGCGATCGCCTTCGGCCGGAAGAGCGCGCGGAATCCGAGCGAGTCCACCAGGTACACGAACAGCGGCTCGCGCACGTCGTCGGGCCCGGCGCGCAGCACGCGGCCGTAGAGCAGCGTGTGGCTCCCGGCGCGCGCCGCCCCCCACTCCCACTCGACGTCGCGCCAGACGCCCCAGTTGTGGTCGTGGTACGCCTGCGCCGCCTCGAACCGTTCGCAGCGCCCCGCGACGCAGAGCTCGCCGTCGGCATCCGCGCGCAGCGCCGGCACCGCGTAGCCGCTCACCAAGGCGTCGCCGCCGATGCTGGTGCCGGGGAAGTACGCTCCCGGCGCCGGCGTGACGACGAGCGCGACCGTCGCGCGCGCGCCGCCCCCCTCCTCCACCGCCTGCGCCGTGACGCGGTAGCGGCCGTCGGGGAGCACCTCCACGCGGTCGGCGCCGAGCGCGAGGTCCGCGCGCGCCGTGTCGAGCGCGATGTCGCGGGGCGCGACCGTCCGCACGAAGCGCCGCGCGGCGCGTCCCTCCTCGTGCACGGTGAGCAGCACCTGCCCGCCCCACTCGCCGGCCGGCACGTCGCCGCCCACCGCGAGCGTGAGGAACGCCCAGCGCTTGCGATCGGCGCTGAGCACGTTGAAGTAGTGCCATTCGCCCCACGTCGGCCGGTCCTCGGCGGCGATGCCGGCGGGCGTGAGGTGGAAGCGGTCGATCTCGTGCCGCAGTTCCGCGGGCGTCGGCGCGAGCCAGCCTCGGTCGTGGTCGTCGTCCGCCCACGAGCCGGCGACGACCGTCGGCGCCGCCCCCACCGCGCGCGTCGCCGACGGGATCTCGCCGAGCGCGCGCACCGGGTGCTCCACGCCATCGCGCGTGCGGACGTAGAGCAGCACGCCGTCGGTCTGCGGCGCCACCGCGGCGACGCGATCGCCGAGCCGCGGCGAGGCGAGCAGCTGCCGGTGCACGAACCGCGCGTTCGGGATCGACACGAACATCCCGCCCACGCCGCCGGTCTTCATCACCTCGAGGTCGAGCCCCTCGGGCAGCACCGTCACGTCGCCGCCGCCGACGAGCTTCTCGTCCTTGGACTGCAGCACCATCGCCTCGCCGATCGCGAGGAGCGTGATCATCACGCCCACGCCGAGGCCGAAGCCGCCCAGCAGGAAGAGCGACCGCCAGGGACGGTCGAGCAGCCCGCGGAGCGCGAGACGGGCGATCACGGGCGCGCGGCCCCCGGCGCGCCCGACGGCGCGTCGAGCGGGCGCTTGGTCACGTCGTCCACGATGACGCCGTCGCGCATGTGCACCACGCGGCGCGCGGCCTGCGCGAGCTCCTCGTCGTGCGTCACCGTCACGATCGTCATCCCGTCCCGGTTGAGCCGGTCGAGCAGCGCGATCATCTCGGTGCCGGTGCGCGCGTCGAGCTCGCCGGTCGGCTCGTCGGCGAGCAGCAGCGCCGGCCGGTTGGCGAGCGCGCGCGCGATCGCGACGCGCTGCTGCTCGCCGCCCGAGAGCTGGAACGGCCGGTGCCCGGCGCGCGCGCCAAGGCCGACGTACGCGAGCAGCTCGCGCGCCCGCGCCTCGCGCTCGGCGCGCGGCACCTTCGCCTCGCTCATCGGCAGCTCCACGTTCTCGGCCGCGGTGAGCGTCGGCATCAGGTAGAAGCGCTGGAAGACGAAGCCGATGCCGGTCAGCCGGAAGCGCGTCGCCTCGGCATCGTGCATCCGCGCGACGTCCTGCCCGCGGATCGCGATGCGTCCCGCGCTCGGGCGGTCGATCGCGCCGAGCAGGTTGAGCAGCGTCGACTTGCCGCAGCCGGACGGGCCGACGATGGCGACCCACTCGCCGTCGTGGACGTCGAGCGAGAGGCCGCGCACGGCGTGCACCGGCTCGCCGGCCACGGGATAGTCGCGCCGCACGTCGCGCGCCGAGAGGACGAGGGGGCGGGCGCCGGGCGCCGCCGCAGGACCGGTCATGCCACCGCCTCCTCGCGCAGCGTCCGCGCGATGGGGAGCGTCGCGGCGCGCCAGGCCGGCCAGATGCCGGCGGCGATGCCGCACGCGACGAGCAGGCCGAGCGACCGGAAGGCCGCGCTCGGCTCGAACAGGAAGAAGTCGAAGGCCGCCGGCAGCCCCGGGAAGGCCGCGAGGATGCCGTTGAGCCAGCGCGCCGTGAGCAGGCCGAGCCCGAGGCCGAGCGTCGCGCCCACGAGCGAGAGCGCCACGCCCTCCGCCATCACCTGCGCGACGATGCGCCAGCGCGCCACGCCGATCGCGCGCATCACCGCGATCTCGCCGATGCGCTCGTTGACGCTCACCGTGACGAGCGTGGTGACGAGCAGGAAGCCCACCGCGAGGGAGACCGAGGCCAGGATGAAGGCGAGCTGCCGGAAGTAGCTGAGGCGCTCGTCGACGAACTTGAGCGCCGCGGTGGTGCTGAGCGCGCTGATGCGCGGGTCGGCGGCCTCGAGGCGCGCGCGCACCGCCTCCACGTCCGCCGAGTCGCGCGTGGCGACGAGCACCACCGAGACGCGGTCGCGTCCCTCGTCGCCGCGCATCGCCTGCGCCGTCTCGAGCGGCACCGCGACCGCGCGCTCGCCGCCGGCGAGCATCACGAAGCGCCCGCGCCCGACGATGCGCACCGTGCGCGTGCCGGAGAAGCGGCGCACCTGCGGCTCGTAGCCCGCGGCGAGCCGGATCGTGTCGCCCACCGCGTGCCCGGTCGCGGCGAGCCAGGCGCCGTTCACCACCACCTCGTCCGGCGCCGCGATGTCGCGCCCCTCGGCGAGGATGTAGTCCCCCTGCACCGCGGGCTCGAGGCCCAGCAGGAAGCCGGCGACGACCGAGTCGTCGGCGACCCGCGTGGTGAAGGCCTTGCCGCCGAGGACCGGGGCGACGCGCGCGACGTCCGGGTCGCGGCCGAGCGCCTCGACGAGCGCCGCCGCGCCGCCCACCGTGGCCTCGGTGTCGAACGGCATCGTGCCGCGCGGCGTGAGGCGCAGCGCGAAACCCTGCTGCTCGATGAAGCCGCGGAAGCTCTCGCGCATGCCGCTGCCGAGCATCACCATGTCGAGCAGCATCGCCGCGGCGACCGCGACGCCGGCCGTGGTGAGCGCGGTGCGCGCGCGCCGGCGCACGAGCGTGGCGATCGCGAGGCGGAGCATCATCGGCCGACGAGCTCCAGCGGCGCCTGCCGCACCAGCCGCTGCGCCGCGAGCCAGCCGCTCACGACGCCCAGCGCGAGCGAGAGCGAGACGGCGAAGAGCACGATCCCCGGCGTGACGATGGCGAAGCGCAGCGGCGTCGCGTAGACGCCCTGGTAGTGCCAGTTCACCAGCGCCGAGGCGCCCCAGCCCAGGAGCGCCCCCATCGCGCTGCCGACGAGCGCGACGAGCGCGGCCTCGAGCACCACCGCGCGCACCACGCTCGCGCGCGAGATGCCGAGCAGGCGCAGCGCGCCGATGTCGCGGCGCCGCTCGTCCACCTTGAGCAGCGTGATGCAAAGCAGGAAGATCGCGCTCGCGACGATGGTGATGACGCCGATCGCGCGATGGAACCGGTTGACCACGCGGAACGTGGCGGAGGTCTCCACCGCGACCTCGGCGGCCGGCCAGGCGCGGAAGCCGAAGGCGCTGCCGTTGATCGCGGCGGCGACATCGGCGGGCTCGCCGCGCGAGAGGACCGCGAAGCGCCCCACGCGGTCACCGCCGCGCGTGAGCGCCTGCAGGTGGTCGAGGTGCACGCGCACCCGGTGCTCGCTGCGGGCGACCTCGCTCGGGTCGGCGCCGCGCCGCGTGATCGCCGAGATCACGACCGTGTCGCCCGGCGCGCCGGCGGCGGCCGCGATCACCACTGTGTCGCCGACCGCGAGCGTGGCCGCGGCGGCGAGGCGCTCGTCGATGGCGATCGAACGGAGCGGCGCGCGCGCCGCGAGGGCCGCGGGCGCCGGCTGCGCAGTGAGCGGCACGGCGTGCGGCACGGCGCACGCGAGCGCCAGCAGGATCGAGGTGCGGGGGGACATCACGGGACGAACGATACGCGGGGCGCACCCGTTCCGGGCGCGCCCCGCGCGGCATGACGAGGCGGCGGGTTACTTCTTCGCCGCGAACGCGACGTCGAACTGCACCTTCACCTCGCTCTCGATCGGATTGACCGGCGACTGGAACGACACGCCGTAGTCCTGGCGGATGATCGTCGTCTCGCCCTTCACGCGGCCGACCTTGCGCTCCTTGTCGAAGAAGACGAGGCGCGCCGGGATCGTCACGCGCTTGGTCTGCCCGCGGATCGTGAGGTCGCCGGTAATGTTGATCCGGTCCTCGGAGAGCTTGTTGATGAAGGCCGACTTGAAGGTGATGGTCGGGAACGAGTCGGCCGCGAAGAAATCGTTGGAGCGGAGGTGGTTGTCGCGCATCTCGATGCGCGTGTTGATGCTCTTCGCGTCGATCGAGATGTTGAACGTCGTCGCCTCGACCTTGTCGGCGTCGAACTGGATGTCGGCGTCCCACTTGTCGAAGGTGCCGTGGGCGTCGACGAGGCGCGAGACGGCGACGAAGTTGATCTGCGAGTGCGCGACGTCGCGGACGAACGGCTCCGGGTCGAAGGCGGGGGCGGCGGCGGCGAGGACGGGGACGATCGCGAGGGTGGGGATCCAGCGCTTCACGGGACTACTCCGGGCTAAGAAATGGACAGGTTAACTATCTCCGGCTACAGCCGGATATAGACCTGAGCCGCCGCGGAAGTTCCCACCGCATGTTCCGACGCGCCGACCCGGAGAGTCAGCGGTCCGCCAAATGGCGCCTTGGCAACGACTTGCACCGTCGCGCCCGGCCTCACGCCCAGTTCGTCGAGGTAGCGCAGGAAGGCCGGATCACGGTCCGAGACCCGTACGACGGTCGCCGAGCCGCCCTCCGCGAGGTCTGCGATGCTGGGGAGGCGCGTCTCGTCCACCTCGCCCGCGGCCGTCGGGATGGGGGCCCCGTGCGGGTCCTCGGTCGGGTTGCCGATCGCTTCGGCCATCTTGGCGATCAGCTCGTCGCTCGCTGCGTGCTCCAGCCGTTCCGCTTCGTCGTGCACGTCGTCCCAGCCGAAGCCGAGCCGCTCCACCAGGTAGCACTCGATGATGCGGTGCCGCCGGATGAGCTGCAGCGCGACGGTGCGCCCCGCGTCAGTGAGGCGGGCGCCGCGGTACCGCTCGGCGCGCACGAGCCCCAGGCGCGCGAGGCGCTGGACCATGCCGCTCACGCTCGCGGCGGCGATGCCGAGACGGGCCGCGATGTCGTTGGTCCCGGCCGCCGAGCCGTGGCGCTCGAGTTCATAGATGGCCTTGAGGTAGTCCTCCGCCTGGCCGGTGAGCGCGCCGGTGGTGGCGGGCTGCGGCGCGCGCGGGCGGGCGGATCGCTTGGACTTGGGCATAGGGCAATCAATCTAGGACGGGGGGCAACGGCGGGGGGATGGCTGCGGCGCTTGCGCGGGGTCGCATGATTTAGTAATTACGAAACAATGATGTCGTCTGCACGAATCCTCTGCGTCGGCCTGGTCGCCGTCGGCCCGGCGCTGCTTCCCGCCCAGGCGCGCGACCCGGTCCGCGCCGACTCGGCCGCGCTCGCGCGCCGCGACTCGCTCCGCGCCGACTCCGCGCGCACCCTCGGCGCCGTCCAGGTCACCGCCACCTTCAAGGCCGTCCGTGTCCTCGACGCCCCGCAGCCGGTCGCCGTCGTCGGCGGCGCCGACCTCCGCCGCGCGCAGTCGGGCGCGGTCGGCGACCTGCTCGCCCGGCTCCCCGGCATCCGCTCGCTCTCCATGAGCACCGGCATCGGCAAGCCGGTGATCCGCGGCCTCACGCACAACCGCGTCGTCACGCTCGACAACGGCCAGCGCACCGAGACGCAGCAGTGGGGGCACGACCACTCGCCCAACGTCGAGACCGCCAACGCCGAGCAGGTGGAGGTGATCAAGGGACCGGCGAGCGTGCTCTACGGCAGCGACGCGATGGGCGGCGTGGTGAACGTCATCGCCCCGGCGCTGCCCGCCGCGCGCGGCGAGGCCGCCTTCGCGCGCGGGCGGCTCACCACCGCCTACGACGCCAACCTGCGCGGCACCGACGCCACGCTGCGCTTCGACGCGGCGCGCGAGGGGCTCGGCGCGCGCCTCGCGCTGACCGGCCGCACGAGCGGCGACATGCGCGCGCCGCGCGGCGCGCTCCCCAACACCCGCAACCGCACGGGGCACGTCGACGCCGCGGTCGGCCGCACCGGTGCGCGCGCGACGACCGCCCTGCGCTGGTCGAGCCGCGAGGAGCGGATCGAGATCTTCGACGACCCGGCGACGAGCCCGGGCTACGACGGCTACCAGCGCCTCACGACGCACCGCGCGACGCTCGAGGACACGCGCGCGATCGGCGCGCGCTGGCGGCTGCAGGCGCAGGCCGGCTACGAGGAGAACTTCCGCCGCGAGTACGCCGACGCGAGCGCGACCGAGATCGCACTCGGGCTTCAGGTGCGCACCGCGACCGGCTTCGCGCACCTGCACCACGAGGCGCTGGGTCCCTTCAGCGGCGGCACGTTCGGCCTCTCGCTGATGGACAGCCGCTTCGCCAAGCGCGGCCTCACGTCGCTCATCCCCGACTCGCGCTCGCGCGGCGTGGCGGCGTACGCGCTCGAGCACCTGGAGCGCGGCCGCTGGCGCGGCACGGTGGGCGCGCGCTGGGACGGCCGGGCGCTCGCGATCGGCGACGACGCCGCGCTGGGGCTCACGGCGCAGTCGCAGTGGCGCAGCGCGGTGACCGGCTCGGCGGGGCTCGCCTACCGGCTCACGCCGGGCGTCTCGCTCGTGGGCAGCCTGGGGCGCGGCTTCCGCGCGCCCGCGGCGCCGGACCTGTTCGCGAACGGCTTCCACGAGGGGACGCGCGCGTTCGAGCGCGGCGATCCCACGCTGCGCGTGGAGACGTCGCTCAACGCCGACCTCGCGGTGCGCGTGGCGACGGCGACGCTGAGCGGCGAGGCGGGCGTGTTCGACAACCGGATCGACGACTACATCTACCTGCGGCCGTTCGGCGCGGGCGGCGGCGTGATGGACTCGCTCGAGGTGGTGCAGGGCGACGCGCGGCTGCGCGGCGCCGAACTCTCGGTGGCCTGGCGCGCGCGCGAATGGCTCACGCTGCAGGCGGCGGGCGACATGGTGACGGGCACCAACCGCACGAGCGGCGTGCCGCTGACCTTCGTGCCGCCGCCGCGCGCGCAGCTCGGCGCGCGGCTCGAGCGGCGCGCGCTCGGCGCGGCGGTGGTGCGCCCCTGGCTCTCGATCGACGTCGAGCGCAACTGGCGCCAGACGCGCCTCGACCCGCGCGACCTCGGGCCGCCGGGCTACTCGCTCTGGTCGCTCGGCGGCGGCGGCACGGTGCTGGCCGGGGCGCGCGTGTTCATCGTGGACCTCGCGGTGCGCAACGCGCTCGACGCGCGGTACCGCAGCTTCATGAGCCGCTACAAGGCGTTCGCGGATGGGCCGGGGCGCGCGGTGGTGCTGCGGGTCACGACGGAGTTCTGAGGCACCCGCACCGGGGCCGAGGGAAGGGCGAGGACCATTTGCGCGTTTGCCGAGCGACGCGCCGCCCTCCATGATTGAGCGGTCCTTCCACCTAGGAATCCCCGATGCGTGCCCTGCTCCCCACCGCCGCGCTCGCCGGCGCCGCCCTCGTCCTCACCGCGGCCTCGCCCTCCGGCCGCGCGGCGGCGGAGACGATGAGCTTCTTCATCACCAGCGTCGGCTCCGGCGACGGCGCCAATCTCGGCGGGCTCGCCGGCGCCGACCGGCACTGCCACACGCTGGCCGAGGCGGCGGGCGTGCGCGGCAAGGCATGGCGCGCGTACCTCAGCGCGGCCGCCCGCGACGGGCAGCCCGCGGTGCATGCGCGCGACCGCATCGGCGCGGGACCGTGGCACAACGCCAAGGGCGAGCTCATCGCGAAGGACCTCGAGCAGCTGCACAGCGAGGCGAGCCTCGCCGGCAAGGCGACCAGCCTCAACGAGAAGGGCGAGCCGGTGAACGGCCGCGGCGACTCGCCGAACATGCACGACATCCTCACGGGGTCGAACCCCGACGGCACGCTCGCCGTGGACACGCTCGACACCACCTGCGGCAACTGGACGAGCAACGCGGCCACCGGCCGCGCGATGGTGGGGCACCACGACCGCACGGGCGGCGGCGCGCGCCCGACGTCGTGGAACTCGGCGCATCCGTCCCGCGGCTGCGGGCAGGCCAACCTCGTCTCGACGGGCGGGAACGGGCTGTTCTACTGCTTCGCGAAGTAGCCGTGCGGGGTCCGCGCGCCGGCTCGCGCGCGGGCGCTGATTGACCCGGATGGCGGACGGGAGCGAACTTCACCCCGTCCGCCTACCCGGAGTGATGGATGTCGACGTGGTCCCGTTCGTCCCTCGGCGCGCGCCTCGCGGCCGCGCTGCTCCTCGCCCTCCTCGCAGCGCCGGCCGGCGCGCAGCAGGGTCCGCCGGTCGCGCCGGGCGCCAAGCGCCCGCTCTCCATGGAGGATCTCCTGAGCTGGAAGGGGATCCGCGCGCCTACGCTCTCCAACGACGGCAGGTGGATGGCCTACGTCCTCGCACCCAACGAGGGGGACGCCGAGTTCGTGGTGCGCGGCACCGCGGCCGGCGCCGCCGAGACGCGGGTGCCGATCGGCGAGGCGCCGGCGGGCTTCGGCGCGAACGCGGGCGTGGCGATCTCGGGCAACAACCGCTGGGTGGCCTACACGATCTATCCCAAGGCCGAGGACGCGAAGAAGGCGCGGCGTGACCGCCGCACGCTCACCAACAAGCTCGGGGTCATCGAGCTCGCCACGGGACAGAAGCGCGAGTTCGAGCGGGTGCGCAGCTTCCGCTTCGCCGGTGACCGGTCGAACGTGCTCGCGCTGCAGTTCGCGCCGCCCGACGCGCCGGCCGGAGGCAACGCGGGCGGTGCGGCCGCCGGCGCGCTGGTGCAGCTGGTGGACCTCGCCGGCGGCACGCCGGTGACGCTCGCCGGCGTGGGCGAGTGGGCGTTCGACGCGGCGGGGCAGTGGTTCGCCTGGACGATCGACCAGCGCGACCAGCTCGGCAACGGCGTGCAGGTGCGCGAGATGGCGACGGGCATCGTCCGCGCGCTCGACGCCGAGAAGGCGCAGTACCGTCGCCTCACCTGGGCCGACACGGGCGATGCGCTCGCCGTCCTGCGGTCGGTGGCCGACAGCGCGACCAAGGACACGCTGACGACGGTGCTCGGCTGGAGCCGGCTCGCGTCGGCGAAGCCGGTGTCCGTGACCATCAATGAACGGAGCGCGGGCATCACCGGCGGGCTCGTGGTGAGCGCCGACCGGGCGCCCAAGTGGAGCGACCTGCAGGGCACGCTGTACTTCGGGCTGCGCGAGCCGCGCACGCCGCTGCCGCCGTCGAACGCGCCGCCGGTGGGCGCGGGCGGCAACGCGCCGGCGCCCGGCGCGGGGGCCGGCGGCCAGGTGGCCCCCGCTCGGCAGGACGAGGAGACGCCGTCGCTCATCCTCTGGCACTGGAAGGACCCGCGCCTGCAGAGCGCGCAGCAGGTGCAGGAGAACCAGGACAAGGCGTTCAGCCACCTGGCGGCGTGGCACGTCGCGGACGCGAAGGCGGTGAAGCTCACCGACGACGCCGTGCGCGCCGCGACGGTGGGATACGGCGACCGCTGGGCGCTCGGCGCGGACCTGACGCCATACGAGCGGCAGGCGAGCGTGGACGGCCGGCAGCTGCGCGACCTGTATGCGATCGACGCCCGCACGGGCGAGCGCGCGATCATCGCGAAGGGCATCCAGAACCCCGGGGGCCCGTTCCAGACGCTGCTCTCGCCCGACGGCGCGCGCGCGGCCTGGTACGACGACGGCCACTGGAACGTCTTCGACTTCGCGACCAAGCGCTCGGTGCGCGTGACCGAGGGCGTGAACGCCGTCTTCTGGGACGACGAGGACGACCACAACGTGGTGAAGCCGCCCGCGGGCGCGCCGTTCGGCTGGTCGCGCGACGGCCGCTTCCTGTTCGTGCGCGACAACTGGGACGTGTGGCGCGTCGGCGTGGCCGGCGGCGCGGCCCTCAACGTGACGGGCAACGGCAAGCGGGACGGCATCCGCTACCAGGCGCGCGTGGGACAAGACGCGAAGGAGCGAGATCGGAAGAGCACACGTCTGAACTCCAGTCACTAGCTTATCTCG
>ERZ1645185.78-NODE-78-length-43676-cov-7.342862_pt1 | contig 43676 bp, 26 predicted proteins | sample MGYA00575351_ERZ1645185 | MGnify/ENA primary metagenome ERZ1645185 (study PRJEB40838, sample SAMN11284767) | freshwater sediment metagenome | isolation source: river sediment | host: Sediment | place: India: Jana village, Kanpur | collected 2015-12-17 ... | reverse complement strand
CCCGCCCACGTCGCCGACTCGGGCAAGGGAATCAGCCGGCGAGCAGTCGCGCGACGCGCGCCCGGAACTCGGCGGAGGGCTGCTCATCGGCCTGCTGCAACAGCCGGTCACCGAGCTCACGCAACCGCACCCGCATGGACCGCACCTGCTGCTCGAGCCGCATACACCCCGGACAATATAGAATGTGGCCAAGAATGATCTCCCGCACGGCTGAGCCGGGCACATCGAGTGCGAGCTCATCGTCCACGTACTCATGGAGATGAAGTCGACTGATGAAGCAATCGGCGGCCTCGGGGAGTGCACCGGCCGGAGATTCGAAGGAAAGCGATGCTGCCATGAGTTCTCAACGCGGAAGATCCGAAAATAGGTCCGCAAGATCGCTGGCAAAGCGCCAATCCGCTGAAAGTTCCGGGAATACCCGCCTTCGGCGCTTGTTTGCGTGACCCGGAACACGTTAGCATGGACGACTATGCAGCGAATGCCCCTCGCGAACGATGGCCGTGCTCTCCGGCCGACGCCCCATGCGTCCGACAGCGTCCTGCCGCTGAGCGGCGGCCCGCTCGACGCGCGGCTGCCGTTGGCGCTGCTGGAGGCCGTCAAAGCCATCGATACGCCGGCGGCAGAGCTCGACGCCGACTTCGTGCACGAACTGCGCAACAAGCGGTTGGGGCTCAGCGAAACGGTGCTACAGCAAATCCGGCGTTTCAACGACGCGGTTCGGTCGCGCCAGCGCATTGGTTACGACGAAGTGCTGGCGCTCGCGCGCCTCATTGGCCGCCGACCCGACGCCGATCTGGCATTCCGTGAAGCGGGGCGCCGCTGGGCGCGCGCCATCGTTGACACCGTGAGTGGCCCACGCCGCACCGCGGCCACGTCGCTCCCGTCGCTGCTGTCACGTCCCATTGCGTTGGGTGCACTGCGTCGGCTCGCTCGCCGTTTCATGGACGGAACCTTGGTGCGCCAGGGCAGTACCCTACTGCTCGAAGTGCGGGCGCCGGTGTCGGCCGATGCCGCACCGCGTGGAGCCGGCTGCGGGCTGTACGAGGCCGCCTTTCGTGAGTCGCTGCTGTTGCTGGCCGACGCCGACGGCGCCGTCGATCACGTCATGTGCCGTTCGCGTGGTGATGCCAGCTGCCAGTGGCGTGCCGACTGGCGCCGCCGCTGATTGTAGGCTGAAGGCTGCTGTGGGCGCCGCCACGGTCGTGGCGCTGATCGCCCATTCCATTTCTACGCACTCACTCCCATGCTGACTCCCGAGTTGCTGCCGCGGCTGCAGCAGTTGTTGGCCGACGCCGACCTCGACGGCTGGCTGCTGTACGACTTCCGCGGCACCAACGCCATCGCCGCTGGTCTGCTCGGGTTCGGTGGGCTCTGCTCGCGGCGCGTCTTCGCGTTCATCCCGCGCGAGGGGCTGCCCATTGGCATTCAGCACGCCATCGAGCCCGGCCCGTGGAAGCACTGGCCGAAAGCGTGGCCGCTGCGGGTGTACAGCGGCTGGCGCGCGCTCGAAGCTGAAGTGGCAGCGTTGGTGAACGGCAAGCGCGTGGCCATGGAATACTCGCCCGGCGATGCCATCCCGTATCTCGATCGCATCCCGGCTGGTGTGCTCGAACTCGTGCGCGCCAGTGGGGCCACGGTGGTGAGCAGCGGAGAACTGGTGTCGCAGGTGTACGCCACGTGGACGCCTGCGCAGTTGGCCGGCCACCAGCGCGCGGCTGAGCACATTGCCGGTATCGCGCGCGATGTCATCCACCACGCGGGCGCACTCGCCGCGGCGGGTACACCCGCAGCCGAACATGAACTGCAGCAGCGCATTCTCGATGCGTTTGCTCGCGTTGGTCTCGAAACCGATCATGGTCCCGACGTGGCTGCCTCGGAGAATGCGGCCAATCCGCACTACGTGCCTTCGGCCTCGCGCCCGCGTCTGGTGCAGCGTGGCGACGTGCTGCTCGTAGACCTCTGGGCCAAGGAGCCGGGTGGCATCTACGCCGACCAGACGTGGATGGGATCGCTGGGCACGCCGAGCGACAAGGTGGTGCACGTGTGGGAAGCGGTGCGCGATGCACGCGACGCGGCGCTCTCGCTACTGCACGATCGCATTGCCGCCGGTGAACTGGTGCGAGGCGGTGAAGCGGACGATGCTGCGCGCGATGTGATCACGGCCCGTGGCTACGGCAAGGACTTCTGGCATCGCACCGGACACAGCATCGATTCGCGCGAACTGCATGGCAGCGGCCCGCAAATCGACAACCTCGAGTCACGCGACGATCGTCTGCTCATCCCGGGCGTGGGCTTTTCCATCGAGCCCGGCGTGTATCTGGTTGGTGAGTTCGGCGTGCGCAGCGAGGTGAACTGCTTCGTGGGTGAAGACGCGCTGATCATTACGCCCAACGACATTCAGCGCGAGTTGTTCGTCGTCTGATGGCTGAGTGGATGCCTGACGCCGACCAGCGATGGCGGGGCGCAGGGCGCCGTGCATGGGTGATGGTGAGGTCGCTCGTCGTGTTGCTCACGGCGGGCGGCGCGTTCGCCTGCGGCCGTGATACGGCCGACACCGAAGGGACGCGTATTGCCGATGTGGAGGCCACCGCTGGCGGCGCCCTCGATGTGAACGACGCTGGCGTGCGCGTGGCTGGCGCCGGTTCGCTGGCGCGCGCGGCGGGTGGGGAACAGGGCACCGATTATCGCGTGCAGGTCATCACCAATCCCGGTGTGGTGATTGGTGCAGTTGGCGGCGGCTCGTCCATCGATACGAGCATCACGCCAACGCATGATCTCTCCGTGTGTCGGCCGTTCAGCCAATCATTGGTGCCCAGTCGCAACGGCGGGGTGGGGAACGCGGTGGTGTGGCTGAGTGGCGTGAGTACAGGGCCACGAGACGACGCACCGCGGCGGGCCAAACTCACACTCGACGGCTGCCGACTCGAGCCGCGCGTGCAGCGGCTGGCCGTGGGTACCACCGTGCTGCTCAACGGCCGCGATGCGATGATGTCTCGGCTGCAGTTCACCGCCGACAGTGAGCGGGAGCCACGCGCTACAGCGCTGTTGTCGGATGTCGGGCAGGTGGTGCCCATTGCCACCGCGAGTGCCGCCCCGGGCCTCGTGCGTGTGAGCGACGACATGCACCCGTGGGTGCGCGCTTGGCTGGTGGTTGCACCGCACCCGTTTGTGGCCGTAACCGACGCCGACGGACAGTTCCGCTTCGACGGCGTGCCACCCGGCCGCTACACGCTGCACGTGTGGCACGAGCGTTTCGGCACGAAGGAGCAGAAGGTGCGAGTAGAAAGCGGCGTGCAGGTGCGGGTGGAGCTGGGGTACTGAGGGGGGCGGCGAGGTTGGCGTTACGGGAGTTGGAACTACGGGAGTTGGAACTACGGGAGTTGGAACTACGGGGGGACTGTGGGAGGGTACCCGCAGAGTGTTGCGTGGATGCGGCGCCCGTTTCACTTCGTTCGTGTGCGTGTGATTGCCTCCGCCCCTGAGAATCCTCTCATGAAGAAGTGGCCATCCTGGTATAAATCTTGCGGCGGCAATAAGATAGGCGTCCTCTCCGGACCCTGCGTACCTCCACCTCCGCCCCTCCCATCATGAAACTGCTCGCCCGTTTTGCCGCCGGTCTCGCGCTGGTCGCTGCCGTGAGTGCCCCGGCCCAGGCCCAGTTGATCTCGTGGACGCTGACCCTCAACGGTGGTAGCGGTACCTACGTTGGCAGCTTCTCGTTCGATCAGAGCCTGATCTCGCCCAATGCCTTCGTCACATTCGACCAGTTTGCGTCGTTTCAGGTCACCGTTGGCAGCAACAGCTATTCGCTTGCGAACGCCTACCGTGGCCATGATGAAGGGCTGATGCTTGACGCAACCGGAGCGCCGCTGCGTTTCAACGACCAGACGGGCAGCTACGCCGAGTTCTGCCCCACCGCGTGCACGACCTTCCCAGTGCTTGGTTTCGTCGACGGTACGAACAATTGGGAACTGATCAGCGGCAACGAACGCGGCACGTACAGCATTTCGCGCACGTCGGTGCCGGAACCCGCTTCGATGGCGCTCATCGGTGTTGGGCTTGTTGGTCTGGGCTTCCGGCGCACGCGTCGCCGCGAATTGGTCTGACGCTCGGTACGTCGGAAATGGAAACGCCGCCCTCGGGCGGCGTTTCTGCGTTCAGGTGTGGCGCTCAGCCCCCGATCGCGTACAGCCGCGCGTACACGCCGTCTTCCTGGTCCAGTAGTTCCGCGTGCGTGCCGGTCTCCACGATGCGACCGGCGTCGAGCACCACCACCTTGTCGGCGCGACGCACGGTGCTGAGACGATGCGCGATGATGAGCGTGGTGCGCCCTTCGAGCAGCTCCTCGAGCGCCTCTTCCACATACCGTTCGCTCTCGGTGTCGAGACTCGACGTGGCTTCGTCGAGAATCACTACGGCCGGGTTCTTGAGGAACACACGCGCAATGGCCACGCGCTGACGCTGTCCGCCTGAGAGCTTCACCCCGCGCTCGCCTACCAGCGTGTCGAGGCCGTCGGGCAACTTGGCAATGAACTCCCACGCGTGCGCGGCCCTGGCGGCGCGCAGCACCTCGTCCTCGGTGGCGCGCGGGTTGGCATACGCAATGTTCTCGCGAATGGTACCGCTAAACAACACCGGCTCCTGCGGCACGATCCCAATGGCGCCGCGCAACGTGTCGAGCGTGAGGTTGCGAACATCAATGCCATCGAGCGTGATGCGCCCGCTGGAGACATCCCAGAAGCGCGGCAGCAGACTCGCAATGGTGGTCTTGCCGGCGCCACTGCGCCCCACGAGGGCCACCACTTCACCTGGGGCCATGTCGAGCGAAATGCCGGTTACGATATCCGGCTGTGACGGCATGTACCGGAACGCCACGTTGTCGAATCGTACCTCGCCACGCAGCGGGGCGGGCAGCGTCAGCGGAACATCAGGGTCGCGCACGGTAGGCTGCGTGTCGAGCAGCTCCCACACGCGCGTGGCCGCCCCTATGGCCTCCTGAAAGTTGCCGAACAAGGTGGCGAGTGAGCCCACGGCCGCGGCTACGAACAGCGCATAGAACAGGAACGCCACCAGCGTACCCGCCGTAAGCTTGCCGGCCAGCACCTGCGTACCACCCTGCCACAGCACGGCGGCCACCGCCCCGAAGGCCACGAAGCCCACCACACTGAAGAACAGCGCGCGGGTGCGGGCCCGATGCACGGCTACGCCGACAAGCTCCTTGAGCGCCGAGCCGAAGCGCCGCGTTTCTTCGGCCTCACGCGTGAAGCTCTGTACCGTGCGAATGGCGCCAAAACTTTCATCGGCCATGCCCATGGCCTCAGCAATGCGGTCCTGCACACTGGTGCTGGCCTTGCGCAGCGATCGCCCGAAGAAAATGGCCGCGCCCACCACCAGCGGCACCACGGCCAGCGTGGTGAGTGTAAGGCGGAAGTTGGTCACGAACATCATGATCGCGCCGCCAAGCAGAAACAGCGATTGGCGCGAAAGCTCCGAGACCCACGTGCTGAGCAACGATTGCAGCAAACCGAGATCGCTGCTCAGGCGGCTGGTGAGTTCGCCCGTACGTCGCTCGGTGAAGAAGGCCGGCGACAACCGAATGAGGTGCGCGAAGGTGCGTGCGCGCAGTGCGGCCACGATGCGTTCCGTGCTGGAACTCAGCAGGTACACCTGCACGAAGTTCGCGATGGCCTGTACGGCGAACACCGCGAGCAGAATGACCGCGATACGATCGAGTGCTCCGCGGTCGCGCTTTTCAAAGGCCGCGTCGAGCAGGAACTGCATGACCGCCGGGAACACGAGTCCCGCCGCGGCGGCAATGACGAGGAAGACGAACGCCACCGCGAGCCGCGTGCGATACGGACGCACCAGCGGGACCAGGCGGGCGAGCGGTTTGAGCGACAGCGAAGAGGAGGGCACGCCGCATTATAGTGCGCGCGCTCTGATGGCGCGCCCCAGCCAACTGCCTCCAGCTACCTCGCGATGGCCCGGTCTACGCCCATCGCCACGAACAGCAGCGCCAGGTACAGCAGCGAGTACTTGTACACCCACCACGCCGGCGCCGTCCACGGTTCACCCTTCTGCGCTGCCCACAGCACCTTGAGCACGCCCCACATGAGCACGCCACCAAGTACGATGGCGCAGGCGAGGTACAGCAGCCCGAACGCACCGTACAGCACCGGGAGTACCGTGAGCACCAGCAGGATCACCGTGTACCACACCATCTGGTACATCGTTTCCCGCTCACCCCACACCAGCGGTGCCATGGGCACCTTGGCGCGGCCGTAGTCTACCTGCTTGAGCAGGGCGAGCGCCCAGAAGTGCGGGGGCGTCCAGTAGAACACGATGAGGAACAGGCACAGGGCGGTCACGTCGAGCGTGCCGGTAACCGCAGCCCACCCCACCAGCGGCGGGAAGGCGCCGGCGGCGCCGCCAATCACGATGTTCTGCGGGCTCGTGCGCTTGAGGATGCGCGTGTAGATGAACACGTAGAAGTAGAAGCCCGCCAGCGCGAGCCCCGCCGTGAGCACGTTCACGAAGTGCGCCAGCATCCACGTGGCGAGCGTGGCACAGGCCACACCGAACGCCAGCACCTGCGTAGGCGACATGCGCCCGCTGGGAATGGGGCGCAGGCGCGTACGGGCCATCACGCCGTCGATATCGCGATCGATGTACATGTTCACCGCGTTCGCGCCGCCGGCCATGAGATACCCGCCAACCATGACCAGCAGGACGGTCCATAGGCTCGGGCTACCGGCCGCATACATGGGCGCGGCGGTGGTGACGAGCAGCAACGAAATGATGCGCGGCTTGGTGAGCGCCACCAAGTCGCGCGAGAGCGGCGTGTCGGCCGCTGGGGCGCCTGCAGGCGAGGGGCTGTTCACGGGAGCAATACCGGTGGCCATATCACGCGGGGTTCATGGCGCGCCAGGCGCCGTAGAAAAGCGCCGCGAGACCGGCGATGGGCAGAATGACCTGCACGATTTCGGCCCAGCGCCGCGGAACGGGCACGTCGCTGTTGGCCGGCGCTGCCGGCAGCACACGGAACACCGCGCGCATGATGAAGTACTGCGCGACCACGCAGGCGGCCAGGGCCACCCAGAACAACGCGGTCGAAATCGGGGGCGTGAGCCAGGAGTCAATCGGGGAGTTCATGACAAATGAAAACTAGACGGTGATCCAAGGTGGTGAACCCCCGTTCCGTGCACTACCATAGCGCCATGGCAAAACCCCCCGTTTCCTCCCCTCCCTCCAACGCCGGGCAGGAGCTTCCACGCTCGCTCGGCCTTTGGAGCGCCATCGCCGTGCTCGTGGGTACGACGATCGGCTCCGGGATCTTCCGGTCGCCGGCCGGCATCGCCGACAAGCTTCCCGGCCCACTCCCCCTCATGGCGGTTTGGGCCGTCGGCGGGCTGTTTGCCCTGTGTGGGGCCCTCACCCTGGCCGAACTGGCCGGCGCCATGCCGCGTACCGGCGGCTACTTCATCTACATCCGCGAGGCGTGGGGGCGCTTGCCGGCCTTCCTGTACGGATGGGCCGAGTTCACGCTCATTCGTGCGGCGGCGCTGGGCGGCATTTCGCTCACCTTCGGCCAGTACGCGCTGCGCGCCGTGGGTATCGATCCCACCATCGCGCCATACGACGACTACGCGCACTACCTCGCGGCCGGCGCGCTCGTGCTCATGGCCACGATCAACGTGGTGGGGCTCAAGTGGGGCTCACTCGTGCAGAACGTCACCACCATCGCCAAGTACGGCGGCCTGGTAATCATCGTACTGCTTGCCTTCGCCATTGGCCTGCCGAAGACGGGCGGTTACTTCACCCCCGCAGCGCCGCCGGGCAGCTTCACGGTATCGGCGTTCGGCCTGGCACTGGTGAGCGTGCTCTGGGCCTTCGACGGCTGGGGCGACCTCGCCAAAGTCTCCGGTGAAGTGAAGGACCCCGAGCGCACGCTCCCCAAGGCCATCGTGCTCGGCACGCTCGCGATCATCGCGATCTACATCCTCGCGAACCTCGCGTATCTCTCGGTGCTGTCGGTCGACGAGATGCGGAAGGCTCCGCTCGTGGCCGCCGATGTGGCACTGCGCCTCATTGGTCCCATCGGCGTCACACTCGTGTCGCTCACCGTGCTGCTCTCCACCTTCGGCAGCGTGAACGGCTCGCTGCTCACGGGTCCGCGCATCTTCTTTGCCATGGCCGACGATGGCCTGTTCTTCAAGCAGGTGGCCAAGGTGCACCCCACCTTCAAGACGCCGTACGTGGCCATCATCATGACGGGCACCCTCGGCGTGGGCTTCGTGCTGCTGCGCAGCTTCGAGCAGTTGGCCGACATTTTCGTGACCGCCAGTCTCGTGTTCTACATCATGAGCATTGGCGCGGTATTCAAGCTGCGGCGTCGCCCCGACTGGAATCCGCCGGTGAAAACGCCGCTCTATCCGTTTGTGCCGGCGCTCTTCTGCCTGGCGGTGCTGTTCCTGCTTGGCAACGCGCTCATGGACCCGGCGCAGCGCATTCCCACGCTGGGCGTGTTCGGCGTGATTCTGCTGGGAGTGCCGGTGTTCTACGCTACCGTGGGGCGCAACAAGGAAGGGCGCGCCTGATCGGATGACCCGCAGGATGCAAAAGCAAAAGGGGGAGCCGGCGCGATACCGGCTCCCCCTTCCTTACTTCAACCGACCGCTATCGGGTCAGTTGAAGATGTAACGCAGGCCGAGCTGCATACGCCACACGTCACCCGTACCGGCGGTGCGCTCGAAGCTCTTCGAGAGCAGCGTGGTCGGGTTGATGTTGGCCATGCGATAGCGCGCGCGACCCTGTGCATCCGCACCAGCCGCCGCGAGCGGGCGGTTGTTGATTACACGCAGCCCCTGACCCCAGTTGTCGTTGATCAGGTTGCCGAAGTTCAGGATGTCGAGGCGCAGCTGCAGGGTGTTCTTCTGGCCACCGAGGCGGGCGAAGATGTCCTGCGTGATGCTCACGTCGGCGTTGTAGATCATCGGGAGGAACACCGCACCACGCTCGGCGTACTGACCGCGACGTGTCTTGAGGTAGTCGTCCTGATTGATGAACGCTTCGAACGCATCCTGCTGCTCCTGCACCGTGAACGTCTTGATGATCTGGTTCTGTGCGTTCCGCGTGCTGTATTCCTCGAACACCATCTCCGAGCGATCCTTCGGCACGTAAATCAGTTCGTTGTTCGTGATACCGTCGCCGTTGAGGTCACCCGAGAAGGTGTAGCTCGTGTTGCCGGCGTTGCGGCCTTCGAAGAAGAACGAGATGCCCGTCTTGCCGAAGTCGAAATACTGCTTTTCGTACGTCGCCGTCACGAAGAAGCGGTGACCGGCCGCCGTACCCGAAATGCCGAGGCCCGGGTTGTTCTGGTCACGTACCACCGGGTTGCTCGTGAAGCTGCCTGCGGCGATGGAGCCGGCGTCGACGGTGTTGCGCGCCATGCCGTAGTTGTAGGCGGCCTTGGCGAAGAACCCGTTGCGGAAGCCGCGCTCGAGTGCAAACGACGTGTTCCAGGCACGACCCACGCCCTGGTTCTGCAACACCACCGCGTTGGTCACGTTGCAGTTGAGGCGCACCTGCAAGCCGGATGCAGGGCAGCTGTCACTGAAGCGCGGACGATTGTCTGCGCCAGTAAAGGCGCCCGTGGGGCCAGTGCGGTTGGCATCGATGTACGAAATGCCGTTCACGTCGCGGCTGTAGAGGAACTCGGCCGTGGCGTTGAGCCCCCAGAAGATGCGACGGTCAACCGCGAGGTTGGTACGCCAGATCTGCGGGAACTTGAAGTCCGGGTCCGTAAGCGCGAGCTCGTACTGCGCGGCCGGCGCGCCGGTCACGTTGGTCGGCTTGTACGCATCCGGATTCGGATTGAACGGACGGTTGCGCGTGTTGTCCACCGACTCGAAGCCGGTGAGCACACCGTTGTTGCCGATCTGGTTGGAAATCCACACGTAGGCCGGACGGCCCGTGAAGACACCCGTACCACCGCGAATCTGCGTCTTCTGGTCGCTGTTCACGTCCCAGTTGAAGCCGAGGCGCGGGCTCCACAGCAGGTTGGCGTTGGGCAGCTTCTCGGTGTTGAAGCGCACGTCGCGGCGGTCTTCGTCACGGAACGTGTAGCCGTTGGCCTGCGCGTTCACAAAGCCCGTCTTGCCGAACACCGGCACGTCCACGCGGAGGCCCGCGGTGAAGCGCAGATTGTCGGCGGCGCGGAATTCATCCTGCGCGTACAGGCCGCCGTACATCACTTCAAGCGGCTGGATGGGCTTTTCCTGACCGGGGATGTTGGCCCAGCGCACCTGGAACCGACGCGCCGTGATGGGCGACGTGGTGCGGTTGGGGTTGGCCAGGTAGTCGTTGGCGTCGGCGTAGAAGTCGGCCAGCGAGCTGTACACGTACGAGCTCTGCGAGCCCGGGAAGAACACGTTCTCCGACTGGTACTTCTCGAACGAGCCACCGAGCGTGAACTCGTGACGATCACGCGAGATCGTCAGGTTGTTCTGGATCTGGAAGCTGTTGTAGCGGAGTTCATTATTCGGCGTGAACGGCTCGTAACCGAACGACGTGTAGGTACGGTTATCCAGTAGGATGTCGACAAACGGGAAGACCGAGCCGCCGCGGGTGGAACGGCTTTCGTCCTGCTCCGTGTAGCCGATGATCAAGTTGTTCGCCATCCGGTCGCCGAAGAGCGAGTTCCACTCGCCCACGAGGCTGCGGATGTTCTCCTTGATCTGGTAGTTCGAGTTCTGGAAGGAAAGGAAATCGTTGTTGTTCGAGCGGCCGAAGCCGAGCGACCCTGACGTGGACAGGTTCACGTCGGTGTTCGAGTTGAGCAGGTTGAAACGCACGCTGAACTTGTTCTTGTCGTTCAGGTTGTAGTCGAGGCGCGTGAGGAAGCGCTGACCCGGCGTTTCGTTGTCATAGCCGGCGTACGGGCCGGTTTCGTAGTTGAACTTCTCGCGCAGGAACGACGAGAGACCAATGAGGTCGCTCTCGAGCACGCGCGTCATGTTGCCGGTCACAGCGGCGCCGCCGGGGTTGGCCGTGCGGAGAATGCCGGGCTGCGTCTGCTTGTCTTCTTCGTAGCTGGTGAAGAAGAAGAGCTTGTCCTTGATGAGCGGACCGGCCAGGCGGGCACCCACCTGCGCGTAGTTGAACGTGCCGGGGTTGAACTTGCTCGCACCGGCCTGACGGCCAACGAGGTCTTCGTTGCGCAGGAAATAGTAGGCCGAGCCGGTGAACTGGTTCGTACCCGAGCGGGTCACGGTGTTCACGCCGGCGCCCGTGAAATTGCCCTGGCGCACATCGTACGGGGCGATGTTCACCTGGATCTGATCGATGGCGTCGAGCGAGATCGGCGCTACACCCGTACGATCACCCGGCTGGCCGCCGAGGCCGAACGAGTTGTTGAAGTACGAGCCGTCGACCGTGATGTTGTTGAGGCGGTTGTCCTGGCCGGCGAAGCTCGAGCCACTCGCCTGCGGCGTGAGGCGCGTGAAGTCGCCGATACGACGCGAGATCGTAGGCAGCGCTTCGATGGTGGCCCGTCCCACCGACGTGGCGGCACCGGTGCGCGTGGTGCTGAGCGCGCTCGGGTCGGCCTGCGTGGTAATGCCGGCCAGCTGCACGGCGGCGTTGGACAGCACGAACCGCACGTCGGCGGTTACGCCGAGCGTAAGCGACCCGACTTCGCGCGTTTCCTTGCGATAGCCAAGCGCGGAGGCCGAGATCTGGTACGGGCCACCGATACGCATACCGATGATGGTGAAGGCACCATCGGCACGGGTGCCGGTGCTGTAGCGCGTGCCCGAGGGCTGGTGCACGGCATCGATACGAACGTTTTCGATGGGCTTGCCCGTGGAGTCGGTCACCGTGCCGCGAATAGCGGACGTGGTAACCTGCGCCTCAGCGGGGCGAGCGGTCGCGAGGGCCAGAACGGCCACGGCGCCCGCAATCCAGCTGCGACCTGCACGCCGGATCAGGTGAAACATGAGTGCTCCTGGGATCGTGAAGGGAGTGGGTCGGCTTGCTCCGGGAGGACAGCCCCGGAGATGTCATGAGGGAAACCGACCACGATCAAATGTAACGGACCTGGCTCGGATTTCAGGGACGAGACGCTGGGGTGGCGCCGCCGTTACCGAGCTGTTGCCGGCACCGCCGGTTATCAACAGCTCCGGCATCCATATTGTTGCGGCGTCCCCTAGGGGCGCCCTAGCTTTGGGCGGCGGCCAAGGCTGCCGTGACCGTCCTCAGGGGCGGACTGTTGTTCCCGTGGTCTCTCCGCGGACTGCCGGTCCGAACGCCATCCCCCCACATATCCCCATGCGAATCTCTCGTTGGGTCGGCGTCGCGCTCGCGACGATCGCCCTTGCCACGGCCCCCTCGTCGCCGCTGGCGGCGCAGGGTACCACCACCGGTGCCATTGCCGGCACGGTGACCGATGCCAAGAAGCAACCCATCGCCAGCGCCCAAGTCGAAGTCGTGAACCGGTCCAACGGTTCGCGCACCGGCGCCATCACCCGCGACAACGGCCGCTACTTCGTGCCCAATCTCGAAGTAGGCCAGTACACCGTGAACGTGCGCCGCATTGGCTACAAGCAGTACACGGCCCCGGCCGTCACGGTGAGCCTCACGCAAACCACCCGTCTCGATGTCGAGATGGAAGATCAGGTGGCGCAGTTGGCCGGGGTCACCACCCGCGCCGCGGCGGCCACCGCCGACTTCGCGGCAACTCGTACGGGCGCCCAGACGGTCATCTCGGATACGCTGACCCGTCGTTTGCCAACGCTCAACCGCGATATTTCCGATCTGGCCCGCAATTCGCCGCAGGTGAACGTGAGCAGCGACGGCCGTATTTCGGCCGCCGGCCAGAACAACCGCTTCAACAACATTCAGATTGACGGCGTGTCGCTGGCCAACCGCTTCGGCCTCGGTGCGTCGCCCACGGTGGGCGCGCAGGTTGGCGGTCGCGCGCTGCCGCTCGACGCCATCAAGGAATTCCAGATTCTGGTGTCGCCGTACGATGTGCGCCAAGGCAACTTCACCGGCGCGCTCATCAACGCCGTAACGCAGTCGGGCACCAACGAATTCAAGGGCTCGGCCTTCGTATACTACCGCGACCAGCAGATGGGTCGCGACACCTCGGTGCTGCGCGCCGCGCCGTTCCTGCGCCGCCAGCTGGGCTTCACACTCGGTGGCCCCATCATCAAGAACAAGCTGCGCTTTTTTGCCAGCGTGGAAACCAGCCAGCAGAATTCGCCGGCGGGCGGCCCGTTCTTCGACCCCACGTCACCCACGGGGCTCATCAACTCGCCCAACGCCAACGCCCGCATCACGCAGGCACAGGTGGACAGTTTCGTGAACAAGCTGGCCAGTGTGAACATCCCGGCCGGCACGCTGGGGGCACAGCAGAACGAGAATCCGCTGCTCAACACGTTCGTGCGCCTCGACTACCAGTTCAACGACAAGCACCGCCTGGTGCTGCGCAACATCTACAACGATCAGGAGCAGTTCGACTTCTCCCGGTCGCTTGGCACCATGGCGTTCACATCGAACGGCTTCCCGCGTACCGAAAAGAGCAACCAGGTGGTGGCGCAGCTGTTCTCGAGCTTCGCCAACGGGTTCTCCAACGAGTTCACGTTGGGGCTCACCAATACGCGCTTCAAGCGCAACCCGCCGGTGCTCGCCCCGATGGTCACGGTGAGCAACATCGGCGGCACGGGCTCGGGTATCGGCTTCCGCGCCGGCACCGAAAACAGCTCGCAGGGCAACGAACTGCGTGAAGACCTGATCGAACTCTCGAACAACTTCACCATGCCGTTCGGCAACCACCTCGTGGCTGTCGGTACCCGCAACGAGATCTACAAGGTGTACAACGCCTTCCTGCAGAACTCGTTCGGCAACTACACCTGGAACTCGCTGTCCGACTTCGTGAGCGGCGTACCCGCCGCCACCTTCTCCGGCTCAGGCAGTCTCGGTGGTGATGTGGCGGCACAGTTCCAAGCGGCGCAGCTGGGCGCCTACATCCAGGACCAGTGGACAGTGACGCCGCGTTTCACGCTGACGTACGGTTTGCGTGTCGATATGCCGGTGTTCTTCGACAAGCCGTCGTATGCCGAGCGTGTGGACCAGTCGTTTGGCTTCGATACGCGTGAGATCCCCTCGGGCAACTTGCAGTGGTCGCCGCGCGCCGGTTTCAACTGGGATGTCACAGGTGATCAGAAGAACCAGCTGCGCGGTGGCGCCGGCCTCTTCCAGGGTATCCCGGCCTACGTGTGGATGTCGAACCAGTTCCAGAACTCGGGCGTGGGGCTCGCGCAGTTCAGCTGCGGCGGCACCAACCTGAACGCGAACGGCGCGTCGCCGGCCTTTAACCCGCTGCCGCAGTCGCCGCGTGGTTGCGGCCCGCGCCCCAATAGCCAGCCCGGCATCAGCCTCGACAACGCCACGGCCTTCGGCGCCGTCAACGTGGCCGATCCTGACCTCCAGTTCCCGCAGCTGCTGCGCGCCACGCTAGGCTACGACCGCAAGCTGCCGGGCAACATCGTGGCGACCTTCGACGGTCTCTACTCGCGCAGCATCAACAACTTCTTCTACACCAACATCAACGTGCCGCAGGCGGCGCGCGCCACCAGCATCCATGGCCGCACCGTCTTCTCGCCCATCGGCACGAACGGCGCCACGGCGCTCACGCGTCCGTTCCCGCAGTTCGATGATGTGCTGCGTCTGCAGAACCAGAGCAAGGACTACTCGTACAGCCTCACGGGCTCGCTGCGCAAGCGTTTCGATGGCGGCTTCGAGGGCGGCGTGGCGTACACCTACAGCCGCGCGTTCTCCGTGGCCGATCTCACGTCGTCGGTGGCGCTCTCCAACTGGCGCTTCAGCCGCGCGTATTCGGGGCTGCAGTCGGAACAGCCGCTGCTCACCTCCATCTTCGACCAGCCGCACCGCCTGCTCATCAACGGCACGTACACGGCGCCGTGGAAGAGCAACCAGACCAGCTTCACGTTCTACTACAGCATGCAGTCGGGCACGCCCTACGGGTACGTGTACGGCGGCACGGCAGCTGGCCGCGGCGACATGAACGGCGACGGTTTCGTGGGCAACGACATGATCTACATCCCCACGGGTGCCTCCGACCCGAAGTTGGCGTTCCAGCAGACCACGTTTGCCGGGCAGACGCTCACGCCGGCCGCACAGGCGACGTCGTTCGATGCGTTCATCAACAACAACCCGTGCCTCGCCAAGCAGCGCGGTCGCATCATGGACCCCATGAGCTGCCGCAACCCGATGTTTACGCGCTTCGACGCGACCATCGAACAGCAGCTGCCGCACATCGCCAACGAGCGCGTCTCGCTGCGCGTGGACATCTTCAACTTCGCCAACCTGCTCAACCGCAGCTGGGGCAAGGTGCGTTCGGCCACGGGCAACTCCACCGCCACACTGCTGAACGTGGGTGCCATGTCGAGCACGGACCTGGCCACGCAGGTGCCGTCGGTGACGTTCACGAACAACTTCAACCCGAACTTCCAGAGCACGAGCTTCACACAGTTCTACCAGATCCAGACGAGCCTGCGCTTCGCGTTCTGATTCTTGGTGGGGCACGGTTGAAGTACGAAACGGGGGGCGCGTCGCCAGACGCGTCCCCCGTTTTCTTTATGGTCGGGGGTGGGGGCGGGGTCTGGGGTAACAGCCAAATAGAACAGGCCGAACAGACGGAACCGGCAGAACAGAAACCGCTGAAAAAGTGAAAAGAAAAATGGAAATGGGGCGTTGCCGATCGATTTTCGGCAACGCCCCTGTTCAGTCTGTTCTGCCCGTTCAGTCTGTTCTGTTAGGCTGTTGCCCCTGACTCAGACCCCAAGCCCGACCCCCGACCCCCGACCCAGTCCTAGCAGACTGGGGTCGGAGTCATGCGCCAACAGCCAAACAAAACAGGCCGAACAGACGGAACCGGCAGAACAGAAAGGGCTGAAAAAGTGAAAGGCAAAAATGGAAAAGGGCGTTGCCGGGCCATCTCCGGCAACGCCCCTGTTCTGTCTGTTCTGCCCGTTCTGTCAGTTCTGTTAGGCTGTTGGCCCCTGACCAAGACCCCAACCCCCAACCCAGTCTTAGAAGATCTTGAGGTTGATGTACTTCCGGGGGTTCTTCCGGATGTCGATCATCAGCGAGTCCATTCGCGCCAGAAGCGTATCAACGCGCGCGTACACGGCGGGGTCGTTCATCAGCTTGCCCGCAGTACCCGGGCCGCTCGAGACCTTCGTGACCAGCCCCTGCACTTCTGCGTTCGTGGTCTGCAGCTCGCGCGAAAGCTTTTCGAAGCTCGCGCTGGTGGCCCGCAGGTTCACGATCGTCGAGTCCACCTTGGCCGAATCCACGCTCGACAACGTCTTCCGCAGCTGCGCCTGCGTAAGGGTGAGCTGACGCGACTGTTCGGCGGTTACGGTGCTCAGCTGTGCCACCAGCTTGGTGAGGTCGGCCACGGTCTGCCGAATGTCCTTCACACCGCCGCCTTCCACGAACTCCCCGCGGGCTTCGTCGGTGAGGGCCCGCACGTTGAGGGCAATGGAGTCGCCCTTCTCGAGCAGGGCGGCCACACCCGGGGAGCCGATGCCGGTGGGAATGGTGTCGCCGGCCGCCATCTTGCCCGTCGATCCCTTCACTGGCGTGAGGGCAATGAGCATGTCGCCAAAGATGCCGTTGGCTTCTACCGAGGCCGTCGTGCCGGTGGGAATGCGGTACTGGTCCTGCACCTGGTATGTCACTGCAATGGTGCCATCGGGAATGAGCTCCACCTTCTGCACGAAGCCCACCTGCACGCCGGCCAGCAGCACCGGTTGCCCCTGCTTGAGCCCCGCGCCCCACGGAAAGCGCGAGTACATGGCATAGCCCTTGGCCAGACCGCCGCGGGCAATCCAGATGGTGCCGCCGAGTCCGAGCACGATGGCCACGAGGAGCAGCAGCCCCACCAGCAGTTCGTCGCGTCGCTTGGTTGTCATAGTCGAATGGAAATCAGGCTCACGCCTGGATGAACGGAGCCAGTACGGCCGCGACGATGGCGTCGAGCACGAGAATGGATACAGACGCGATGACCACCGCCGTCGCCGTCGAGCGACCCACGCCCTCGGCACCCGCTTCGGTCACATAGCCCTGGTAGGAACACACGAAGGAAATCGCCGCGCCAAAGCAGAATGCCTTGATGAGCGAGTACACCACCTGGAACGCCGTGAACGCCAGCCGAAGACCGGTGAGGAAGTCGTCGGTACGCACGTCGGTGGCAATGACCAGCGTGGCCCACGCACTGAAAATGGCCGTGGCGTTGGCCAGTACGGTAAGCACCGGCAGCATGACCAGCCCGGCCAGCACCCGCGGCAGCGCAAGGAAGCCCACCGGATCGAAACTCAGCGTTTCGAGCGCGTCGATCTGCTCGGTCACGCGCATGGTGCCAATTTCGGCCGTCATACGCGCGCCCACACGCCCCGTGAGCACGAGCGCGGTAAGCAGCGGCCCCAGTTCGAGCACAATGGACTGGCGCACGATAAGCCCCACCACCGACATCTGCACACCGGGGAAGAGCTGGTAACGCGTCTGGAAGGCGGTGACGCCGCCAAGGAACGCCGCCACGATGACCGCCAGCGGCACCGAGTCGACGCCGATGTTGCGCATCTTCCGGATGGTTTCCGGAATCCACGTGCCCGGGTCGCGCAGGCCGCGGACGATGTCGCGGGCAAAGTACGCGCGTTTGCCGAACGCCCGCAGGAGCCCGCCCACTCGACGCTGCGCCAAGCCCAAGGTGTATGCGACGGGCATCAGCGGGTGCAACAGCCGCAAGCGGCAGATAAGGGAATGATCATCGGCGGGTCAGGTACGAACACGAGCCATCATGATGATGGCGAAGGTACCCACGAGCAGGTTCGGAATCCACGCCGCCGTTTCCGGGGGCAGGATGCCTTTGCCGCCGATGGCCTTGGTGAGCTGGATGAGCACCAGGAAAAACACGGTGGTGGCCAGGCTCACCGCAATGCCGTAGGCCGCCCCGCCTCGCTGCGAACTGGTGGCCAGCGGCGCCCCGAAGAGGGCAATGATGAGGCAGGTCACCGGAATGGCGATTTTGAGCATGCGCTCGACCTTGAGCGTGTTCACATCAGCCCCGGACCGCTCCAGCGCCTTGATGAAGCGCGTGAGCTCGGCGAAGCGCATTTCGGCCGGGTCACGTTCCGTGGTGCGCAACTCCTGCGGTGTCTCCTTGAGTCGGCGGTCGATGATCGAGTCGAAGGTCACCGCGATATCGGCCGTTTCGTTGGGAATGACGTGCAGCACACCCTGCTGCAGCCGCCATCCCCGCTTGTCGTTCCAGTCGCCACGCTTGGCCGAAATGAGGAGCCCCGGTCGACGGGCTCCGCCGCGCTCTTCAATCTCGATGTCGTTAACCTCTTTCCCCTTCACGTTGAGCGTGTAGATGCGGTACACACGCCCCTCGTCGCTGGCGAAGGCAAAGTTGTAGCGGTCGTCGTTGGCGCCATTCTTGGTGCCGGCCAGCAGTTTGAGACGCTCCGCGTTGGCCGGCGGTGCCACTTCGCTGAACACCAGGTCGAGCCCCATGGCGAACGTGGCCATGACCAGAATGGGCGCAATGAACCGGTAGAAGCTGATGCCGGAGGCCTTGGCCGCCGTGATCTCGGAGTAGCGCGTGAACGTGCCGATGGAAAACACCGTGGCGAACAGCACCGCCGCCGGCATGATCATGAACAGCGTGTCGGGAATCCAGTACAGATAGCTCAGCGCCAGCGCTTCGGCCGTGAGCTTCCGCTCCTGATACTTGCGGAGGTTGTCGACCAGATCGATCACGAACACGAGCACGGGGAAGCCCATGATCGTGACGCCGAAGATGCGCGTGAACTCGCTGGCGATGTACTTGTCGAGCGGAGTGATGAACCGTTTGCTCACGCCGTCACCGCCGCCGACTTCATTTCGCGGGCCAGCTGTTTGCGCGCCCGACGATCGGCCAGCCAGTCACTCAAGCCACCACCGCGCGAAGTGTCGGTGGTGCTTTCTACGCGCCAGAGCAGGGCAATGCCCACCAGCGAAAAGATGGCGTTGGCAATCCACATGGCGATGAACGCCGGCAGTCGTCCCTTGTCGGCCAGCGCTTCACCGCCCATGAGGCAGATGTAGTACAAGCCGAACACCACGATGCTCACGCCAATGGTTACGCCGACGCCGCCACGCGGGAAGCGCAGGGCAATGGGCGGGCCGAAGAGCACGAACACCAGGCAGGCAAACGACAGCGCGAACTTCTTGTGAATTTCCACCGCGAGGCCGTCGAGCACCTCGCGCTGCGCCAGCAGCTGCTGCTGTGCGGCGCGCATGGCCGTGGCATACACCGTGGTGGTGTCGGTGGCGGCTACCACGGGCGGCGCCGGCGTGGCGACCGTGTCCACGCGCGTGACCGAATCGGGTACGGCAGGCTGCACGGCGCCGACGGCCGCGTTCGCCGCTGCGCCGGTATCCTGCGCGGGCACCACCGCTGGCGCTGAAGAGTCTGGAGTTGCGAGTACGGGGCGCTGCGGCGTTGGCGGCTGCGCCTTGGCCTTCTTGGGAAGCAGCGCCGTGGCCAAGCCTCCCAGCAGTCGCTCACAATAGAAGGTCGACAACACTTCCTTGGCCGGTCGGTCGCGGCTCACCGTGATGAGATTGCCCTTGCCCGCGAGGCGGCCCGCGTTGTCCATGTACTCGCCGCGCAGCCGTTTGAACTCGCGCGCGTTCTCGATGTACGTCTGGTGCATCTGGCACACCGTCTGTTCACGGTCGCCGCGGTAGTTGTCCTCCGACGTCGCCTCGAACTGTCGCACAATGCCACGCAGCTGTACGGTCTGTGTGCGGAAGAAGCTACGCTGCAGGCGTTTCGGGTCGCCGCGCACGAACTCCTGCGCGTGCCCGTCGGTAAGTTGCAGCTGCAGGTTTTCCCCCGAGGCGTCCAGCAGGAACACACCGCTGTCGGCATAGATGGTTTGCCGCTCGGGGCCCTTGCGCAGGTCGTAAATGGTGATGTCGTACATGCGGTTGGTGCGCGCATCCACCCGCGCCACCCTCATGAAGAACTGGTCGGTGATGGGGTTCATCACCTGTTCCTTGAGCGCCAACGTGGGCTTGGTGCGCGCAATGTCGCTGTTGAGAATGCGCAGCTCGTGGTTGGTGCGCGGCAACAGCTGATCGTTGAACCACACCATGAACAGCGACAGCAGCAGCGCACACACCAGCACCGGCGCCATGAGGGTGCGAACCCGCACCCCACTGGCCTTGAAGGCCGTGATCTCGTGCTCGGCGGCCATGCGCCCGAACGCGTACAGGGTGGCCACCAGCACCGCCATGGGCAACGTCATGGCAATGGTGAACGGCAGCGACAGCACGAAGAACTTGCCGATGGCCGCCCACGGCAGACCCTTGCCGGCCAGATTGGCCAGCTGCCGCGCCACGTACTGCAGCATGAGCAGTGACGTCAGCGCGGAGAGCGCGAACACAAGGGGGCCCGCGTGCTCGCGGATGACATAGCGGGTAAGCAGCTTCACGACGTAAATTCCCCGGTGACCACCCGCTTTATCAAGGGCGCCGACGCACGGATTGTGGCGGTTGGCGCCTATTGTTCGAGACCGTACCTCGGCCCCTCGGGCACTCGCCCGGCGGGAATTCCGGTGGTACCCCAGAACCGGAGATCGGTGCGCAGGCTGTTGCAGGCGGTTTTCCGGACCACGTTGGTGGTGGCTGCAGGCATCGCCAGCCCTGGGCAGGCCGTCGCGCAATCCCAGCCGCCTCGTCCCGATACCGTCAGCCGCACGGCCCCCGCTGCCCAGCCGGCCGCCGCCCGCCGGGACAGCGCCGGCCCCGTACTGCGCCCCCGGCCACTGCCGGCCGACACCGGTACTCGGGATTTGTTCGGGGATCTGTCCGACCTGCGCATCGACTTCAACGCGCGCCTCGAGTCGAAGCTCCAGCGCACTCGCAACGAGCGCTGCACCACGGCGCAGCTCACCCTGCTGGGCAACAACTGCCGCGGGCTCTTCACCCCCGCCTTCGACTTCCAGTTCAATCTGAACTCCGGCGGCGTGGTGGCCGATCGGGTGTCAGTGAACGTCGACTACGACTCGCAGCGCGAGTTCGACGCGTCGAACAACATCTTCATCAAGTACCAGGGCAAGGAGAAGGAGAAGCTGCAGTCGCTGGAGGTGGGTAACGTGAGCTTCGTCACCCCTACCTCCCGCTTCCTCACCTCCGGCATCCCGTCGAACAACTACGGCGTGCAGGCCACGGGGCAGTGGGGCCCCATGCGCTTCTCCAGCATCGTGGCCCAGCAGAAAGGCAACGTGAGCAAGGACAACCTGTTCACGGTAGGTGACCGCACACAGCAGCAGGTCGACCGCGTTATCGAAGACATCCAAATCGAAACGCGCCGCTTCTTCTTTACCGTCGACCCGCGCCAGCTGCCCGGCTATCCCAACGTCGACCTGCTCAACCGGCGCCAAATGCAGCAGCTGGCCGTCGCCCTCCCTGATTCGCTGCGCCCCACCCGGTTGTATGTGTACCGCCAGCTCATCGGCGCCGCCAACCAGAACCCGCGTGGTCCGCAATTCTCCGTGCGCGGTGCACGCAACGGCTCGCGCCAGATTTATGAAGTGCTGCGCGAAAATGTGGACTACTACGTCGATCCGTCGCAGCTGTGGATTGCGCTGGTGCGGCCGCTCAATCTCAACAATGAACGATTGGCGGTGGCGTACGAAGTGAACGTGAACGGCCTGCCGGGGCGCAACGTCAACACCGGCGGTACCCCCGACATCGAGTTCACCACCGAGCCGCAGTTTGCTAATCTGCTCTGGGAACCGGAGCTGCAGCCTAACAACCCCGCCTACTTCTTCCGCGAGATCAAGTCGGTGTACCGACTCGGCGGCGAAGAGTTGGTGCGCAATTCGATTGGTGTGAAGCTCGTAACCGGTACCTCCGGCGATCAGGAGAAGCCGGTCGACGCCTCGCGCGCCCAAACGTACCTGCAGCTGTTTGGTCTGGCGCAGCCCACCAACTCCGCCGTGTTCGACGTGGAGAACCGGCTGTGGCCACGCCCCAACGACCCGAACTTCCGCGCCAGTTTCTCGGGCGACGCGCAACAGAAGCTTATCCCCGATTACTTCGTCTTCTTTCCGTCGGTGCAGCCGTTTGCGCGCAGCGGGCTGGCGCAGCCGCTTGCGAATCCGGCCAACGACACGCTGTATCGCTATCCCAACGAGTACCTCTACTCCGCCCAACGCCCGCAGGCCATCTACCGGCTGGTCGTGAGCTATCAGTCGGAGGGTGGCGGTGATTCGCAGTCCATCAAGCTCTCCACCATTCAGCTGCGCCCGAACTCCGAGCGCGTGGTCATCGAGGGGCGCGAGCTGCAGCGCGAGCGCGATTACAGCATCGACTACGACCTCGGCATCATCACCTTCAACCGCCCGGATACGCTCTTCACACGGCCGCGGCAGGTGAGTGTGCGCTATGAGGAGAATCCGCTCTTCGCGGTGGCGCCCACCACCATTTTGGGTTTTGCCTCGCAGTTTGCGCTCGACAACGGCCAAATCGGTTTCACCGCCATCTCGCAGCAGCAGCGCTCCAACCTCAATCGCCCGCCGCTGGGCTTCGAGCCGGTGGGGTCGCTGGTAGCAGGTGTCACGGCAGCCATGCAGTGGGATGCCACGGCCATCAGCAAGCTGCTCACCAAGCTGCCGTTCACTGCCACCAACACCGCCTCACGCATTGCCTTGCAAGGCGAGTTCGCCATGAGCAAGCCGCAGCCCAATGCGGCCGGGCAGGCGTATGTGGAGAGCTTCGAAGGCGAGGCCGAGCGCACGTTGCCGTTGTTCGAAAGCTCGTGGTACTACGGAGCGCGACCGGCACTCGGCAATTCCCTGGCGAGCCTTGGCACCAGCGTGTTCTCGCTGGCCCGCGCCGCCACGCTGGCCTACCAGAACAACGGTGTCGATTACACGGGCACCACGCCGCAGTTCACCATTCAGCAAATCGACCCTGCCGTGCGCGTGGTGGGCGGTGGTATTCTGCCGCCCGAGCAGCTGCTCTGGCTCACGCTGTATCCGTTGCGCACCGGTGGCATCAATGATGTCGTGCCCGGCACGTCCACCCGGCGATTTGCGTGGACGGTAGGCGACAACAGCCAACTGGGGCCCACGCCCACGGGCCGACGCTGGCGTTCCATGCGCACCGTGCTGGGGGCCAGCGGCGCCGACTTGTCGCGCATTGAAAACATCGAGTTCTTTGCTCTCGTGAAAAGCGAAGAGAGCAAGGTGCGGCGCAACCCCACGCTCATCTTCGACTTCGGCGACCTGAGCGAAAACAGCGTAACCTTCTCGCCTGAAACGCTCACCATCAACACGGCCACCCGCGCCGATGCGCCCGCCGACAGCACCTATCGCGGCAAGCGGTTGGTGGGATACAACCGCCTCGACAGCGAGCGCGATTCGTTGTCACGCGCCTTCAATGCTGCCGAGAACGACCGCGGCCTTGCCGGTGATGTGGCCGATTCGTTGGTCGTGGTGAACAGAACCGGCACCACGCCCGTGGTGTCGCTCGAAACGAAAGTGCCGTTGTGTACGCAAGCGCTGCAGACGGTGCAGCGGCTTGGCGACAGCCGAGCCAATTGCACCACGCGCAACAACCGGCTTGACGAGGAAGACATTGATCTCGACGGCCGACTCAACTACGACGCGAACGCTGGCGAGCAGGAACAGCTCAAGCGCTTCGTTGTGGACTTGGGCGATCGCCGCAACTGGACACGTACGGGGCGCTGCTTCCAGCAGCGGGATTCGAGCGCTGCTGGTGTTACCGCCGACTCGGTATGTTGGGTGCAGGTGCGCCTCAACTGGCGCGCGCCGGTTGAAGAACTCAATGCGCCCAACGAGCGCCGCATGCGTGCCATGCGTCTTACCATGGTGACCAGCGCGGACGCCGGCGACGATGAGTTCACGCGCGTGGCGTTGGCCCGCTTGCGGCTGGTGGGGGCGCCATGGCTCAAGCGCAGCGCCGAGCCGCTGAGTGGCATGGCGGGCGACTCCAGTGGCACGTTGGGTGGCTACGTGGTCGCGAGTGTCGTGGGTTCGCTCGACTCCACCAACAATCTGCCATACTCACCGCCGCCCGGTGTGGTGGAAGAGCCGGAGAACCGGCAGTCGGGCTACGAAAGCCAGCGTATTCAGGTGAACGAGCGCGCCCTGCGCCTGCAGACAGGGTTGCCGGGGCGTCAGTTCCGGCCATTCGACCGAGCCGAAGCGTTCTTTCGCTTCCCTGAAGGCACCAAGACGTTCATGGGCTACAAGACGTTGCGGTTGTGGATGCGCGGACGCGGCAACGGGTGGGGTGTGAACGGCGAGCTCAATGGCTACGTGAAGATTGGCCGCGACGAGCACAACTTCTACATGTACCGCACGCCCGTGAATGCGGGCCCCAGTCAGAGTGATTGGTTGCCCGAGGTGCGGGTCGATCTCACGCGCTTCCAGATGCTGCGCGCGCGCCTCGAGAACGCGTTCCTTACCGGGAGCGCCGACTCGGTGCAGTGCACAGGTGCCGACCTCGAACTCGTGAAGCGGTCGGGCAAGCCGCGCGGTCTCGCGGTGCGTCGATATGCCGTGTGCGAAGACGGCTACATCGTGTACAGCGCCGACCCGGCCGTGACGCCGCCCAACCTGGCCGGCGTGCAGGAGTTGGCGGTGGGTATCGTGCGCGTGGATAGCATTCCGCGCGGTGGCAGTGGCATCATGGCCGGCGATTCACTCGAACTGTGGGTGAACGATGTGCGACTCGCCGATGTGGTAGACGATGTTGGCTTCGCCGGCGAAGTGGGGCTCAGCATGAATGCCGGCGATATGGCCGACTTCCGCGTGAATCTCAGTCGGCGCGATCCCAACTTCCGCCAGCTCAACGAAACGCCCACGTTCCTCACGTCGAGCGGTGTGAGTGTGGGCACCACGCTGCACCTGGGGCGCATGCTGCCGGCGAAGCTGGGGCTCGCCATGCCACTCACGGTCGACTACGCGTCTACTGGCGTAGATCAGCTGTTCATCAACCGCAGCGATGTGCGCGCCAGCGGCATCGACAATCTGCGCAACCCCAAAGACCGTCGCATCAACTACGCGCTGTCGGTGCGCCGTCAGACGCCGCTCGAGAAGGGGTGGTACGCGCCGCTGGTGAACGGGCTCGTGCTCAACGGTACCTGGTCGACGGCCACGGCGCAGAGTGCCTTCCAGGAACTCAGCGCCAGCAGCTACACCGTAGGTGGCGGGCTTGTGCTCGGCAGCGATGTGCGTGAAAGCAAGCTCCCGCGGGCGCTCGACGCCCTGCTGGGGCTGCTGCCGCGCCGGTGGCGTGAGTCGGAAGGCGTGAAGGGGTTTCGTGAACAACGTATTCGGTGGTCGCCTACGTCGTTCCGGCTCAACAGCTCGCTCGCGCGCAACAGCAACGCGGTGACGTCGTTCACCAAGGCCGCCGCCTCGCTGTCCGACACCGGCCAGGTCACCAACGGGCTTACGCACTTCTGGCAGAACACGGCCGCGCTCGAGTTCCGCCCCACCATGGCGTTGGGAGCGAGCATCAATGCGCGGCAATTGCTCGACCTGCGCGACTATCGTGGTGTAAGCGGCCTGCCCGATAGCACCGATCGCGGGCAGGCGGCGTGGGCGGAGCGCACGTCGCTGCTTGGCACCAACCTGGGGCTCGAGCGCGAGCGATCGCTGATTTCCACGGTCAACTTCGCGCCAGCCACAAACTCGTGGCTGCGTCCGCGTGCCGATTTCACGAGCAGCTTCTCGCTCTACAAAGACCCCAACGGGCGCACCTTGCTGCGCGAACGGGACACCACCGGCGCCTTCCTCTTGCCCAAGCGACTTGGCGCGGCGCAGTCGTTCAACCTGGGCACCACGCTCGACATCGCGCGCTTCATGCAGGCCCGCACCGGTGAGCATACGCTCGGTCGACGATTCGGCGCGCTCTTCGCGCCGTTCGATGTGCAGTGGCAGCAAAGTCTCACTTCCAACTACGATAACACCGCCTACGTACCGGGCTTCGGATACCAGTTTGGGCTTGGTGGCGTGAATGCATTCCGTGGGCTTTCGTCGCAGTTGGCCACCACGGCCGGCCGCTTGCGCCGCGGTACCCTGTCCGGCGCTCTCAACTTACCCTTCTCCCTCACGCTGCAATCACGCGTGGAGCAGGGGAACACCGAAACGTGGACCCAGCGCACCGTCGATGGCTACCAGGCGGTGATTACCAGCGACCAGCGGGTACGCCCCGATATCACGCTGCGCTGGAACTGGCGGCCCGTGCGGCTGCGCCGGTTCATCAGCCTCGTGAACGTGAACGGGCGGTATCTCATCTCCGAACAGGAAACGAGCATCCCGAACGAACTGGGCGGCCTCGCCGACCGCAGCCGCACCGTGGCGCGCAGTCAGCCGCTGTCCACCAGCATCACGTGGGCCGCCCTCGGCAATCTTTCCACCAGCGCTTCCGTGGACCGCCAGCGACGCGAAGACCTGCGCCCCGGCGCGGTCATCAATGGCGACACCAAGCGCATGAGCTTCGATGTCAGCCGCTCGTTCGCCCTCCCGAAGAGCTGGAACACCCGTACCGGCCAGATGCGCACGTCGGTGTCGTACCAAAGCGAAGAGACGTCGAGCATTGTCACCGGCACCAGCGTGGCCGCACTGCTGGCCCAGAATGCGGCGCTGTTCAACGCGCAAACCGCCGTGCTCACCAACAATGGCCGCCGCGCCTTCAACCTGAACGCCAACACCGACCTCTCCGACCTCGTGAGCTTCACGGTAACCGGCAGTCAGATTCTCAACTTCGACCGCAACTTCAACCGACGCACATCCAATCTGATCTTCTCGGCGGTCATGCAGTTGAGGTTCTTCTCGGGGGATATGAGATAGGCGGCTGGTTGGTTCAACCGCAGACGGCAGACGGCAGGAACTACAGACGGCAGTACGGCAGGGATAAGGAAGAACGACACGGGGGCGGCCGCTTTGCGGCGCCCCCGATTTCCTTATCCCGGCGGTCCGCGGTCTTTCTTTGCTGCCGTCTGCCGCCTGCTCGTCCCGGCGGTGCGCAGAATTGGTAGCCCCCGCACGATTCTGGTAACGACCCTTTCAGTCCGCCCCATTACCATGGGCCATGCCTACCAAGCAGGAACGCTCGGCCCTCGCCTTTCTCATCGGAATCGCCTTCGTCGCCGTGGGCGTGCGCGCGGTGGGCGTGCAGCGCTTTGAGTCAGACGTGGCGGCCGGCCAGCGCGGACAGCCGGTCAGCCCCGACCTCGGCAGCCGCGCCCTGGCCGCCCAGGTGGCGGCCGTCGACTCAGCAAAGCGTGCCCCCAAACGTCGAAAATCCGGCGGAGCACGTACCGCTTCAAGTCGGCCGCCCCGGGCGCCGAAACTCCCACCGGACGCGCCAGCCCAGCCCAAGGCGCCAGTCAATGTGAACACCGCTACGGCGGCGGAACTGGAGCGCTTGCCACGGGTGGGGCCGGCGCTCGCCAAGCGCATTGTGGAATGGCGCGAGCAGCACGGTCCGTTCGAGAATGCGGAAGACCTCCGTCACGTCCGTGGCATCGGTCCATCCACCGTTCGCATGCTCGACACGCTGGTGACGTTTTCTGGCGGGCACCGTCCATTAGACAGTGAGGGCTCCCCCTCGCCCGCATACCACTTCGAGTCCGTTTTCTGACGGAAATCAGGATCTATGGCTGCTCCTGCTGCTCCCCTCTCCGGTCGTGCCTCCGAACGCATTGGCGATTTGCTGCTGCGTGAAGGGCTGCTTACCAAGGAAACACTGGCAAAGGCGCTCCAGGAGCAGGCCAACAATCCCGGCCAGCGACTGGGGCTTACCGTCGTCAAGATGGGGCTGGTGCCGGAAACCGAAGTCGTGCGCATGCTGGCCCGGCAGTACCGCATGCCCGCGGTCGACCTTTCCCGGTTCGAGGTAGATACCCGCCTCCTCAAGCTCATCCCGGCCGAGTTGGCGTCGAAGCACACCGTGCTGCCCCTCAAGCGCGACGGCCGGCAGCTCACGGTGGCCATTGCCGATCCCACGGCCATGTCCGTGGTCGACGATCTCAAGTTCATCACGCGCTACGACATCGTCCCCGTGCTGGCGGGCGAGTACTCCATGCGTGCGGCCATCGAGAAGCACTACGAGGCCAATGAAATCCACATGCAGTCGCTGCTGCAGGACATCGCAGCCCAGGATGCCGACGATGTGGAAGTGCTGGAGAGTCAGGACGATACCGCCGACAACGCGCTGGCCGCCCAGATGGACGAGGCGCCGGTCGTCAAGCTCATCAACGCCATCCTGGTTGACGCGGTAAACAAAGGCGCCTCCGACATTCACTTCGAGTGCTTCGAGCACGAGTTGCGCGTGCGCTACCGTATCGACGGTGCGCTGCAGGAAGTCATGAAGCCGCCCATGAAGATGCGCGCCGCGCTCATCTCGCGCTTCAAGATCATGGCGTCGCTCAACATCGCCGAACGCCGCGTGCCGCAAGACGGTCGCATCAAGCTCAAGGTCGGCAAGAAGGTCATCGACTTCCGCGTGAGCACGCTCCCCACGCTCTTCGGGGAAAAGGTCGTGTTGCGAATTCTCGACAAGGGCAACCTGACCCTCGAACTCGAGAAGTTCGGTATCGAGCCGCGCGCCGAACGTGAGCTCATGGAGGCGATCTCCAACCCGTACGGCATGGTGCTGGTAACGGGCCCCACCGGCTCGGGTAAAACCACCACGCTCTATTCGGCGCTCTCCAAGATCAACACCGGCGATACGAACATCATGACCGCCGAAGATCCCGTCGAGTACAATCTCTTCGGCATCAATCAGGTGCAGGTGCGCACCGAAATCGGCATGACCTTCGCCGCCGCCCTGAAGGCGTTCCTCCGACAGGACCCGAACGTCATCATGCTCGGCGAAATTCGTGACCTCGAGACCGGCGGCATTGCCATCAAGGCCGCCCTCACGGGTCACATGGTGCTCAGTACGCTGCACACCAATTCGGCCCCGGAAACCATCGTGCGACTGCTCGACATGGGGCTCGAACCGTTCAACGTGGCCTCGGCACTCAACCTCATTCTGGCGCAGCGCCTCGTGCGGCGTATCTGCCCCAAGTGCAAGGTGAAGTACGAGCCCGATGTGGCCGAGCTCACCGGCGCCAAGGTGAAGCCCGAAACCCGTATGGGTGACCTGCGCTTCACCGACGAAGCCCTCAACGATGCCCGCGCCAAGGCGTCGCCCGAAGCCAAGCCATTCCTCAGCAAGCTCACACTCGACACGCAGATCCAGGAACTCCCCTTCTTCAAGGGGCACGGCTGCGATGCGTGCGGCGGTACCGGCCTCAAGGGTCGTCAGGGTCTCTATGAGGTCATGTTCATGACCCAGACGCTCAAGAAGCTCGTCATGCAGAACGCCGACGTGCAGGTCATCCGCGATTCGGCCATCACCGAAGGCATGCTCACCCTGCGAATGGACGGCTGGCTCAAGGTGCTCAAGGGCGTGACCACCCTCGAACAGGTCATCCGTGAAACGAGTTCGTAGGAATCTGTGACGGTGCGTTTCCCCGCCGCCGGTGAGTTCGTCCAGCAGTCGGAATGCGATTGCATCCCGAGCAACCCTACGTAAGCCATGACCGCACCCGCCCAGTCACCCGTTTCCCTTCGCGCACTACTCGACGAGATGATCGAGCGGGACGCCTCCGACCTGCACGTCACGGCCGGGGATCGTCCCAAGCTGCGCGTGGACGGCGACATTGTGAATTCCGCCATTGAGCACGTGCTGACGCCCCGGGACACGCTGCAGCTGGCGTACTCGGTGCTCACGGAAAACCAGAAGAAGCGTTTCGAAATGGAGGACGAGCTCGACTTCTCGTTCGGCATTGCGAACCTCTCGCGTTTCCGCGGCAACGTGTTCAAGCAGCGCGGCTGCGTGACCATGGTCATTCGTCGCATTCCGTTCCAGATCAAGACCTTCGCCGAGCTGCAGCTGCCCGGGGTCATTGCCAGCTTCGCCGAGCGTCCACGCGGATTGGTGCTGGTGACGGGGCCCACGGGCTCAGGCAAGAGCACCACGCTGGCGGCCATGATCGACAAGATCAACACCGAGCGGCGCGGTCATATCATCACGGTGGAAGACCCAATTGAGTTCATCCACCGTCACCGCAACTGCATCATCAACCAGCGCGAAGTGGGCGCCGACACCAAGAGCTTTGCGTCGGCCCTCAAGTACGCGCTGCGTGAAGACCCCGACGTCATCCTCATCGGCGAAATGCGCGACCTGGAGACCATCCAGGCCGCGCTCACCATCGCCGAAACCGGTCACCTCGTGTTTGCCACGCTGCACACCAACAGCGCGGCCGAGGCGATCAACCGCATCATCGACGTGTTCCCCAGTCATCAGCAAAGTCAGGTGCGCGCGCAGCTGGCGTTCGTGCTGGAGGGGATCATCACGCAGGTACTGCTCCCCAAGATTTCCGGTCGTGGCCGCGCCATGGCCGCCGAAGTGCTCGTGGTCACGCCTGCCATTCGCGCGCTCGTTCGCGACGACAAGGTGCACCAGATCTACTCGCTCATGCAGTCGGGCAAGAAGTTCGGTATGCAGACCATGAACGATGCGTTGTACCAGCTGTACGTGAACCGCCAGGTGAGCGCCGACGAGTGCGTGCGCTCGAGTGGCGACCCGAACGAGTTCCTCCGCATGATCGGCAAGGGGCCCATGGACGATGGCCTGTCGGCTCCGGCGCCGGCCAACGGCAACGGGAACCGTGCCACCGACCGCCCGCTGGTGGGCGGACTGCGCAAGTAGTGCCGTGCTCGTCGTAACGCCGTAGTCGCTGCCTTCTGCTCCCAGCTGCCAGTTTCCTGCTTCCTGAGCCTGTCTTATGCCAACGTTCACCTATACCGCGCGCTCCCAGAACGGCGATCTGAAGTCCGCCACGATCGATGCGCCAAGTCGCGATGATGCCGTAGCCCAGCTCCGGCGCCAGCGGCTGACCATCATCAAGGTGGACGAGTCGAAGGCCACGCCGCAGAAAACTGGTGGTTCCATCGGCATGCGCGACATCGTGATCTTCACGCGGCAGTTCTCCACGATGATCAACGCTGGCCTGCCGCTGGTGCAAGCGCTCGACATTCTGGCCCGCCAGTCGGAAAACAAGGCACTCGCCTCGGTGGTGCGCCAGGTGGTGTTCGACGTGGAGTCGGGCAATACGGTGGCCGACGCCATGCGCAAGCATCCCAAGGCTTTCTCCGACCTGTACACCAACATGGTCGCGGCCGGTGAGGCGGGCGGTATCCTCGATACCATCCTCAATCGCCTCGCGATTTTCATGGAAAAGAACGACGCCCTCGTTCGCAAGGTGAAGGGCGCCATGATTTACCCCACGGTCATTCTCTGCGTGGCGGCGTTGTGCGTGGTCATTCTGCTGTGGAAAGTCATTCCCGTGTTCGCCAGCATGTTCGGCAGCGTGGGTATGGAACTGCCGCTGCCCACGCAAATCGTGATCGGGCTGTCGGGCTTCCTGAACAGCTACTGGTGGGCGCTGCTGGGCGGTGTCGCCGGCTTCGCGTTCTTCATCAAGCAGTACTACGCCACGTCGCAGGGTCAGCTGGTCATCGACAAGTTCCTGCTCAAGGTGCCGGTGTTGGGCGACGTACTGCGCAAGTCGGCTGTGTCGCGCTTCACGCGTACGCTGGGCACGCTCATCAGCTCTGGCGTGAGTATCCTGGACGGTCTCGAAATCACGGCGCGCACGTCGGGCAACCGCGTGGTGCAGGACGCCATCATGGGCAGCCGCGCGAGCATTGCCGGCGGTGACACCATTGCCGGCCCGCTGCAGAAGAGCGAAGTGTTCCCGCCCATGGTGATCAGCATGATCGCCGTCGGTGAGCAGACCGGTGGTCTGGACGAAATGCTTACCAAGATCGCCGACTTCTACGACGACGAAGTGGACGCCGCCGTGAGCGCCCTTCTGAGCTTGCTCGAGCCCATCATGATCGTGTTCCTCGGCGTGGTGGTGGGCGGTATGATCGTGGCCATGTACCTGCCGATCTTCGATATGGTGAACGCGGTGCGGTGAGGGGTGGTGTGGGGGCTCACGCCGATTGGCGGGCGTTTGGCTCACACTCTATGGCAGCATTGGCTCACGCCGATTGGCAGTGAGCACAGAAGCGGGGCCGGTCGAGAGACCGGCCCCGTTTTGCTCTTGTGAGGGGCTGTTCCGAGAGTCACTTTCCAGCCGACGGCACGGTCAATGTCAGCCCTCCCCTCCAGGTTCTACGTATGACCCAATCACCATTGTCGGGCGTCAAGGACGCCCAGTGGCGCTGGGCCCACAATGCGGGCCTCCATGTCAACGACCAGGGCTATCTCCCATCTGTGGAGCAGAACATCTTCGACCGTCTGTCTGATGACGTGCGGGATGAATTCGGGCGAGCCGACGGCGCCGAGCTGAAGGACCGGGAGCACAGGCCCGCCAAGATGCGCTCCCTCATCTCGTCCTCCGCGTTGGCCGTGAACGTCTTTCAGCACTGGAAGCTGAACGACCCGGCCCCCATCGGACGGGCGCTCGGTCTCCCATCGGCCGCCACTAAGATCGCCTTCGAGAAGCGCATGCGTACGGGGGCCGGGGGTACGCCCCCCAATCTCGATGTGGTCATAAGAACAGCCGAAGGCGGGATCGTGGGCGTCGAGAGCAAGTTCACCGAGTGGATGACGCGCAAGACGGGGCAGGCGGCCAGCATGGCGCCGTACTTCAGGAAGCCTGAGACACTTTGGGGACGCGCCGGGCTGACGGAGTGCGAGCGTCTCGCGCGGGATATCAAGGACGGCAAGAAGGCCTACGAGCACCTGGATGCCCCGCAGCTCCTGAAACACATCCTCGGCCTGCAGAACCAGAAGGCGCGGCCGTGGGCGCTGCTGTACGTCTGGTACGATGCTGAAGGTGAGGCCGGCAAAGTCCACCGCGATGAACTTGCGGATTTTCATTCGCGAGTCGGAGCAGCGCTCACCTTTCGCGCTATTTCCTATCAATCAGTGGGCAAAGCGCTCTCTGTCGAAGCGCAAGATTCACCGGACTACCTCGCGTATCTGAAGGTGAGATACGCCCTTGGGACGAACTGACCGCATAGAGCTTGCCGTGTGTGTGTGGCCTCCCGCCCGCGCTCCGCCCCGAATACCATAGACGCATACCGCTTCAGGAGATCGACCGTTGATTTGGGTTGCCCCCGCTGAGAAGGACACCGCATCTGCTTCGCTCGAGAAGCGTCTCTGGGACGCTGCGGATCAATTCCGTGCGAACTCAGGGCTCAAGGCGCAGGAATATTCAGGACCCATTCTCGGGCTGATCTTTCTGCGCTTCGCGGAGGTCCGTTTTGCGGCGCAACGCGCGAAACTCGAGAAGGCTGGTGCGTCGTCGCGGCGGGGTAGTCGAGTTGATGAGCCTGCGGCGTATCACGCTGACAATGTGCTCTTTCTGGCGCCTGAAGCGCGATTCGACTACCTGCTCACGTTGCCTGAGGCTGCCGATGTCGGCGCGAAGGTCAACGAGGCGATGCGGCAGGTAGAGAAGCACAATGCGCAGCTGGCTGGCGTGCTGCCCAAGTCGTTCAATCTGTTCACCGGCACGCTTCTCAAAGAGCTGCTCAAGAAGATCTCCGAGATTCCGGCCACGCTCGATTTCGACGCATTTGGCCGTATCTACGAATATTTCCTCGGCGAATTCGCCATGAGCGAGGGCCAGGGTGGCGGCGAGTTCTACACACCGGCCAGCATCGTGAAGCTGCTCACCGAGGTCATTGAGCCGTACCACGGCCGGATTCTCGATCCGGCCTGTGGCTCCGGCGGCATGTTCGTGCAGTCGGCGCGATTCGTGTCCGAGCACCACAAGAACCCGGCGGCCGAGCTGTCCATCTGCGGTGTGGAGAAGACCGACGAGACCGGTCGCCTCGCGCGTCTCAACCTTGCCGTGCACGGGCTGGAAGGCGACATCCGCCACGGCGGCAACGTCAACAGCTACTACGACGACCCGCACGCAGCTACCGGAAAGTTCGACTTCGTACTCGCCAATCCGCCGTTCAATGTGAACGCAGTGGACAAGGAACGTCTCAAGGACATGGTCGGCGGGGGGCGGCGGTTCCCCTTTGGTCTGCCGCGCACCGATAACGCCAACTACCTCTGGATTCAGCTCTTCTACTCGGCGCTGAACTCAAAGGGTCGCGCCGGCTTTGTCATGGCCAACTCGGCCTCAGACGCCCGCTCTTCTGAGCAGGAGCTGCGGCAGAAGCTGATCGAGGCGCGAGCGGTGGACGTGATGGTGGCCGTTGGCCCAAACATGTTCTACTCGGTGACTCTGCCCTGCACGCTGTGGTTCCTCGACCGCGGGAAGGCGAAGACGCAGCGTACAGACACCGTGCTCTTCATCGACGCGCGCCACATCTACCGGCAGGTGGACCGCGCCCATCGCGACTGGACGCCGGCGCAGATTGGCTTCATCGCGAACGTAGTGCGGCTCTATCGGGGTGAGGCGCCCGAACTGACCGTGGGTGGGGAAGAGACGGCGGCCAAGCTCACTGAGGTCTTCGGAAAGAAGCCCGCTTATGCCGATGTGCCCGGCCTTTGCAAGGCGGCGACGCTAAAGGAGATCGAGGAGCAGGGATGGTCGCTCAACCCCGGCCGCTACGTGGGCGTCGCACCGGGAGAGGAGGTTAGCGACGAGGACTTCAAGACGGAGCTGGAGGAGTTGAACGAGGAGCTGGCAGGACTGAATGCTCGGGCGCAGGAACTTGAGCAGACTATCGCCGCCAATATCGCAACAATCCTCGCGGGCTGAAGATGGCATCTAAGTCCTGGGAGTTGGTTCCGATTAAAGAAGTCTACGAAGGGCTCTTTGATGGTCCACACGCCACACCTGCTCCGGCGAGCTCTGGGCCCGTGTTCCTTGGGATCAAGAACGTCACGGATGACGGACTGCTGGATCTTCGCGAGCTCCGGCATATCGCCGAGGAAGACTACGCGAAGTGGACGAAGAGAGTCGAGCCGCGCGAGAACGACCTCGTATTCACCTATGAGGCGACTCTCAATCGCTACGCTCTGATTCCACCGGGCTTTCGCGGCTGCCTCGGCCGAAGAATGGCGCTTATTCGTGTCAATCGGAAGAAGGTCGATCCGCGTTTTCTTCTTTACTACTTCTTCTCTGATGAATGGCGTGCGGTGATTCGTCGCAACATGCTCACAGGAGCAACGGTTGACCGAATCCCGCTTACAACATTCCCTGATTTCCCGGTTCGAGTTCCCCCCTTGCCCGTTCAGGTGCGAATCGCCGGCATTCTGTCGGCCTACGACGAGCTGATCGAGAACAGCCAGCGGCGCATCAAAATTCTGGAGTCGATGGCCCGCGCCCTCTACCGCGAGTGGTTCGTGAAGCCGTGTGTCCACAGTGACGGTATCCCTCTCGCCAATGATGAGTTTCCGCGCGGTTGGACGCACGCTCAACTCAGCAAGATAGCCGAAGTGAGGCTGGGCAAGATGCTCGACCAGAACAAGAATCGGGGTGAGCTTCGACCCTATCTCGCCAACGTAAACGTTCGCTGGGGGGAGTTCGAGCTCAGCGCGCTTCGGGAGATGCGCTTTGAGGAGCATGAACTCGATACGTATGGTTTACGCACTGGCGACATCGTGATGTGCGAGGGTGGTGAGCCAGGTCGTTGCGCCGTCTGGCGAGAGGAACTCAATGGCATGATGTTTCAAAAAGCCCTTCATCGGATTCGGGCTGGCGCAGGAATGAGCTTCGTCTATCTCTATCACGCGCTTCGACATCTCGGCGAGACGGGTTCGCTGGCCGCCCTGTTCACTGGATCAACTATCAAACATCTGCCTCTTGAGAAGTTGGCGAAGGTTCGCGTGGTGGTACCTCCCGCGGACCTGCTCGCGCGCTTCGACCATCTCGCCGGGCAGATGCAAACCCAAGTGTTTACGTTGCAGCGCCAGATCCAGAACCTCTGCCGCACCCGTAATCTCCTGCTGCCTCGCTTGCTATCTGGTCAGATTTCGCTTGACCAAGAGGAGGTCAACGTATGATGCGCTCGGCCGAAGACCTCCTGCAAGAGCTCCATGCGTTGGATGAATCGCACCGGATCGAGGCGAAGCTTGCGCAACAGATAGATCGGTCTGTGATGGAGACGATCTGCGCGTTCGCCAACGAGCCGGGACTTGGCGGCGGCTATCTGCTTCTCGGGGTGCGTCGTGATCCGCTGGACCTGTTCACCAACGCATATGTAGTCGAGGGTCTCAGCAGCCCAGATAAGATTCAGGCCGATCTGGCGAGTCAGTGCGCCAGCGTCTTCAATCGCCCGGTCCGCCCGCGCGTTTCCGTTGAGGTGCTTGGCGGGAAGACGGTTGTCGTCGTTTACGTGCCTGAGGCGGCGCCGACCGAGAAGCCAATCTTTCTGCAGAACCTTGGACTGCCGCGGGGGGCGTTCAGGCGGGTTGGGTCCTCTGATCAAGAGGGGACGGAAGACGATTTGGTCGCGCTCTATGCCGGGCACCAACTTGACACGTTCGATTCAGCGGTATTTCCCGACGCGGAGATGCTCGACATCGATCCGAACGCTATCGAGGACTACCGACAGCAGCGCCGCGCAGTCAACTCCGATGCGGAGGAGCTCTCGTGGTCGAACGAAGATCTGCTGCGCGCCCTTGGCTGCGCGAGGCTGGATCAGGGTCAGCTCAAGCCCACCGTCGCCGGCATTGTGCTATTCGGTACTACCCGAGCGCTGCGGCGCTGCTTTCCGATGATGCGAATCGACTACATCCGGGTGCCGGGCCGGCAGTGGGTCGAGGATCCTGATCACCGATTCGACACCCTCGAGATTCGCGCGCCGCTTTTCACGGCGATTCGACGTGCCACCAGTACGGTGCGGGATGAACTGATCCAGTCGTTTTCGTTGCCCGAAGGTGCGCTTGCCCGCGAGGACGAGCCGACATTGCCGCTGCGAGTGATTCGTGAGGCAATCGTCAATGCGGTGATGCATCGGAGTTATCGTATCCATGGAGCGATCCAGATTATCAGGTATGCGAACCGCCTGGAGATCCGAAATCCGGGTCATTCCATCAAGGCCGAAGAGCAACTTGGCGAGCCTGGCTCGGAGGCGCGAAATCCACGCATCGCCGCCGTACTGCATGAGGTGAACATCGCCGAGACCAAGGGGAGTGGTATCCGCGCGATGCGCGAACTGATGCTCGCGCAGGACTTGTTGCCCCCCACCTTCGAGTCGTCGCGCCGTCCTGACCAGTTTGTCGCAACATTCCTCTTTCACCACTTCCTGGGTCCCGACGACCTCGCGTGGCTTAGACAGCTGACCAACGAGCCGATCACCGACGAGGAGTCGCGTGCGCTCGTCTTCGTACGTGAACTCGGGGCCATCGATAACGCGGCATATCGTTCGATCAACCGGACCGACACCCTCAACGCGTCAGGTCACCTGCGCCGACTGCGTGATCTCGGCTTGTTGGAGATGAAGGGAGCCAGTAGCCGGACGTACTACGTTCCGGGGCCGGCCTTCCGCGCCGCCGAGACCAAGCCGAGGCGGGAGGCGCATGCCCCGACGGGGAATAGTCACCAGGCTGCGCTAGATAGTCACCAGCCGGTGTTGGATAGTCACCAGCTCCTGGCGACTGTTCCTCTGCAGCTTCAGAGTCGGATACCTGAGGCTGGCAGCAAGCCTCGTCGGGAGGTTCTCAGAGCCCTCATCCTCGACCTCTGCACGTGGCGGCCACTCAGCGCGCGAGAGCTGGCGACAATTCTCAATGGTCGAGAGCAGAAGCCGTTGGTGCGAGACTATCTGACACCAATGGTGCGTGAGGGGTTGCTCGCTCACACGGTCCCGGAAATGGAAAACCATCCGGACCAGCGCTACATCATCCCCGCGGCGGGGGCAGGAAGCGAAGGTGCGGAGCCGTGACTCCTCACGCCTACACCGAAGACCAACTCGTTGAGCAGCCCGCAATCGCGCTGTTCGAGGCGATGGATTGGCAACCGGTGTCTGCGCTTGAGGAGACACTGGGGGGCGACGGTCTCCTCGGGCGGGAAACCAAGGGCGAGGTGGTGCTCGTGGGCCGCCTGCGCGCCGCGCTGGAGTCACTGAATCCGGGGTTGCCAGCGGAGGCACTTCAAACGGCCATTGACGAGCTCACGCGTGACCGGTCGGCCATGAGCCTCGAAGCGGCCAATCGTGAGGTCTATCGGCTGATCAAGGACGGCGTAGCGGTCTCCGTCCCTGACCACGAGAATGGTGGCCAGAAAACCGAGCGCGTGCGCATCGTGGACTGGACGGAGCCGACCAAGAACGACTTCCTCCTGGTCAGCCAGTTCAGCGTGGTCGGCAACCTCTACACGTGCCGTCCCGACCTCGTGGGTTTCGTGAACGGTCTGCCGTGGGTGGTCATCGAACTCAAGAGCCCCGGCGTTCCGGCTCGGGCGGCGTTCGATGAGAATCTCACGCACTACAAGCAGCAGATCCCGCAACTGTTCTGGTACAACGCGCTGCTCATCGCCAGCAACGGCACCGACAGCCGCGTGGGCTCCCTCACCGCGGATTGGGAACGGTTCTTCGAGTGGAAGCGCGTCGCCCGCGAAGACGAGCCGCGACGCGTGTCGCTCGAAGTGATGATCCGCGGTACATGCGACAAGACGCGGCTGCTCGATCTGGTGGAGAACTTCACCCTTTTCTCCGAGCACAAGGCGGGGTTGGTGAAAATCCTCGGCCAGAACCACCAGTTTCTAGGCGTGAACAACGCCATCGCCTCCATGCTGGAAGCGCGGAAGCTGGGCCACGGGCGCGGCGGCGTGTTTTGGCAGACGCAGGGCAGCGGCAAATCCTTCTCGATGGTCTTCTTCGCCCAAAAGGTCCTGCGAACGCTGGCTGGGAACTGGACCTTCGTGGTGGTCACTGACCGTGTGGAGCTCGACGAGCAGATCGCCAAGACGTTCAAAGCGGTGGGCGCCGTCAGCGAAACGGAAGGGGAGCAGTGCCACGCGCAGAGTGGCGCGCACCTGCAGGAGCTGTTGCGCGGCAACCATCGGTACGTATTCACGCTCGTCCACAAGTTCCAGAAGCCTGAAGCGCTTACGGATCGCTCGGACGTGATCGTGCTGACCGACGAAGCCCATCGCAGCCAGTACGACACCCTCGCGCTCAACATGCGGGGGGCGTTGCCCAAGGCGATGTTCCTCGCCTTCACTGGCACCCCGCTGATCGCGGGCGAGGAGCGTACGAAGGAAGTCTTCGGCGACTACGTCTCCATCTACGACTTCCAGCAGTCGGTTGAAGACGGCGCCACGGTTCCCCTGTTCTACGAGAACCGTACGCCGGAGCTGGAACTCGTCAATCCGGACCTCAACGATGATATCTATCGGGTCATCGAAGACGCGGACCTCGACGACGATCAGCAGGACAAGCTGGAGAAGGTGCTCGGGCGACAGTACCACCTGATCACGCGGGACGACCGTCTCGATACGGTGGCGCGTGACATTGCCCAGCATTTCCTCGCTCGAGGCTTTCAGGGCAAGGCCATGGTTGTGTCTATCGACAAGGCCACGGCGCTACGGATGCACGACAAGGTCCGGGACCACTGGGCTGTTGAGAAGGCGCGCGTGCACGCGGCACTTGGTCGGTACGATCTGCCGCCTTCGGAACGCGCCAGTCTGAAGCAGCGGCTCGAGGTGCTGAGCACCACCGACATGGCCGTCATTGTGTCCCCTGGGCAGAACGAGATCGAGCAGATGAAGAAGCTCGGCCTCGATATCGAGCCGCACCGGAAGCGGATGAACGATTCGCAGCCTGGATTGGACGAGAAGTTCAAGGACACCGACGATCCGCTTCGCCTCGTGTTCGTTTGTGCGATGTGGCTGACCGGCTTCGATGCGCCGAGCTGCTCGACGGTGTACCTCGACAAGCCGATGCGGAACCACACGCTCATGCAGACCATCGCTCGCGCCAATCGTGTGTTCCCCGGGAAGCACTCCGGCGTGATCGTGGACTACGCCAACGTGTTCGCATCGCTCGAGCAGGCGCTGGCCATCTACGGGGCCGGGAAGGGCGGCGCCAACCCACTCAAGGACAAGGCGCAGCTGGCGGCAGCACTGCGTGACGCCGTCGCCGGGGCCACGGCGTTCTGTGCCAGCCATGGTGTGGATCTCGTGGCCATGGAGCAAATGCCGCTGGGTGGGATGGACCGACTCGCGGCCGTGGCGCAGGCCATCAATGCCCTGATCTCCCCCGATCCAGTGCGTCGGGAGTTCTTCGGCCATGAGCGCCTCGTCGCCACGCTATATCGGGCCGTGAAGCCCGATCAGGTGGCCCTGGAGTGTGCCCAGCGTGTGGCGGGGATATCGACGCTGGCCGCAGCCATCAAGGCAAAGCTGAATCCCAATCCGCCCGACATCAGCGAGATCCTGCGCCAGATCAACGAGGTGCTGGACGACTCCATCACCGGCCACACCGTGCGTGAGGCTGGCCCGCCGGCCATCGATCTTTCTAAGATCAACTTCGAGGCTCTGGCCGAGCGGTTCAAGAAATCGGAGTACAAGAACACCGATATTGAAGCGCTCAAGGCGGCCGTGAAGGCGAAGATGGAGTCGCTCCTTCGTCTCAATCGTACGCGTGCTGACTTCGCCGAAAAGTTCGAGGAGCTGATCGAGAGCTACAACGCCGGGAGCCGCAGTATCGAACAACTGTTCCAGGAGCTGCTCACGCTCTCGAACAGCCTCGATGAGGAGCAGGAGCGGCACGTTCGCGAGAACCTCTCGGAAGAGGAGCTCGTGATCTTCGATATCCTCACCAGACCCGCGCCCGACCTCACCGCCGACGAGCGCGCCGAGGTGAAGAAGGTGGCAAAGGACCTGCTCGAGCGGATGAAGGATCTGCTGGTGCTCAACTGGCGCGCCAAGTCCGCCGCCCGATCATCCCTCAAGTTGGCCATCGAGGATACGCTCGATACGGGGCTACCGCGAGCGTATTCGACGGACTTGTATAAGCAGAAGGTCGCGGCGGTGTTCGAGCATGTGTATGAGAGCTATCCGGAGCGCAATCTCGGTGTATACGGACACGTGGCGTAGCGAGTGACCACCTCTTGAGAGGGTAGAGTTGAATGATCGAGAACGGCGAGCAGATTGCTGCTGATCCACAGCAACAGATTGCGGCTTTTGTGGTGGGGAACTTTGGGTGGAAGCTTCCGCTCCTCCTTGAGCTTGAGCAGACCGGCGAGATCCACACGTCACGCGCGAAGCAAGTGGTGGAAGCGGCGGAGCAACACGCAGCGCATCATGGAACCCTTGGGGTATGTTTCCCCCGCGGAGTTCGAGGAGCAGTTTTACCGCACCCAAGCGGCTCCTGCGGAGCGCTTGGCACTCAATTAACCGAGTCTCCTCAGAACCCGGGGCGGTTCACTGGTGAGCCCTGATGACATCCGGTTACATTCTTACGCGTGGAGCCTACCTGATCGGAGACCGCATCTGAGTTGAACTCTCTAAGGTATTGTCGTGCGGTGTGTCATGCGTAGCTGCGGACGGTACACGAAGTAGTCGCTAAATGAAGTTCGTAGTTTCACCTGAAGGTTATTGGCCGCGCCGTGTCACTTCTTTACGCACTGTTCGTGCAGCGGCCTCCGCTTTCGTTATTTAGCAGAGAGGAACTGTTCGACGCTATGGACCTCCTTCAGCTTCGGTACCTCCCAACAGAGGGGCGCCTGCTCGCAGTAACGTTGGCGCTTCGCGACACTTCGCACTTTCGAGATCTCTACAACGATTTGCAGGCGACTGATCGGGTTGGAGGACGGCCGCTTCCAGAACGTTGGAAGCTGGCGAAAGCGTCTCGGCTAGCTCTTGCCGTCATCGAAGGGGTGCGCTTCCTGAGACGCGAGCAGCGGAATGGGAGCCTCACGGCGCGAGGAGATACTCAATGGTGCAAACTCGATGACGCTCTCTTGGAGCTTTCCTCGACCTTACAGAGTATCGACTTTCCGCTTCGGTCCGCGACTGATGCTAGTCGAGATAGGTCGCGAGATACTGAACATCGCCACTCCAATGGTGTCGCATACGCTGCGATCATCGATCAGCAATTGACAGCGCTCAGTAGTTATCTTCATGTGAGCGCGGAGGTCCGTCATAGCGCCCGCGCTACGGGTCTAAATAGGGTACTCGCCGAGCCAATCACGGGCGTCGCTGCACCTGATCCGGACATTGAACTGCTCAACCATCGACGGGACGGCCTAGTCCTACCTTCTGCTCCAGATGCGCTTACGCTCGCAGGTATTCACCTGCGTGATCATACGCAAATACCTAGTTTGGTCAGAGCGCCAGGCGCAGAAAATGTGCCTCTGCATAGTGCCTATTCGCTTATCTCCGATGCGAGACTGTTCAGGAGCTCTGAGCTACGATCTGCGATGCTGCCCGTGATCTATGGGACGCAGCCGACCGCTTGCAGTGTGGCCGCACTTTCCCTCCTTGAGGGAAGCCCGTTTGATGATCGATGGTCTGATTGCCTTCGGCTCCGATATCTAGTTGCCCTCCTCTTAGCATTGCGAGCAAGGCGAACGTCGCCTACCACCGCTTATCACAAGGTGGCGTGCGCTCGCGCGCTTCTACAGTGCCTCCAAAGTTATCATCATCTCTCTGCGGTGATCTCTGAAGCGCTCTTCGGCAATAGGGCACCCAGTGTCGAGGACGGCTCACGCTGGCTCGCGCTTTATGCCAGCCGACTTCTTGAGGGAGCAGGTGCTACGGATGATGGAGCAGGCTTGGGGCTGAAGCTGCTGCTCAGCGTTAGTCTTGCACGCGCTGGCAATGCGTCAGGCGCTTTGGTCGCGTTCGAGGCGATTGCGCGGCAGTTTCCTGATCACTGGCGAGCAGCACTTACACTCCTTGAGCTTTCGATAACAGCTCAATGTACGCTCCCGCGCCTATCAACGAACCGCGCGATTGTCACGGTGACGAGCGCTATCTCGGCAGGCGAGGTTCCGGCGAAGCATAAGTCTCGTGCTCGCGGTATCGTCTCAGAATGTTTGAGACGCTCTAATCGAGCGAGCGAGGCTCTCGAACTCTCTTTCCGGAGCGACGCAGCTCTTGATGGTGTAAACGACGAGGAGGCTGCTACTGCAGATTCCCTCGTTGAGATGATCCCGCACTTAACTCGCGTACTTCCACTGAATAGGTCGCTCGCAGAAGTAGAGACGTGGTAGCAGTGGCAGGGTTAGCGGCATGCATGAGGTGAAGCTTTGGCTGAAGGTGTGAGAAGCGCAATCACTTTTTGAGCACCAATCCGCATGAGCCTCCTCTGCCAATCGGCGTGCGCCCCCACAGGGCAGTGCGAAGAAAAAGCGGGGCCGGTCTTTCGACCGGCCCCGCTTCAGCATAAGCCCACGCGTTCACCACACCCGCCAGCTCACCGCCCCCCGCGTTTCACCAACGTCTCCACGAAGTTCTCCACCAGCATCAGGTCGCGCTTCACACCGCCAACGGAATGCAGCAGCACCACGTGTTGCTCGTCGGTGTCACCGAACACTCAAATGCGGCCACGACGGAACACTTCAAAACCGGCCACGTC